>Ga0207695_10010507_pt1 | contig 11323 bp, 12 predicted proteins | sample KBSC54metaG_FD_184354 | JGI IMG/M metagenome (GOLD analysis project Ga0207695, IMG submission 184354) | Corn rhizosphere microbial communities from Kellogg Biological Station, Michigan, USA - KBS C5-4 metaG (SPAdes) (version 2) | ecosystem: Host-associated > Plants > Roots > Rhizosphere > Soil... | reverse complement strand
CCTCGTGGGAAGCCGGTGGCCTCGCGAGCCGCTCTGGCCAGCTCGGCCTCCGACGAGGCGAAGGCGTAGGGGCTGGTCGGCAGCTTCAGCTCCTCCGCCGCGAGCCGGCGGATGCCCTCCCGGTTCATGGTCAGCTGTGCGGCGCGCGCCGTCGGGATGACTACGGCCAGTCCCTCGGCTTCGATCGCGACCAGCTCGTCGGTGGCGATGGCCTCGATCTCGGGGACCACCAGATGCGGCCGCTCGGCTTCGATCACCGCCCTCAGCGCCTGCGGGTCGGTCATGGCGATCACGTGGCTGCGGTGGGCGACCTGCATGGCGGGCGCATCGGCGTAGCGGTCGACGGCGATGACCTCGCAGCCCAGCCGCTGCAGCTCGATCGCCACTTCCTTGCCGAGCTCGCCCGCTCCCAGCAGCATCACCTTGACGGCGGTGGGGCTGAGCGGCGTGCCGAGGCGCATCGGCCTCAGAGCCTCGCCTTGGCGGCGGCGGCGACGGCCTCGGGCGTGATCCCGAAGTGCTGATAAAGGACCTTGTCGGGGGCGCTCGCGCCGAAGCCCTGCATGCCGACGAACGCCCCGTCCGCGCCGATGAAACGGTCCCAGCCCATGCGCACGCCGGCCTCTACGGCGACGCGCACCGGGGTCTCGCCGATCAGCGCCGCCTGGTAGTCGGCCGGCTGGTCCTCGAAGATCTCCCAGCAGGGGGTGGAGACCACCCGCGCGCCGATTCGCTCGGCCTCCAGCAGGTCGCGCGCGCCCAGCGCCACCGCCACCTCGGAGCCCGAGGCGAAGAGGGTCACCTGAGCGGGATGGCCGGCTCCGGCCAGCTGATAGGCGCCGCGCGCGCTCAGGTTCTCGCCGATCGGGCGGGTGCGGACCGCCGGGACCTTCTGGCGCGACAGGGCGAGCACGGCCGGGCCGCGCGCCGAATCGAGCGCCAGCTTCCAGCACTCCGCCGTCTCCACCGCGTCGGCGGGCCGGAACACCTTGAGGTTCGGCACGGCCCGGAGCGCGGCCAGGTGTTCGACCGGCTGGTGGGTCGGCCCGTCCTCGCCCAGGCCGATGGAATCGTGGGTGCCGACGTGGATCACGCGCACCCCCATCAGCGCCGCCAGCCGTATCGCCGGGCGGCTGTAGTCGGTGAACACCAGGAAGGTGCCGCCGTACGGGATCACGCCCCCGTGCACGGCCATGCCGTTCATCGCCGCGGCCATCCCGTGCTCGCGGACCCCGTAGTTGATGTAGCGGCCCGAATAGTCCGGCGCGTCCAGCACCCTGGTGTTCTTCACGTAGGTGTTGTTCGACCCGGTGAGGTCCGCCGAGCCGCCGATCAGCTCGGGGATGTCGCCGAAGATCCGCTCCAGCACCGCCCCGGAATGCTGGCGCGTGGCCGCGGCCGGCTGGTTGGCCTCCGCCTCGGCGATGAACCGGTCGAGAGACTCGAAGGCGCGCGCCGGCAGCTCGCCGGCCATGGCGCGCTCGAATTCGCCGCGCATCGGCGAGGCGGCGAGTCTGGCCTCCCAGGCCCTGCGCGCCTTGCCGCCGCGGCGTCCCGCCGCGCGCCACGGGCGGTAGATCTCGTCCGGCACGACGAACGGCGGGTAATCCCAGCCGAGGTTCTTGCGGGTGGCGGCGACCTCCTCGGGGCCCAGCGCCTTGCCGTGGACGTCGTGGGTGCCCTCGAAGCTCGGCGCGCCCTTGCCGATGGTGGTGCGGCACGCGATCAGGCTCGGCCGGTCCTGGCGCTGCGCCCAGGCGAGCGCCCGGCTAATCTGGCCGGCATCGTGGCCGTCGATCGCCCTCACCGCCCAGCCGGCGGCCTTGAAGCGCGCGGCCTGGTCGGTGGTGTCGGAGAGGCCGATCGCGCCGTCGATGGTGATCCGGTTGTCGTCCCAGAGCACGCTGAGGCGGGAGAGCCGCAACCGCCCGGCCAGCGTGATCGCCTCCTGGCTCACGCCCTCCATCAGGCAGCCGTCGCCGGCCAGCACCCAGGTGCGGTGGTCGACGAGCTCGGCGCCGAAGCGGGCCGCCAGATGCCGCTCGGCGATCGCCATGCCGACCGCGGCGGCGAGCCCCTGGCCCAGCGGGCCGGTGGTGGTCTCGACTCCCGGCGTATGGCCGTACTCGGGGTGTCCGGGCGTCGCCGAGCCGAGCTGCCGGAAGGCCTTCAGCTGGTCGAGCGTCATGGCCTTGAAGCCCGTCAGGTGCAGCAGGCTGTAGAGCAGCATCGAGCCGTGGCCGGCGGAGAGCACGAAACGATCGCGGTCGGGCCAGGCCGGCTGGGCCGCGTCGTACTTCAGCACCTTGGTCCAGAGCACGCTCGCCACGTCGGCCATGCCCATCGGCATCCCCGGATGGCCGCAGCCGGCGCGCTCCACCGCATCGAGCGAGAGCATCCGGATGGCGTCGGCCATGGTCTTCAGAGGCGCAGGCATCGCGGTCGGGACTCAGGGCTATGGCGGCGGTCCCGCCCGCCTCGCACGCGCGTGCGGAGCGGTCAAGGAAGCGGCCTTCGCAAGAGCCGCGACGCATGTCTAAGATCGGGCAGGCCAGACCCTTTCCGGAGGAGCAACGGCATGAGCGGCGAAAGCGCGCTCGATCTCGCGGCGCGGCGGCTGGAGCGGGCGGTGTTCCTCCTGGAGCAGCGGCTGGCGGAGCGGCTGAAGACGGCCGGGGCCGAGGCGGGCGGCCTGTTCGACCAGGACCGCGCCAAGCTCGCCGACGACCTGGACAAGGCCCGCGCCCGCGAACGCGAGCTGGAGGAGGCCGGCGCCGAGGCCTCTGCGGCGCTCGGCCGCGCCATCCTCGAGATCCGCGCGGCGCTGAACGGCGGCGCGTCCGCGCAGGAGCACTGAGATGGCGCAGGTGACGGTTGAGGTGAACGGCCGGCCCTATGCGGTGGGCTGCGAGGACGGCCAGGAGGCCCGCCTCCTGGAGCTTGCCCGCATCTTCGACCGGCAGGTCCGCGACGTCTCCCAGGACATGGGCCAGCTCGGCGACTCCCGGCTGTTCCTGATGGGCGCCCTGCTGCTGGCCGACGAGCTGGCCGACGCCAGGGCGCGGCTCGCCGCCATCCAGACCGAGCTCGGTCACGCTCAGACCGACCGCGCCCGCCTCGAAACCCGGGCCGTCGCGGCCCTGGAGTCGGCCGCGGCGAAGATCGAAAAGCTGGCGGGGGAATAGAGTTCATCTTTTGTTCTTGACGCCGAACTGGCTCCGCCGTAGCTGGGAGCCGCAAGTGGATCGCGCGTACGAGGACCAAGAAATGGGATTGTCGCATTCCTGGATGGCGGTGAAGGCGTCGAGCCGGACCGCGGCCCTGGAGGCCCTGGGCTTTTTGGAAACCGGTGACGAGGCCGATCTTTCGGCCCTTTTCGCGGGCGCCGAGCTCGCCACCGGCTGGTATGTCATCCGCTCCCGCGACGTTGAATTCGCGACGCCGAAGCGGCTGTCGCAGGTCTCGGCGGCGTCCGGGGTGGTTCTCGCCGGCCAGGTCGAGGAGCACGTGATGGTCAGCAGCCTCCGACGCTTCGACGACGGCGACGAGACTTGGTGGGTCATCCACGAGCCTGAGAAGGGCATCTTCGATCTAAGCTTCGGCGGCGCTCCGCCCAAGCTCCTGAGCGAGATCCGCGAACGATTGGTCGCCGTGCAGCAATCCGAAGGCGGCGAAGAGGCCAATGTCGACTTCATCTTCGAAGTTCCCGTGCAGCTCGGCGTGGCGCTCTGTGGCTATCGGGTCGACGGCGGCGACGGCTCGGAGGAGCCTGAGTTCACGGAATTGCAGCCGCCGCGCCGCCCGAGCCTTCTGGCGAGGCTCTTCGCGCGCGCCTGATCGTGCTAGCCTCGGGCCGGACGATGGAGCACGCCCATGGCTTCCCTCGACGCGGCGCGCGAGCCCGGATTCTTCGCCTCCGACGCCTGGACGTGGTGGCAGGCGCGGCGGCTTCGCTACAACCTGACGCTCGCCGCCGGCGGCTGGGCGGCCTACGCCCTGGCGGTCGCGCTCAACTACGGCTTCGGCCATCCGGTCTGGAAGAGCTGGCGCGGCGGGCTCGGCGTGACCCTCTTTCTGGGCACGGCCTATCTGGTGGTCATGGGCGCCGCGAACGTCTGCTACCTGCTCGGCCCGGCGCTGGAAGGTTGGGCGCGGCCCGCCGACGTCGACCGTTACCGGCGCACGGCTTTTTCCATGGGGCTCTGGGGCTCGCTGATCGTCCCGTTCAGCTTCGCGCTCGTGCAGCTGGCGCTGCTGATCGCGAAAGCCTGATCGCCGCGGCGCCTTGAGCCGGCGCGGCCGGCTCACTACCTTGCAGCCTCGGCGGGTCTGCTGCGGCTCGCGTCGAAGGCGACATATCCCAGCGACCTTAATTCTCTCTGAGGGAGCTGTCCCTGGCCGGGATCGTGGTCTCGGGCACACGGCGCCCACCTGGTGTATCCAGGTCGAGGGGATGCGACAGTCCTTCACGGTTCTCGCGGCGCCGCCACCAATCCCTTAAGCTCAGCCCTCGTGACGCCGGCGCTCGACAAGACGGCCCTTCGGCTGCGGATGCGCGGGCTTCGTCGCCGCCTGGCGGAGGCCGCGCCGGACGCCCCGCGCCGGGCGGCGGCGCTTGCGCCGCTCGAGCGCCTGGCCGCCTTCGCGATCGTGGGCGCCTATCATCCGCAGGGCTCGGAGATGGATCCGGGACCGCTGGCCGAGCGGCTCGCCGAGGCGGGCGCGGCGCTCGCCCTGCCGGTCGCCGCGCGGCGCGAGGCGGCGCTCGAGTTCCGGCTGTGGAGCCCCGGCGATCCCCTCGCGCCGGACGCCGCCGGCGTGCTGTCGCCGACCGAGGCTGCGCCGGCCGTGCGGCCGCAGCTGGTGATCGCGCCGCTGCTCGCCTTCGACCGGCGGGGCGGCCGGCTCGGCCAGGGGGGCGGCCATTATGACCGCACCTTGCAGAACCTTCGCGCCGCGGGGCCGGTTTTCGTCCTCGGCCTGGCGTTCGCGGGCCAGGAGCTGGCGGCGATTCCCGCGGAGCCGCACGATCAGCGGCTTGACGCCATTCTGACCGAGGCCGGCTATATCGCGGCGTGCTAGAGGAGATGCGATGCGCTTCGCCTTCTTCGGGGACGTGGTCGGCCGGTCGGGCCGCGAGGGCCTCGCCGAGCACCTGCCGGAGCTGAGGCGGCGGCTCGGCCTGGAGTTCGTCGTGGCCAACGCCGAGAACGCCGCGGCCGGCTTCGGGATCACCGAGGCCACCGCCCGCGAGCTGTTCGCCGCCGGGACCGACTGCCTGACGCTCGGCAACCACGCCTGGGACCAGAAGGAGGCGCTGACCTACATCCTGCGCGAGCCGCGCCTGATCCGGCCGCTGAACTATCCCGCGCTCGCCCAGCCGCCCGGCCGCGGCGCCCAGCTGTTCCAGACCGAGGCCGGCCGCAACGTGCTGGTGATCAACCTGCTCGGCCGCCTTCAGATGGACTCGCTGGACGATCCGTTCTCGGCCGTCGACCGCGAGCTGGAGGCCTGCCCGCTCGGCGCGGCGGCCGATGCGGTGATCGTCGACATGCACGCGGAGGTCACCTCGGAGAAGATGGCCATGGGCCACTTCTGCGACGGTCGCGCCAGCCTGGTGGCGGGCTCCCACAGCCATGTGCCGACCGCCGACGCCCAGGTGCTTCCCGGGGGCACGGCCTACCAGACCGACGCCGGCGCCTGCGCGGACTACGACAGCGTCATCGGCAACGACAAGGAGGAGCCGCTGCGCCGGTTCACGACCCGCATCTCCGGCGGCCGCTTCAGGCCGGCGGAAGGGCCGGCGACGGTCTGCGGCGTCTTCGTGGAGACGAATCCCCTGACCGGCCTGGCGCGCCGCATCGAGCCGATCCGCATCGGCGGCCGGCTGGCCCAGCACGTGCCGCACGTGCAGCACGTGGCGGCGGAATAGGGCTCAGCGCTTCGGCGGCGCCTCGCCGCGCAGCGCCGCCAGCGTCAGCCGGCCGGCCTTCGGCTTGTCGAGGGTCGCGAAGCGCCTGGCGGTCGCGCGGCGCCACTCCTCGAGGCTGACCCGGCCGTCCAGGTTCTCGTCCGCGCCCGCCACCGGCTCCGGCTCGTTGATCAGCGAATAACGCGCCGCCCCTTCCCGGCCGGACCCGCGCGGCCCCGCGCCGCCGCTCGGCGGCTCCGCCCCGCCGCGTCCGCGCCCGGCCATGCCGCCGCCGCGCCGGCCGCCGCGTCCGCCCATGCCGCCGCCGCGCCGCTCGCCGGCCGTTTGGCCAGAGCCCGCGCCGCGGTCGAACTCGAGGGCCGCGATCTCCGGCGCGACGGACTGCTCGTAAGCCTGCATCTCGAAGCCGTCGATCACGCCGTCGCCGTTGACGTCGAGGCGTCGGAAGAAGCGCTCCGCATCGGCCTGGAACTCGCCGGCCGTCACGCTCCCGTCGTGGTCGGCGTCGGCCCCGGCGAACCACGCGCCCAGGCCGTCGGCCCCTCGGAACGGCTCGCCGGACGGGCTGACGAACAGGCCGCGCCGCAGCCGGGCCTCGGCGCCCGCGGGGCCGCCGCGATGGCCGCGATACGCCCGGCGCGGTTCCGAGGCGCAAGCCGCCAGCGCCAGCATCAGCGCGCCCGCCACGATCGGCCGCCACATCGGCCCGGCCCTCCCTTGTCAGCGGAGCCAGCTTGGCCACGGCTTGCGGCTGAAATGCGCCGCTCGCGTCTCGGCGGCGAAACGGCGCGCGCAGGCGTGGCTTTGCAGCGGCCGCCGGACAGGCTCTAATCGCCGCGTCGGCTCGGGAGGCACGCCATGCTCGCCAGGTTCATCGTCCGCGCGCTGTTCGCCGCGCTTGGCCTGTGGATCGCGACCAAGCTGACGCCCGGCGTGCGCGCGAACAGCCTGGAGACCCTGCTGATCGCCGCCGTGCTGCTGGGCCTGGTCAACGCCTTCATCCGTCCGATCATCGTGCTGCTCACGCTGCCGCTGACGATCGTGACGCTGGGCCTGTTCCTGTTGGTGGTGAACGCCGGGATGATCCTCCTGGTCTCGGCCTTCCTGCACGGCTTCCAGGTGCGGGGCTTCGCCGCCGGCGTCATCGCCGCGGTGATCACCGGCATCACCAGCTGGATCGGCCACCTGGTGGTGCGCGAAGGCCGCCGGGTCTAGCGCTGCAGGGCCGCGCCGGCCGCGAGCATCGCCTCCACCGTCGGCGCGTCATAGCCCAGCTCGAGCAGCACCTCGCGGGTATGCTGGCCGAGCTTGGGGGCGGGGCCCCTGGGCGCGGTCTCGACGCCCGGGAAGCGCACCGGCGAGGCCGGGCCCCAGAACGATCCGCCCCAGCCGTCTGGCGTCTCGACGAACACGCCCGCCTCGTGGGCCTGCGGGTTCATCTCCAGGTCGTGCAGGGAATCCATCGGCGCGAAGGCGATGTCCGCCGCGTTCAGCAGCGCGGAAGCCTCGTCCAGGGTCATCGCCCCGAACGCCGCGTCCAGCGCGCCGCGCACCGTGCGCACATGCTCGATGTCCGCATAGGGCGGCCGGTAGCGCGGATCCTCCAGCATCTCCGCCTTGCCGATCGCCCGCATCACGTTCGGATAGTCGTTGGGGCTCTTCACCACCACCACGAACCAGCGGTCGTCGGCGGTGTGGAAGAAGCCGGAGAAGGCGACCATCCGGTCGCGCTTGGGCTGGGCGGTGGTGACGTCGCCGTAGCGGAGCAAGAGCGACAGGTCCCAGCCGACCGCATAGGCGCCGACCCGCATCAGCGCGGTCTCCACCTGCCGGCCCTGGCCGGTGCGCGCGCGCTCGTGCGCCGCCGCCAGCACGCCCGACAGCGTGGCCAGCGCCGTGAAGTGGTCGCCGAACCCGGGCCGGCTCGGGAACGGCTCCTGGTCCGGCGGGATCATCGAGCGCGCCACGCCGCTCCTGGCCCAGAAGGCGGTGATGTCGAACGCCGCCTGATCGGCCATCTCGCCGGTCAGGCCGTAGCCCGTGACGTTGGCGTAGATCAGCTGCGGGCATTCGCCCTTGACGCTGTCGTAGTCGAGGCCGGCCCGCTTCAGCGAGCCCGGCCGGACGTTGGTGATGAAGACGTCGGCCTGTCGCATCAGCGCCAGCATCGCTGCGCGCCCCTCGGGCTTGCCGGTGTCCAGCACGATGCCGCGCTTGCCGCGGTTCTCCATGGTGAACACCGGATTGCCGGGGCTCTCGGCGGTGTCGGGGAAGAAGGCGCGGGTGGCGTCGCCGGCCGCGGACTCGACCTTGATCACGCTCGCGCCCCAGTCGGCCATCAACGCCGCCGAGCCCGGCCCCGCCACCCAGGTGGACCACTCCACGACCTTCAGGTCCGACAGCAGCATCGGCGTCACCTCGTGTTTTCCGGACCTATAGGGGGAGGGCGCGCGAAGCGTCCAGCCGCGCGGCGCTGCGGCGGCGAGCGGAGGGGCCCCGGGGGCGCACCGCGCGATGCGGACTCGCCGAGCCGCGCTCGGGGCGAGGCCAAAAGAAAAGGGCGGAGCCGAGGCCCCGCCCTTCCACCGAGATTGGTCGTTTGGACGCTTAGAAGTCCATGTCGCCCATGCCGCCGGGCATGCCGCCCGGGCCGCCGCCGCCGGTGTTCTTCTTCGGCGCCTCGACGATGGCGGCTTCCGTCGTGATCATCAGGCCGGCCACCGAAGCGGCGTCCTGCAGAGCCGTGCGGACCACCTTCGCCGGGTCGATCACGCCGGCCTGCACCAGGTCGACGTACTCTTCCGACTGGGCGTCGAAGCCGAAGGTCGCCGAGGTGTTCTCGAGCACCTTGCCGACCACGATCGAGCCTTCCACGCCGGCGTTCTCGGCGATCTGGCGGATCGGCGCCTGCAGGGCGCGGCGCACGATGGCGACGCCGGCCTCCTGGTCGTCGTTGTCGCCCTTGAAGCCGTCCAGCACCTTGGAAGCCTTCAAGAGGGCGACGCCGCCGCCCGGCACGATGCCTTCCTCGACCGCCGCGCGGGTGGCGTTGAGGGCGTCGTCGACGCGGTCCTTCTTCTCCTTCACCTCGACTTCCGTCGAGCCGCCGACGCGGACCACCGCGACGCCGCCGGCGAGCTTCGCCAGCCGCTCCTGCAGCTTCTCCTTGTCGTAGTCGGAGGTGGTGTCCTCGATCTGCTTCTTGATCTGCGAGATGCGGCCTTCGATGCCGGCCTTGTCGCCCGAGCCGTCGACGATGGTGGTGTCGTCCTTGTTGATCGTCACCTTCTTCGCCTTGCCGAGCATGTCGAGCGTCACGTTCTCGAGCTTGATGCCCAGATCCTCGGAGATCAGTTGGCCGCCGGTCAGGATCGCGATGTCCTCCAGCATGGCCTTGCGGCGATCGCCGAAGCCGGGCGCCTTGACCGCCGCGACGCGCAGGCCTCCGCGCAGCTTGTTGACCACCAGGGTGGCCAGCGCCTCGCCTTCCACGTCCTCGGCGATGATCAGGAGCGGACGGCCGGACTGCACGACGGCCTCGAGGACCGGCAGCAGCGGCTGCAGCGAGGAGAGCTTCTTCTCGAACAGCAGGATCAGGGGCTCTTCGAGGTCGGCCTCCATCTTCTCCGCATTGGTGATGAAGTAGGGCGAGAGATAGCCGCGGTCGAACTGCATGCCCTCGACCACATCGAGCTCGGTCTCGGCGGTCTTGGCTTCCTCGACGGTGATCACGCCCTCGTTGCCGACCTTTTCCATGGCCCGGGCGATCATCTCGCCCACCTCGGTGTCGCCGTTGGCGGAGATGGTGCCGACCTGGGCGATCTCGGCGTTCGTGGTCACCTTCTTCGAAGAGTTCTTGATCTCCTCGACGACCTTGGCGACCGCCTTGTCGACGCCGCGCTTCAGGTCCATCGGGTTCATGCCGGCGGCCACCGACTTCAGGCCTTCGGCGACGATCGCCTGGGCGAGCACGGTGGCGGTCGTGGTGCCGTCGCCGGCCTTGTCGTTGGTCTTGGAGGCGACCTCACGGATCAGCTGGGCGCCGAGGTTCTCGAACTTGTCGGTGAGCTCGATTTCCTTGGCGACGGTGACGCCGTCCTTGGTCGAGCGCGGCGCGCCGAACGACTTCTCGATGACCACGTTGCGGCCCTTGGGGCCGAGGGTCACCTTGACCGCGTTGGCCAGGGTGTTGACGCCGCGCAGCATGCGGTCGCGCGCGTCGGAGGCGAAATAGACGTCTTTGGCAGCCATTGCTGTCTCTCTTTCCTAGATGCTGGGGATGCGGGGCGCGCGGCCGTCAGGCGGCCTTGGCCGCCCTTTCGGGCTCGAGCACGCCCAGGATGTCGCTTTCCTTCATGATCAGCAGGTCTTCGCCGTTCAGCTTGACCTCGGTGCCCGACCACTTGCCGAACAGGATGCGGTCGCCGGACTTCACGTCGAGCGGCTGGATCTTGCCGGTCTCGTCGCGCGCGCCGGGGCCGGCGGCGATCACTTCGCCTTCCTGCGGCTTTTCCTTCGCGGTGTCCGGGATGATGATCCCGCCCCGGGTCTTCTCTTCTTCCTCGACGCGCCGGACGAGGACGCGATCTCCCAGAGGACGAAACGCCATGATGCTTTTTCTCCGTTCGAGACGGTTGGATTCAAGGTGACGTCGGCGGCTCGCGGACCGAGCTGTTAGCAGTCGAAGCCCTCGAGTGCCAACGATGGTGGGCAGGTAATAAATAGCGTCGGAAGAGTCAAGTCCGCAGCTGCCAGACGGGAACCGGAACGCCGCGAAGGACGTTGCACGAAGGAACCTTGGCCGTGCGTCCGCCGTTCCCTACCTTGGGTAGGGGAACGTAGGGGTGCGACATGGCCTTTCAAGCCTATCTGCAATCGGTCATCCGCGAAGGCGACCTCACGGTGCGCCTGCCGGGCGGACGCGAGATCGTGCTGGGCGACGGCTCGGGGCCGCCGGTGGTGGTGCGGATCGCCACCGCTCGCTGGCTGGCGCGGATCGCCGCCAATCCGTCGATGGGCGTGGGTGAAGCCTACATGGACGGCGGCCTCGTCCTCGAGCGTGGGACCATCCACGATCTCGCAGACCTGATCGGACGCAACGCCAAGCACCGGCCCCTGAAGCAGGCGGGCGCGCTCTCGCGATGGTGGCTGGACCGGCGGCTGATGGCCAACGCCCGACGCGCCGCCCGGCGCAACGTCGCCCACCATTATGACCTCTCGGTCGATTTCTATCGCCGCTTCCTCGACCCCGACATGCAGTACTCTTGCGCCTACTTCCCGCGCCCGGGGGTGAGCCTGGAGGAGGCCCAGGCGGCCAAGAAGCGGCACCTCGCCGCCAAGCTGCTGCTCGCTCCCGGCCAGAAGGTGCTCGACATCGGCTGCGGCTGGGGC
>Ga0207695_10010505_pt1 | contig 11324 bp, 14 predicted proteins | sample KBSC54metaG_FD_184354 | JGI IMG/M metagenome (GOLD analysis project Ga0207695, IMG submission 184354) | Corn rhizosphere microbial communities from Kellogg Biological Station, Michigan, USA - KBS C5-4 metaG (SPAdes) (version 2) | ecosystem: Host-associated > Plants > Roots > Rhizosphere > Soil... | reverse complement strand
TCCGTAAACTGTTGTTCGCAACCGCTGTTCTGGTTGCCGCGCCCGCTTTCGCCGCGATGCCGCCGGCTCAGTTCCTCCAGCACGCGATCAAGGGAGACAATAGCGAGGTTCGGCTGGGACGGCTGATCTCCCATCTCGGAGCAAGCGCTCAGGTCCGCCGATTTGGGGCGACGCTGACCAGCGATCACAGCCTCGCACGGTCGCAGGCGGCGGCGCTCGCCCGGCGCATGGGCGTGCGTCCCCCGACGTCGATGACGCCCGACGCACGGGCAGAATATGCGAAACTCTCGCATCTTCGGGGCCGCGCATTCGACAGGGAAGTTCGCCGGTCGATGATCGCGGATCACCAGAAAGACATCGCCGCGTTCGAAGCTCAGGCTCGCGGTGGCGATCCGCGTACCGCGCACCTCGCGCGCATGCAGCTTCCGACGCTCCGCAAGCATCTACGGATTGCGGAATCTATCCGAGGCTAATTTCTAAGCTAACCGGAGGCCGCGGATGAAAATTCGCGGCTTTCTCCATTATTATCCCTGCGGCGGGAAGTTGGCCGCGATGATCATCCCCGTGGGAAGCTGGCACTGGCCCGCGCCACCGCCGCTCATTCCCGAACGCGGCCGCATCAGCCGGAAATCGCACCGCATGAAACCGCCGGGACCCTGCAGGTTGGCGAGAACCTGCCCACTATAATTCGTGATCGTGTCCATCGACGGGCCCCACGGGCCCCAGCCATCCCAGCCCCAGCCCCACGGGCGTCCGCCCCAGCCAAAGCCCCAGCCAAAGCCGGATCCCCAGCCGTTCCACAGCGGACCGTAATCGGCGACGCTTTCGGATGTGATCTGGAAGAACGGGCCCTGGAACCCCTGGCCATTGGAAAGCTGCGCGACCATATTGCCGCGGGTTCCGCCGTTCTCTGTCCAGGTGAATGTCGCGCCGACATTGCCAGTGGTGGATTGGCCCATTCCGACGCCCGTCGTCGTGCAGCCGGCGATGGCGATCGCAGCAAGCGACGCCGCTGCCAACTTGATCGCTAATCTCTTCATTTCATTGCTCCTTCAGGCATGAAACGAAAAAAACGCGTTCCGGCTCCTAGGTTACTGCGTTTTCATGCGTTTGTGCAGCGCCCCAACGGCATGGTTCACTTGCCTTTCCGGGCATGATCGGTCATAGGCGCGCCCGCTGGCGCACGGCCCTGCCGTTGCGCTCGTGTTTTTTGAAAGACAGCCGGAGGGGCTCGGCATCGCCGCGCCAGCGATCGGCCAAGAAAGAGAGAAGATAGAACATGCCGCTCTACGAGCATGTTTTCCTTGCGCGTCAGGATCTGGCCCAGGCCCAGGTCGATGCGCTTGCTGAAAACGCTACCAAGATTCTCACCGATAATGGCGGGAAGGTCGTCAAGACCGAGACCTGGGGACTCAAGTCCCTCGCCTATCGGATCGCGAAGAACCGCAAGGCGCATTTCGTGATGCTCGATGTCGATGCCCCCGCACCGGCGATCGCAGAGCTCGAGCGCCAGTCGAACATCAACGAGGACGTGATCCGCTTCCTCACCATCCGCGTGGACGAGCACGAGAAGGGCCCGTCGGCGATGATGCGCCGCGACCGCGACCGCGCTGCCCGTCCCCGCCGTGACGAGGAGGTCGAATAATGGCCCGCGCTTTCTTCCGCCGCCGCAAGAGCTGCCCCTTCTCCGCGAAGGACGCTCCAAGGATCGATTACAAGGACGTCCGGTTGCTTCAGGGCTTCATTTCCGAGCGCGGCAAGATCGTGCCGAGCCGGATCACCGCCGTCTCCTCCAAGAAGCAGCGCGAACTGGCGAAGGCGATCAAGCGCGCCCGCCACATCGGCCTTCTTCCCTACGTCGTGCAGTAAGGAGCAAGGGACATGGAAGTCATCCTGCTCGAAAGGATCGAGAAGCTCGGTCACATCGGCGATGTCGTCAATGTGAAGAACGGCTTTGCCCGCAACTATCTGCTTCCCAACAAGAAGGCGCTTCGGGCCAATGATTCGAACCGCAAATTGTTCGAAGCCAACCGCGCCCGGATCGAGTCCGAGAATGCCGAGCGCCGCTCGGCTGCCGAGAAGGACTCGAAGACGGTTGACGGCAAGACCGTCCAGCTGATCCGCCAGGCGTCCAACACCGGTCAGCTCTACGGCTCGGTCTCCGCCCGCGATATCGTCGAGGCTCTGGAATCGGACGGCGCCAAGGTCACCAAGAGCCAGGTGGTTCTCGACCGCCCGATCAAGGCGATCGGAATGCACGATGTGAAGATCGCTCTTCACCCGGAAGTGTCGGTCACCGTCCACGTCAACGTCGCCCGCTCGCCCGAAGAGGCCGAGCTTCAGGCGCAGGGCGTCGACGTCATTGCCCAGATGTTCGAGGAAGCGGCTGCTCCGGTCGTCGCCGAGGTTCTGGTCGAGAAGGTCGATGAGGAAGAGGCGCCGGAAGCGCCCGCCGCTGAGGCCGAGGGCGAAACCGAACAGCAGTAACCGGTCCCGTTTCCGATCATTTTTAAAGGGTCGGCGGCCAGCCGGTCGGCGGCCCTTTCTTTTCGCCTCGTCGCAATGGCTTACGCCCTGCGGAACGGCGCCCTCGCCGCACCGTTCTCCTTGCAGAGGAGAATCGGCATGGCTGACGAGAGCAACGACACCCAAAGCAAGATGAATGAGGAAGACCGCGACATCGCTTCGCGGCCGGAGAACCGCACCGGACAGGATCGCGACAACTGGAACCAGGGCTCCGCCAGCATGCCCGGCGGATCAGACGAAGCCGAGGGCATTTTCGCTCACGACGGCGAAGGCGTAACCGGCGAAGCACTTGGCGGCGGCCCGCTCGGGACCGGCAACACCGGAGCGGAGCTGCCCGGCGGAGCGCAAAGCGAATTCGCGCGGACGACGGGCGGCCAGACCGACGGTTTGACGACCGGCACCAGCGGCGCCGCGGGCTCGGCGTCCGGCGGCGCGGGCGGACAGAGCGTCGGCTCGGTCGGAACGATCGGCGGGACCGAGTCGAGCGGCATGGCCAGCCACACTAGCGGTGCGGCCGTTTCCGTTCCGCGAAGCGGCGGGTCGGAACTCGACAACGAATATGGCGCGCAGCACGCGAAGGAGCCGGGCGGAGCCGATCACCAGCACAGCGCGCTCGGCGGGTCGGTCACCGCAGCCGGCGGCAACAGCGACAGCCCTGGACCCGGCCAGACCGGCTTCATCGGCTCACAGGCGAACGAAGGCGTGGAGGAAGCGCAACGCCGCGGCTCTGCCGAGAAGCCCGTTCAGCAGGATTCGGGAGCGAACGACACCGGAGAATCGAATTCGTTCTGAGGATCAGCGGATCCGGTAAAAGTCCGCGATCCGGTCGAGCGCGAGGGTGAGCACCAGCTTGCCCGCGCGTGCCGGCCAGCCGAGCGCGCTTTCCGCCTCCCGCATGCCTTCGCCAGCGCACACCACGCGCCACAATATGTCGGAGAGACCGGGGCCTGCTGCCTCGACCGCCCCGTCGAACCGGCGACGGGCATCGATCTGCGCACCCACCAGATCCGGCGCCGCGCCGGGCCAGTTGCTCTGCCCGCCGATCGGCGAAGCATCCCATTTCATCGTGATCCCCGGCGCAAGCCCCGCCCGCTCCCAGTCGCCGCGAAGCTGCTCTCCGGCATCCAGTTGACGGCGGCTCACAAGGCCGCGGGCGAACAGCCATCCGAGCGGCGATTCGACTGCATTCACGGTCACCGACCGCACCGCTCGCGTTCCTCGCTTCCGCGACCGCAACGTCTCCCCATCGCGCCCGATTCCGCGCTCCACCAGCATTCGTTGCTCGATCCTGCCGCCCACATTGCCTCCTGTCCGATTCGCGAGCAGGCTTGGCAATTATATACTTGACTTAGCAACCGGCTCGTGAGAGTAAGGTTGCAAGAGGTAAGCCATGAACATCTGCGATCCCATCTTCCACGACGAAGCAAAGGCAACCGCTCACATTGAGCAGTCGCGTTGGCCTGACGGCGAACCGGTTTGCCCGTTCTGTGAGTCCACTGGCGTCACCCGCATGGGCGGCAAGACTCAGGCTGGCATGTTCCTCTGCAATGTCTGCCGCCAGAAGTTCACTTGCCGAACCGGAACGGTGATGGAGCGCTCCCATGTGCCTCTCCACAAGTGGCTGCTGGCAACGCACCTCATGGCAGCATCAAAGAAGGGTATGAGCGCCCTTCAATTGAGCCGTATGCTTGGCGTCACCTACAAGACAGCGTGGTTCCTCGCTCACCGCATCCGTGAAGCGATGGACGAAGCGAACAATCCGCATTTACCTCTCGGCGGACCCGATAAGGTGGTTGAGAGCGACGAAGCCTTTGTCGGCGGCAAGAAGAAGCGCCGCCTGTCGGGCAAAACCGCTCCCAAGAAAAAGGTTGTCACTCTCGTTGAGCGCGGCGGTCGCGCCCGCTCGTTCCACATCACGCACATCGATCACACGAACATTCGTGGCGCGATTGTGACGAACGTTCACCGCTCGTCGCACCTTCGCACCGATGATGCGCGTTTCTACAATCGCATCGGTGAAGAGTTCGCCAGCCACGAAACGACGCTTCACGCTAACCGTGAGTTCTCACGCGGCAACGGCAACCACAGCAACACCGCCGAGAATTTCTTTTCGATCCTCAAGCGCGGTGTTGTCGGCACCTACCATCACTGGTCGGCGCAGCACATTCACCGTTACCTTGCCGAGTTCGATCTTCGCTATTCCACGAAGGACAAGAGCGATACCGACCGCGCCTCTGACATTCTCAAGGGCATGGAAGGCCGTCGCTTGACTTATCGGCGGACTGGTTTGCTCGCCGCCTAAGTATTTCGAGCCGCCCCGTCACATTGGGACGCCTCGCAAGCGTTGGAGCCGCTAGTGCGAAACGAGATGAATCACGGCACCAAATATGGTGGCGATTATGGTGACGAGTATCCCAATCTTGGCGAGCTGGCCGTCAAATTTGCCTGCCAGATATTCCTTTGTGACCATCTCGGATTTGATCGTGGCAATGTCTACCGGAACGCCAGCAAGCTTAGCTAGGTCTGATTGGACATGCTCCATCTGCGCTTCAAGTTTTCCCAGCCTGCCATCCATTCCACCAGATGTGCCGCCTCCCCCGCCACCTTTCAAGGACTGGTTCTCCTGCTCAAGAGCGCGGTTCTGAGCCTTGAGCACGCGCACGAGCGCCAATTGATCACCGTCGGTCTCAGTCACTGTCCGGTTTCCCTCCAATCCTGTCGAGCAGTTTCTGGAGGTCTTCATCGTTCTTATGGAGGTCGTCCAAACTCTTGTTGAAGCTAACCATGTCGTTCCGGCTGAGAGCCCGCAACGCGATGTAAATATCGACGATGCATGACCGAGTCGCGACCATCGCGGTCACCACTTCACCCTTCGTGGCCGGTTCGCCCCAAAGCGGCCATCTATCAAGACCCTTGACCATTCAGCGCTTGTGCGCTGGCTTTGCTTCCTTGCCAAGCGACTTGTGCGGCTTGTGCGGCGTCTGAAGCATCCGCTTCAGCGCTGTATCGGCTCTCCGCTTAGTCTCCTCTTCGGAGTAGGTTTCGTCTTTTGGATCTGACATGGCCAAACTTTCCGCGCATAGCACTTACGTTCGCATCGTAGGCGAAGTTGCGATTGCATGGAATCGCTTGGAGCGTCGCCTGGACTCGCTCATTTTCCACTACTTCACCGTTGATGCACACGTGGCAGGATTCGTGCTGGGCGAAATGAGGAACGCCACAAAAGCCGAGTTCGCCAAGTTTCTCATCGAGCGTTTCGAAGAAAACCCCCTCCTAAGAGAGCATGGCTTGTATTTCGCAAACCTCGTGAACCGCATCCGAGAAAACAGGAACATTCTAGAGCACGCTCAACCTTGGACCTACGCAGACCGCTATCAAGGTCTCGTGTTCAAGGCCGACAAACGCGGCTTTGAAGTCGAGTATCACGCTCCGATGCAACAGCTAAAGCTGCTCCTGAAGACCATGCAAGACGCCGCCCCTTATGCCCGTTGGGTGACCTTTTGCCTCCACATGGAAGCGGGCAAGACCTTCGACGGAATCAACGGAGGTCCGACAACGGCTGAGGCTGCACTTCGAGTTCTCGCATCGCTCGATATACCTCAGACACCAGATAAGATTGAGCCACTCCGGCTTCTGAAAGCTCGAAAAGACGCGCGAGACCGGCGTCAACCATCTCGGACGAAACGCTAACCTCTTGGGTTCGTTGGGTTTCTATTGACTCAGCCATTTGCTCACTTAAGTATATAATTGCCGCAGGCTTGCCACATCGGCAAATCTGTAGGACAGTAGAAAACCTTATTGGTTATTGGGGGGCTCGGCCGAATGATCACCAGAATTCGCGAAGTGCGCCGTGCGCGCAAAATGACCCTCGACGATGTCGCTCGCGCCTGCGAGCCGCCGACCACTCCGCAGACCATTGGCCGGCTTGAAACCGGCACCCGCACCGTCTCGGTCGGCTGGCTAAACCGAATCGCGAAGGCATTGGGCGTCGAAGCATCGGACCTGGTCGAAGGCGGGGGCGGCGAAAAAGCCGAGCTCCCAGTCGCGGCGGTGCTCGGCGGCTCCGGCGCCAATGCGCCGCGCAAGACCAGCATCGTCGTCCCGCCGCGCCCGAAGCCGGGCGAGATCGCGCTTACGGTTTCGGCCAGCGTCGGCGACTATCGCGCCGGCGACGAAATCTGGTGCGAGACCCTTGAACCGGAGGAGTTCGGACGCGCGCTCAACCGCGACGTTCTCGTCCCCCGCCCCGCCGGGCGCTTCCTGTTCGGCCGCCTGATCAACCGCGATTCGGAGAAGCTACAAATCCTCCCGCTGGAGTCGGGCGGGCGTCAGCAAATCGTCGCCAACCCCGCCTGGATCGCCGCCGCAACCCGCCTGGTTCGCGCACTGTAACTCCCGCCCGTCATTGCGAGCCTGCGAATGCAGGCGCGGCAATCCAGGACTTTTGTTTCACGCGAACGCACGAAGATGAGCCTTTAACGAGCGGCAGCTCAATTCTTGCAGCGGCCATGTCAGGAATGCGCTGCCGCGCGAAACTGCATTCTTCGCGCCTTCGCGCCTTCGCGTGAGTCCTCTTTTCTAGAACAGCCGAAGCTGCGCCCCTTCCGGTGGCTTGAACAAATCGCGGCGCAGCGCAAATCGCGACTGCGGCAAGCCGTAGCGTTTCACCGCCTTCTCGAACCGGGTGCGCAGAAGCTCCGCCCACGGCCCCTGCCCCCGGAACCGGCTGAAGAAATTGGGATCGTTGTCGCGCCCGCCGCGGATCGACCGGATCGTCGCCATCACCTTGCGCGCCCGGTCCGGGAAATGCGCGTCGAGCCAGGCGCGGAACAGCGGCGCAACCTCGTTCGGAAGCCGCACCGGCAGGAAGAAGGCGCCGCGAGCCCCCGCTTCAACCGCCGCCTCGACAATCGCCTCCAGCTCATGATCGGTGATCTGCGGAACCACCGGGGCGATGGCGACATGGCACGGCACCCCCGCCTCATTGAGCGCCTTCACCGCCGCCAGCCTTTTCCGCGGCGCCGGCGCCCTCGGCTCCAGCGTCCGCGCGATCTTCGCGTCGAGCGAAGTCACCGACAGCGCCACCGAGCAGATGCCGAGCGCTCCGGCCGGCGCGAGCAGGTCGAGATCGCGGAGCACCCGGTCCGACTTGGTGGTGATAGTGAACGGGTGCCGGCATTCGACCAGCAACTCGACCACCGACCGAGTCACCCGCCACGTCTCCTCGATCGGCTGGTAGGGATCGGTGTTGGTCCCCATCGCGATCGGCGCGACTTCATAGCCCGGCCGCGCCAGCTCCTGCTGCAGAAGCGCCGCCGCATTCGGCTTCACGAACAGCCGGGATTCGAAATCCACCCCCGGCGACAGGTCGTGATAGGCGTGGGTCGGCCGTGCGAAGCAATAGATGCAGCCATGCTCGCACCCGCGAAACGCATTCACCGAGCGGTCGAAGCCGATGTCCGGCGAGGCGTTGCGGGTGAGGATGGTCTTCGGATGCTCGACGGTGACGGTCGTGCGCCGGACCTGCGCCCCGTCGATCGCCTCCACCTGGTCGAGCCAGTCGCCGTCGAACTGCCGCTCCATCAAATTGAAGCGGGTCGGCGTCAGGTTACGGGTCGCACCGCGCCCATGGTTCGACTCGACGGGCATGGCCACATCGTAGCGCCGCACGAGAACATAACAAGAACGGACAAGCCATAATCGAAGCGCAAGTTATAGCTGGTGTGAAAACCCAGGCGACCATGCCCGGAAAGCTGTGGGCGAAATACTGCTCAGGAATCTGTCAATTTTCGGTCTTAGCTCAGCTGTTAGTACACAACCTATCCACAGGGTTTCCGCTTTTGTTCCTCAGAAACCTACTGGACGGCGAATCCCGCCGCTATACTCTGGGACATGGCGGGTAGCTCAACAGGATAGAGCGCTCACTGTGACTGTTCTACTCTGGGTCTGACAACGCAGGGATAGGCCACGAGAGGTTCTGGGTTCAAGTCCCAGCCCGCCACCATTTTGACCTGTTGCTCAGCAGCCCAGCTTGCCAAGCCTTATCGACCTGTTCGCAGGAGCTGGTGGCCTTTACTCTTGGTGACGTGACAAGAGCATACCTGAGTGGTCAACAAGCGACAGGACCCAAGACACACGGGTTCAGTCCGCAAGCTCCACGAGAATCTCCTGTCCTACAGCCGCCGCTTTGTGATTAGAATCGGGGATGCCTGTCCTGAGCCAAGACGAAGAGAACTCTGACCATCTTCCGCCACTGACCATCGCTAAACGTGGCTCGTATCTCGCTACCCAAAACAGACAAAGTTTACAGACCCCCCTCCCTCCCTGCAGCATCGTCAAGCGTGTCAACTTCACAGAGGGATTGAGGGTGACACCCGAGCGAGAGTCACGTCTCCGAAATCGAACAGCTCGCCCCATCTCGTGCACACCACACCCTCGGATTCTGGAACCGTTCAGGTGAATTCGGTAGAGATGAACGCATGAAGGTGGGTCTGAAGCTTTTCGCGGCGCTTGCCGCCGCCGTTGCCGCGCCGGCATTTTCGGCGGTCGCTCCCGACGAAATGCCGCTGGAGCCGGTCGAGGTTCCGCCGAGCATCCAGCAGGGCGTCGATCTCATCTACATCGATCCCGACATGCAGAAGGCGATCACCCGCCGCGATGCCGAGGTGAAGGAGTTCGGGCTTCAGAACTGGACCGGCGCGCCGATCGACCTCTTCATGCCGGTCAACCAGATCTACACCGATCTTCGCCGCGGGCTGATGAAATATGAGGCGCGGTGGGGCAATCTCCCCGACGTGCAGATCCCTGCCGGGCCGGCGCTCAAGCTCGGGATGAGCGGCGACCGCGTGAAGCTCCTTCGCCAGCGGCTCGGCCTTGCCGACGGCGACCAGTTCGATGCCGAGCTCGACAAGGTGGTTCGCGAATATCAGACGGCGCATGGCCTGACTCCCGCAGACGGCATCGTCGGAGCGGGAACCATCGCTTCCCTTAATCTCGGGCCGGCGCATTACGAGCGCGAGATCATCCTCAATATGGAGCGGGCGCGGCGGCTTCCGGCGCCGACCGAAGGCGGCCGCTATATCCTCGTCGATGCGGGGGCGGCCAAGCTCTACATGTATCAGGACGGAAAGCCGGTCGACAGCATGAACGTGATCGTCGGCGACGCGAACCGGCAGACCCCGATGATGGCAGCCGAGCTTAGATATGTGATGCTCAATCCCTATTGGAACGTGCCGCCCGACCTCGCGCAGAAGATCGTCGCAAAGGCAGTGGTCCAGCAGGGCCTCACCTACCTCAGCGACCGCGATTATCAGGTGTTCACCAGCTGGGATGATGACGCCAAGCAGATCGATCCGGCCAGCGTCGACTGGCAGGCGGTCGCCGACGGAACGAAGGAGGTGCGCCTTCGCCGCGGCCCGGGCCCGTGGAATTCGATGGGCCACATCAAGTTCATGATTCCAAACGCTTTCGGCATCTATCTCCACGACGTGCCGGCAGCGGAAAAGCCGATGTTCACCAAGGACGACCGCTGGCTCAGCAACGGCTGCATCCGCCTTTCGGACGCGGACAAGCTGGAGAAATGGGCGTTCGGCGACATGCCCAAGCCAAGCGGCAGCCCCGACCAGCGAGTCGATGTCCCGAACCCGATCCCGGTCTACGTCACCTATTTCACTGTCGCGCCGTCAGCCGACGGGGTGACCTTCCGCCCGGATCGCTACAACCGCGACGCGCCCTTGCTGTCGCGGGTGAAGCTCACCCCCGACAAGATCGCCGACGCCTCACAATAATCACTGTTCGGAAGTGTCGTCGCTGGATGGGGGCGGAGCGGGTTCCGAGCGCCCGCAGCTACAATTCCGGTGCTTGGATTGCGGCGCCGCAGTGGTCGCGAATTCGGCCGGGGTCAGCCAGCCTTTGTGCCCTTGGTCGGCGGTCTCGAATTTCGTGATCCCCTTGGCCGCATATTCCTCGAACGTCAGCTTGCCGTCGTGGTTGACGTCCAGCTTGTCGAAATAGCGGCGGCGGCCGGCGAGATATTCGTCTTCTTCGATCTTGCCGTCCTTGTTGTGGTCGGCCCGGGAGAAGCGCTTTTCCTCCCGTGTTTTCTGCGAGGCTTCCGGTGCGGACAGCGGCTGATCGGAGCCAAACGCGGAGAATGAGGCAGCTTGCGACGAAGCCGCTGCGGCCATCTCCGGACCGCGCGCCGCCCTCCCCTGCCAGATCAGGAACGCGCCGGTCATCAGCAGAAAGCAAGCCAGAGCCCCGGCAAGGAAACGCGCCACAGGGCACCCCCTCAACTTAAGGAGATTCGGCGCAAAGATCGTTCAATGTGGAGCGGCCGCTGTCAACCTAGCGGATTCGCCCGGTCCAGCGATGGGCGAGCATTGCGACCGCCCTGCGGCGAGGATCGTCTCCGAGAGTTGCGGCGCGAGCCAGCATCGTCAGCGGCCTCAGCGCGCAGGGGAAACGATGGTGACGGAGGCGCTCCAGCTTGTCGCTTGCGTCCGGAAACCCCCGGAAAGCCAGGGCATAATAGGCGCCGGCATCCGCCAGCACTGGGTCGCTCGCTCTCAGCAATCGGCCGCCAAGCTCGAAGAGGACGGCACCACGTCCGGCGACCAGTGCCGGGTCTGGCTCCGGGTCGAGCAAGGTCGCCCAGCCCGCCTCCAGCTCCGCCAGTTCTGCTCCGCCGATCCCGGCGGGCAGCAGATGCTCTGCCACGGCTTGCAACCGCGGCTCGGCCGGTGGAGGGTTGCCGTCCAGCGCCTCGAGCTGCTCGCGCCACCACGCGAGCTTGATGC
>Ga0207695_10010498_pt1 | contig 11329 bp, 15 predicted proteins | sample KBSC54metaG_FD_184354 | JGI IMG/M metagenome (GOLD analysis project Ga0207695, IMG submission 184354) | Corn rhizosphere microbial communities from Kellogg Biological Station, Michigan, USA - KBS C5-4 metaG (SPAdes) (version 2) | ecosystem: Host-associated > Plants > Roots > Rhizosphere > Soil... | reverse complement strand
CGCACCTTGCTGTGGAAGGCGCGCCATCAGGCGTACTACGCGGCCATCGGGCTGCATCCCGGCGCGGTCGGCTGGCCCACCGATGTCTGTGTCCCCATCAGCCGGCTGGCTGAGTGCATCCGCCTGACGAAGAGCGACCTCGAGACCGCGTCGATCCCGGCTCCGATCCTCGGCCACGTCGGCGACGGCAATTTCCACGTCGTGTTCGTCATCGACCCAAACCGGCCGGAGGAACAGCGGGAGGCAGCGCGACTGAATGCACGCCTGATCGAACGCGCGCTGGCGATGGGCGGCACGTGCACGGGCGAGCACGGCATCGGACTCGGCAAGCAGGACTGGCTGGTGGCGGAGCTGGGCGACGCCGTCGAATCGATGCGAATCATCAAGCGCGCCCTCGATCCGAAGAATCTATTCAATCCAGGCAAAATTTTCAGTCTATAAGCGCACCGCTCAGGCACCTGGCAAAGCGCGAGTCGTACGACTTGATGAGCGCATTGGGTGCCTCCTTCGGTCGTACGACGACTGGGCCGAGGCAAAGTGTCTTTTTAATTCACTTCAGGGTCGGCGAGAGGCGCTGGAAATATGACTGGGTCATAGAGTTCGACATCCACAAGGCGTTCGATGAACTGGACCCGGACGCGGCCACGTCGAAAATCCCGTAAATTTGCTGAACGGTATCTACCGAGAGCGCATTTACTGCCAGCCCTACCGCAAGCGACGGGGAAACGAGGGGCCGCAGGCCCGAGTCAATCCCGCCCTCTGCGCCATACGGCGCATAAATCTCCGTTTCGTGGGCGGACCCTTAAAGTTCATGTGTATAGACGATAAATCCCTGGTGCTCGGCAACCTTGTCGTAAAGCGCACGTCCAGGCGTGTTGGTCGCCTTCGTCTGCCAGTACACGCGACTGCTGCCAGCCGCCCTCGCAGCTTCGTATACCGCACGAATGAGCTGACGGCCGACGCCTTGACCCCGCGCTTCTTCAGCGGTGAACAAGTCTTGTAGGTAGCAAACGTCGGCAAGGCGCGTCGTACTCCGATGGAACAAATAGTGCGTCATTCCGATCAGGTGGCCATTTTTCTCGGCGACGAGAGCATGCACTGGTTCCTCGCGAGCAAAGAACCGCTCCCAGGTGGCATCTGAAATGCTTTCGGGTAGTGCGCTCGGGCCGTGGCGACCGTAAAAGCGGTTGTATCCATCCCAGAGCGGTCGCCAACCCGCGTAATCAAATCGCTCAATCGGTCTCACGAGAACAACTTCAGGCATGGTGTGAATTGCCAGTGGACACCAACCGGTGTCAAAAGGATCATAACCGAATCCAATCCCTGAGTGGCTGGGTCCTTGCCTTCGGCATGGGTCGACGCGGTGTGGGTCGTCGAAACTACTTCTCCCAGTGTTATTGCTCAAACGGGGATTTGGCCCAGGACGATTCCCAGGAGTGCACTCACGACTACCACCAGTAGCGGTCGAGCGCGCCACACTGTCAGCAACACGAAGCCGATAAGCGCCACACCAAGGTCGCCTGCCGTGTTGACCGCACTGGTCCACAGGGGGCTGTAGAGGGCGGCTCCCAGAAGCCCGACTACCGCAGCGTTTATGCCGCGCATGGCGGCTTGTGCTGCCGCTCGGGAGCGCAGGGTGTCCCAAAAGGGCAACGTGCCCAGAAGGACCAGCATACCCGGCAGAAAGATGCCGATGAGTCCCAGCGCAGCACCCGCAACCCCGTGCGGCGTCGGTCCCACAACGGCGCCAAGATATGCGCCAAACGTAAAGAGCGGACCGGGAACGGCCTGTGCGGCACCGTAGCCCGCCAGAAAGGTGTTGTCGCTCACCCAGCCCGGCGCCACAAAGGCATCTCGCAGCAAGGGCAGCACTACATGGCCGCCGCCAAACACCAGTGCGCCCGACCTATAGAAAGCATCGAAAAGTGCCATGCCGGGGCGCGAACCGAAACGCAGGGCCAGCGGCAGGCCGAGCAGCAAAAGAACAAATGCCGTGAGCGACGCGATCCCGACGCGGCGCGAGACCGGTATTGGCACGGGTGCATGCGACACGGCCGCCGATGCTCGGCACACGAGCAATCCTGCGATGCCGCCCAGGAGGATTACGCCGATTTGCGTGATGGATGAGCCACCAAGCAAGATCAGCACCATGGCGAGGGCGGCAATGGATGCCCGCTGCCGGTCGGGACACAGCGAGCGAGCCATGCCGATAACGGCCTGGGCGACGATCGCTACCGCCACGAGCTTCAGACCGTGCAGCAACCCCATCCCGACCGGCCCCGCCAGCGCGTGTGCGCCATAGGCAAATAGCACGAGCCCGATCGCGGAGGGCAACGTAAAGCCTGCCCATGCCGCAAGACCCCCAAGGTAGCCGGCTCTCATCAGTCCAATGGAGAATCCCACCTGACTGCTGGCGGGGCCCGGGAGGAACTGGCATAGCGCCACGAGGTCGGTATAGGTTGCATCGTCAAGCCAGCGGCGGTTGGTGACGAACTCGTCCCGAAAATAGCCGATGTGGGCGGTCGGCCCGCCAAATGAGATCAATCCCAGCTTGAGGAACACCCGCAGCACCTCGAAAGGCGATTGGCCCGCCGGGACTTCGAACTTACTGCGTGTTTGGCGGTCGCTAAGCATCACTTGGGTATCATTTATGATCAAAGATCAAGCCTACCGGAACAGCGCCATGAATCCGAATTCCGCGATCACGGGCAATATCGGATCACGACGGGAAAACCTCCTTGCGATTTGAGTATCGGATTGCGAATGACGATCGATGCCGCTTGACACGAATATACTTTGCAATACAAAGTACGTGGCTTAGGCATTCGCGAGGGGTCCGGGTCATGAGGATGGGAGTCATTCTCTTGAGCATCTGCGTGGCCGCATTTGTCCCGGTACATGCCGCTTCGCCGCTTGACCTCACGAGCTTTCATGGTCGCGTCGTTTATTTGGATTTCTGGGCTTCGTGGTGCGGACCGTGCCGGCAGTCGTTTCCTTGGATGGAGACCATGAAGAGCATCTACGCAGCACAGGGGCTCGAGATAATCGCCGTCAATCTGGATACGGACCGTGCCGATGCGGATAAATTCCTGAACCGGTTTCATCCGACATTCGAGGTGCAATTCGACCCCAAGGGAGAGCTCGCCGAGTTCTACAAGGTCCGGGGCATGCCCTCGAGCGTGTTGATCGACCGTCATGGCGCGACGCGTTTCGTGCACGTCGGCTTTCGACCGGCCGATGGCGCAATCTACGAGGCGCAATTGCGTGAACTGTTGGCCGAAAAGTAGCTTATTCATCCAGGAGAGACCATGAATTGCCGCTTGAGTCTTCTGTGCACCATGCTCGCAGTCGTGATGATCTCCGGTTGCAGCTCCCTGGGTGTCAAGCCTTGGCAGCGCGATGTTCTCGCGCGCGATGATATGCAGCTCGACTCGGATCCACTCGATGCGGCCATCGATGATCACCTGTACTTCAGTAAAGAGGCCTCCTCGGGCGGCCGTTCGTTTGCGGGCGGCGGCTGCGGATGCAACTAAAGCCCAAATCGCCTGCGCCCAAGGCGGGGACTGCGCGCCGGCGATTGATGGCCGCGAGCTGTGCACTGCTCAGCGCCGGTGCGGCGCGGGGTCAGGAAACCCGTATGGCGCCTCCCGACAGCGGGTTGCTGGAGGACTGGTCGGTCGATTCGGCGCTTGCTTATTACCACGAGGACGGCCGCATCCAAGCGATTGAGCCCGTGGTGGATGTGGCCAAAGTCTTTGCGGACGGGCAAGCCCTCAACTTGAATGTCACCTTCGACGCCCTGTCGGGCGCAAGCCCCAACGGCGCATTGACGAGCCGTACGGCCCAGACGTTTGCATCGCCGTCCGGAAAGCCGAAGCACCAATACACGACTGCGCCCGGTCAACTGCCCGTCGATCCGAACTATGAGGATGACCGTATCGCGGCGAGCGGTAATTGGACCGTGCCATTCACTCGAGTGGATCAGGTGAGCGTCGGCGGCAAGGTGTCCGCGGAGGACGATTTCCTGTCGGCGACGGTGAGCGCTTCGATCGCCCACGATTTCAACGACAAGAACACGACACTCTCGTTCGGCATCGATAACGAGTTTGATTCGATTCATCCGATCGGCGGCGCGCCGGTTCCGGGGAGCGATTATGAGTTGGCCGAAAAACAGGCCGGGGGAAAGACCAAGGACGGGGTCGGAGTACTCCTGGGCGTGACGCAGGTGATGACGCGAAGCTGGCTTTCCGAGTTCAATATCTCGATCGATCGATTTCATGGGTACCTGAACGATCCGTATAAAATTACCTCGATCATCGACGGCGTCGGCGGGACGGCGGGATACGAATACGAGAGCCGCCCCGATCAGCGCACGCGCAAGAGCGCCAATTGGGAAAATCGTGTCGCCTGGAGTTCGCAAGTTTCCACGGCGTTATCGCTCCGCTACATGAGCGATGACTGGCGTGTGCGCTCAGATACGGCACAACTGCACCTACGCTGGACATTGTCGAATCGCCACCGCTATATCGAGCCCACGGTCCGCTGGTATCGCCAGACAGCGGCGGATTTTTACCTGCCGTTCCTCCTGAGCACGGAAAAGCCGGCCACCAGCTACCAGTCCTCGGATTCTCGGCTGGGCGCGTTCCGTGCCCTGACGTACGGGGTGAAATACGCACAGAAGCTGCCGGGGCTCGGAAGCCGCCCGGAGTCGGAAATCAGCATTCGCGCGGAGTATTATCAGCAGACGCTCGAAGAGCGGACGCCGGTACCGGCGGGTTTACGGGGGCTCGATTTGTATCCGGGGCTTGAGGCGGTGCTGGTTCAGATTGGCTGGCGGTTCTAAGGTATTGATGGACGGCTGCGTGAGGTCGCGTGGCGAAGGCGGCTCCAAGTGCCCGATGAGGAATTGGTCGTCGAGGCTCGGGGCGAGAATCTTCTGGCGGTCAAGTTCACCGCGATGGCGAGCCCCTGCGAGGTTCTGCTGCCTCTGATGATGGAGCACGCAGCCTTGGCCATTGGCAGGGCCGCGGCGCAGGAAGTCTGGCGCGTCGAGAAGAAGTACAGCCGCTACCGGGACGACAGTGTCACCGCCCGGATCATTGCGAGTCGGGGCACCACCATCGAGGTCGATCAGGAAACGGCGTCGCTGATTGATTTTGCGAGCCAGTGCTTTGATATCAGCGAGGGTCTCTTCGACATCACCTCCGGTGTGCTGCGCCGTGCCTGGAAATTCGATGGGTCGGACCGCGTTCCCGAAGCTGCCTCGATCGAGCCACTCCTGCCCCTGGTGGGGTTCGACAAGCTTCAATGGCGATCGCCGTACCTCTTGCTGCCCGCGGGGATGGAATTGGATTTCGGCGGTGTCGGCAAGGAATATGCCGTCGATCGCGCTTACGAGTTGCTCGCAGCGCGTGACCGGACCCCCTTCCTCATCAATTTCGGCGGCGATTTGCGCGCCAATCGTCCGCCATCGCACGGTCCATGGCAGGTGGGCATCGAGCGGCCGGATGCCGAGCGCGAGGCAGCCTTGCTGCTGGATTTGGAGTCCGGGGCGCTTGCCACGAGCGGTGACGCGCGCCGGTACTTGCTAAAAGATGGTATTCGGTACGGCCACATTTTGAATCCCCTCACCGGGTGGCCGGCCCCCGATTCGCCGCGATCCGTCACGGTTGCGGGCAGCAGTTGCACGGAAGCAGGATTGTTATCGACGGTGGCCTTGTTGCACGGCGCTGGGGCGCAAGCGTACCTAGAAGAACAAGGCGTGCGGTATTGGCTCTTGGAGTGACCGCCCCGAATGGGCGCAATCGGGAACGCGAAATACCCGCCTCAGTCGATCGGCGAGGCCGTCGCACCCGTCGAAACTTCTGCCAAGAATCGAAGGGCGCGGCGGCGCCGGATGCCCCATAATTGCCATCGGCATGATAAATGCGTTCTTTATCAGGCAGTGGAATAATGGATATCGGCGACAGCTTCGGTACTGCGAACGGCCGCAAGTTCACCACCATACTTGCGGACCCTCCCTGGCAGTTCACCAATCGCACCGGGAAAATGGCTCCCGAGCACAAGCGACTGAATCGATACGCCACGATGGGTCTCAATGCCATCTGCGAACTACCGGTCAGGCTGGTATCCGCCGATCCCTCGCATCTGTATCTGTGGGTTCCCAACGCCATGCTCCCGGACGGTCTCGAGGTCATGAAGGCGTGGGGCTTCACCTACAAGGCAAACATCATATGGCACAAGGTGCGCAAAGACGGCGGCCCCGACGGACGCGGTGTGGGCTTCTATTTTCGCAACACCACGGAAATTCTGCTGTTCGGCATTCGCGGCAGCCTGCGGACCCTCGCGCCGGGACGAAGGCAGGTCAACATCATCAGGACCATGAAGCAGGAGCACAGCCGCAAGCCGGATGAGCATTACCGAATCATCGAGTCATGCAGTCCCGGGCCCTTCCTGGAGCTTTTTGCCCGCGGTTCACGGCGCGGGTGGTCGACCTGGGGCAACCAATCCGATGATTATCGGATTACCTGGCGGACCTACGCGAACAATAGCGCCAACGTCGTGCCGATCCGCCGCCGGAAGGCGAAGGCGGGTTAGCCGACCTTCACGGACTCGATCGGCCGCGCCGCGTTTCCTCCCGCTCATTCATCGGAGGTCACCGCTGGAGGATCCTTGCGGTCGGGATTGATCAGGCCAAAGCGTGCGTGGCGCGACGGCACCGCATGCACCGAGTGATTGCCCCTCCTGGCTCGACGATGCAACCCATACGCAGAGCCGATGACGCCCGGAACCTTTGGAAGATCCTGATTGCTCAAAAGTCTCTGGATAAAATGAGTTTAAGCACCCAATGATCGGAGGCGCTCGTGAGTCCTGCACCAACGCCGGCCTCGATGCCGACCTCCTTGGTGTTGATATCGACGACGGCGAACAACTGATGCGATTGTTTCGCGGCGGGCAGGAAATGGCCGACACTGCCGAAGTCATCGTATTCCTCCAGCGCCACCTTGTACTTCTCCGATAGGGCCATCGCGATCCGGCTTTCCGGGACGAATTCAAGCTTCGAAAAACCATTCCAGGAGTTGTCGACGATGGGATTGAAGATGAAATCGAAGCGGCCCGCATGAATGCCGACGATGCCGCGAATTTCGGACGTATATGCCCGCTCATCCCAATGCGCGGTATTGAAGCTGAATTCCAAATTGACGCCGTAAAAGAATTCCCGCTTCGCCGCATCCGGGGTGACGAACAGGGTGCGAAGCTTGAATCCATTGTATGTAACGCTGCCATTGCGTGCGATCGAATACAAAGGGAGATAGAGACCTCCCTCGAACCACGGTGCGACGCCGTAAGCCCACTCGGCGGTGCCATTGAGCGAGTGGTCCGGGACGATGCCACCCGGAATAGCAGCGGTCGTACTTCCGTTCGGCGTAAAGTTATTGTGCAGGGTTAGGCCGACTGTGCCGGTCGGCACGATCGCGGCGTCGTACACCTGGATCTCGTCCGTTTGAGCGAGGGCCGGCGATGCGTCCCCAAGCCATGAAAACATGGCGAAAACGCAGCTTGCAAGCGGAATGACTCTCATTCACTTTCTCAATTCATTGGACCCGAGAGCATGAGGTCATTGTCGGGCATCTGACAACCCCACCGCTGACGTAAAATACGGTTAGCGCCCTTTTCGTTTGCGAAACGATTCTCATTTGACTGCTGATGTCCTGCTGAATAAAAACGGCGCATTGCGCATTTGTTACAAATCTATAACTGCCAATTACAAAGCGAATCATCTTATAGTCGCCACATGCTTTGGAGCGTGGTATGAATCACGACAAGACGCTCGGCGCCGCGGTGGGAGATCGTTTAAACGGAGGCCCTGCGGGTAGGGGCCATACCCGATGCAAACAGGAGGCAGCAATAAAATGGCTGGTGATCCTTTAGAGTCCTCTCATCCGCTGCAGTCTACGGGGCGCTACCGTTTCGGGGCGATAGCATTTCATTGGGCCATGTTCGTGCTTGTCGTCATTGTCGGTGTCTTGGGCCTCCTGCACGATTCCTGGCCTAAGCAAACTCAGGCGTTTTGGATCAATGTCCACGCGCTGATCGGAATTTTGTTGTGGCTGGTGCTCCTGGCGCGATTTGGCTATCGTCTTCGCCACGCCCCTCCTGCGCTGTCGGTGGACATTGGGGCCTTCTCTCGGCGTTTTTCAAGCCCAGTGCACTGGGCGCTCTACGTGTTGATGTTCGTCATCCCAATCATCGGTTTCGTGACCTTCATTTACCACGGCCGTATTTTCCAATTCGGCCTTTTCGACCTCAATTTCGGGGTCAAGAAAAACCCGGCGATATTCAAGCCCACCGAGGATATTCACGGGTATTTGGCCTATGCACTGTTTGCGCTCGCGGGCCTGCACGCACTTGCCGCCCTATGGCACCATTTTGTGCTGCATGATGGTGTGCTCGCGAGAATATGGCCCACTCGCACCCGCTCCCATCCGCCGCCGTGAGGCGAATGCGGGTTGGCCGGCGGCTGCAGCGGCGTCACACCGCGAGCAGCGGCGCCGCCTCGTCCAAGGCCATCGTAAGAATCGAGAACACAGTGTCGATCTGTTCGCGCGTGATGACCAGCGGCGGGCTCATCACGATGCTGTCGCGCACGGCGCGCACCATCAGCCCGTGCCGGATGCACAGGTCCCGTACGAGAGGGCCGGCCTTGCCTTCGGCGCCGCCAAAGCGCTGATTGGTTCCCTTGCGGGCGACGATCTCGACAGCGCCCAGCAGGCCGATGGAACGGGCTTCGCTGCGGTGGGATGGCCGGAATAGGTGTAGCCGTGAATGAACTGGCCGCTGACCGAACGCAGCGCCTCGACGATGTGGCCGGCGACGCCGACGGCCGAAATGGGCAGGTAACCCGACGACAATCCCTTGGCCATCGACACGAGGTCCGGCTGGATGCCGGCGAGGCGGGCGGCATGGTGGGCAGGATGGTGTCATGGAGCGTGGGCGTATGACTGGCGGCCATGCTGGGGCTCGGCCTCCTGCTGTGGCGGCGCCGGCGCGTCGCCCGCTTGGCCCGGACCCCATGAGACAGAACGCGCCGCACGGCTTTTTTTCATGGGAATCAAGAGATTGTAGCTGAGCAACGATGGGGCGGGCCGTCCGAATTCCGCCGTCCCGGAACGCCGCCGGCCGTGGTGACATCTATGTCATATGCGGCTCTTTTGCCGCAAACGCATTCACCAGGAGTCTCGAACAATGAAAATGAAATTCACAGCATGGTCCGGAGTTCTTGTGCTGGCGGCCGCTGCCAATGTCGCATTCGCCGCCGGCCCCACCGATCCCCAAATCGCCGCCATCGTGGTGACCGCCAACCAGGTCGATATCGACGCCGGCAAGCTCGCCCTGTCGAAGGCGCATTCGAAAGACGTCAAGGAATTCGCGCAGCTCATGATCACGGATCATAGCGGCGTGAACAAATCGGCCACTGAACTGGTGCAAAAGCTGCACGTGACGCCCGAAGCCAACCCGACCAGCGCGAGCTTGCAGAAGGGCGGCGACGACAACGAGGCAGCATTGAAGAAGCTCAAAGGCAGCGCCTTCGACCGCGCCTATGTCGATCACGAAGTTGCCTACCACCAGGCAGTGCTCGATGCCGTCGATACGACCTTGATCCCCAGCGCGCAGAATGCCGAACTCAAGGCGCTGCTCATCAAAGTGCGTCCCGCGTTCGTCGCGCACCTGGAGCACGCGAAGAATCTGCAAAGCCAATTGAGCAAAAAGGGTGCCTGAGGCGCGTTGGACGTGGGCATGGGGAGTCGCGGTCGCCGGCCTGTTGCTGGCCGGGACGGCGGCCTCGACCTCTCCAGCGGCGGATGCGCCGGCCGGCCGCACGATCGTGATCGAGAACCTGCAGTTCAACCCGCAGGTCCTGGCGGTCAAAGCCGGAGAGCGGATTACCTGGGTCAACAAGGACCTCTTTCCCCACACGGCAACCGCGGGCGCAAAAGCCTTCGATTCGAAGGCCATCGCGCCGAACGCCGTTTGGACCTGGGTGGCGCAGAAGCCGGGCACTTATACCTATGTTTGCGCATTTCACCCTACAATGAAGGGCACGATCACGGTGCAATGAGGCGCAAAGGCTAGGCCAATGGTAGATATTGCAATTGCTCGGAGCACGCTCGTCCACGAGGACGAGCGCGTGATCGCCGCCGCCATTGCGGCGGGCGACCGCGCGGCGTTCGAACACCTGATGCGCCGGTACAATCGCCGCTTGTACCGCCTGGCGCGCGCCACGCTGCGCGATCGAACGGAAGCCGAGGACGCGCTTCAAGATGCCTACATCTGCGCCTACCGCTCGATAGGGCAGTTCCGCGGAGATGCCTCGCTCGCGACGTGGCTGTCGCGGCTCGTGCTCAATGAATGCCTGGCTCGAATGCGGCGCACGGCGCGCCGCCAAAACGTGGTGTCCATCGTAAGCCCCAATACCCCCATCGAGTCTCTACCCATGTTTGAAAATGAATCCGACGCGCCCGACAAGGCGCTCGGGCGCGCTCAGATGCGCGAATTGCTCGAGCGCAAGGTCGATGAACTGCCGGAGAATTTCCGCGCCGTATTCGTGCTGCGCTCGGTCGAAGAACTGAGCGTGGACGAAACCGCCGGAAGCTTGGGTATTCCGGAGGAAACCGTGAGAAGCCGGCACTTTCGTGCCAAAGGCATGCTGCGTGATGCCTTGGCGCGGGAATTGAATCTCGCCGAACGTGACCTGTTCGAGTTTGGCGGTCCGCATTGCGACCTGGTGGTCGCCAGAGTGCTGGCGCAACTCGAAGGGGCCCTACCTTGGCGGCAGAGGCCCCTCTGACGTCGAGCAGCCGGGCGTTCAGCCCTTGGCCAGGTTCTCCGCGGCGAAGTCCCAGTTGATGAGGGTGTCGAGCAGAGTATTGGCGTAGTCCGCGCGCCGATTCTGGTAGTCCAGATAGTACGCGTGCTCCCAAACGTCGATGGTCAACAGTGGTTTTTGCCCGTGGGTCAGGGGATTGTCCGCGTTCGCGGTCTTTACCACCTTGAGTTCACCCGCCTCGGCCACCAACCAGACCCAGCCCGATCCGAACTGCCCCGTGGCGCCGGCGGATAACTGTTTCTTGAGCGCATCCACTCCGCCGAATGCGGAATCGATCTTCGCGGCCAGAGGCGCCGGTATCGCGCGCTCGCTCCGCGGGCGCAGGCTATGCCAGTAGAAGGTGTGATTCCAGGCCTGTGCGGCATTATTGAAAATGGCGGCCTCGCTGGTCTTGCCGGCGGTCTCCACGATGATTTGTTGCAGGGTCTTGGCTGCGTACGG
>Ga0207695_10010496_pt1 | contig 11330 bp, 6 predicted proteins | sample KBSC54metaG_FD_184354 | JGI IMG/M metagenome (GOLD analysis project Ga0207695, IMG submission 184354) | Corn rhizosphere microbial communities from Kellogg Biological Station, Michigan, USA - KBS C5-4 metaG (SPAdes) (version 2) | ecosystem: Host-associated > Plants > Roots > Rhizosphere > Soil... | reverse complement strand
CCAGGCAGCGCGGCAGACCGGCTGGTCGGGCCGCAGCGAGCTGATGCTGCTGAGGCCGCGCTCGCGATAGGCGCGCAGCAGGTCGGGCTGGATCTGCGCGGGATTGGCTTTGACCAGGCGCGCGATCGCATCCAGTTCGGGGCCGCCCGGCTTGACCAGGCGCTGCGCCAGCCGGCCGAAGAAATCCTCGGTCACCGGGCTGCCGTGGTGCGGCGTGGCCAGGAAGAACGCGGTGTCGGCGCCGGGATACGGCGCGAAGCGCAAGACATGCTGCATGGTGGCGACATCATCGGCCGCGCCGCGCAACTGCTCCGCCGGCACCAGGAAGGCGGCGCGCCACAGCACGTCGCCGCTGTCGGCGGTGAGCAGCCTGGCGATGATGCCGCCCATGCTGTGGCCGACCAGCACCATATGCGCCCGCGCCGCATCGTGCGCCGCCGGATCGACCGCGCTCCACGCGGCGTCGAGGAAACCCTGCACGCGCAGACGCGACAGCAGGATCGGCGCATTGCTCTGGTACACCACGTGCCACACCTGGTAGCGCGAACGCAGCGCCGGCGTGCCCTGGATGCGGTTGGTCAGGCGCGCCCACACCAGCGGGCTGCCGCCCAGGCCATGCAGCATCACGATCGGGATCTTGGCCGGGTCGTAGTCCTCCAGCAGGTACACGCCCTGGCGCTGGCCGATGTCGCTGCCGTTGATCAGCAGGTTGCGGATCGCCAGCTGCTTGAGCTGCGAGGAGTCGGCCAGCATCGCGTACGGCGCGGTGGTATCCATCGACAGCACGTATTCGCGCCTGCCGATCGCCAGGCTGCCGAGCTTGAGCGGATCGGCGAAGACCAGCCGCGGCGTGCCGCCGTCCGCATTCGCCTCGATCCACGCCACCGCGGTACGGGTGACGCCTTCCGGCGGAAACAGGCGGCAGCGCGGCGTGCCTTCGCAGCGATGGGTGGCGGCGACCAGGGCCACGCCGAAGCCGTTGGTGGCGAAGCGCTGGCCGAACATCAGGGCGGAGATCGGAATGCGCTCGGCGCGCACGAACATCGGCGCGCCGGCCAGATCCGGCGACAGCGTACCCAGCTCGACCGCCAGCGGGTCGCCGCCGATATCGAGGGTGCGCGGCTTCCAGTGCTCTTCTTCGGTGGCCAGCAGGAAATCCAGCAGATGGCCGGTGCATTGCGTATCCAGCGCCGCCGCCTCGTCCGCTGCCTGGCCGCCCGCCAGCGCGGCGCGCCAGGCGCCCGCGGCGCAACGCAGCCAGCTGCGCGCGGCACGTTCCTGCGATGACTGGCGCATGGCGTCCATGGCCCAGCCTTTGGCCGCGGCCAGGCTCGCGTCCGGTGCGCTCGATGGCCGCAGTGCCGGGCCGCAGCCCGCCAGCAGGCCGGCCAGCGTGAGCATCGCCAGGATTCGCCCGAATCGCCGCTTCACCCCACCGTGCATGCAGCCCCCTTTTCGAAGCGCGCTTAGGCCCGCGCCGGCGGTCCTTTCAGCTCGATCATGTTGCCCTGCGGATCGTACAGATACAGCGAGGGACCCTCGCCTTCCGCGCCGTAGCGCGAGCCCGACTCGCCGATGCGCACGCCATGCGCTTCGAGGTGGGCGCGGATGGCGGCCTCGTCGTAGCCCTCCACCGCCAGGCAGATATGGTCGACGTTGTGGCCTTCCTTGCCGGGCGCCGCGCCGCCGAGGCGGCCCAGCCTGGTGTCGATGCCGACCAGGTCGATCAGCGAGGCGCCGGCGCGCAGCTGCACCAGGCCGATCGCCTCCTGCCGCCGCTCCACCGTGCAGCCGAGCACGCGGCAGTAGAAATCCTCCAGCGCGGCCGGATCGAGGGCGCGCAGGACGATGTGGTCGAGCTGGCGCAGGCGGAAGGGGGGCTGGGGCATCGGGCGGTACCTGAACGTGGGGACTGATAGAGGAAGTTACGCTGCCGTGCCGCGGGGCGGAAGCCGGGGGCTCCAGGTTGGGTATAATCGCCCGCTTAAGGCGCGGTGGGAGAAGCGGACTAGTCCGCTGCCGAAGGCGCAACGCCCGTAATCGCTCAGGCTCCCATACCACCGCCGCTTGCGTAACAACTCTGGAGAGACCGGTTAGATCCGGCGCCGAAGGGGCACGAAGCGCGCCCGCGCTTCCAAACTCTCAGGCAAAAGGACAGAGGGGCGCCTGACGTGCGGCACGCACGTCCTGCCTCTATTGAGCACTCCGGACGCCCCCGTCATGACCCAGCACGCCTCCCCTTCCCTGCGCGACCTCGAGCACCACGAAGCTTTCATCGAGCGCCACATCGGCCCCAACGACGCCGAAATCGCGCACATGCTGTCCGCCATCGGCTACGGCTCGCTCGAAGCGATGACCGATGCGATCGTGCCCGGCCAGATCAAGTCCGCCGCGCCGCTGGCGCTGGCGCCGGCGATGACCGAGGTGGACGCGCTGGCCAAGATCCGCGCGATCGCCGGCAAGAACAAGGTGTTCCGCAGCTTTATCGGCCAGGGCTACAACGGCACCCACACGCCGAACGTCATCCTGCGCAACATCCTGGAGAACCCGGCGTGGTACACGGCCTATACGCCGTACCAGGCGGAGATCTCGCAGGGCCGCATGGAAGCCCTGATCAACTTCCAGACCATGGTCGCCGACCTGACCGGGATGGACATCTCCAATGCCTCGCTGCTGGACGAAGCCACCGCCGCGGGCGAGGCGATGACGCTGGCCAAGCGCTCGGCCAAGTCCAAGAGCCAAGTGTTCTTCGTCGCTGACGACGTGCACCCGCAGACGCTCGAAGTGCTGCGCACCCGCGCCGACGGCGTGGACATCGTGCTGCACGTCGGCCCCGCCGCCGATGCGGCCAGCGTCGACAGCTTCGGCGTGCTGCTGCAGTACCCCAACACCTACGGCACCATCAACGACTACCGCGCCGTCGCCGAAGCCGTGCATGCGCGCGGCGCGCTGGTCGCGGTCGCCACCGACCTGCTCGCGCTGACCCTGATCGCCTCGCCCGGCAGCTGGGGCGCCGACATCGTGATCGGCAACAGCCAGCGCTTCGGCGTGCCGTTCGGCTTCGGCGGTCCGCACGCCGCCTATCTGGCCTGCCGCGACGCCTACAAGCGCTCGATGCCGGGCCGCCTGATCGGCGTGTCGGTGGATGCCGAAGGCAAGCCGGCCTACCGCCTGACCCTGCAGACCCGCGAGCAGCACATCCGCCGCGAGAAGGCCACCTCCAACATCTGTACCGCGCAGGTGCTGCTGGCGGTGATGGCCAGCATGTACGCCGTGTACCACGGTCCGGACGGCCTGCAGCGCATCGCGCGCCGCACGCACCGCCTGGCCGCGATCCTCGCCGCCACCCTGCGCAAGGCCGGCCTGGAAGTGGGCGGCGATTTCTTCGATACGCTGCGCATCACCGGCGTCGACGCCGATGCGATCCACGCCAAGGCATCGAGCAAGGGCATCAACCTGCGCCAGATCCATGGCCAGTGCGTCGGCATCAGCCTGGACGAGACCACCACCCGCGCCGACGTGCAGGCGCTGGCCGATCTGTTCGGCGCGGAGCTCGGCGACATCGACGAAGTCGACGCCGCCACGCCGGACGCGCTGCCCGCCGCGCTGCTGCGCCAGGATGCGTTCCTGCAGCATCCGGTGTTCAACACCCATCACAGCGAGCACGAGCTGCTGCGCTACATGCGCTCGCTGGCCGACAAGGATCTGGCGATGGATCGCACCATGATCCCGCTCGGCTCCTGCACCATGAAGCTCAACGCCACCGCCGAGATGATCCCGGTGACCTGGCCGGAATTCGGCAACATCCATCCGCTCGCGCCGGCCGCGCAGACGCAGGGCTACAAGCAGCTGATCGATGAGCTGGAAGCCATGCTGGTCGAATGCACCGGCTACGACGCGGTGAGCCTGCAGCCGAACTCCGGCGCGCAGGGCGAATACGCCGGCCTACTGGCGATCCGCGCCTATCACCGTTCGCGCGGCGACGATCACCGCGACGTGTGCCTGATCCCCGAATCCGCCCACGGCACCAACCCGGCCTCCGCGCAGATGTGCGGCATGACCGTGGTGGTGACCAAGTGCGATGCCAACGGCAACGTGGATCTGGAAGACATCCGCGCCAAGGCCGAGAAGTACAGCGAGCGCCTGGCCGCGCTGATGATCACCTACCCCTCCACGCATGGCGTGTTCGAGGAAGACGTGGTCGCCATCTGCGACATCGTGCATAAGCACGGCGGCCAGGTGTACACCGACGGCGCCAACATGAACGCGCTGGTCGGCCTGGCCAAGCCGGGCAAGTGGGGTTCGGACGTCTCGCACCTCAACCTGCACAAGACCTTCTGCATTCCGCACGGCGGTGGCGGCCCGGGTGTCGGTCCGTGCGCGGTGAAGTCGCATCTCGCTCCGTTCCTGCCGCGTACGCTGGGCGGCGAAGGCACGGTGGGCATGGTCTCGGCGGCGAGCTTCGGCTCGGCCTCGATCCTGCCGATCAGCTGGATGTACATCACCCTGATGGGCCAGCAGGGCCTGCGCAAGGCGACCCAGGTCGCCCTGCTCAACGCCAACTACATCGCCAAGCGCCTGGCCGCGCACTACGAGACGCTGTACACCGGCCGCAACGGCCTGGTCGCGCACGAGTGCATCCTGGACCTGCGTCCGCTCAAGGATGCCACCGGCATCAGCGCCGAGGACGTGGCCAAGCGCCTGATCGATTTCGGCTTCCACGCGCCGACGCTGAGCTTCCCCGTCGCCGGCACGCTGATGGTCGAGCCGACCGAGAGCGAATCGCAGCACGAGCTGGACCGCTTCATCGACGCCATGATCCAGATCCGCGAAGAAATCCGCGCGATCGAGGACGGCCGCCTGGACCGCGAGGACAACCCGCTCAAGCACGCCCCGCACACCGCCAATGCGGTGGTCGGCAGCGAGTGGACCCACGCCTATCCGCGCGAGCTGGCAGTATTCCCGCTGCCCTCCCTGCGCCTGCAGAAGTACTGGCCGCCGGTGGCGCGCGTGGACAACGTCTACGGCGACAAGAACGTGATGTGCGCGTGCATTCCGGTGGATGCGTACAAGGAAGAGGCCGAGGCCTAAGCCGCGCGCTGATCCGCGCTCGACCACAGGCCCCGCTCCGGCGGGGCCTGTTCGTTTCGGGCCGGCCGCCGCGGGAATGACCTTCGGCTATTGCCAGCGTCCGGGCCTGCTGCTCTGATCGCTGGCGTTCGCAAGCGTCACCCATGCCCAGGGAGCCGACCATGCAGCATCGCCTCGCGTGCACTTTCGCCGCCGCCCTCCTCGCCCTCGCGCCGCTGTCCGCCATGGCGCAGAACTCGGCGCCCGCTACCGAACAAGGCAGCTTTGTGCTGCACAAGTTCGCGCAGCCGATCGGCAAGGAGAGCTATACGATTTCGAACGATCGCGGACTGCTGGTCCTGCGTTCGGATTTCAGCTTTAAGGACCGCGGCAACGAAGTGCCGCTGAAGACCGAGTTCACCGCGTCCGATATCACGCATCCGCTGAGCCTGAAGAGCGAAGGCCGCTCCTCGCGCGAATCGCCGATGCATGACAGCTTCACGCTCGATCCCAAGGCCGGCCGCGTCAAGCTCGTACGCGATGGCAAGACGTCCGAGCATGCCGTCACCGACCACAGCTTCCTGGTCGACGGCTACTCGCCGGTGGCGATGCAGCAGATGCTGCTGCGCTACTGGCTGGCCAAGGGCAAGCCGGAGCGCATCGCCGCGCCGCCGGATGCGGATATCCGCATCCAGTCCGCCGGCGAGCTGGAAGTCCAGGCCAACGGCAAGCCGGTCAAGCTGCACGGCTATGTGATCGGAGGCCTGGTCTGGGGCAACGAGACGGTGTGGCTGGATGACCAGCAGAAGCTTGCCGCGGTGGTCACCACCGATGCCGAGTTCGATCATTTCGAAGCGGTGCGCGAAGGCTATGAGGCGGCCTTGCCGAGCTTTATCCAGCGCGCTGCCGCCAACAATCTCGATGCGCTGGTCAAGCTTACCGAGAATGCCAAACGGCCAGCGTCGAAGAAGCTGGTGGTCACGCATGTCACCCTGATCGACGGCACCGGCGCGGCGCCGCAGCGCAATGCTTCGGTGTATGTCGAAGACGGCCGCATCGCACGCATCGACACCAGCGGCGCCGCGCCGAAAGCGGAACCCGGACTGGATGTGCTCGACGGCAGCGGCAAATTCCTGATCCCCGGCCTGTGGGACATGCACGCGCACTACGAGCAGGTGGAATGGGGCCCGATCTACCTGGCCGCCGGCGTCACCAGCGTGCGCGACTGCGGCAACGAGTTCGATTACATCACCACCGTGCGCGATGCGATCCAGTCCGGCCGCGGCATCGGCCCGCGCCTGCTGATCGCCGGCATCGTCGACGGCAGCGGACCGATCGCGCTGGGCGCGGTCACCGCCGACACGCCGGAACAAGCGCGCGCCGTGGTGCGCCGCTACAAGGACGCCGGCGCTGTGCAGATCAAGATCTACAGCAGCATGAAGCCCGCCCTGGTGCCGGTGATCACCGCCGAAGCGCACCGCCTGGGCCTCACCGTCACCGGCCACATCCCCGAGGGCATGACCAGCGAGCAGGCGGTGAAGGCGGGCTACGACGGCATCAACCATATCCACTTCGTCGCACGCGATCTGCTCGGCATGACGCGCGGGCAACCGATGCCGCCACTGGACTTCAACACGCCGAACGCGCGCCGCCAGCTGGCCCTGTTCAAGCAGCATCACACGGTGTTCGACGACACCATCGGGATCTTCGAGCTGTTTTCGTATCCCAACAACAAGCCGCTGCGCGACATCGAGCCAGGCATCGATCATGTCGCCGCGCCGCTGGCGCCGGCCTTGAACTCGATGGGCTCGCCGCCGGAACGCGCGGAAGAAAACAACAAGCGCTACGCCTACATGCTCGCCACGCTGCGCGAACTGCATCGCCAGGGCCTGACGATCGTGGCAGGCACCGACCAGGGTATCCCCGGCTATACGCTGCATCGCGAACTGGAAATCTACGTCCAGGCCGGCTTCACCCCGATGGAAGCGCTGCAGGCGGCGACCAGCGTGCCGTCGAAGGTGCTTGGCCTGGACAAGGATGTCGGCACACTGCAGGTCGGCAAGCGCGCCGACATGCTGCTGCTCGACGCCGACCCGCTGGCCGACATCCACAACACCCGCCGCATCGCCAAGACCATCGCCAACGGCAGCGTGTACGATCCGGCGCCGCTGTGGGCATCGGTCGGCTTCAAGCCCTGAGCATCCATCCAAGGACATTCGCCATGCGCAAAGCCCTGCCTTTCCTGTTCGCCGCATTGCTACTCGCACCAGCCGCGCACGCCGCTGACGAAAGCGCCGCCATCCGCGCCGTACTCGCCACGCAGCAGGACGATTGGAATCGCGGCGACATCGATCATTTCGTCACTGCGTACAAGGACGCGCCGGACACCACCTTTATCGGCGCGAAGGTGCGGCAGGGCTATGCGCGCATTCTGGAGAGCTACAAGAAGAACTACGCCGGTAAAGAGCAGATGGGCACGCTCACCTACTCCGACATCGATGTACGGCTGCTGCCGTGTCCTGATGGTCAGTCGCACTATGCGGCGGTAACGGGGCGCTTTCATCTGGACCGCAGCGCGCATGGCACGGCGGCGAAGGATGACGGGGTGTTTTCGTTGTTGTGGGAGAAGACGGCGAGTGGGTGGAAGATCGTGCTTGATCACAGCTCCTGACGCGCACGCCGCAAGAGCCATCATCACGCTCCAGCCCACCTCCTCATGGCATTCGCCCCTCAGAATCGAAATGGAACTGAGCCTGAGATCTCGAAGCGCCACTTAATTACCTCTGGCCCCCTATAGGGCGGACCCAGCCACTTTCGCCCGAGTTCATTGCTCATCCCTCAGCTTATTCTTCAACTCAACTGGATCGCTGATACTGATAGCATCAAGAATACCTTTAGCGCGCGCATCGACCTGCTCCTTCTTCAGGCCGCCGCTTCCGATCACAAGCCTGTAATAAGGTCTGGCGGCTTCTTCATGCCCAGCGGCGCTATACAAATAGGCCGCAATATCCGCGTAGTACTTGGGGTCTTCGTTCGCACGCTCAGCAGGCTTAGAAAGCCGATAGAACGTTCCAGTCACCGGCGATAGCAAAGGCCACTCACGATCGTGATAGGTTTCGAGAAGATTCACGCCGGTCGCAAGTGCGGCTGCGCTATCGCGATCCCCAGCACGATACCTGTCGATCATAAGCTGAACGATTCCCTCGCGGGCACGAATAATCTGCTCGCGCCCGAAAATTTGGCTCGTGTACTGAGCCATATATGCCATCGCGAGCGCGCCCATAAGGAAGCTCACGATGCCAGTCAGAAATAGCTTCATTTCTTCCCCCCAGCCTTTGAGTAGCATTTTAGTTCATCAGCGAAACATTTCGCAGCCTCTGGGTTATCTGCGGGATCCTCTGTATCGAGACTTCCGAGGCACAACTTCTTCTCGGTGTCACACGCGTCCATGGTGCCGACGGGCCGTGCGGGCGATGACATCTTGTCACCTGTGGCGACGCCGAGGTTCACTACGCCCTTGCAAAAATGGAACTTCACGTAGTTCCATGGCGTGGATCCGTTCGGAGTTTGGCTAGATCTACACACAGTGTATCGGCCCACACATTTGTCCAAGAAGTCAGCCAACCCGAACGGATCGATTCGCGACATCGGATCCCCACTGACGTATGCATAAAAACTCAACTGACCACCGCCAAACGTGATCGGATCCTCGCTGACAAAACCTCCCATCACTGGGCTGTAGTAGCGCGCCCGGTAGTAATAGAGCCCCGCACTGTCGGCTTCGCGCCCTGTGTATTGATAGGGATTGGTAAACCTACTCGTCGTATCGCTCAGCGCGGCATTGCCATAGGGGTCATAGCGGTACTGCTGCCTGAGCGCTCCTGTGGCATCCGTCAGCCCGATCGTGCTGTTGAGGGCATCGGGCAAGAAATATGTCCGCCCGCTCACATCGTTGCGCGCGAAGCGCTCGTCGCCCCCTAGGCCGGCCAGGATCGGATTGGCGGCGCCGCCCTGGTTTTCCTGCACGGCGTTGGCGCCATCGCAGAGGTACTGGGTGGCGGTAACGGCCTGCACGGTCTTGCTGGTGCGCCGGCCCAGCGCATCGTAGCTGTAAGTCAGTTGCGGCACGCCGCCCTGACTGATCTGCGCAAGTTGGTTGCGAGCGTTCCAGCTATAGGTATTGGTGCCATCACTGAGCAGGTTGCCGTTGGCGTCGTAGCTCAGGGCTTGGCCGTTGAAGCTGGTCTTGCGGCCATTGAGATCGATGACCGCGGCTCCACTGGTGGACGTTGGCAGGGCGCATGGGAAGATGTCGGAATTACGAGCAACGCAGCGTCTCGCCAGGACGAAAAAAGAGGCCCGCTCGCGCGGGCCTCAAAAACTCAAACCTTCACGGTGAACCTCAACCGCCGTGCTGCTTCAACCACGCATCGATCGCCGGCATCCGCTCATTCTTCACCTTGACGCGATACTCGATGTTGGCCACCGCCGTATCCGCATCACGACGGGAACCCGCCGCCACATACTTCTCGGCGTAAGCCTTCACCTTGCCCACCATTGCCGGGTCCAGCGAACGCGAAGCCAGCTGCGGGTAGTAGCGGCTGCTCGCGCTGGAGTCGACCTTCTTGTCCACCTCGGCCTTGTGCGCCACGGCGAAATCGAAGGCCAGTTCCGGATGCTGGCTGGACACCACGCCGATCATGCTGGCGCTGTTGGTGGCGCCCGGCTCGTCGGTCAGCGCCAGGTCCAGCGCCTTCTGCGCCAGCGCCTTGTCGCGGCTGATCGACAGCAAGGTGTACAGCTGGTCCTTCACCAGCGGCGTCTTCTCGGCCTTGGCCATCGCGTGCAGGCGATCCCAGGTGGCGGCGTTCGCGTTGCGGGCGACCACGGCCAGGATGGTGCGGCGCAGGGCCGCCGGCATCGCCTTGGGATCCTTGTCCTGCGCATCGAAGCGGCGCTGCGCTTCCTTCAGCACGGCCGGATCGCCGAGGTTACCCAGGGTGCCGATCAGCTCCATGCGCTGGATCTTCACCGGATCGGCCTCGCCTTCCTTCGGCTCCCAGCCGACCTTGGCGAACACCGGCGCGAGCTTGGCCACGGCGAACTTGCGGAACGCCGCCTGGCGCGCGGCGTCGCCCTGGTAGTAGCCGTCCAGCCCGCTGAAGTCATTGGCGATCTCGCCCCAGATCTGCGGATCGGCATCGGCCGGCGTGGCCTGCACCAGGTCCAGGAAATCGGACGAGGCGCGCTTGCCCGCCATGCCCAGCGCCCAGGTGTCGCCCAGCGTGCCCAGCTGGTCGATCGGCTGCAGCTTGGCGAAGTTGTCCTTCAACGCGGCGAACTGCTCCGCACCGTACAGCGTGCGGTAGTAGCCGCTCTGGCCGGCGTTGACCACCACCGGACCGCAACCGGGCACGTCGAGCGTGGCCTTGCCGCCGGTGACCAGCGTGCGCGCGGGTGCGCCGCCGAGGGTCTGCGCGATCACCGGCACGCGCCAGGACAGCGGCTTCTTGTCGGGGCGGTCGCGGGTGAACTCGCCCTGGCTCAGCTTCAGCGTGGTCTTGCCGCCGGCGCAGGTGGCCGAGTCGACGGTGATCAGCGGGATGCCCGGCTGCAGGGTGAAGTCATGCGCGACGTCGGCGATCGGCTTCTTCGAAGCCTGCTCCACCGCGCGCCACAGATCGTCGGACACCGTGTTGCCGTAGGCGTGCTGCTTCATGTACAGACGCACGCCGTCGCGCCACGCGTCGGACCCGACATAGCCTTCCAGCATGCCGATCACCGCCTGGCCCTTGGAATAGGTGATGGCGTCGAAGGCCTGGCTGGCCTGCTCCACCGTCTCCACGTGCTGCACGATCGGATGCGTGGTGGCGATGGCATCGCGGCCCATCGCGCCTTCGCGCACGTTGACCTGCTCCAGCTTGGTGTTCCATTCCGGATGCAGCTTCTCGGTGGTGCGCGCTTCCATCCACGAGGCGAAGCCTTCGTTGAGCCACAGGTCGTCCCACCAGCGCATGGTCACCAGGTCGCCGAACCACTGGTGCGCCATTTCGTGCGCCTGGATCGAGAACACGTTCTGCTTGTCGGCCTGGGTGGAGATGGTCGGATCGAGCAGCAGCGCATACTCGAAGGTGTAGATCGCGCCCCAGTTCTCCATCGCGCCGAAGAACTGGCTGCGGCCCGGCGAGGCGATGTTGTCCAGCTTGGGCAGCGGATACGGCGTGCCGAAGTAATCGTTGTACTCGGCCAGGATGGTCTTG
>Ga0207695_10010494_pt1 | contig 11330 bp, 9 predicted proteins | sample KBSC54metaG_FD_184354 | JGI IMG/M metagenome (GOLD analysis project Ga0207695, IMG submission 184354) | Corn rhizosphere microbial communities from Kellogg Biological Station, Michigan, USA - KBS C5-4 metaG (SPAdes) (version 2) | ecosystem: Host-associated > Plants > Roots > Rhizosphere > Soil... | reverse complement strand
TCGTATTGCGATCCATGAGGCGTCAAACCGTCGCCGCTGGTGGTTCCGTCATAAGTCAAAAGAGACTTCGGTGGAGCAAACCGAGGACAGTTCACAGCACTGTTCTTTCGGGGAAATAAATTTGGCGCTGGTCGATCGACACAAGTCGCCCTTTGACACCGTGGCTGATCATGAGGTGCAAGCACGGGTTGAAGGCGAACTGCGGAACGTCCCCGAACCATATCGAACTGCGGTCGTCCTTCGTGACATTGAAGATCTCTCTTACGAGCAGATCGCTGAGATCACCCAAGTCTCATTGGGTACGGTGAAGTCCCGCATCACACGCGGACGCGATGCTCTCAGAAAACGCCTCAACGAATACGTGCGTGAAGTTGGAGCGGAACTGGGCCTGAAACCTGCGGACATTAGCCATTCGCGTGGTTGCGCCAAGCAGATTGAGGTCGCGTCGTGACCTGCACTCAATCCAAGTCGATGCTGTCCGCCTACCTCGATGGAGCGGTCACGGGCAAACAGATGCAGTCGCTTGATCGGCATTTACGAGAGTGTCAGACCTGCGAAGGTGAGTACCAGTCGCTTCGCCGCACTCAGTCGGTACTTGCGCAACTAGGCCCCGCCCGAGTCCCCGAAGATTTGTCGTTGAAGCTGCGATTGGCAATCTCGCATGAAGCGGCACGCCGCCGGAGTCCGCAGTTTGGCAATCTGATGTTGCATATTCAGAATGTCATACGCGCATTCATGGTGCCGGCCACTACCGGTCTGGTGGCAACAGTTCTAGTGTTTGGTGTACTGATCGGACTGCTGACTTCGCCTCCGCCGGTGCATGCGAATGCATCGGATGTGCCCTTGATGTTCTCCACCGATCCTGAATTGCAACCCAGCAGTTTCGGATTGAGCATGGGCGTGGCCAGCGAGGACTCGCTGGTGATCCAGGCATACATTGACGCGAATGGTCGCGTGCAAGATTATCGAATTATTGCCGGTTCGCAGAGTCCGAAAGACATTCACGAATTAAGGAACATGCTGATCTTGACTACCTTCCGCCCTGCCACCTGGATGGGGATGCCCCGCCCTGGTACGGCCATTCTGTCGTTTTCGAAGATCAGCGTGAAGGGCTAGACAGGTACGCAATCCAGAAAAAGATGATCCCGCGCTCTGCATGCGCCGCATTGAGGCCCTCGCCTAGTGGCCTAACCTGTCGTTCAAACTGTAACAAATCCGCCATTGGCAGCATCGAAGCTTAAGTAGGAACTCAGAACGTTTCCGAGTTGGTATCTATTCCTGCTTTTGAGCCGGAACTATAATTCAATTTCTGGGTTCAGGTATCAACCGATGAGTCAAAAATTTGGGTAGGAGATCCTCTTGAAAAAACTATCAGCAATTGGTGTTTTCGCAGTGGCACTCTTGTTTGCGCTCGGCGCGCAGGCTCAGGAATTTCACGGAGCGTTCGGGTTCGGCACGGTCCACGGCCCTGGGGCATCGACCGACAGCAACGGCAATACCTTTCCTACGGTCAGCGGAGGTCTGTATCCCAGCTTCAGCGGCTTCTTTATTTTGAAGCACCACCTCGGCTTCGGCGGCGAAGTTGCATGGCGAGCAAGTCGGGGGCTCTATACAGAAAGCAGTTCCACCTTTTTCGCTGCGGCGCCCTATCGTCCGATCTTTTATGATTTCGATGCCGTTTACGGTAGCAAATTTGGCAAGAAATTCGGCGGCGACGTGATGGCTGGAATTGGGGGCGAGGATTTGCGGTTCTACACCCAATTCAACTGTGACTTTACAGGCTGTACCAATTACGTGAGCAGTAACCATTTTGCAGGACACTTCGGCGCCGATCTTCGTTATTACTTCTGGGGGAATGCCTTCATCCGGCCGGAAGTTCACTACTACTTGGTCCACAACAACGTGGAGTTCAACGGCGCGAATGTTTCCCGATTCGCCATCTCGATCGGTTATTCGTTCATGCCGGGATTCTGACGAAGCAATCGTTTCAAAAATTTGTTTTGGAGCGACGGGCGTCTCGCCCGTCGTTTTTTTGAGGAAACACGCTTCTGTGGGGAGGTTTACGGCCATCGCTACTGCTGAACCGCCTGCTTCATACTAGGTTTAACTCGCACGGCGGCCAAACTCAAGCTGTCCCAACCCCCGCCAAGTGCCTTCACCAATAGGACCGAGGTTGTCATTCTCTGGCCCAACAGTTGTGTTTCTTCACGCTCATTAGACAGCGCCTGCTCTTGCGCCGTAATCACATCCAGGTAGGTGACCAGCCCTCCTGTGTAGCGTGCATTTGCGAGTTGCAGGGCACGTTCGGCGTCAGCCACTGCGCGCTGCTGCGATTCATATGCAGCTGCCAACGTGGTGAGGCCTGAGAGCGCGTCCTCGACCTGCTGGAAGGCTGTGAGAGCGGTTTCGCGATAGTTTGCCACCGCCTCCTGATATCCGCCTCGTGCGAACTCCAGTTGGCCGCGATTGCGTCCGCCTGCGATCACAGGTTCCAGGGCCGACAGACCTAAGGACCAGAAGAAGCTCGGGGCATTTAGCAATGAACTGATAGCCACACTATCCAAGCCGCCGCTGCCACCGAGTGAAATACTGGGGTAGAGTGCCGCCCTGGCCACTCCAATGCGAGCATTTGCTGCCGCAGTTTCGCGTTCGGCGATTGCGACGTCCGGTCTCCGCTCCAGCAATTCAGAAGGCAAAATCAGCGGCAACGCTGGGGGCTGCGACTCAAGCCCGCGCACTGGAGCAATAAACTCCGCAGGAGCCAGCCCTTGAAGCATAGCTAACGCGTGCTGAAACTGCGCCCTTTGCTGCTGCAGCAATGAGAGCTGCGTCATCGACGAATCCAGGACGACCTGCTGCTGGGCGACCTCTAATCCCGAAGCCGCGCCGCCGCTATGCCGGTTATTCACCAGCGTCAAAGCTTGCTCCTGATAAGTGATCGCCTTCTGAACCACTGCGATCTCAGAATCCAGCTCACGCAGTTGAAAATAATCCGCGGCCAGTTCTGAGCTGACCAGCAAGCGCACATTTTCGAGATCGGCGGCTGAAGCTTGCAGCTGAGCATTCGCAGCTTCCACACTGTGCCGCACCCGTCCAAAAAGATCGACCTCATAGTTCAGGGTGAACGGAATGGTGAACTCATTCTGGGTGACCGGCACCGGTTGGACTGGCGCCCCATTTACAGATCGGTTCCCCGAAAGCCTTTCGCGTATCGCACGAGCTCCCGCATCCAGCTCTGGATACAACCCTGCTGCGGTCACACGTGCCGAAGCCCGGGCTTCACTCAGACGCGCCACCGCAGCCTGAAGAGTCTGGTTGCTCGCCATCGCCCGCTGCTCGTATTGATTAAGCTCGGCATCCCCAAAGAAGGCCCACCACATGCCTTTGGGAAGTGAATCGAGCGGCAGGGCTTCCTGCCAGGGCGCGGGAGTCTGCCAGTTTTGTGGAGTGGTTACGCTCGGTTTCTGATACTCGGGACCTTTAGCGAACGCCGGGACGCAAAGCAGCAGCAGGACGATGGCGCGGAACCTCACTGCTGTTTGCTCCCTTGAGCAATCCGCACCACTTGCCCATTTTCCAGAGAATCACTTGGGCTGACGACTACTGCGTCCGCCTGTTCCAGGCCGCTGATTATCTCTACGGTATTGCCGAAATCTCTACCGATGGCAACCGGCCTGAGCTGGACCTTGCTTCCCGCCCCAACTATCGCCGCCCGAGGCCCTTCGGCACGGAATAATAGCGCATTCGAGGGGACGGTGAGCCTCTGCACCTGCTGGTTCAGCGCCAGATGCACTTGCGCATAAGAACCAGGCAACAGCCGCCCCTTTGGATTAGGCACATCAATTTCGGTGTTCAGTGTGCGAGTAGCGGGATCAATCGCCTCCGCAGTGCGCACCACGCTGCCGGTGAAATGCTCGCCCACCAGGGCGGGGATCTGGATATCAACCTTGACGCCCTTATGAATTGACGGCGAATCCGTTTCAGGCACGTTCACGTAAATACGAATTGGGTCAATCTGCGCGATTACGAATAACTGCTGGGTCGGCCCCCCATTTCCGGCGTTGACCAGCGCACCAACATCCGTATTACGGGTAGTGATCACGCCGGAGAAAGGCGCGTAAATGTGTTTAAAAGACTCCAGCTGCTCCAGTCGGCGAACGTTGGCGTCGGCGGCATTCAGATTTGCCTCGCCCTGAATATAGGAACTAGAGCGCTCATCGGTCTCCTGTTGCGAGACCGCATCCATCTTTTGCAAGTTCTCCCACCGCTTGGCTGAACTCTGCGCCAATTTAAGTTGGGCTGCCGCCTGGTCACGCGCCGCGCGGGACTGAAGCAATTCCTGATCAACTTCCGGGGTTTCAATATCCGCCAGCAACTCGCCTTTGTTTACTTTGCTGCCTATATCTTTGTACCAGCGGCGCAGATAACCAGTGGTGCGAGCGTAGATTGGCGCTTCGATATATGCCTGCAGAGTGGATGGCAACTGCAATTCCGATTGCGGCGGCTCGGTTGATGGGTGGACCACCTCGACAGTGGGTACCGCGATCTCCTCAGTCTCTTTCGCCAGTGCCCGCCGTTCTGACAGCCTCACACTGATGCCTACAACGGCGATAACCACAAAGATGAAGCCGAGAACGGCCGCCAGCAGATAACCTTTTCTCCGGGTCTGCCGGTGCTGCTCCTGCCGGCGCTGCTCCCGCTGACGCTCCCGTTCATCCACTTCCAATAGTTGCTGGTTCATCCGACTCCTCGATCTGACCTATTCTCCAGCTAAGACGTTTGTTCCTGAGCGAAGGATGCGCGCTTCAGTCTGCGTCCGTGGAATATGCTGAATACCACCGGCACGAAAAACAGAGTCGCCACCGTGGCAAAAAGTAGACCGCCGATGACCGCACGTCCCAGCGGTGCATTCTGCTCGCCACCTTCACCCAATCCCATAGCCAGCGGTATCATGCCGATGATCATGGCTAGGGCCGTCATGACTACAGGCCGCATACGCGTGTAACCGGATTCAATAGCGGCCTTGATGGGATCCATGCCCTCATCCATTCTCTCGCGGGCAAAGGAGATCATCAAAATACTGTTCGCGGTCGCAACCCCGATGCACATAACCGCGCCAGTCAGCGCCGGCACGCTTAAGGTGGTGTTCGTCACAAATAACATCCACAAAATTCCCGCCAGCGCGCCCGGCAATGCGGTAATGATGATGAACGGGTCAAGCCAGGACTGAAAGTTCACCACGATTAGCAGATACACCAGAACCACCGACATCACCAACCCGAACAGCAAACCATTGAAAGAGGAATGCATGGTCTCGACTTGACCACGAACTTCAAGGTCTGTCCCGCGGGACAACTGTTTGCGAAATGGAGCTACTACCTTCTCGATATCATTCGCTACCCCGCCCAAGTCGCGTCCATCCACATTGGCGTACACGTCCACCACCGGTGTCACGTTGTAGTGATTGACCACGGCGGGCGTCATCTCAGGGGTCACCGACGCCAGATTGGCGAGAACCTGCGGCGAAGCAGTGCCATTGCTGACCGGCGTGTTCATTAAAGCCTGCATCGAATCGACGCGATACTGCGGGCTCATTACTGCGACGTTGTAGCTGACGCCCGTCTTTGGGTTGAGCCAGAACGAAGGTGTGGTCTGGAAACTTGAACTCAATGAGACCAGCAGATTCTGTGCGACATCTCTTTCGGAAATCCCGACCTGCTGCGCTCGCACCCGGTCCACATCCAGATGCAACGTCGGCAAATCCATCATTTGCTGCACGTGAACGTCAACTGCGCCCGGAATGTGGCGCATCCGGTTGGCAATCTGCTGAGCAATAAAGTAGTTCTCCTGATAATCATTACCGACAAGTTGAATATCGACTGGAGCGGGCAAACCAAAATTCAGGATCTGGCTGACAATGTCCGCAGGTTGGAAGAAAAACTCCACTCCCGGAAACTTGCGTGGCAGCGCGTCCCGCAATTGGCGGATGTACTTTTTGGTGGGACGATGATCTTTGCTCAGCGAAACCAGAATCTCCGCATCGGAAGTCCCAATTGTGCCGCCATTGCTGTAGGTTAAATTGATTCCGCTATAAGGCAGCCCAATGTTGTCCAGAATCGTCGCCACTTGGTTCTGTGGCAGATCGCGCCGAATCTCTTGTTCAACCTGATCCACCAGACGGGCAGTCTCTTCTATTCTCAGTCCGGCCCGTCCTCGCACGTGTAAACGGAACTGCCCCGCATCGACATTGGGGAAGAAATCGCGACCCAGAAATAGGACGAGCCCACCTGAGGCGACGCAGAATCCCAGAAAAATTACAACGAATGCAGCCCGGTGGTGCATCACCGATTCCATCAAGTTGCGATACGAGTCCCGCAAATTTTCGAACCGATGTTCGAAGCGTTCCTGAAAATGCCCGAGTTTACTGGTCTTCGGCTTGTCCGCATCATGCTCATGATGTGTCATTAGATACATTGCCATCGTGGGCACCAGCGTGCGCGAAAGCAGGTACGACGCCAGCATGGCAAATACGACCGCTTCTGCCAGCGGGACGAAAAGATATCTCGCCACGCCGGTGAGAAAAAACATCGGCACGAAGACGATGCAAATTGACAAAGTCGAAACGAAGGCCGGCACCGCGATTTGCTGCGCGCCATCGAGAATTGCCTGCTTCAGCTCTTTCCCCATGTGCAGGTTGCGCTGAATGTTCTCGATCTCGACCGTGGCATCGTCCACCAGGATTCCGACCGCGAGCGCCAGCCCTCCCAGCGTCATAATGTTGAAGGTCTCACCCAGTGCGCTAAGCACAAGCACCGAAGTCAAAATCGACAGCGGGATCGACGTTGCAATGATCAACGTGCTCCGCCAATTTCCCAGGAACAACAAAATCATTGCTGCTGTGAGGCAAGCGGCAATCACCGCTTCCCGCAATACGCCTTGGATCGCTGCACGGACAAAAAGCGACTGGTCGAACAACTGTTTGACATTCAGACCGCGGGGCAGAGTCTGTTCCACATGCGGCAGCATTTCTTGCACCGCCTTCACCACGCTTGTCGTCGAGGCATTCCCATTTTTGAGAATACTCAGCAGAGTGCCGCGTGTGCCATCCTGACGAACGATGTTGGTCTGCGGAGTAAAACCATCGCGCACATGCGCAACATCGCGAACGTAAATAGTGGCGCCATTAATAGTTCTAATCGGAATGTCATTTAACTCGGCAACCTTCAGTGGGCTAGCATTCAGTTCTATCTGATACTCGAGCGATCCGATCTTGGCTGTGCCCGAGGGCAGAATAAGGTTCTGTGCGGTTATCGCGTTCACCACATCCACCGGGGTCAGGTGCTTGGCCTGCATTGCCTGGGTATCAAGATCGACCGAAACTACGCGTGTTTTGCCTCCATAGGGATACGGGATCGCTGCACCCGGGACGGTGATGAGTTGGGTACGCAAAAAATTTAGAGTCAGGTCGTTCAGTTGTTGCTCCGAAAAGCTATGGCTGCTGACGCCGATCTGGAGAATCGGGACCGTCGATGCCGAATACTGAATGATCAAAGGCGGCGTGGCTCCCGGCGGTAATTGCCGGATCGAGGTTTGCGAAATCGCAGTCACCTGAGCGAGTGCAGTCTGAATATTTGCGGTCGGCTGGAAAAAAATCTTCACCACCGCAATGCCGTTCAGCGACTGGGACTCGATGTGCTCAATATCATTGACCAGAGTGGTAAGACCGCGTTCCGTATTAGTGGTGATTCGGTTCGCCATTTCCTGCGGTGACAAGCCGCTGTAATTCCAAACCACACTGATGACCGGAATGTTTATGTTGGGGAAAACATCAGTCGGAGTGCGGTCAATGACAATTGGGCTGAGGATCAGAATCAGCAACGCCATCACCACAAACGTATAAGGGCGGCGTAGGGCTAATGCGACAATCCACATAGGCAGAAACTAAGCTAAATAGATGATCACATGCAGGATAAGACTCAAAAAATCCGCCCCATTCGGGCAATTTTTGCCTGTCGGGTTTCCCCTATATCGTGCAGGGTATACAACCAATACTTGCATCGCCAGATTCACTGGTGCTAAGGTTCGCGATATTGGAACAGGAAAATAACCGGCGACCGATTCAGGGCGGCGAGGATCGAGTCCCGCTGAGGGTCGATCCATCGCAAGTGTGCCCCAATTGTTCAGAGCGTCTGGTGGATCATCGCTGTAAACTAAAATGCCCGCAGTGTGGATACTACCTCAGCTGTTCTGATTTCTACTGATTAGCGCTCCAGCTTAGCGCTCATTGTAATTTTCGCGTTCAACACCTTCGACACCGGGCATCCCGCTTTGGCATTCTCGGCTGCCTTTTGGAATGCGGCGTTGTCTGCGCTCGGCACTTTCGCCGTCACATCAAGATGAATAGCCGTGATTGCAAATCCGCCTTCAACTTTTTCCATTTTTAAATTGGCGGTTGTGTTGATGCTCTCCGGCGTGAGATTGGCTGCTCCCAGCTGTGCCGAGAGCGCCATAGAAAAGCACGAGGCGTGCGCGGCAGCGATCAACTCTTCCGGATTCGTTCCCGGCGCATCTTCAAAGCGAGTTTTAAATGAATACGGGACGTGAGAGAAAACCCCGCTAGGGGCTGAGAACTCGCCCTTGCCATCTTTCAGACCGCCCTTCCATACTGCGCTTGCCTTACGTTCCATATGGATCACTTCTCCTTGCTGAAGTCATGGTGTCAGATAAACATTTTAGACTAGCAGATTGAGGATCGTCCTCACTGGAACCCACGAACCAGAGGAAGACATCGGCGTTATTCGCCACTGAGGGAACGCAGCAGCTTTCTGATCTCACGATTAATACGGGCCGCTTCTTCAGATGACGACTCCAATAATTGCGCCCATCGTTTGCTCTCGCCCTCCAGCTTCGCCTGCCCAAGCAGATATGACGCCTGCATGATTGCCTCGAGCGAGTTGCTCAAATCGTGAGCCAAGGCGCGTAACCGGACGACGATTTTCTCGGTTTCCTGTTTAGACTTTTGGGATTCGGCTTTCGCCCTGGTGGCGGGCTTCTCAGACATCTTCACTGCCTCTCGTGCTCGAATTTGCGTCTGGATAGGCCCATTGTAAAGACCACCCACGGGCGCGGGTTTGACACTCAGTCCATGCCTTGTAAGAATAGATGCCGCAGTATCTTCCTTCAAGGCGGCCCAGCCGCACCGCTGTATTTCACTTGCCGAAGTGGCGGAATTGGCAGACGCGCATGGTTCAGGTCCATGTACCCGCAAGGGTGTGGGGGTTCGAGTCCCTTCTTCGGCACCATTACTTATCTTATTTTTCTTACCCGTGTTTTTCTTACCCGTGCCCGTGTCTTCACGTTCTCGCGGTACGTTCCGAATTCAAAAATCCGAATCCAAAATGATGAGGAGTACTGAAGCCCGAACTGAACAGCGGGGCCTTGTCAGCATCGTCAATTTTGCTTCCTCCCGCTTGCATTAACTGCCAAAAGTCGATCCCATAGACAACGCAAAGACTTATGATCTTGGCGATATGCCGCGGGAAACGATCAGTCGCTTCGTAGTCCGACAGCAGGCCCAGTGGAATTCGGTAGTCTGCATTTTGCAGCAATTGCGCAACCTGAACTGTTTTCTGATGCGCTGCGCGGAGGGTAAGTCCGTTACGCGCTCGGGAACTACGCAACAAGGTCGATAGACTCATTGCGTGATTGGCGCAAGGAATTGTAGCCAGTGTGTCGGTTTTTATGGGCCTATATCTAGATCCAAACTGCTGAGTCCTCCGAGGACGTAGTTCGAGATCTATCAAACCCAGAACCCGCGCCTCCCTCGATAGTCGAAGAGGCCATGCTGATAAGGGAGATCGACTCGGAAGCAGCACGATATGCTCGTTGTCTATTCGCTTTACGTGGCAACATGCCAGTCCTCCGGGATGCTCCACCAGCCAGAGCAACTCATCCACACACTCACCGGTCCGAACTTGCGGTGAATAGCGCCGGTCAGCCCGCACCACGCTGCCCGACAAAAGTTCGGGATGCACAACATTGTCTCCACTCCCGACTTTGACAAAAAAATGGCGATCAGATCTTTCAACCCTTGCACTTCCGTCCTCGAAAGAAAAATCGTGAGGCGACACAGGGTGGGCTGGAGTAATCAGAGCAGTGCGTTCAGTGTGGACCTCAAGTTGGAGGGGCAGAATCAATCTCAGATCAAATCCACATAGATTCATCCAGTCGGCGAATCGGCAGCCTGTGATCTGACTGAGCGCCACGAGTTGACACACATGCGGCGTAATGCCTTTCCGGATTTTGTAAAGAAAGCTGGGAGGGACATGGTACGGAGTGTCTTTACCGTATCGCATGCCGGTCAGGACAGATGCTCGACACGCCGTCAACCCAGCTCGTTTCAAGATGTGCTTGATTTGTCTAGCACGTCCGAGCCTGTCGCAATCGGGCGTTGCCAAAGGCAGGTAGTTTTCCGCCGGGAACGCCGAATTCCCGAGAGTCGCGCGAAACGGACGGGTCGCCGCTGCGCAGGCACTCATCCATCAACGTGGGCCGAGAGCGGCCGAACTGGTTGGGAAGGAAAATGCGCGGAGGACCGCTTCATGAACCCTTTGCTCCGTGGATCTGATCGACACTCTCGATCAGCTGCTGGAGTTCGGTATCGCTCGTCTTGGCATGCCGCGACAGCAGGCCTTTCGCTGCGTCGGGGCTCAGGTGCTGAAGCCTGGGCGCCACATAACTCTTGCGACCTTTTAACTTCCGGCCGACATTCATGATTGTGCCCACATCAGTTGATTCCATCCAAATCATCTCCTACATTTTTTCTAGATCCAGCTAATCCACTCTAAGAACGAATCCCGCTAACGCGCTGCCCGGTCGGAACCTAGTCCGAATTCTGAGCTCGAAGACTCACTTGCACAGCATACCGTTCGGGAGTTGAACCTATAACACCCCCGATGCCCGTCGGTTTTCCGACGAAGGTCGCAATCTTGGGCAACATCCCGCACCACGATGAACCCCTGATCTTTTAGGAACAGTCTGTGAAAGCCGGTTCAACTGGATAGGGCAACCGGGACCATTGATCGTCGGTTTACCGACGACAATCCTGCGTGCAATGTTCAAGGCGCCGAATCTCAATACGGCCTCCGCATAACGCATTTTTGAGAGCAGCGAAATCGCGCGCTTTTCGAACATGTGTTCCGTCTTCATAAAACCCACGTAGTGTTTCCCCAGCAGTAGCAACTTCACATTTGATCGAGGGGGAAACTGAAATGAAAAAGATCGCGCGTTTATTTGTTGCAGCTATTCTGTTAACTTTTGCAATGTCAACC
>Ga0207695_10010492_pt1 | contig 11332 bp, 8 predicted proteins | sample KBSC54metaG_FD_184354 | JGI IMG/M metagenome (GOLD analysis project Ga0207695, IMG submission 184354) | Corn rhizosphere microbial communities from Kellogg Biological Station, Michigan, USA - KBS C5-4 metaG (SPAdes) (version 2) | ecosystem: Host-associated > Plants > Roots > Rhizosphere > Soil... | reverse complement strand
TCACCTCGCCCGCGCCCACCGACAGGGTCAGCCCGTCGACGGCGACCTTGTCGCCGAAGCGCTTGGTCAGTCCGTCGGTCTCGATCACGCGTCCGCCATCCAAAGAAGTCGGTGATAGTCGGTGAAAGTCGGCCCGCGCCCGTCCCTACGACGGCGGCGCCGGCGGCACGGCCACGCTCGCCGGCGCCAGCACGTCCGCGACGTCCAGCAGCCCGCGAGACGTCTGCCGCAAGGCCGGCGTGTCGAGCGGATCGATCAGGCGGTCCCCGTCGGCGGCCCACAGGGCGACGCGCGCGCACGCCGCGTCCGCCGCCACGGCGTCCCCCCACAGGCCAGCGATGACCTCGCCCGGTTTGGCGCTGCCGTCCGTCGAAATGGCGAGCTGAAAGGCCACCAGCTCGCTCTGCAGATCGTCGGGCTCGTTCCAGAGCAGGCGCGCCCGCGTGCTCGCCTCCTCGGCGCTGCCGGGCCCGACCGCCGTCAAGGACCGCAGCGACTGGCGCAGATCGATCATCCGGCCCACGCCGGCGCCCTCACCCTTGCGCAGAACGCGCAGCGGCTCGCCCGCTTTCCACAGGGTCAGTCCGGTCTGCGCCGCGATCCCGCGGGGCAGCATCGCCCACAGCTCGCTGCGCGCCAGCACCTTGCCCAGCGCGCGGTCCCCCTCGGGATCTCCCAGGGCCACGCCCCCCAGCCAGCGAATGCCGTCCAGCGTGACGGCGTTCAGGCGCTCGACCAGCTCGGCCGGCTCGAGCAACTCGGCCAGCTTCACGTCCAGCAGCTCGCCCAGCGAGGGCACGCCCAGCCCCAGCGCCGGCCCGAAGCTCAGCTCGGGCTTGGGGTGGAACCCGACCGAGTACAGCAGCTCGACACGGGCCCGGCGAAAGATGCGCGGCAGGTGCCGCACCAGATCCAGGTGGCCCAGGTACGAGACGCGGCCCAGCTTCGTGTAGCGCAGCCGGTAGCGGTACGCGATGCCTTGCGCCTCGCGCACGGGCGCCTGGCGGGAGCGCTTGCCCGCCTCGCCCGCCCCGCGCGGCGCGGACTCGCGGCGCTCGACCGGCGGCGCCTCGACCGGCTTCGTCCAGGCGTTCATGCGGCGCAGGAAGTACAGGCGTTCTTCCTTCATGCCCGTCAGGTCGCACGAGACGCCGCAGTCGTAGCAGATCAGCTTGTCCTTGCGGCCCGCCTCCGCCTCCTCGACGCTGGCGGGGTGAAGCAGCTTCTTGTACGGCTTCGAGCAGGGCGGTGACAGGCGATCCTTCAGCGCCTTGCGGTACTCCTTCAGCAAGAAGTCCGGCTCGAGCGCGATGTCGATGTGGTCCCAGGGCAGCTTCGCCGTCACCGGGATCGTGCCCATGTAAAGGCCCAGCGCCGCCGGTGCGATCTCCGTCCCCGCGGCCGGCGCCAGCTCGGCGCGCCACGCCTCCAGCGCCTGGTCCCACTCCTCGAGGCGCAGCTTGTCGTCCCAGGAGTCGAAGCGGCAGCCCAGGCGGAACGCCCGCTCCAGCAGCCCTGCGGCGTCGCGATCACCGCGCGAGAAGATCGCCTCGAGGTGCGACTGGCGGTTCTCGTGCATCTTCAGCTCGACGCGCAGGCGCTTGGCCGCCGCGGCCAGCAGCGCCTGCTTGCGCGTGATCTCTTCCTCGCTGTCCACGGCCGCCCACTGGAACGGCGTGTGCGGCTTCGGCACGTGGGTCGACACCGACGCCGTCACCTTGGCCCCCTGCTGATAGCGCCGTCCGATGGCCTGCACGCGCGCCGCCGTCTCGACGATGCCCAGCACGTCCTCGTCCTGCTCGGTGGGCAGGCCGATCATGAAGTACAGCTTCATGTGGGTGAAGCCGCGCGAGAACACGCGGTGCGCCGACTCGATGATGTCGTCCTCGGTGACGTTCTTGGTGATGACGTCGCGCATGCGCTGCGTGCCGGCCTCGGGCGCGAACGTCAGGCCGCCGGCGCGCATGGTCGCCATCTCGGCCAGCAGGTCGTCGTTCAGGCCGTAGGCGCGCAGCGACGACACCGACAGCGACACCTTCTCGTCGCGCAGCTTCGCCATGGCCGTCTTCACCAGCGGCGTCACGCACGAGTAGTCCGCCGTCGACAGGCAGGTCAGCGACGTCTCGTCGTAGCCGCCCTTGCGCACCCCGGCCACCAGCGCGTCGACGACGGCCACCGGGTCGCGCTCGCGCACCGGCCGGTAGATCATGCCGGCCTGGCAGAAGCGGCAGCCCTCGGTGCAGCCGCGCGCGATCTCCACCGCCATGCGATCGAAGATGGCCTCGCCGAAGGGCAGCGGGGAGTCGTCGGGGAACGGGAAGCGGTTGATGTCGGCGACCCACACCCGCTTCGGCCGCGCCGGGACGCGCGCGTCGACCGGCTCGCCCACCACCAGGAAGCCCGTCTCGGGATCGCGGCGGGTCGTGTACAGCTCCGGCACGTAGAGCGGGTACGCCGCCGCCAGCCGGATCAGCCGCTCGCGCCGGGGGACGCCCGACCGGCGCAGCTCCGCCGCCTCCAGCACCAGCGCCGGCAGCTTCTCCTCCGCCTCGCCGATGAAGAAGGCGTCGATGAAGGGGGCCAGCGGCTCGGGGTGGGTGGCCGTGGGTCCGCCGCACAGGATCAGCGGCGCGTCGTCGCCCCGCTCGGCCGCGCGCACCGGCAGACCGGCCAGATCGATCAGGTTCAGCACGTTGGTGTACGTCAGCTCGTACTGCAGGGACACGCCGATGACGTCGAACGCGCCCAGCGAGGTCGCCGACTCCAGCGTCACCAGCGGCAGCCCACGCGCGCGCAGCTCGCCCTCGCAGTCGGTCCAGGGCGCGAAGGCCCGCTCGCAGGCGATGTCGGGGTGTTTGTTCAGGATGCCGTACAGGATCTTCGTCCCCAGGTGGGACATGCCGATCTCGTAGACGTCCGGGAACGCCAGGGCGACGCGCGCCTTGACCGTGGCCGGCTCCTTGCGCGCCTCTTGATATTCCCCGCCCAGGTAGCGGGAGGGCTTCTCCACGCGATGAAGAAAATCCGCGTATGGATGGCGCATGTCGGCGCGGAATCTAACACCATTGTCCCGCCCCCGCCGGAAACGGCGGCGCGCGGCCCGCTCAGCCGGGCTCGACGGGCACGCTCAGGTGAAACCGCAGCGGCGCCCGCCGGCCCCCCACCGCCACCGCGACGCGCGCGCCCGAGCGCGCGGCCGGCTCGATGGCCACCACCACGGTCACCTCCTCGGCGACGCGCCCCTTGTACTCGCAGATGCGGCACCAGACGCCCCCCGGGCTGGCCACGCCGCCGCAGCTGGGGCAGGCCACCTCCAGTGACGTCGCGATGGCCGCGTTCCCGCCCACCCGGGCCTCCTCGACGCTCAGCACCAGCTCGAAGTCGCCGTCGGCCCGCCGGCGCGCCACGCCGCGCGCGATCAGGTCGTCCAGCTTGCCCGACAGCCGCGCCAGCAGGTCGCCGACCGGCCGGGGCCGCGCCACCCGCCAGCCATTCGTGCCCACCGTCCAGTCCACACCGCCGGCGTGCACGGCGCCGCCCGGCTGCCGGCGCCCCCAGGCGCCGCGCGTCGCCAGCGTCTCGTCATAGGTGGCCCGGGCCAGCGGATCCGACAGCAGCCGGTACGCGTCCGCGATCTCGGCGAAGCGCGCCGCGCTGTGGGGGCCCGCCCGGTCCGGATGATGGGCCAGCGCCAGGCGCCGATACGCGTAGCGCAGCTCGGCGGCGGTGGCCGACCGGGCCACGCCCAGGATCGCGTAGAGGTCGACGAACCCAGCCGTCACGTCGCGATGATAGCGCGCGCCCGCAGGGTCATCCCGTGCGGCCGGCGCCGCGGCCCCCGGCCCTACTGATTTCCCTGCAAGACGACCGGGAACTCGGTGCCGTACTCCTCGGACGAGGGCGGGAACGCCCAGCGCGACATCACGTCCCGCACGCACGACTCCATCGAGCGGAACTGCGGGGGCGCGTCCAGGCTGACGCTCTTCACCTTGCCCGAGATGCCGATCGACACGCGCACGGTCACCTTGCCCTGGGTCAGCGTGCTGTCTCGCAACAGCGCGCGCTGGTAGCAGGTCTGGATGCCTTGCCGGTTGTTGTTGATGACGCGGCTGATGTCCGCCTGGGCCGGCATCGAGTGGGCGACGGCGCCACCGCCGGACGGCGCGCGGACCTCGCGCATCGACGACTCGCCGAAGCGCGCGGCGGCGCGCTGCTGCTCTTCCGTCAGCGGGGGGGGCGAGGTGGGCGAGCTGCCCGCCCCGTTACCGCCGCCCTTGGTTCGCCCGTGGCCCTTGCCGTGACCACCCTTCACGGGCGGTTCGACCTTCGCCACCACCGGCTTCTCGTCGACGGCCGGCGCGGGCGGCGGCTCGGCCGGCTTCTCGGCCGCCTGCTCGTTCGCCAGCTTCTCGGCCAGGTTCGCGAAGTTCGTCTCGCCCGACGGGGCCGGCTTGGGCGCCGCGATCACCGGGGGCGCCGGCCTTCGCAGCATCACCACCGCCACGATGCCGCACACGATCACGGCCAGGGCGACGGCGCCGAAGATCAGACGGACGGGGCGGCCCCCGGCACGGCTCGCCGCGGGCGCGACCACGGGCGCCGAAACGGTCGAGGCCATCGCCGCCGGCAACGCGGGCGACGACGCAGCAGCCGGCAGCACGGCCATGGCGGGCGCCGCCGCCGCACCCGCCTGTTCGCTCGCGTCTCCCGCGAACATGTCCTCCAGCCCGAAGCCGGGCTTCGCGGCCGGCTTGGCGGCCGCGGCCGGAGCGACACCGTTTCGCTTCCACGGCACGGGCGGGCCGGACGAGATCTGCGTGTCCTCGTTCTCGCCGAACGCCGAGACGCCGTTCGACCCCGAGTGTCCCTCGGAGATCTCGGTGGGCACGGGGCGCGGCGCGATGATGGGCATGGCCCCGCTGGGCCGGCGCACGTTACCGGTCGACGAGGCGGAGGGGCGCCGGCGCCGGGCCAGATCCGCGCTGACGTCCGGGACGTCCTTGGGCGGCTTCCAGGCGCCCAGGTTCGCGTTCCACACGTGGACGTCGCCACCGGGAGGCACGGCCAGGATCTTGTCGATCAGGACGGGGCGCCGGAACGGTCCGGTCTGGGCGCCGTCCACCGCCAGATACCACTCGATCCCGTCGTCGACGGACAGCGCCGGCATAGGCCGCGGGGTCGGGCGACTGGGGGGCGCCACCGCGGGGCCGTGCGGGTCCACCAGCGCCGCCGCCGGGAGGCTGGGCGCCGACCGCCGGGCCGGCTCGGGGTTCGCGCGGCGGCCGGCCGGCCCGACCCCGATCGCGGCGCTGTCGCCCGTGCGCGCGTCCAGCGTCCCGCTGCGGGTGTGCGGGGCTTCCTTGGGGATGCCCGAGGCCGCGTCGTCGATGGTCGCGCCCGTCTCGCGGACCGTGATGACGTTCTCGCAGGTCTTGCACCGGACTTTGAGTACTTTTCCGCGAACCTTCTCGTCCGCGATCGAGTACTTCGTGTGGCAGCGTTCACAGACGAACTTCATGCTTTGGCTTCGCAGCGGTTCGTCCGGGCGGCGACGAACCAGTCGGTGAAATTGTCGTTGAAATTGTCGGCAGTTCCGACGGTTTCCTTAGCCTCGATCCGGTGACAGAAGCGTCTCGTGTCGCGGGGTCGGAAGCTATCACCTCGTGGCGAGGAATGCCACGACGCCCGCGGCGAGAAATAGCGCCAGGACGACCCAGCGCATGGCGTTCGCCGGGGCCGGTTTCATGGCGCTGGCGTCGATCGCGGCAACGGCGGGCGCGGCCAGCGCATGGACCTCCGACTCCGCCGCGGGAACCACCGCGGGCGTCGCGCGGGCCGGTGGCTGTGCGGGTGCGCTGATGGGACCCGAAGGCTGCGACGGCGCGATCGGCCGGGCGGCGGCGGCGGCCGCCGCGGCGCCGGCGGCGGCCGGGGCCGGGGCGCCGAAGATGCTGGCCGGTCCGCTGTCCCAGTCGGCATCGTCGTCCGTGCGCGGCTCCACGCGCATCATCAGCGGAGCGCGCCGGTCGAAGTCCAGATCCTCCTGCTCCTCGCTCTGCTCCGCCGCGACCGCCTCCGGGGCCGCCGCGACGCCGTTCGTGGCGCCGGCCGGCGGGCGAACGGTCGTGTCCACGCCGAACAGGTCTTTCATGTAGCGGGCCAGGCGGCGCGGCCCCGACTTCAGCCCCGCCTCCTCCATGAACTCCAGCAGCTCGTGCTGCAGCTCCGCCGCCGACTGCTGCCGGTTCTGCGGGCGCTTCTCCAGCGCCTTCATGATGATCAGCTCCAGCGCATGTGGATACCCGCGCCGCACGTAGGTCGGGGGCGGGACCTGCTCCTCGACGATCCGGCGCAGCACCTGCTCGGGCGGCCCGCGCCACAGCCTGCGCCCCACCGTGATCTCGTAGAGGATGATGCCCAGCGAATAGATGTCGGCCCGATGGTCGGCGACCTCGCCCTTCACCTGCTCGGGCGACATGTACGAGACCTTGCCGGGCCGCATGCCGGACTCTTCGCGGATCTGGTCCTGCACCTTGGCGATCCCGAAGTCGACGATCTTGGTGATGCCCTCGTAGGTGACCAGGATGTTCGAGGGGCTGACGTCGCGGTGGACGATGCGCGCCGGCCGGCCCTCGGTGTCGCGGCGCTCGTGGGCGTACTCCAGGCCCGCCGCCGTGTCCGCCACCACCTGCACCGCGTGCTCGAGCGGCAGGAAGCTGCCGTCGGCGATGCTCTTGCGGACGATGTCGGTGACGGTCTCGCCGTGGATGTACTCCATGGCGATGTAGTGGATCCCGTCGACCTTGTCGACGTCGTACATGTGGACGATGTTCTGGTGGTTCAGCTTCGCCGCCAGCCGCGCCTCGTCCAGGAACATCTGCAGCACCCGCGGGTTCGCGGCGTACCGCTCCTGCAGCATCTTCACGACCAGGTCCTTCTCGAACCCGCCCACGGCCTCCTGCCGCGCGATGAACAGCTCGGCCATGCCGCCCGACGCGAGATGGCTCAGTATCGTATAGCGACCTACGCGTTTTCCGATGAACTCGGCCGGGGAAGCCATGTAAACGCCGGATACTACCACCGGCCGTTGACCCACGCAGCGTGACCGAGTACGAGTGGGAAGGGAAGATGACTTTCGCCGTCGCCCTCGCGCTGTTTCCGGCCCTGCCGCGCGACGCCTCGGCGCACGGTCACCGCATCGACGCGGTCCTCGGCTATCTGACCGTGACCACGGCCGTGGCGTTCGGGGTGATGCTGGCGATCCTGCTGGCGGCGCTGGCGCTGCACCGGGGGCGCGATCGGGAGGCACACTACACGCACGGCGTCCGCCGGCGTGATCGGGCGGTGGCCGTCGTGGCGGGGGCGGCGGTGCTGTTCGGGATCGACGCCGTCGCGGTCGTTCGCTCGGCCAGCGCGCTCCGCTCCGGCTTCTGGCGTTACCCGGACGGCGACCCGCGCGCCTACCGCGTCGAGGTCACCGCCCAGCAGTGGGCCTGGAACTTCCGCTATCCAGGCGCCGACGGCGTCTTCAATACGCCCGACGACATCGTCACGCTGAACGACCTGCGCGTGCCCGTGGGACGACCCGTCTATCTGCAACTGACGTCCAAGGACGTGGTGCACTCGTTCTACCTGCCGAACTTTCGCACCAAGATCGACGCGGTCCCGGGCACGGTGACGCGCCTCTGGTTCGAGCCGAAGGAGACGGGGACGTTCGAGATCGCCTGTGCGCAGCACTGCGGGGCGTGGCATTACAAGATGCGCGGCGAGCTGACCGCCCTGCCGGCGGAGGAACTGGTCCGCTGGCAGGCCCGCGCCGCCGCCGACGCCGGCTTGCGCTACGACGCCGCCGATCGCGAGGCTCACGACGGTTGGCCCTGGATGCCCGCACCGTGAGCGACGACGACCAGACAAAGGACTCCCCCGGCCCGGCCGCCGAAGCGCCCGGCGGCCTGTGGCGGCGAGCGGTGTTCTCCACCGACCACAAGGTGATCGGCCGGCAGTTCCTGTGGCTGGGGCTGGTCTTCCTGGCGGTGGCGGGGACGCTGGCGATGCTGATCCGCTGGCAACTGGCCCACCCCGGCGCGCCGGTCCCCGTGGTGGGGGGGCTCCTGTTCCCGGCCAGCGGCGGCGTCGTGTCACCGGCGGCCTACACGGCGCTGTTCACGATGCACGGGACGATCATGATCTTCTTCGCCCTGACGCCGATCTTGATCGGCGGCTTCGGCAACTTCTGCCTGCCGCTGCTGATCGGCGCGCGCGACATGGCGTTCCCGGTGCTGAACATGCTGTCGTTCTGGACCATGTTCGTGGCGACCGCGATCCTGACAGCGTCGTTCTTCACGCCGCTGGGCCCGCCGGCGGCCGGGTGGACGTCCTACCCCACCCTGTCGACGGCGGTGGGCGCGCCCGGGGTGGCGCAGACGCTGTGGGTGCTGGCCATCTACCTGAACGGCGCGTCCTCGGTGATGGGCGCCGTCAACTACATCACCACCGTGATCCGCTTTCGCGCGCCCGGCATGACGTTCTTCCGCATGCCGCTGACGGTCTGGGGGCTGTGGCTGGCGTCGATCCTGAACGCGCTGTTCGTGCCGGTGCTGGCGGCCGGGGCGGTGCTGCTGTTCTTCGACCGCGTGTTCGGCACCCGCTTCTTCATCGCCGGCAGCGCCATCAAGCCGGGCGGCGACCCTGTCCTTTACCAGCACCTCTTCTGGATCTTCGGTCACCCCGAAGTCTACATCCTGATCTTGCCGGCCTGGGGCATCGCCGGTGACCTGCTGTCCTTCTTCTCGCGCAAGCCGGCGTACGGGTACAAGGTCACGGTCGGCGCGCTGATCGCCATCGTCGTGCTGTCGGGCGTCGTCTACGGACACCACATGTTCGTGACCGGGATGAGCCCGCTGCTGGGCGAGGGCTTCATGGTGCTGACGATGCTGATCTCGGTGCCATCGGTGATCCTGGGCGTGGGATGGCTGGGGACGGTGTGGCGCGGGTCGATTCGCCTGACCACGCCCATGCTGTTCGCGCTGGGGCTGGTGACGGTGTTCGGGCTGGGCGGCTTCACGGGGCTGTTCCTGGCCGACGTGCTGGCCGACGTGTACCTGCACGACACGTTCTTCGTGGTGGGGCACTTCCACCTGACCATGTCGGCGGCGGTGCTGCTGGGCGCCTTCGCCGCCATCTACTTCTGGTTCCCGAAGATGTTCGGGCGGATGATGAACGAGCCGCTGGGCAAGCTGCACTTCGCGCTGACGCTGGCGACGGTGATCGTGACCTTCGGGCTGCAGCTGGTGCTGGGGTACGCGGGCATGCAGCGCCGCCTGGTCGACCCCTCGGCCTACGCGTTCCTGCGCCCGCTGATGCCGCTCAACCGCGTGGTGTCGCAGGCGGCGTTCGTGATGGGCGCGGCCCAGATCCTGTTCGTGGTGAACTTCTTCTACAGCCTGTTCTGGGGCCCGCGGGCGCCCGCGAATCCGTGGCAGGTGGGGACGCTCGACTGGACGGTGGCGTCGCCGCCCCCGCACCACAACTTCGACCAGGTCCCGCGCGTGTTCGTCGGTCCGCACGAACTGGGCAACCCCGCCGTGAAGGCGGCCCGCGGCGTCGATTTCCTGCCGCAGGATCAGGAGCCGCCAACATGATGGGCACGGGTACGCTCGGCCGCGCGGCGGCGAACGACGAAGACGCGCGCGCCACGGTGACGGTGGGGATGACGGTCGCGCTGGCGGCGATCGCCATGACGTTCGCGGGCCTGCTGCTGGCCTACGCGATCGTGCGCGTGCAGTCGCCCGCCTGGCCACCGCCCGGCGAGGTCACTCTGCCCGCGCTGTGGGGCCTGCGGCTGGGGGCCACCGCGCTGGCCCTGGCCGGCAGCGGCGCCATGCACGCGGCCGTCCGGGCGGGGCGCGCCCTGCCCGGCTCGCCCGCCGGCGTACGGTGGGCGCTGGGCGCCGCCACGGCCGCCGGCCTGGCCTTTCTCGCGTTGCAGGCCGCCTCGCTGCGCGCGCTGGGCGCGGCCGGTGTGCACCCCGCCTCGGGCCTGGCCGCCTCGGTCGTCTACGCGCTGACGGCGTTCCATGGCCTGCACGCGCTGGTGGCCGTGCTGCTGTCGCTGTCGTTGCTGGTGGCCCGACGGCCCGCGCGGCCCGGGCGGTTGCTGGCCGTCGTGGCGTTCTGGCACCTGGTCACGGTCGTCTGGCTGGTCGTCTTCGGCGCGGTGTTCGTGGCATGACGGCGCCGGGGAAGGCGCGTCGCCTGGCGCGCGCGCTGGTCGTGCTGGCGCTGGGGGTGCTGTCCGCGTGCCGGGACGAGCCGCTGGCCCGCTTCGAGCAGCCGCTGACCCTGGGCGGCGTCGCGATCCCGCCAGCGCGCCTGAACCGGGGCGCGGCGGCGTACACGCAGTACTGTCGCGCCTGCCACGGCGCGGCCGGCGACGGGGGTGGCACGGCGGCGCTGGGGCTGCGCCCACCGCCGCGCGATCTGCGCCTGGGCATCTACAAGTTCGCGGCCGTGGCCGCCGGCCAGTTGCCGAACGACACCGACTTCCGGCGCATCATCCGCAACGGGCTGCACGGCACGGCGATGCTGGCGTGGGACCTTCCCGACGGGACGGTCGACGACGTGATCGCCTACGTCAAGACGTTCTCGCCGCGCTGGCGAACGGAGACGCCCGGCGAGCCGGTGGCGCTGGCCCCGGACCCCTGGCCGGCCCGGGGCGAGCCGCCGGCCGTCGAGCGCGGCAAGCGCGTCTATCACGGGCTGGCCATGTGCGCGGTGGCCTGCCACCCTGCCTACGTCACGCGCGCGGAGATCTTCGGCTTCACGGCCGAGTTGACGAAGATGCGCGTGGACGAGTTCCGCCCGGACCTGTACGCGGCCGTCCCCAAGCCGAGTGACTACGGCGTGCCGATCGTGCCGCCCGACTTCACGTTCAACGTGATGCGGTCGGGCGAGACCGTCCCCGACATCGCGCGCACGATCGCTGCCGGCGTGGGTGGCACGGCCATGCCGACCTGGAAGGGCGTGCTGCCGGACGAGGATCTGTGGGCGATGGCCCACTACGTGGCGTCCTTGATCGCGCTGCGCGGGTCGCCCGCCGCGGACGCGCTGCACGCGCGGTTGCTGGCGCAGCCCGCCTGGAAGGCGCCGCCGCCCGACGCCGGCGCGCGCTGACGACAGCGGCTAGCCGCAATGCCGTTCACTTAGCAGGATGTTGAAAAAATCGATCTTCGGATCGAAGGGACGATCTCGCTCCAGGCGACCTGTCGAAATCCTCGATGAATTCGAGGGGACCTCCGCCACTTCGCAAGGCCGAATCGAACACCGCGGACTT
>Ga0207695_10010489_pt1 | contig 11333 bp, 11 predicted proteins | sample KBSC54metaG_FD_184354 | JGI IMG/M metagenome (GOLD analysis project Ga0207695, IMG submission 184354) | Corn rhizosphere microbial communities from Kellogg Biological Station, Michigan, USA - KBS C5-4 metaG (SPAdes) (version 2) | ecosystem: Host-associated > Plants > Roots > Rhizosphere > Soil... | reverse complement strand
GCGCCGCGAGCGGTGCCGCGGCTCCAAAGCCACCTTTAAGTCCGCGCCCAGTGAGGCCGGGAAGGAGTTGCATGTCGACCACAGAGGCCGAACGCGTGCTGCTGAACGAGGACGACCTCCAGCGCACGCTCCGTCGCATCGCCCACGAGATCGTCGAGAGCCATCCCGACATCTCGGCCCTCGCGCTGGTCGGGATCTACACCCGCGGCGTCACGATCGCGCAGCGCCTGCGTGCCCTGATCGAGCAGTTCGCCGGGGCCGCCCCGGCGACCGGCGCGCTCGACATCACGTTCTACCGCGACGACGTCGCCGTCCGATCCGGCGAGCAGCGCGCCCATCCCCAGCCGGTCGTGAAGGCCACCCGGCTCGACTTCCCGCTCGACGGCAAGTCGGTCGTCATCGTTGACGACGTCCTCTACACGGGCCGGACGATCCGCTCGGCCATCGAGGCGCTCTTCGACTACGGCCGCCCGCAGCGGGTGCAGCTGGCAGTGCTCGTCGACCGCGGCCACCGCGAGCTCCCGATCCGCCCCGACTACGTCGGCAAGAACCTGCCCACCGCCCGCCGCGAGCGGGTCAACGTCGAGCTGGTCGAGGTCGACGAGGTCGACCGCGTCGTGCTCATCCACCCGGAATAGGAGCATCGTGGAGCTCTATCCCCCGAAACCGCCGCAGCAGCGCCGCCACCTGATCTCCGTCGCCGACCTCGACCGCGACGACGTCGAGCGGATGCTCCAGACCGCCGAGGGCTTCGAGGCGGTCATGCACCGCGACCTGAAGAAGGTGCCGACCCTGCGCGGGCGCACGGTGATGACGGTCTTCTTCGAGGCCTCGACGCGCACGAGCTCGTCGTTCGAGCTGGCCGCGAAGCGGCTCTCGGCCGACGTCGTCAGCCTGAAGGCGTCCGGATCGAGCGTCGACAAGGGCGAGTCCTTGCGCGACACGGTGCAGACGCTCTCCGCGTACGACCCCGACGTGATCGTCATCCGCCACTCCTCGGTCGGCGCCGCCGCCCGGGTGACCGAGGCCACCGACGCCAACGTCGTGAACGCCGGCGACGGCTGCCATCAGCACCCGACCCAGTGCCTGCTCGACCTCTACACGATGCGGGCCGCGAAGGGCACGCTCGACGCGCTGCACGTCGCGATCGTCGGCGACGTCACCCACTCGCGCGTCGCCCGCTCGAACATCCAGGGCCTGCTGCTGATGGGCGCGCGGGTGACGCTGGTCGGCCCGCCGACGCTGATCCCGCGCGACGTCGCCAGCCTCGGCGTCGAGGTGAGCCACGACATCGGCGCGATCGCCGCCGCCGACGTGGTCTATGTCCTGCGGATGCAGAAGGAGCGGATGGCGCCCGGCGCCGCCTACGTCCCCTCGCTACGCGAGTACACCGCCCTCTGGGGCGTCACGAGCGCGCGCGTCCGGCCGGGCCAGCTGGTGATGCACCCCGGCCCGATGAACCGCGGCGTCGAGATCGCCGCCGACGTCGCCGACGGCCCCAACTCGAAGGTGATCGATCAGGTGCGGGCCGGCCTCGTCGTGCGGATGGCGGTGCTCTACGACCTGCTCGCCGGGCCCGGGCCGGGCGGCGCCAAGTCGGCGCTGCGCCCGCTCGCGATCGCGACGCAGGAGGTCGCCTGATGGCTCAGCGGCTCTTCCAGGCGGACGCCCAGCCGGCCGACGTCATCATCGCCGGCGGCCGGCTGGTCGACCCGACGGCCGGCCTCCACGGCAAGGCCGCCGACATCCGCATCCAGAGCGGCCGGATCGCCGAGATCGGCCACGATCTGCACGACCCGGACGCCGAGCGCATCGACGCCACCGGGCTCACCGTCACGCCCGGCCTGGTCGACCCGCACGTGCATCTGCGCACGCCGGGCGACGAGCACGAGGAGGACATCGCCTCCGGGACGCGGGCCGCGGCGGCGGGAGGCTTCGTCGCGATCCTGGCCATGCCGAACACGAGCCCGATCGTCGACTCCGCGTCCGTCCTGCGCGGCCTGGTGGAGGCGGCCCGTTCGGAGGCCGCCGTCGCGACCGGGTTCATGTGCGCCATCACCCGCGGCCTCGAGGGCCGCAGCCTGACCGAGATGGGTGAGCTTTCCGCCGCCGGCGCCGCCGCCTTTTCCGACGACGGCCGCCCGGTGGCCGAGGCGGGCATGCTGCGACGCGCGCTGCAGTACAGCGCCGTCACCGGCCTCCGGCTCGCCCTGCACGAGGAGGACACCACGCTCTCGGCCGGCGGCCAGATGCACGAGGGCGCCGTCTCGGCCGAGCTCGGGCTGCGCGGCTGGCCGGCCATCGCCGAGAGCACGATGATCGGCCGCGACCTCGGCATCGCCCGCTACGAAGGCGCCGGCCTGCACATCTGCCACGTCTCGGTGGCCGAGTCGGTCGCCGAGATCCGGCGGGCCCGCGACCTGGGCACCGAGGTATCGGCCGAGGTCACGCCCCACCACCTATGCCTCACCGACGAGGCCGTCCGCGGCCTCGACCCGGCGGCGACGAAGATGAACCCGCCGCTCGGCTCCGAGGCCGACCGGGCCGCCCTGATCGACGCGCTCGCCGACGGCACCATCGACTGCATCGCCACCGATCACGCGCCGCACGCCGACCACGAGAAGGACGCGCCGTTCGAGGAGGCGCCGTTCGGGGTGATCGGGCTCGAGACCGCCTTCGCGGCCGTCTACACCCACCTGGTCGAGCCGGGCATGCTGCCGCTGCAGACGGTGATCGAGCGGATGTCGTCCGGGCCCGCGCTCGCCTTCGGGCTGCCGGCGCCGGGGCTGGCCCCGGGGCGCACCGCCGACATCGCCGTCTGGGATCTCAGCGCCTCGCGCGTGATCGAGCCGCCATACGCCTCGCGTTCGCGCAACTGCGCCTTCGCCGGGCGGTCCCTGCGCGGCGTCTGCCGGCTCACGATCTCCGGCGGCCGGGTGGCCCACCGCCTGATCGAGGCGGTCGCGTGAGCGCGTTCCTCGTCCTCGAGGACGGCACCGTCCACCGCGGCCGTCCGTACGGCGGCCACGGCATCGCGGTCGGCGAGGTCGTCTTCACGACGGCGATGACCGGCTACCAGGAGGTCGTCACCGACCCGTCCTTCGCGGGCCAGCTCGTCACCTTCACCCAGCCGATGATCGGGAACTACGGCGTCGAGGCCGACGCGTCCGAGTCGGCCGAGCCGGCCGCCCGCGCGGTGATCGTCCGCGAGGGCCGAAACTCGACGCCGAACGGCCGCGAGGGCTTCTCCGACTGGCTCGCCGCCCGCGGCGTCGTCGGCCTGCAGGGCGTCGACACCCGGGCGATCACGCGCCGGCTGCGCGACGGCGGGTCGGTGCGGGCAGCCGTCTCGACCGGCACCGCCTCGATCGCCGAGGTGCTCGAGCTCGTGCGCGCCGAGCCGGCCATGCTCGGCCAGGCGCTGGCCGCCGGCGTCTCCCGGCAGAAGCCCGAGACGGTGGCCGCGCGCGGCAAGGAGCTGGCACACGTGGCCGTCCTCGATTACGGGGTCAAGTCGTCGATCGTCCGGCTGCTGAGCGAGTCCGGCGCCCGCGTGACCGTCTTCCCGTGGGACTGCGGCGCCGCGCAGGTGCTTGCCACCAGGCCGGACGGGATCGTGCTCGGGAACGGCCCCGGCGACCCGGCGGCCCTGCCTGCCTGCATCGGCGTCGTCCGCGACCTGGTGGGGACGATGCCGCTGCTCGGGATCTGCCTCGGCCACCAGCTGCTCGGCCGGGCGCTCGGCCTCGAGACGTTCAAGCTCCGCTTCGGCCACCGCGGCGCGAACCACCCGGTGCTCGAGCTCGACACCGGCCGCGTGCTCGTGACCGCCCAGAACCACGGCTTCGCCGTCCGCCCGCCGGGCGAGGGCCGCGACTTCGACACGAGCTTCGGCCCGGGCCGGGTCACGCACGTGTCGCTCTACGACGGCACGGTCGAGGGCATCGAGCTGACCGGGATGCCCGTCTCGTCGGTGCAGTACCACCCCGAGGCGAGCCCGGGCCCGCACGACGCCCGGCCGGTGCTGACGGGCTTCGTCGCCTCGCTCGAGAGCGCCGCACCGAGGGCCGTTGCCTAGGCGCGCCGACATCCAGAGCGTCGCCGTCATCGGCTCCGGGCCGATCGTGATCGGCCAGGCCTGCGAGTTCGACTACTCGGGCAGCCAGGCGCTTCGGGTGCTGCGCGCCGAGGGCATTCGCACCGTCCTCCTCAACTCGAACCCGGCCACGATCATGACCGATGCCGGCTGGGCCGACCGCACCTACCTCGAGCCGCTCGACCTCGAAGGCGCGGCCGCGGTGCTGCGCCGCGAGCGGCCCGACGCGCTGCTGCCGACGCTCGGCGGCCAGACCGCCCTGAACCTGGCCAGCGACCTGAGCGCCGCCGGCATCCTCGACGAGCTCGGGGTCGAGCTGATCGGCGCCTCCTACGACGCCATCCGCCGGGCCGAGGACCGTGAGCTCTTCGCCGAGACGATGGCGCAGGTGGGGCTGCGGGTGCCGACGAGCACCATCGCGACGAGCATGCAGGATGCCCGCGCCGCGCTCGCCTCCGGCGTGCTGCGGCTGCCGCTCGTGATCCGGCCGGCGTTCACCCTCGGCGGCCACGGCGGCGGGTTCGCGAGCACGCCCGAGGAGCTCGAGGCGGTCGTCACCCGCGGCCTGCGCGAGAGCCCGATCAGCCAGGTGCTGCTCGAGGAGTCGGTCGCCGGCTGGGGCGAGTTCGAGCTCGAGGTGATCCGCGACCGCAAGGACAACGTCGTCATCGTCTGCTCGATCGAGAACGTCGACCCGATGGGCGTCCACACCGGCGACTCGGCCACCGTGGCGCCGGCGCAGACGCTGACCGACCGCGAGTACCAGCTCCTGCGAAACGCCTCCGCCGACGTGATCCGCGCGGTCGGCGTCGAGACCGGCGGCTCGAACGTCCAGTTCGCGCTCAACCGCGAGACCGGCGAGCTGGTCGTCATCGAGATGAACCCGCGCGTGTCGCGGTCGTCGGCGCTTGCGTCCAAGGCGACGGGCTACCCGATCGCGAAGGTCGCGACGAAGCTCGCGATCGGCTACACGCTCGACGAGATCCCGAACGACATCACCCGCACGACGCCGGCCGCGTTCGAGCCGACGCTCGACTACGTCGTCGTCAAGCTGCCCCGGTTCGCCTTCGAGAAGTTCCCGGGCGCCGACACCGGCCTCACGACCCAGATGAAGTCGGTTGGCGAGGTGATGGGGATCGGCCGCACGTTCGCCGAGGCGTGGGGGAAGGCGATGCGCTCGCGCGAGCTCGACGGTACGCCGCGCACGTCCGGCTCGGTGGCCGAGGCCGAGTGGGACCGCTTCGACGCGATCCAGGGCCGGCTCACCGCCGGCGAGGATCCGGCGGCGCTGGCGGCCGAGTCGTCCGTGCACCTCTGGTTCCTGGACGAGTGGGAGCGGATCGCCCACTCCGAGCGCATGCTCCGGCGCACCCCGCTCGAGTCGCTCGTCGAGACGGAGTGGCGGCGGCTGAAGCAGCACGGCCTGGCCGACGCCCGCATCGCCGAGCTGGCGGGCACCGACGAGGCGACCGCGCGCACGCTGCGGCTGGCCGCCGGCGTCCGGCCGGTCTTCAAGGCGGTCGACAGCTGCGCCGCCGAGGTCGAGGCCCAGGCGCCGTACTTCTACTCGGCCTACGAGGAGGAGGACGAGCTCGAGCCCCCGAAGCGGCCCACGGTCGTCATCCTCGGCGCCGGCCCCAACCGGATCGGCCAGGGCATCGAGTTCGACTACTGCTGCGTCCGCGCCGTCCAGACGTTCCGCGAGCTCGGCTACGACGCGGTCATGGTCAACTGCAACCCCGAGACGGTCTCGACCGATGCCGACTCCTCCGACCGGCTCTACTTCGAGCCGCTCACCGTCGAGGACGTGCTCGAGGTGGTCGAGCGCGAGCAGCCGATCGGAGTCGTCGTCCAGTTCGGCGGGCAGACGCCGCTGCGGCTGGCCCGCCGGCTCGAGGGGGCGGGCGTGAAGATCCTGGGCACTCCCTTCGCCGCGATCGACGTCGCGGAGGACCGCGAGCGCTTCGGCCAGGTGCTCGCCGACCTCGACCTGCGCGCGCCGGACTGGGGGATCGCCGCCGACACCGACGAGGCCGTCGAGATCGCGAACCGGATCGGCTACCCGGTGCTGGTGCGGCCGAGCTACGTGCTCGGCGGCCGCGAGATGCGCATCTGCGACGACGACGCGTCGCTGCGGGCCGGCCCGGTCCAGCCGGGGTCGCTCGTCGACCGGTTCGTCGACGACGCGATCGAGGTCGACGTCGACGCGATCTGCGACGGCGAGCGAACGGTCATCGGGGCGATCATGGAGCACGTCGAGGAGGCCGGCGTGCACTCCGGCGACTCGACCTGCGTCATCCCGCCGATGTCGCTCGGGCAGCAGGTGGAGGACGAGCTGCGGCGGCAGACCGCCGCCATCGCCGAGGCGCTCGGCGTGCGCGGCCTTCTGAACGTGCAGTTCGCCGTCCAGGGATCGACGGTCTACGTGATCGAGGCCAACCCGCGCGCATCGCGCACCGTGCCGTTCGTCTCGAAGGCGACGGGCCGCGACCTCGTCGGCGCCGCCTGCCGGGCGGCGCTCGGCCTCGACATCGACCTGAGCGAGGGCGAGGTCGCCCACACGAGCGTGAAGGCCGTCGTGCTCCCGTTCCAGCGCTTCACCGGCGCCGACCCGGCGCTCGGCCCGGAGATGCGCTCGACCGGCGAGGTGATGGGCATCGGGCCGGACTTCCCGACCGCATTCAACAAGGCCGAGCGCGCCGCCGGCAGGCCGCTCCCGTCCGCCGGAACGGCGTTCCTCTCGGTGCGCGACCGTGACAAGCCGGCCGCGACGATGCTGGCGGCGCTCCTGCAGTCGCTCGGGTTCGACCTCATCGCGACGGCCGGCACCGCCCGGGCGCTGCGCCGCATCGGGATTCCGGTCGAGTCGGTGCGCAAGGTGGTGGAGGGGTCGCCGAACGTCGTCGAGATGCTGCGCGACGGCGGCATCCAGCTCATCATCAACACGCCCGGCGGCCGCGGGACGCGCGCCGACGGCTACGAGATCCGCGCAGCCGCGATCGCCCACCGCATCCCCTGCATCACGACGATGGCGGGTGCGGCGGCGGCGGTGCAGTCGATCGCCCAGGCCCAGGCGGTCGAGCCGGTCGCGCTCCAGGACCTGCATCCGTACGAGGCCATCGGTGCCACCGCCGACGCGTAGCCTCGAGGTCGCCGGCGTCGAGGCGGTCGGCGCCTACACGCTGCTTCGGCTGCGCGACGCCGGCGCCGACCACGGCGCGCCCGGCCAGTTCTTCATGCTCCGCGCCGAGCCGGCGCCGGCCGACGCCTACCTGCCCCGCGCGGTCTCGGCGGCCTGGGCCGGCGACGGCGAGATCGCCTTCCTGCTCGACGTCCGCGGCCCGGGGACGCGGGCGCTGGCTGCGGCGAGGACGGTGTCGGTGCTCGGCCCGCTCGGCCACGGGTTCGATCTTGCTCCGGGGCCGTCGATCCTCGTCGGCGGCGGCATCGGCGCGGCCGTCCTGCCGTGGCTTCGGCGGCAACTCGCGCCGCTCGGCGAGGTGCGGACGGTGCTCGGATTCCGCTCCGACGCGCAGGCGGTCTGCGCGGGGCTGGTCGATCCCGGCGCCACCGTCGTCCTCGACCCGGTGCTCGTGACCGAGCCGCTCGCCCGCCTGCTGCCGGCCGAGGCGACCGTGTACGCGTGCGGCCCCGACCGCATGCTCGAGGCGGTGGCCGCGCTGTGCGCCGAGCACGACGTGCCGTGCCAGCTGGCGATGGAGGCGGCGATGGCGTGCGGCTTCGGCGCCTGCTACGGGTGCGCCGTGCGCATCGACGGCACCTGGAAGCGGCTCTGCATCGAGGGGCCCGTCGTGGAGGCGGCGCGTGTCCTCGCCTGACCTGCGCGCCGAGCTCTGCGGCATCTCGCTCGCGAACCCGCTCGTGAACGGGTCGGGTACGCTCGACGCGCTCGCGGCCGGCACGCTCGGGCTGGGCGCGTTCGTGACGAAGACGGTGACGTTGCACCCGCGCGAGGGCAACCCGCCGGTGCGGATCGCCGAGACGCCGGCGGGGATGGTCAACTCGATCGGCCTCGCCAACCCCGGCCTCGACGCCTTCTGCGCCGACCACCTGCCGCGGCTCGGCGACCTCGGCGTCCCGGTGGTCGCGAGCGTCGGCGGCTGGTCGCCGTCGGAGTACGCGACCGCCGTCGCCCGCATCGGCGCCCACCCGGCCGTCGCGGCCATCGAGCTGAACGTGTCCTGCCCGAACGTCGAGTCGGGCTGCATCTCGATCGGCACCGACGCCGGCGAGACGCGCGCGCTCGTCGAGCGGTGCCGCGCCGAGACCGACGTGCCCGTGCTCGCCAAGCTCAGCCCGAGCGTCTCGGACGTCGCCGCGATCGCGACGGCCGCCGCCGAAGGGGGCGCCCACGGCCTCGTCCTGATCAACACGGTGCGGGGGATCGCGATCGACCGCGACCGCCTCGAGCCGCTGCTCGGAGGCGGCGGCGGCGGGCTGTCCGGGCCGGCCATCAAGCCCGTCGCCCTGCACGCGATCTTCCATGCCCGGGCGGCGACCGGACTGCCGATCATCGGCATGGGCGGCGTCGCCTCGGCGCAGGACTGCATCGAGTTTCTCGCGGCCGGCGCGACCCTGGTAGGAATTGGCACGTCGCTCTTCGCGGACCCCGGGCTGCCCGAACGGGCGCTCCCGGAGCTCGGCGGGCTGATGCGGCGACATGGCGTCGAGGCGATCGGCGATTTGACCGGCATCGCCCACCCTCAAGTATCAAGCTCAACTCGAGCTTGATCGTTTCGGCCGCAAATTTCCCCTTTTCATGGGGTTTTCTCGTGGTTGCACGCCGCCTTCGCATGGGTATAATCGCCCCCTACCATGACAACCAGCACCCTCTCCCAGACGCCTTCCCGATCGCTCGATCAGCGCATGGAGGCGCTCAACCGGGCGAACCACATTCGGGTGCGGAGGGCGCAGCTGAAGCGCGACCTCAAGGCGGGACGGGTGCGGATCGGCGACCTGATCGCCGACCCCCCGGACGAGGTGCTGACGGCGAAGGTGTACGACATGCTGGTCGCCGTTCCCCGGCTCGGCCGGGTGAAGGCGACCCGCCTGCTGACGCAGTGCCGCATCAGCCAGAGCAAGACCGTCGGCGGTCTCTCCGATCGCCAGCGCGGCGAGCTGCTCGACCTGTTCCGCGCCTGAGCGCGACCTGCGGGGGGTTGCAGTGAGCAGCCGCCTGTTCGTCGTCGCCGGCCCCTCGGGCGTCGGCAAGGGCACGCTGATCGCCCGCGCCCGCGACGCGCTGCCCGAGCTCGAGGTGGCGACGTCGGCGACGACCCGGCCGCGCCGGCCGGACGAGCAGGACGGGCGGGAGTACCACTTCCTCACCCCGGCCGAGTTCGCCCGCCGGGTCGAGGCGGGCGACTTCCTCGAGCATGTATCGTACGCAGGGAACCGGTATGGCACGCTGCGCAGCGAGGTTCTGCAGCGACTCCGGGACGGCGGCAGCGTCGTGCTGGAGATCGAGGTCGCCGGAGCTCGTGAGATCAGGCGGCAGATGCCGGGCGCGGTGCTCGTCTTCGTCGCCCCTCCGACGATGGCAGACCTCGAGGCCAGGCTTCGCGGCCGCCGGCAGAACACCGAGACCGAGGTGGGCGACCGGCTACGTATCGCCGCCGAGGAGATGAGGGCAAGGCCCGAGTTCGACCACACGATCACCAACGACGACGTCGACCGCGCCTCCGCCGACCTGGCGGAGCTGATGCGGTCGGCGATGAACGCTGAGGAGCACGAATGATCTATCCCAAGATCGACGACCTGCTGGAGAAGGTGGACAGCAAGTACGCGCTCGTGATCGCCGCCGCGCGGCGCACGCGCCAGATCAACGACTACCACCACCAGCTCGGCGAGGGCAGCTTCGAGAGCTTCGCGCCGCCGCTCGTCGAGTCGCGCTCGAAGAACTTCCTGACGATGGCGCTCGAGGAGATCTCGCAGGGGCAGCTCAAGGTCTCGCCGACCACCAAGGAGTAGCGGCCCGACCGATGAGTTTCCGGGCCGGGGAGCGTCTCAGGTACGAGAACCCCGACCGGGAGGTGTGCTGATGGCCAGGCGAGTGGTGCTGCTCGTGGGGACGCGGAAGGGCTGCTTCATCCTCGAGAGCGATGAGGCCCGCCGCGAATGGGACGTGCGCGGGCCGTTCTGCGACGGCTGGCCGATCTACAACGCGATCCACGACGCCGAATCGGGCGCGATCTACGCCGCGGCCGCGAGCGAATGGCACGGCGCCGGCGTCTGGCGCAGCCCCGACCTGGGGGAGACGTGGGAGCTCTCGAGCGAGGGCCTCGGCTACGGCGAGAACGGCGAGCTGCGGCTCTCCAAGGTGGCCGGCCTGATGGCGGCGCACGGCCGCGTCATCGCGGGCGCCGAGGCGGCCGGCCTGTTCGAGAGCCACGACGGCGGCGCGACATGGTCGCTGCTGACGACGCTCGACGGCCAGCCGGGACGGACGAAGTGGAACATGCCCGAGAACCAGCCGCCCGGGCATCTCGGCATCGCCGGCCTCCTCGCCGACCCGGACGACCGCAACCGCTTCTGGGCGGTCGTCCAGGGGTGGGGCATCTTCGAGACCACCGACGGGGGCGCGTCGTGGACACCGCGCAACGAGGGGCTGCGCGCCGACTGGCCGCTCGAGGACCCGCGGGTGAACTACTGCGTCCACAAGCTCGTCATGTCGCCGGTCGACCACGACCGCATGTACCAGCAGAACCACTGCGGCATGCACCGCAGCGACGACGCCGGCAAGTCGTGGACCGAGATCACCGAGGGCCTGCCGAGCGACTTCGGCTTCGCCGCGGCCGCCCACCCGCACGACCGGGAGAGCTTCTACGTGATCCCGCTCGACGCCGGCCACGGCCGCTGCATGCCCGACGGACAGGCGGCCGTCTGGCGCACCCAGGACGGCGGCTCGTCGTGGCGCAAGCTCACGGCCGGGCTGCCCGGGCGCGATGCCTATATCGGCGTCCTGCGGGAGGGGCTCGCGATCGACGACCTCGACTCGCCCGGCCTCTATTTCGGCACGAGCACCGGCCAGGTGTTCGCGAGCAACGACGAGGGCGAGACCTGGTCGGCGGCCGCGAGCTACCTGCCGGGAATCTCGTCGGTCGAGGTGGCGGTGGTCTCCTAGTGCTCCGTCCCGAAAGTCTCTCGCGCTCGGGCGGCTGCAAATCGTCGCCTGGCTGTGTCCTCGGTCGCCCCGATATCGTCAATATCGGGGCTC
>Ga0207695_10010483_pt1 | contig 11337 bp, 12 predicted proteins | sample KBSC54metaG_FD_184354 | JGI IMG/M metagenome (GOLD analysis project Ga0207695, IMG submission 184354) | Corn rhizosphere microbial communities from Kellogg Biological Station, Michigan, USA - KBS C5-4 metaG (SPAdes) (version 2) | ecosystem: Host-associated > Plants > Roots > Rhizosphere > Soil... | reverse complement strand
TCCACGAAATCATCGAGTGTCATGAGCTCGACGACGAGCTCCTTGCGTTGCGCCACCTGATTGCCGATCGCGCTCATCAAGTGCGTCTTGCCGAGACCCGAGCTGCTGTACATGAACAGCGGGTTGTAGACGGCTCCCGGCGATTCCGCCACCGCGCGCGCCGCCGCGACGGCGAGGCGATTGGCCGAGCCGACGACGAAGTTGTCGAAGCGCAGCCGGGAGTGGATATGCATCGGCGTTAGTCTCGCGCGCCGGCCGTGACGCCGGCACTCGTGCCCGCACTGAGACGCTTCAATACTCCCTCTGCGATCGAGCGTAGTGTCTCGAAGACCCCAGGGCCGTGGAGTGCGTCGGCGGGGAATTCGGGAACGCCGCGGAAGTTGAGCGCGTCGGAGAGCTCGCGCGTGCTCAGGATGAGCTCACGCGGCAAGTCCTGTTTGTTGTACTGCAATACGAGTGGAACACTGCGCGCGTCGATGCCCTGATCGGCGAGGTTTGCATGAAGATCTTGAAAGCTCTCGATGTTCTCGTCGATCTGTCGAGCTTGCGAGTCCGCAACGAATACCACGCCGTCGGCTCCCTGCAGCACGAGCTTTCGCGTCGCCTGGTAATACACCTGTCCCGGAACCGTGTAGAGCTGGAACTTCGTCGTGAATCCAGAGATCGAGCCGAGGTCCAGCGGCAGGAAGTCGAAGAACAGCGTTCGATCCGTCTGTGTCGCCAGCGACACCATGCGGCCTTTACGGTCGTCCGGAACTTGACCGTAGATGTAGTGCAAGTTGGTCGTCTTTCCGGACCTGCCAGGTCCGTAGTAGACGATTTTGCACGTGATCTCGCGGGTGGCGTAATTAACGAGCGACACAGGACGATGTAGGAGTCGGAGGCGAGTGGTGAGAGACGAGCGTCGGCAAAGATCGCTAAGTCGCCGCTGGTTCACGCCCAAACAACGCGGCCAAGTTTCGGTTGAGATCGAGCTCGAAGTCGGCGGCGATGGTTGGTCGAGGTGCGACGGGCAGCGGCGGCGCTGCCGCAGCGAGGTCGTGACACAGCTCCTCGAAGTACATGCGGACGAGCCCGAGCGAACTCTCCGCGTTGAAGACTGTCAGACAAATGTAGGCCCCGCGCGCCGTGTTGACCGGCGACAGAAAGAGCTGCCGATCCGGTCCGGCGTAATGCAGACTCCGAAACGCATGCCCATCAACGCGCTTGCCGAGCTCACCTGACGTCGCGTGAGACGCCGCGGCGAGCGCGCATGCCGTCATCACGTCGACCTCTCGCGTGAATCCGGCCTGCGCCACGACCTGTCCCGACGGATGCAGCAGCAACGCGAGGCGGGCACGCGCGTCGTCGACGAACCGCCTCAGCGGCGCTTCGACCCACGGCTCGACCGTCGCGATGTTCATTCCAACGACTCCAGCGCCTTGAAGAGTTCCACGCGGATCAAACCAACGTTCGCGGCCGGATCAGCGACGACGACGATGACCAGGTCGCTGCGGCCGCCGACGGCGCACACCCTACCCCGCTCCGCATCGAGCTGGAGAAACGCCACGGCGCCCAGCCGCGCCGCCCGCGCCGACAACCGCGCTTTGCGGTACATCGACGCAGCCAGTGCGGCCACGCGGTCGCCATCCTGATCGAACCGGAGACTTGAATCGACGACTAGCCCATCCGTCTCGGAGACGATCAAGCTGGCCCGCACGCCACGTTGGCGAGTCAACGCCTCGAGCATCGGCCGGAAGGGCGTCATGAGCGCCTCCCGGTCTGCAGCCACCCGGTCGCCCGTTCGACGCAGCGGTCCATGACGCGTCGAAGGAGGCCCAAAGGAGTCGATCGCGATGCGGCCACGACCACGAGGCTGTCGTCGACCGTCGGAGCCATTGCGACCACCGCTGCCTGCGTCTCGAAAATGATCGATCGCCAGTTTCCAATATCCAAATGGCGCATCGAGCGCTCGACCTCGTCGGAGATGCCGCTCAGCTGCGCACCAATGTCCTGCGAGACATCATCGCCCAAGGAATCCAAATACAAACCGCCGAGCACGTAGCCGTTCGCGTCGAGCAGCAGCGCCGTCTGACCATCGTCGACCAAGAGATCGGCGAAAATCCGCTGCGGGTCCATCGCCGGCGTCGAATCAGGCACCCACGCGGCTCTGTTCCCCGAGGACCGTCGCACCATCTCCAACGCGTTCGAGACGTCCGTCCCGCCGCCACCCGCCGCCGCCTGGCTGAGAAAACGCTCCGCGTCATCGAAGCGCCCCTGCTGAAAGCAGATGTATCCGAGTCCCTTCATGGCGCCGACGTGATCCGGCTCGAGGTGGAGCACCGACTCCCACTCTTCGATTGCGCGCGGAAAATCGCGCCGGTCAACGGCGATGCGCGCGATCAGATCATGCGCCTCGGCACATTGCGGATGTCGGTCGACACCACGCAGCGCGATCTTCAGCGCGATCTCGATCTGTCCTTGACGACGCAGCGCTTCGCCGAGCTGCAGGAACACGAGGCTCGACGGATCGCGCGCCAGCTCGTCGCTCCACCCGCGAATGTCGTCAGCCATTAGCGTGCATCTCGAGCGCTTGCTCGAGCTCCGTCAGTGCGCCGAGCGCGCGGTGGACCAGCGGCGCGGCGGCGTCGCGCGGTGCCAAGCGTAGGAAGTGCTCCCACGACGCGCGCGCCGCCGCGAGATCGCCCGTACGCGCGACTGCAAACGCGAGATCCAAATGCGCGCGCGCTGTGAGCGGATCCTCCTGCACGGCACGACGCAGCTCATCGACAGCCTCGATGCGACGACCCGCGCGTGTGTGGCTGCGAGCCGCCTCGAGCCGAAGCTCGATGCCGCTGCGATCCGGCTCCGGCGTGACGCGCCGAGGCGAGCGAAGCGCGATGATTCCTGTCGTCGTCAAACCGTACGCGATCTTTGCGATCTCGAATTCGTCGCGCGCCAAAACGGCGGCGATGTCTCGGAGATCACGGTCGCCATCGATCATCGTCAACACCTGCCACTCGTGCGGCAGCAGGTCGAGCATGGCACCGTCGCGGCCCGAGTCGATCGGCGCGAGCTCGGGAATCACGGCGAGATTCGGAACGATGTCGGCAATGCGTGACCACTCGTCGATGCGACGCGCGCCCTCCATGAGCAGCGACTCGGTCGAGACGGTGATCAGCGTCTCGCCCGGCATCTCTTCGCGTGTGCGCTCCTCGAACGAAAAAAACCCTTCACTCCACGACATGAGCTCGAAGACGACACTCTCCAACTGCAAGCGGAGTTGGCGCTCGAGCTCCTTCTGAGTGATGGCGCCAACGTCGACGAGCAGGTGCACGATCTCGCGGCCAGCGCGACCATTTTGTCGTCGCGCACGCGCGAGCTCGAGGTCGGACTCGCTGATGCGCCCGGCCTGGAGCAGCACCATTTCCATCGGCAGCGTCTTGCTGCGAATCGTTGCCTGGACCACGCGTCCGTTGTCGAAGCACACGATGCCTTCATCCTCGCGAAGCTCCGACGACACGCGCAGCATACCGGTCTTTCGGCTCAGGTCGAGAAGCTGAAAGACATCGTGGATTCCGAGCTCGCGAAGCGGTCCTTCGATCGCCATGGCTATGCCCTCACGCGTGGCGAGAGAATGCGGTGCAGATCGGCCGCCGTCCGCATGTCGCGACGCGCGCGGCGTGCGTATTCCGTCGCGGGACCGAGCTCGACGACCTTTTCCCAGCGCGCGATCGCGTCGCGATACCGATGTTGCTCGACGAGGATCGCCCCCTCATAAAACAACGCGCCGACGTGCGTGGGATCGAAGCGCAGCACGCGCGTGAATGCGTGCACGGCGTCGCGCTTTCGTCCCAACGCCAGCAGCGTTTCGCCGAGCGAAAGCAGCGCATCGAAGTGATACGGATCGCGATGCAGCAGGTCTACGAGCAGCGTGAGTGCCTCAGACGGCCGGCCGAGTCGACGGCGCAGCGTCGCGAGCTCGAGGGTCGCCTCTGCATACGTCGGTACGGCATCGAGGGCCGAGACGAGCTCCTGATCGGCGTCACGATTCTGGCCCTTTAGCTGCAGGAGGCGCGCGAGCTGGAATCGGACCACGGCAAAATCTTGATCCAACTGAAGCGCATGGCGGTATGCCGAGATCGCGCCGTCGATGTCCCCGAGCGACTCGGCGACGTTACCAATTCTCTGATGAATGTCGGCCCGCATCGGTGCGACGCGTCGCGCCTTCTCGAGCGCCGAGAGCGCCGCCGCCGGATCGCCGGCATCGGCGCACGCGGTGGCCAGGAGCATCAACAGCCCCACGTCGTCAGGATGGTGCTTCGACAGCGACTCGGCGAGCGGACGCGCTTCGCTCGCGCGAGAGAGCCGCACGAGAGACCATGCTTCACCGATCGCGGCGGCACGCAGGCCAGGGTCCAATTGAAGCGCGTCACGATATCGCTCGAGGGCTTCGCCGAACAGGCCTTGCTTGGCGAAGACCTCGCCCAGCAGCGCGAGTCCTTCGGCGCGCGGATTGCCCCGCGCCATCGCGCGATTGACTTCGGCGGACGCCCGGTCGAACAGACCTTTGGACAGGTAATCGGTCGCCATCGCGAACGGGGACGAGTCCGTGTTGCGTGGTCGTTGTGGTTGTTCGACGACCGGAGCCAACTCTGTGAAGAGCGAGTCCAGCGTCTTCGGGTCGAATGCGAAATCGGCGATTGCCGCGTCGCCCGCGCGGTCGCCTCCGAGATCCGGCTGAATCGAGAGATCCGGATCCTCGTATTCGACGTCCATGGCCAGCTCGAACTTCTGCGCGACGTAATACGGGTCGAGCTCGAGCGCACGCTTCGTCTCGCGCAACGCTCCTTCGAAGTCGCCGAGATTCGACAGCGTGAAACTCATGTTGTAGTGGGCCTCGGCAAACTCCGGGCGAGCTTGAATCGCTCGCGCAAACGCATTGCGCGCGTCCTCGAACTTGCGCAGCTCAGCGAGCACCACTCCGATGCCGTTCCACGCGACAGGATGTTCGGGCGCCGAACCCAGTACGAGACGATATGCGTCGAGCGCGAGCGGAAACCGCTTCGCGCGACTGAGCAACAGGGCGAGATTGAGCCGGGCCTTGGCGAAGCCCTGCTCCTCATCGAGCGCGAGCTTGAACGCGGCGACAGCCTCGTCGACCGCGCCTCGATGATACAGCGACACGCCGAGATTATTATGAGCGATCGCATACTCGGGCTCCGACTGCAGCGAGCGTCGATAGCTCTCCTCGGCATCGGCGAATCGACCTTGCTGATGCAAAGCGACGCCACGCTCGTTCCAGAGCTTCGGGCTGTCAGCCTGACGTTGCAGCAGCTCATCGTAGAGCAGCAGCGCCTCTTGAGGCTGACGCATGAGCAGGTGCACTTCGGCCATTGCCTGCAATACGAGATCGCGCTCCTCGCCGCGCTCGAGCGCCACGCGATATTCGCGCAATGCCTCGGCGTAGTAGGCCTTGCTGCGAAACGCGAGACCGAGGTTATACCGGGCGAGCTGGCCTTCACCGGACACCTGCAGCTCTTTCTTGGCGGCGATCTCGTCACCGTTAGCGCGGACGGCGCGCTGCTGATCGATCGCAAGGTTTGCATATGCGCGGGACAGCGTCGGGTTGAGCTTGATCGCGCGGCGTGTGACGGCCTGCGCCTCCTCATGCCGCCCAATGTCGCCGAGCACGAACCCCATCAAGTAGAGGGCGTCGTGATTTTCCGGATTGAGCTCGATCGCGCGATCCAGTGCACGCAATGCCTCCTCGTTCAAGCCGCGATGATACAACACCTCGCCAAGCGTGAACTGAAGCAACGAGCTCTCGGGATCGAGCTCGACGGCTTTCTCGACGCACGACTGTGCGTGCTCCATGTCGCCCGACTGCTTCTCCGCGAGCGCGAGCTGGAGCAGCGCGGCAACGTCGGTCGGATCGTGCTGTAAGAGAACTCGGAATTCTTCCGCGGCGTCGTCCTGCTGGCCCAGGAGCGCGAAGGTTCGCCCGAGCTCCCAGCGGGCGTCGCGATCTTCCGGCCGCGAGCGAAGACGTTCGCGCAACTCAGGGATTCGCGTGTCGTAGTAGCCGGTATTGAAGTAGGCGATCTCGAGGTTGCGCCGCGCGACTTGCATCTTGTTGTCGAGCTCGAGCGCCTTCATGAACGCGGCGACCGCTTCCTCGTACAACCCTTTGTTGTAATACAGAACGCCGAGGTTGTTATGCGCCCCGGCGTCCGACGGATCGATCCGGCGGGCGAACGACCGAAGTACGTCGCGATCGCGCTCGGACGTGAGAACCATGGTCAGGCGACGCGGACGGCCTTGAGGATGGCCTGCAGCGACGCAGCGTCGGGAAGAAGCAAGAAGTACCCGGACAACTTCTCGCCGATGTCGCTCAACCGAAACTCACTCTCGACGCAGAAGACGTAGTCCTTGTCGCTACCGAATTGCAGGTAGGCCGTCGTCAACACGGCGGTCGACATGTCGATCGCGAGGCTCGGCGGCGATGGCAGCAACATCATTCCCATGAAGTCGCTCAGCGCATTCATGTACGCCGAGCTGAGAATGTTGCCGGCTTCTTTGATCGCCGACTGTTGCATCTCCGAGAAATCGTCGGGCGGACTCTTGCGACGCAGCAGCAGCTCCGCCAAGCGAATCGCCGTGCGCCGCGGGAAGACGAGCAGCGTGCGTCCGGTCAGATCGCCAAGCATGTGCATCAGCACGGCGGCTACCGGCTGATCGGGCTCGCCGACTTGCGGTGGTACGTCCTCGAGCCGAGCGATGTTGATCGTCGGCACGCTGATCATGATGGTCTCGCCGACCATCTGCGACAGCGCCGTCGCAGCGTGCCCCGCACCGATATTGGCAACTTCGCGGAGAGCGTCCAGTTGGAGGGCCTTCAGCGAACGGAGATCTTCCATGAGCATCCTCAGAGGAGACTGCTGACGTCGACGATGAGCGACGGCGTTCCGTCGCCCAGAAGCGTGGCCCCGCCGAAGAATGGCAGTCCGTCACGCACCGCGTCGTATTGCTTGACCACGATTTCTTCCTGACCCGTGAGCTCGTCGATCACCAGTCCGGCGCGGCGATCACCAAGATCGATTACGACGACATGCTCGAGCGCGATCTCGCTGGGCGCCTGGTACGCCGGCAGCCCGACCAGATCGCGGAGGCGCATGAGCGGCAACACCTCGTCGCGCGCTAACAACACTTCGCGTCCTTTCACCGTGCGCAGAACGTCGGGATGCAGCTCGATCGTTTCGCTCACGTGTGCGAGCGGAATCGCGTACACTTCGGCGGCCACTCGCACGAGCAGCGCGCGCATGATTGCCAGCGTCAGCGGCAGACGCAGAACCATCGTCGTGCCCTGCCCGGGTACCGAGCGAATGTCCATCGCACCGCCGAGCGCACGCACGCGCGTGTACACGGCATCGACGCCGACGCCGCGGCCGGATAGGTCGGTGACTTTGTCGACGGTCGAGAAACCGGGTCGGGCGAGCAGCCGAAGCAGCTCGTCTTCCGTGAGGTCGGTCCGGTTCGCATCGACCAAGCCGTCGCGCTTGGCACGCGCCAACACGCGTTCGCGATCGATTCCCTTGCCGTCGTCGCTGACTTTGATCACGACGGCCGACCGATCGCGCGCAGCGCTCAACACGAGGCGGCCTGTTGGTGATTTTCCGGACGCGGTCCGGACATCCGGCGCTTCGATGCCGTGATCGATCGAGTTGCGCAGCAGATGCACGATGGAATCGCCGATTTCATCGAGCATCGACCGATCGAGCTCGATGCCTTTGCCATCGACGACGAAGTCGATCTGCTTGCCGACCGCGCGCGCGGCGTCGCGCACCACACGCGGGAATCGATCGAACACGTGCGACACCGGCACCATGCGGCTCGCCGTGATCTCGTCGCGCAGCTCGGCAATGAGCCGCGACGATTGCGTCACCGTCTCCTCGAGCGCCAAATCGCCGATCTCGCCGGCGAGCTGTGTGAGGCGTCCGCGCGCTATCAGCAGCTCGCCGATGAGATTCATCAAGGTGTCGAGACGCCGAACGTCGATGCGCACGTGGCGCGCCTGTCCGACGACTGACTTCGTATCGCCGGAGGGTGCAGGAACCGCGGCCATCATCGCTTCAACGGTCACCGGCGCCGACGGGCGCGGCGCCCGCGCCGGCGCGGACACACGTTGCGGCTCGTCGATTCGAACGAAGACCACATCGCCCGCTTTGCGTATCGTTCGTTCGATTTCCGCGGCGGGAGACGTCGTCACGACGCGCACCGCGAAGTCGGTCTCGAATCCATCAGCCTCGATGTCCTCGAGCGGCGGCTCGGTACTCGTCACTTCTCCGATCGCCCGCAGCGATTTGACGATGATGAACGCACGGACTCCGCGCAGCGGAGTGTCGGGCGCCAACCGAATGCGAACCAGGGTGCCTGCACCCGTCGGCGCGGGCGTCGTCCATCCGCCGCTCGAGCGCCGGGGAGCCGAGACGCCCAGCGAGTGCAACGTCGTTACGAGCTCGGTTGCGACGACCTCGCCGTCGCGACCCGCGACGGCCGCTTCTACCGCTTTCTCGAGGACGTCCGTCGCCCGAAACAAGACGTCCATGATCGCGACGTTGATCGCCAAATCTCCGCGACGAATTCGATCGAGCACCGTCTCGAGCTCGTGCGCCAACTCGGCGACGATCGCATAGCCCATCGTCGCGCCCATGCCTTTGATGGTATGGACGCCACGAAAAATCGACGCGACCGCGGGAGCCGCGCCTGGGCCCGTCGCGTCGCGCTCGAGCTCGAGCAATGCCTTGTTGACCGCGGCGATGTGCTCTCGGCTCTCGGTGAGAAAGAGCTCGGCGTACTGGGAATTATCCACGGCGGCGCATGTGCAGCGCTCAGCCCAACACGCGCTGTACAGCCTCGAGCACGCGACTTGGTTGGAACGGCTTGACGACGAAATCCTTGGCGCCGGCTTGGATCGCTTCGACGACGAGGGCTTGCTGGCCCATCGCGCTGCACATCAGGATCTTTGCATTCGGGTCCTTCTTGCAGATCTCGCGAACCGCGTCGATGCCGCCCATGTCGGGCATCACGATGTCCATCGTCACCAAGTCCGGGCGAAGCTGCTGGTATTTTTCGACGGCCTGCAATCCCGTCTCCGCTTCTCCCACGATCTCGAATCCCGCCTGCGTCAGGATGTCGCCGACCATGGTGCGCATGAAGATCGCGTCGTCACAAATCAGAACGGTGTGGCTCAAGTAACGCCTCCCTGAGGGGACTAAGAGAGCAGAACCTGCTTGATCAGTGCGTCGAGATCGAGCACGACGACTGGTGCATCATCCAGCGTTGCCATGCCGCGCACGATCGTTCCCGAATGGGCGGCATCTCCAGCCTCGATGTCGAGCGCGCGCAAGTCGACCACTTCTTCGACGACGATTCCGACGAATCGATCACGGTAGCGCAGCAACAAGATCGATCCGTCGGCGACTGGCACGCTCGTGGGATCGAGACGAATCCCCAGATCGAGGATGGTGACGATCGTGCCGCGCATGTTGATCAACCCGCGCACGTAGGACGGCGCGCCGGGAACGCGCGTCATCGGACGAAGCGGAATGATTTCTTGTGTGGCGGCGATGTCGCACCCATACGTCGCTCCCCCCACGCGAAACAGCAGCGTGGGAGACAGGACTGCTTCAGGTATCGACGCGGTAGAAGCCAAAGAAGTCGAGCGGGTTGGGAACTGCAGTATCGGCGATGGAGACATCTGGACCAGCGGCGACGACGAGCGCGCGGTGCAGCTCCTCCGGCAGCGGCGAGCGGAGATCGATCGTTTCCCCGGTCACCGGATGACGGAAGATCAACCACGCCGCATGCAGAAAGTGTCGGCGCAGCGGGAGCCCCATCAGCTTGCGGCCGCCGCCTCCGCCGTAAGTATCATCGCCGACGACCGGATGCCCGATCGAGGCGAGGTGTACTCGAATCTGATGCGTGCGTCCCGTAAAGAGGTGAGCGCGAAGCAGATCAGCGGAATCGAAGCGCGCGAGCCGAGTGAGGTCCGTCCTCGCCGGCCGTCCAGTACTGACGACTGCCATGCGCTTTCGGTCTCGCGGATCGCGGGCGATCGGCTTTTCGATGCTCACCCGTTCTTCGGTGAGATGACCCCACGAGAGCGCGGCGTATCGCCGAACGATTTGCCTCGCCTGTAACGCCGCGCCCAACCCGCGGTGCGCACGATCCGATTTCGCCACGAGCAGCAAGCCGGATGTTTCCTTGTCCAATCGGTGGACAATGCCCTCCCGGCCTTCGTCCGCCGCCTCGGAAAGCGATGCGCCTCTTCCCTTTAGCGCGTTGACGAGCGTGCCGGTCCAGTTGCCTGGCGCCGGGTGTACGACCATTCCAGCGGGCTTGTCGACCACGAGCAGATCGTCGTCTTCGTACGCGACGATCAGCGGAATGTCCTCACCCAACACCTCGCGTCCGGGCGCCGGCGGGACTTCGACCGTGACCTGCTCGCCCGCCCGCGCGCGATAGCTCGCCTTCTCTCGCCGGCCGGCGACGAGAACATGCCCCCCCGCGATCAGCGTGGCCGCTTGGTTGCGCGAGATGTCGAGGTGCGTGGCGACGAGAACGTCGAGACGAGGAGCGTCGTCCGGCGCGTCGATACTGTGGCGCGTGCTAGACATATCGGCCTAAGACGACGAACGCGCTTCGCCGCCCCCCGACGATCCATCTGATCCAGACTCTCCCGGTCTTCCCGCTGCCCCAGCCGCAGTGGCCGCGGCCGAGTCGGCCGCGGCGCGGTCTTCCTTCCACAAGACCCAAGCGAGCAACAGCGCACCGATCGTGACGGCCGAGTCGGCAACGTTGAACGTCCAGAACCGAACGTCGCCCACGCCAATGTCGATGAAGTCGACGACGCCGCGCGGCGATCGAAATCGATCGAGCAAATTCCCGGCGGCACCGCCCCACGCGAGCCCGAGTGCGAGCACGCGCGTCATGTCTCCTGAGGCGGTGGTGCGGTACAGCCGCCACAAGATGAAGAGCGCGATGACGGCGAACGCGCCGAAGATGTAGCGGGAGTATTCGCCGAGTGACATGCTGAACGCGGCGCCGGGATTGAACGCCAGCGTCAGCCGAACGACGTCACCGACGACGCGCCGCGGAATGTGGACGTCCAAACTTCGAACGGCGAGCACTTTGGTGGCAACGTCGAGACAGATGACGGCGGCGGCCGTTGTCCAGAACACGCGGCCATTGTTGTCCGGTGCGCTCATGTCTGCCGCTTACGAGAGCTCGCCGGACTCGCCGGCGATGGTCGCCGGCGCCGGCAGGGCCGCTCGTTCCGCGGCGGTGTCCTCGCCC
>Ga0207695_10010482_pt1 | contig 11337 bp, 13 predicted proteins | sample KBSC54metaG_FD_184354 | JGI IMG/M metagenome (GOLD analysis project Ga0207695, IMG submission 184354) | Corn rhizosphere microbial communities from Kellogg Biological Station, Michigan, USA - KBS C5-4 metaG (SPAdes) (version 2) | ecosystem: Host-associated > Plants > Roots > Rhizosphere > Soil... | reverse complement strand
CTGCTGCGCCGTGACCATCGCGCTCGCCGATGATTTCCTGGCGCTCATCGAGGGACGGGATGTGGCCGGGGGCGAGAAGAGGGGCGATCTGTCCCTGGCGTTCCCATGGGAAGAGCGGGTCGCCGAAGACGCTGGCGGCGGCGTTGCGCCTGGTCGACGGTAGGTGGCGCTGCCTGGACGAAGCGACGGCGGCGACACCCGAGGCGGTGGCGACGCGGCTGGAGGTCTGCGCCGACCTGGCATGACCACCGGCGACAGGCCAAAATCGACGCAACTTCTTGGCCAGCGTCGCGATAGTAGCCAAATGCGTGGGTTACTCGGACCACTCCAGAAGGCACGGCGGTCTCATGGTAGGAGGCACTAGAGATGTCTGGCCTTCAACCTGTCGACGCTCCTGGACGACCTCTGCCGGCGGCGACCAGCATGCAAGAGAAGTTCGCCGACGCGATCGGCCGCTCGCAGAAGTACATGCCTGCGGACGCTTGGTCCTACGTGAAGGGCCTGCTGGATCCCCAATCCCTTGCGCTGATTGTCAGCGTGACGGGCCTGTGGGCTCTATCTCACTTCTTCGGCGTGGGTGAGATCGCGGATGGCGTCCTACTCGTAGCGGGGACGTTGACGCTCGGAGCCTCCGCGGTGGATGTCGGTCGTGACTTGCTGGCTTTCGGACTCGGAGTACGTGAAGCGAAGACGACGGACGACCTGGAACAAGCGGCACGCCGGTTCGCTCACGCGGTCGTCCTAGGGGGCGTCACGATCGTAACCGCCATGTTCTTCAAAACGCGGCCGAAAGCATTCAACGAACCGGTGTTTCCGCCGGTACGAGTTCCTACGCCGGGACCGCGTGGTCCCGGCCTGTTCTACAAGCCGCAGATCAAAATCGCGCCGATAGCCAATCCGGATCCCATGTTCACGACTATGGGCATCACGGACATGTTCGGCGACATCACCATCGAGGCTAAGCTGACGACGCCGCAGCAACTCGAAGTCTTGTGGCACGAACGGGTCCACCAAATTCTCACGCCTCGTCTCTACTTCTTACGCAACATCAGGATCAAGGCCGCCATCGAAGGATACAATCGATCGTACTTGCTCCGGTACCTCGAAGAGGCACTGGCGGAATCTTACTCGCAACTGCGGGCGAGGGGACTTCCCGGCTTGATCTCCGGAATCAGATTCCCTGTCAGAAACGGGTACGTTACGATTGGTGCAATGGTGCGAGAGACGCGCGGCATTCTGCTGGGGTCGGTCCTTGTCGGCGCGACCACCTATCGGGTCATCTTCCAGCCGGGGCCGTGATGACGCGTGGATGGAAGATCCTGGGTCGCCTCCTAGGGAGCCGACCACCTTTACGACCAGCCGTGATGACGGTCGATCAGGTCCGGGATATCGCTCAACAAAACCTGGCGACCACCGGGCTGTGGCGTCCTGAAATCTCTGTGCAGTTCCGGCCCTCGGAGGCAGACGCGAGTCGGGGAGTGTGGCACGTCATAACGAATGTTCCGAACCGAGGTGCCCATGCGCACCTCGTTATCGATGATATCGACCAGAGGATCGTTCAGCGGTGGCTTGTAGATCGCTGAACGGCAGCGCCCTGTTCTCGCGGGTGCGTATGGCTCTCGGGCTTGCCACAGAACTCCCGGCCGTTGTCGGTCAAGATGGCCCCGACGGTGATGCCAGGCGCTCATAGAACGGCAGCGCGCGATCGTGCAGCAGGTCGCACGCCCTGATGGGCATCTTCGACCTGCGGAAGGTGCTTGTGGCGCGTCTCAATGTCATGGCGGAGCCAAACACCTCGTAGACCTCCGGCGCTGACGTTCGCGTTATCGAGGCGGAGATGGTTCGCCACGCGCGGCGGCCCGTCGTCGGATACTGCAGCGATAGTCGAGAAGCCGCTTCTCGACGTCGGGGGCGACGCGGTTCGGGTGTAGGGTTCGTGGACCACGCTTCTGCTCCACGAGGGTGGCCGGCGTTCAACATAGGGAACGTCAACCTGTCGACCGGTGACTTCGTATCCGTTCGACGAACACCGTCGCTGACGGACCGGGGCGGGGGTGCTACTTGGATGGGCGATGGTCGTCGAGCAAGCCGAGGGATGCACGCCTGAAAATGTTGGCGTCGAGCCGCTGGTGAGCGTCCTCTTTCTCGAGGGTCTTCTTCCAGTTGAGCGGCGCGAGGTCCAGGACGCGGCGGACGGGCCAGCTCGGCAGGAGGCAGAAGAGGTCTCGGAGGTAGGCCCAGGGCTCCACGTCGTGGAGCTGGCAGCTGGCGAGCAGGGAGACCAAGGCGGCGTTGACGTCGGCGGCGTCGTCGGTGGCGACGAAGAGACAGTTCTTGCGGCCGATCGCTTCACGGCGCAGCGCCCGCTCGGAGCCATTGTTGTGGATGGGAAGTCGGCCGTCGTCGAGGAAGCGCTGGAGCGCCACGCGCTGGTTGAGCGCGTAGCCGATGGCCTTGGCGGTCGGACTCTCGTCGAGGACGCGGCCGGCCTCCGCCTGACACCAAGTGAAGAACCCGTCGACGATGGTCTTGGACTCGGCCCGCCTGGCCGCGAGGCGCGCCTCGGGCGGCGCGGTGGCGACGCCGCGCTCGACGCGAAACAGCCCGCCGATGTACGCCAGCGCTTGCCGCGCGCGCTCTGGATCGGTCTCCAGCGCCTTCCACCAATACCGCCGCGCGTGGGCCCAGCAGGCGACCTCGATCAAGGTCCCGCGCCTGTAAAGATGGTCGAACACGGCGTGCGCGTCGGCGACGAGGTAGCCCTCGTATCCCTCGAGCAGCCCGTCGACGGCGGCGCTGTCGTGCTTGGCGGTGTACCGGAACAGCACGTGCCGCTCGGGCGCGATGACGACCCAGAAGTGCCCACGCCGGCACTTCTCGCGCGCCTGCACCAGCACGCCCGTCGCGTCGGTGCACAGGTAAGGCGCGCCCCGCGCGTCGGCCCACATCGCCTCGACCAGCGGCGTGACCAGGCCGCCCAGCGCCTCGTGCCATCCGCAGATCGTCGACCGGGCCAGCTCGAGCCCCTCGCGGCCGTAGATGCGCTCGAGCCGGTGCAGCGGCAGGTGGTCCTGCCAGCGCCGCACGATCGTGTCGGCGAGCAGGCCGGGACCGGCGAGCGCCCTGTCGATGGGCAACTCCGGCGGCGGCGCCTGGAACACTGTGGTTTCGCCGGTGGCCTCGCGCTCCTTCAGCACGAACTTGGGCTTGCGGACACGCACGACGACCAGCGACGCCGGGCGCCGCTCGACGGTCTCGGTCACGTCCTCGCCGATGCGCACGAAGGCTTCGGTGCCCTTCTGCTGCACCTCGGGCGGCAGGACCTCGACCTCCACGCGCGGGAGCTTCTCGGGCAGCGGCTTGCGACCCGTCGGCTTGGCGCGTGTGTGCGCCGCCACCGGCGTCTCGGCCGGCGGCGCAGGCGCGGGCGTGGCCGCGCTCCCCCCGGCGTCGTCGCCCAGCAACATGCCCAGCATCGACATCGTGAGCTGCGCGTCGCTTCCCGACAGCCGCTCGCGCCTTTGGCCTATCAGCCCGAGCTCGAGCCGGCGGCACGCCTCCATCGACTGAAGGTACAGCTTGCGGTACTCGTCCCGCTCCGCGACGACCGCGGCGTGCTCTGTGGCCAGCACGTCCATGCGCGCGCTCAGCTCCGCGAGCCTGGCTTCGATGGAGGCGCCTTCTGCGTCGGTCACGCGATGCTTGCAACACCACATCGCGATCGATCCGTCAAGCGGCTGCGCGGCGTTTCTCCTCCTTGTCGACTCCAGCGCCACGCCGTCGATGTGGATCGACATCGCCCCACTCGCCGCAGCTGGCAACTCGAACACCGCGCGGTGAAGCCGCTTGTACAGCAGGCAGAGGCCGTTGCGGTCGAACCACAACACTTTGAGCCGCGTCGCCCCCTTCCCCGAGAACACGAACAGCGCGCCGCCCTCGACGGGATACTGGCCCACGCGCTCGCGCGCCACCTGCGCGAGCCGGTCGAATCCGTACCGCATGTCCACCGGCTCGGTGCACACGAAGATGCGCACCCCCGTCGGGATCATCGGGCGGCCTCCAGCACGTGCAACAAGCCCGTGAGTGCGTCGGCGTCGAAGGACGGCGGCACAACCACGCTCCGTCCGTCGAGCAGCCTGACCTCGAACCGATCGTCCGCGGTCGACACCCGCGTGGGCCGCACCTCCACGATTTTGGCCAGCGCCGACTCCGCCTTCTCCAAGCCCGTCGCCTTCCGCAGCTCGCGCTGCCATCGGTACAGGGTGCTGGTGCTCGTCCCTGATCGACTCGCGAACACCGCCGCGCTCTCGCCGCTCGCCTCCCACCGCGCGATCCCGGGGGTCACCGCGCTCCCCACCCACGCCCCGCCGGCACCGACGGTCTTGCAGCCGATCCAGGCCACGAATAGCCCCCTCCGAGGTTGATTGCCGCCCACTTATGCAGAGGGCCCAGACCGAAAGACGGCCGATATCGTCCATCATACAATGGCAGGATTAACCGGGGAGCGAGCGACCGCGAACACCAGATCAGTTCAGTTGCCCAGTATTTCCACCTACGTTCAGCCGCAGAAGCGCCGCAATCGAGCGTAGAATAATTTTAAAGTCGAGCCATACACTCCAATTTCGAATGTACTCGAGATCGTAACGTGTCCTGACCCGCATATCATCGGCCTCATCGGTAACTCCCCGAAAGCCGTTAATTTCGGCCCATCCGGTTATTCCAGGTTTTACTTTGTGCCGGCGCATGTAGCCCTGGATCTGAGTACGATATGCCTCGTTGTGCACGATTGCCTGGGCATGGGGGCCGACTAGCGACATTTCCCCAGTGATCACGTGAATGAATTGAGGCAACTCATCGAGCGACGTCTGGCGCAAGAAACGTCCTAAGGTCGTGAGCCGGGAGCCGACCTTCGGCGCCTTTCCAATCGTCAGGCCATCCTCACACACGGTCATCGTGCGAAACTTCATCAAGCGAAATTCTCTTCCATTTAGCCCCAGATGCCGCTGTCGAAAAAGCACCGGCCCACGCGACGTCGCCTTTATAGCGATCGCAATAAGAATCATGAGCGGAGCCATGAGGACCAACGCGATCGAGGCCACGCTCAAATCCATGACACGTTTGAAGGTTCCTGTTGTACCGCGCGACGGAACATCAAACACGTCAATCATTGGTAGATCGCCAAGCTGATGCCAGCGCGAGTGCGCCAGACCGAAAGTGACCAAGTCCGCCAGCAATCGTACATCCACGGTGGTGTCAGCCAGTCCGCGCACCAATTCCTGCACTCGAATACTTGCAGCATTCGGAAGTGCGATATACACGTCATCAAACGTTCCCGACGCAGCCTCGCGAAGGAGATCTTGAAACGATCCTTTGACTGGCAACGAAATATTGGTTCGCCGCGCGGGGCCACGATCGTCGTAGACACCCACGATTCGCTGCCCAAGCCCGGGCGTTCGCCTGAGCATGTGGATGATTCGTTCCGCGCCGGCTGTGGAGCCTGCGATGGCGACCCGACGCTGGCGAACGCCGTTCTCGCGCAATCGCGATATCGTAGTCTTGGCGACCGCCCGCCAACTCAATAGCGCCGAGAGAGCGAGGAAAGCCCATGTGGCCGCCGTGATTCGATCATACGCTCTGATCGTGCCCGCAACGAAGCCAATAGAAATTAGTATCATTGTGCTGACGAGCCACGAGTTCGCAACACGCCACATCTCAACGGCGAAGCTGTCAGTGTGAGCAGGGCGATACAATCTCGCTCTTTCTCCGGCGAGGTAGAAGCATAAGACGGCTAACGGCGTGGCCACGGTTTCGGTTGCTGTCCAAGGTTCGTGCAGCGATCGGCGTGCAATTAGGTGCGTCGACGCCACGATTGCCGCGTCGAGAAGTCTGATGGTTACGGCGGGAAGCAGGATCGACCAATTCGACGCGCGATTGCAACTGACCTCCGTTCGTGCCTCCGCAGTCGGACCAATCGCCACAGACCGGGAAATGAGTCGCCACGTCCAACGAACACCAACCACGACCAAAAATGTCGACGCACCCTGACCCAAAGGGGAATCAACATGCCAGAAACAAAGGATCAGTCCCCCGAAGAATATCAGGGAGGACGTCGCCAAAGCACCCGTGCGGGTGCGTCGATCCAGCCGTAGAGGGGACGGATGCCGAACACTCCACATTTCGGCACTCATCTTCTTGTTCCTGCGCTAATGAGGCGACCGATCACATCTTCGCCTAGGCCGGTAAGCAGTGCCAGTCCGATCCCCATCGCCTGATAGCAATACCCGTGGGGAACTAGATCTGCCGCGTCTGGGCGAAGCCGTTCCACAACGGCGGCGAGTATCAGGGCAGTTCCACAGAGAGTCTCTGCCAGAAACCGACGCCATTCTTTCCAGCGCTCGACGGCGCTCACCGCCCCTTCTTCGGTGGCGATGGGGGCCTCGGCTCTAATCGCAACATCGCGCTGCTTAATCACCAAGACTCCTCCTAAGGCGGCGAGAGATGACGGGAGGATAGTGCAGGCGCAAAATCCTGGCAAAGGGGTGCGGGGCGCCGAAGGCGTAGAGACCGGCGACCTCTCCGTCCACGCCGGGCAGGAGCACGCCGCACACGAATAAGCCCCGAAGGGCGCTGACCAACGACGGATCGTCGGTCGGTGCTAGCTGCCGCTCATCGAGGATGACGGCCAGCCGGTGAATGGCATGAGGGATGTGGGGGTCTATGACGATGGAACGGGCCAACTCCTGATTGGACCCTACGCCCCCGTTGCCCCTGACGCTGCCCCCTTCCACGGGGTTCTCGGAACTCTCTCCCAGGGTTGTCCGACCACGCGTGTCGGGCTTGCGGTCATCGGCGTGATCGACGGCGAACAAGTGCAGCTTTCAGGATCGAGTGTCCGAGCGACCGTCACGACGGCAGCGAGCAACAAGATCATTCCGTTCGAGGTACTCTTACCGCCGGCGGGCGACGGGCGGACCCACCATTTGACGTTCTGGGAACCACGTGGTTTCGGGCAGTTCGCTGAAGCGCCCAGCGGATTGAGGGCCCCCTGGGCGGGTACGCCTGTGCGATCGGCGTCGCTGTATGGGGACCGTGAGGCCTGGTACCGGGCGTAGCCGGCGCGCTAACATAGCGCGATGACGGTCGGCCTTCGGGGCGTTCATCGTCTTCTGGTACTGGCGCTGGTTTTTGCTGGATGCGCTTCTACTTCGCTGAGCGCGCCCGAGGCGCGAGTACCGGTCTTGCTTGGACCGGTTGCCTGTATCGAATGTGTGGCGCAGCAGGCAGATGGTGCTGCGCTGCCACGACTTACGTTCGGCATGAACCGACGCACCGTTGGGGTCGGCGTCTCGCAGGACAGCAGGGAACTGGCGACGCCCCTGACTGGCTGTGGGGCCGCGCTCGGGGGTGGTCCTTGCCAGGGCGGTGATCTTCGCCTGGTGAGTGTTCGCGCGCACGCCTGGGCCCTGGTGTTCCCGCTGTTGTTCTATGTGGGCGACCTGCAGATCGAGGGTGAAGCCGTGCGAGTGTCATCGCCCGAGCAGACTGGCCCGGCCCGGCTTTGAGCACGCGTTCTCGCTTCGCGCGCGTCGCCTTCGCGCCCTGCGTGCTGGCGCTTGCGGCGGGCTGCGCCGGTGCCCGTGTCGACGTCACAGCGAGGAGTGCTCGTTATCCCATTTCACTCTCCCACTTGGTTCGGGACCGGACAGGCCGTTTATACGACGGAGGATCCTTGGATGCCGTGGGGACCTTCTCCAGCAGCAAGTCCTCGTACGGCATGTTCTACTCCGCTCTCGGGGCATCCCCGCACTACGACGTATCCGATGACGTAAACCGACAGGTCTCGTCGGTCGGCGGCGAGGCCATCATCGACGCGACCGTGTCGGTGACGACCGATTGCAACGCCCTCAATGGGTTTCCGATTCTGAACGCTATCCCGATATGGCCCGGCTGCGTACACGTGTTGATATCAGGCGCGATCGTTCGCCGTAAGGCCCTCACCAAGATAGGGAGCCCCGACGTTGGCGCCGTCGACGGAGCGCCGGCCCCAACCTCACACCGAGAATGAGACGCCGTTCAGCGAGATTGAACCTGCGTGGCGGTAAACGTGTTGTCCGCATCCACCAGGCACCGAAGAGTGCAGGGTGGGACTCTCCAAGCTGGTGGCGCCGACAGTCCGGGCGCCCCGGCGTTAAACATAGGTAACGTCAACCTGTCGACGGTGATATCGATAACGCTAGGGACCGAGCGAAGCCAGGCTGGTCCAGTGCCTCCACGGTGACAGCGAGCTCTCGTGCGCATGTGAACAGTTCGTTCCGGTAGGCCTCGCTCCGTGGCGCCGAAGGCGTAGGAACCGGCGACGTCCCCCGTCCACTCCGCTGCGCCTGGCGTTCCCATGGGAAGAGCGGGTCGCCGAAGATGCCGGCGGCGGCTTCGTCGGGGTCGCGTGTCGAGCTTCACTCGAAGTGTCGGCCCATGCGCCATTCCCGGGGAACCAGGCCAGGCACCCGACCACGCCGCCGATGGCCGTTCCCATCCCGGGGGTCACCGCGCTTCCCACCCACGCCCCGCCGACACCGACGGTCTTGCAGCCGATCCAGGCACACTCCGCCGGGCCCGCCCACTAGCTAAGCTAGGCTGCGCTGCGCCGATGACGGCGACCTTCAGGCGCTTGCCTTCTGCTGCTCGGGCGGCCCGGTGAGAATCGTCGGAACGTATTCGACGAGCTGCAGCCGTCCGTCGAACGTGCGCGAGCTGGTCATCTGGAGATCGATGTCCGGGTAACCGTCGTAGATTCTCTGCCGGCCGCTGCTGCCCGTGATCACGGGAAACACGACGACCCGGAAGCGATCGACCAGGCGCGCCTGCAGGAGCGAGCGGCAAAGCGCCAGGCTGCCCACCGTGCGCATGGACTTCTTCGCGGTCGCCTTCATCTCCCTGACGACGCGGATCGGGTCTTCGGACACCAGCGTGGCTTTGGGCCACGCCAGCGGCCCAGGCAGCGTGCTGGAAAATACGACCGTCGATAGTTTCTTGAAGCCGTCCGTACCGGGTTCGCCCTCCGCGTTCAGCTTGGACATCAGCCGATAGGTGTTCGCGCCCATCAGGACGGTGTAGTCCGCCTCCGGTTGCTTCTCCAGCCAGGCCGAATATTCCGGGCCGCCTTTTCCCCACAGTCCAGGCCATCCCTCGGCTGCAGCGTAACCGTCCAGGGACGTGATGAAATCGACGATCAGCTCTGCCATGGTCTCGCTCCATCAGGGTGTTTGGCGTTGGGGTTGGGCGTCGAAATGACAGGCCCGATCCATCATGGGTGCGACCGATGAAGGCGTTATGGTGCCGTCCGTCGCCAGGGGCAAGGCGCGTTCTGCCGGGCGCGCAGGGGCGCGCGACAGTCCCGCTCCGCCACACCTGTCGAGGCAGCTTCGGGGCGGCCTCGGGCGCGCCGTCAGGGCACTTGGGGATGCCCGTTGATCGGCCCGACGGTCATCGTCGCCGCGCGTGCACGACGCGCGGGGGGCTGTACCATGGGTCGGTGCGCGACGGATCGCGCCCGCGGATCTCGGGGCCATGTTCCAGTGTCATGACTTCGTACGCGGGGCCCAGCGCATCCGCCACGTCTAGATGAAAGTTCTGGTAGCCGCTGTACGCCTTGTCGTTGCACATGAGGACCGCGTGCTCGGGAGCAGCGATGGCGATAGACTCGAGAACCTCGGGCCAGAACTTTCGGAGGATGCGAGCGTCCCCGCGGCCGACACCGAACGCGGGTGGATCGACGACGATCACGTCGAAGTGATCGGCAACTCCGCGATCGTGGCGCCGGCGCCAGCGGCGCAGGAAATCCTGGGCCGTGTCGGGAAAAACGCGGAAGTCTGTCTGATTGAGCACGGCGTTGCGCTTCCCCCAGGTGAGATAAGCCTTCTCGGGATCGACGTTGATGACATCACGCGCCCCACCCGCGCGTGCCGCGACCGCGAACCCGCACGTGTACGCGAAGAGGTTGAGCACGCGCGCGCCGTCCGCGACGGCGACAACACGCGCACGTGCGGCTTTGCCGTCGAGAAACAGACCGAAGTCGTGGCGCGGATCAGTGCGAATCTCGAACTTAAGGCCATCCTCGACGGCAATGAGCGACTCCGGCGCCGGGCGTTCCCCAAAGTGGAATTGCAAGCCGCCTTTGCCGCTGCGGGCGCGCACGACGACCGCACAGTCTGGCAGGGCCGCTTCGATGATGGGCAAGAGCGCGGCGCCGGGACCCGCCGGATCGTAATCAGAAGCCACGACGAAGCGCCCGTACCGATCGATCACCAGGCCCGGGAGATCATCGCCGGCGCCGGCGACAACGCGCACGCACGCATCCGTATCGCTCAGCGCCGCGGCGCGGAACGCGATGGCGTCGGCAAGGCGCATGGCGATCACGACATCACCTTGGCACGCGACCTGTCATCGAGTTCTCGCCATTCACCAGGGGCCAGGTCGCCGAGCCAGTATTTGCCGACGCGAACACGCAACAGTCGCAAGGTTGGATGGCCCACGCCCGCGGTCATCCGGCGCACCTGGCGGTTTTTCCCCTCGACAAGCTCGAGACCGATCCAGCAGTCGGCCACGCTCTTTCGCGCGCGAATCGGCGGATCGCGCGGGGCGATCACCGGCTGCGGTTCGAGCAACCAGGCGCGGCACGGCAAGGTGGCGCAGCCGCGGACAGTGATGCCAGCTTCCAGTTGCGCGAGCGCATGGGTGGTGGGGATGCGCTCCACCTGCGCCCAGTACTCGCGTTCGTGCGCATGCCGCGGATGAAGCAGGCGCTCGTTCAGCGCCGCCTCGTCGCTGAGCAAGAGAAGGCCTTCAGAGTCGGCGTCGAGCCGCCCGATAGGGTAGACGTGCTTCGGGAAGCCGAACTCCGCCAGCAAGCGATGCGGCGATCCATCGGCGGTGAACTGCGAGAGCACACCGTACGGTTTATGGAAAGCGATCAACACTGCCGCTCGAGCCTAGAATCGAACACCGGTCTGCCATCCATGCTAGCAAGATACACTCGGCCCGCACGTCGAGCTGGCCGGCGGTGACCACGGCGGAACTGTAGCGCCGAAGGTGCCTCGAGCGCCCCGAGGAGACGCTAGCCCTCGAGCGGTACCCAGGAGGTTCTTGTCGAGCGGTCCCTACCGGGGCATGAGGGCGGCTGATAGGCTAGTGCAGCGTTCGCGATATAGAGGCAACCTTCTGGCCCGAGCCGGATCGAATGGGGTATGGGTCGAACCGTGCCTCTTTCGGTAACGAGCGAACAGCGACGCGAGCTCGAGGAGTTGGCTGCGCAGCGGAGCTTGAAGCAGGGCCACGCCC
>Ga0207695_10010477_pt1 | contig 11339 bp, 9 predicted proteins | sample KBSC54metaG_FD_184354 | JGI IMG/M metagenome (GOLD analysis project Ga0207695, IMG submission 184354) | Corn rhizosphere microbial communities from Kellogg Biological Station, Michigan, USA - KBS C5-4 metaG (SPAdes) (version 2) | ecosystem: Host-associated > Plants > Roots > Rhizosphere > Soil... | reverse complement strand
GCGCCGCCATGATCGCGCCGGTACCATAGCCCATCAGCACATAGTCGGCGATCCAGATCGGAATCTCGATACCGCTGAACAGGTTGCGCGCGTAGGCGCCCGTAAAGACTCCAGTCTTTTCCTTGACCGTCGAGAGCCGTTCGATATCGCTCTGCCGGCGCGCCTGCGTCACGTATTCGTCCACCGCACCGCGTTGCGCCGCAGTCGTAATTTCGGCGACCAGCGGATGCTCGGGCGCGAGCACCATGAACGAAACGCCGAACACCGTGTCGGGGCGCGTCGTGAAAAACTTGACTTCCTTACCCGCGTGGCCCACGACCGGAAAGGCGAGTTCGGCACCCTCGGACCGCCCGATCCAGTTGCGCTGCATCAGCTTGATCGGCTCGGGCCAGTCGATCCCGTCCAGGTCCTCCAGCAGCCGGTCGGCATACGCGGTGATTTTGAAATACCACTGCTCGAGATCTTTCTTGGTGACCGGGGTCTCCGTATGGCGCCAGCAGCAACCGTTGATTACCTGCTCGTTGGCCAGGATCGTGCGGCACAGTTCGCACCACCATTGCGATCCCATCGCGCGATAGGCCAGCCCGCGCTTGTAGAGCAGCAAAAAAAACCATTGCGTCCAGCGATAGTACTCGGGCGACGACGAATTGATCTCGCGCGTCCAGTCGTAAGCGCATCCCGATAACTTCAACTGTCGCTTGAAGTTTGCCGCATAGCGCGGAACGGTCTCCTTCGGATGGAGTCCCTTGAGCAGTGCGTCGTTCTCGGCCGGCAACCCGAAGGCGTCCCAGCCCATCGCATGGAGCACGTTGAATCCGGCCATCCGCTTGTAGCGGCCGGTGACGTCGCACGGTACGTAGTTATGCAGATGGCCGACCGAGAGGCCGTCGCCGGAAGGGTAGGGGAACATCTCGAGGCCGTAGAATTTGGGGCGGCCGGGGACCTCGCGTGTGAGGTAAAGGTCGCTGCGCTCCCATTCGTCGCGCCATTTGGGTTCGATTTTTTTCGGGTCGTAACGTTCTTCCATTCTTTTCAATACCTGGCACTCGCGATCGGAACGCCCATCGCTTCGACTCGATCTTCAGGGCTGGATCGCCCAACGGTCCCAATCTGGTTCTTCGGACCGTCGGCTCGCCGGCCCAGGTCGAGCGGGCATGCTGCGGCGAACAAGTGTAGCGTGCCGGGATGTGTCGCTCCACCGCCGCGTGAGGCGCGTTCCGCGCCTCACGCGGCGGTCGAGCGCATCAGGGGCGGGGGAAGCGGGAGCGCTTCCCCCGCCCCTGACTGCACGGGCAGCGCCAACCCTGGTTGGCGCTGCCCGTACGCGCGGGCCTCCGCCTCCCATCGTTCGCCAAGCATCGAACAAGTTCCAAAGCTCTAACCCCTCTACTTGTCCAAGGAGCAGGCAAGCTCGCGTAGCGAGCGCGGTTGAGGTCTTTCGTTTGCCGCCCTGCCGTCGCACGCAAATTTTGCCGCCCGCCGCCTCCATGCTACATTAAGTATCGTGATGCTACCTCGCGAAACCTCAGCGCATGCGCAAAATACCGCCGCGCACCCGTAAATTTTTTTTTACGTATTCAACAGGGCATAGCTAATGTTGAACCTTCTTGATCGCCCAAAACGCGCGGCACTGCGCGGCACCGCCAGCGACCAGCCCACGCCGGAAACAGGCGCGCCATCGCACCATAAAATGTGTGCTCTGTTAAACGTGAACGCGTGCTATGGCACACCCAGGATGCGCCGGGCTTCCTTGGGCGTGGCCACTTCGCGACCCACCTGCCGCGCCATCAATGCCACCCGCTCCACCAACTCGCCGTTGCGCGGCGTCCCGAATTCCTCGTACGGATAGTCGCCCAGCCCGATCGCGATATGTCCTCCGCGTTCGATCGCCGCACCGACCAGGGGAAAAAGATTGCCGCCCGCACACATCACCGACCACTCGACGCCCACCGGCATGAAATCCATCATGCTCTCCAGCCCCCGCACGGTCCCCGGATGACCCGCGAAAAGCCCACCCTCGGTCAGCACGATCTCGGCATAGACCGGCGCCTCGAACAGCCCCGCCTCGACGAACGCGTTGGTCACCCGAATCGCGCTCACGTTCCACAGCACCGCGACCGGCCGTACCCCCGCCTCGCGAATCGTCCGCGCGAAATATGCGAGCGTGTTGGTCGTGTTCATATAGACGACGTCGTTCGTCATGAAGCGACGCGCCCGCGTATCGAATACATCGACGTTGCTGGTGCCCATGTCGATCGGCGCGAAGTCCGGCCTGGTCGCGGGGTCCTTCGCCATCTCCACGATATGGCTCATGCGCGCTTCCGGCGACGGCAGCGTCCACGCCCCGAGCGTCGGCATCACCAGCAGGTCGCTCTTGTCGCGAATCCGCCGCGCGGTGTCGGCATACACCTGGGCATTGGCCGACGGCGCTCCGGTCTGTGCATCCCGCGCATGGTAATGCACGATCGACGCGCCCGCCCGCCAGCATCGCAGCGCATCCTCGCAAATCTCCGCGGGACTGAACGGTACGTTGGCGTTGCGCTTGCGCGACGCGTACTCGTTGATACGCACCTCGATGATCACTTTTTCCATCGTGATTCCCTTTCCGCAAGCCGCGGCCACCGCTTCACCTCAGCGCTTGCGGCAAATCGTAAGCCCGTCGGAAATCGGCAGCATTACCATATCGACGCGCTCGTCGGTTGCAAGGAAATCGTTGAGCGCGCGAATCGCCCGCGTGTCTTCGCTCTGAATCTTCGGATCGATCACGGCGCCACTCCACAGCACGTTGTCGATCAGGATCAGGCCTCCCGCGCGCATCCGCTTGAGCACCTCTTCGTAGTAGGCGCGGTAGTTGGTCTTGTCGGCGTCGATAAATGCGAAGTCGATCGGATTGTCCGCCGCGTAGGCCGGCAGCGCTTGCAGCGTTTCGATCGCCGGCGCGATCTTCAGCGTGATCCGATCGGCGACGCCGGCTCGTTCCCAGTAGCGCCGCGCGATCGCCGTCCACTCTTCGCTGACGTCGCAGCACAGCAGCCGTCCACCCGGCGGCAACGCGCGTGCGACGCAAATCGCGCTGTAGCCGGTAAACGTGCCGACCTCGACCGCGCACCGCGCGCCGATCGCATGCGCCAGCAGGTTCATCAACGTCCCCTGCTCGGGCGCTATCTGCATCATGCTGATGCCGCCGAGTTGGCGCGCGGTCTCCGCCGCGAGTTCCCCCAACAGCGCGTCGCCGTTGTGCCCGTGGGCAACCACGTAGTCATAAAGTTTCGCGTCGAGCTTGATAAATTTTCCGTCGGCCATAATGGGCCTCAGGTTAGTCGCCTCCGCGCCGCGATTCCAAACCCGCCGCCCGCCTGGCGACCGTCAGAGGCCGAGTGCGGCGAGTTCGCGGCGCGCGCGCTCCGGATGGGTCGCGTCCCAATAAACGCTGCCGCACGGCTCGCACACCGCAAACTTTTCGTGGCTGGCGTATACGAACGGCGGTACCCGCTGCAGCAGTGCGTCGCGACTGACTTCGCGCAGCATCGCATTGCAGCGCGAGCAGCGGGTGAAGGCGAAGCGCCGCGGATCAAACGGATAGCGCGCCATCACCTCGCGAAGCTGATCGCGAAACTGATGACCTTCGATATAGAGCACGTCGTCTGCCGTGCGCAGCCGCTTGTCCCGCGTGAGCATCGCACGGCCCTCTTCGCGTGCTACTGCCAGCATCTCGGCGGCAGTCGATCGAGGTTCGCAGATCACGTCGGCGCCCATCAGCCGCAGCCATCGTGCGAGCCGCGTCAGGGTACGGTCGGCGGCGAATTTTGGCGGTTGGTCCACTCTGCACTCGCCTTGCGATGTAGTATAGCAAGGCCAGACTTAACCGGCGTGGTCGCGCGCATTTGGGGCTCGTCCGGGCCAATTAAAAAATTAAAGCCACACTTTAAGTATGAGGGTCAGCCGATGAAAGAGCAGCAGGTCACCTTCCCTTCGGGAGCGCTCACGCTCGAAGGCCTCTTCGCCCGATCCGACGGACTCAAGCCCGTGCGCGGCGCCGTCGTATGCCATCCGCATCCGCTCTATGGCGGCTCGATGTACAACAACGTCGTGGACGCCGTGCTCGCCGCGATGTGGAAAAAGGAATGGGCGACGCTGCGCTTCAATTTTCGCGGCGTCGGTGAGAGCGAAGGTGAGCATGGCGGCGGCGCGGGCGAAGCCGATGACGCGGCTGCGGCGATCGACTTCCTCACCGGGCAATCCGGCATTCAGAGCGACGGCGCCGTCCTGGCCGGCTACTCCTTCGGCTCCGTCGCCGCGATGACCGCGGCGCCGAAAATCAGAAACCTCGGTGCTCTCGTGCTGGTCGCGCTGCCGCTCAAGATGGCCGACGTGCGCGCGCTCAAGGATTTTGCCGGGCCGATCGCGCTCGCCGCCGGCGATGGCGATATGTACTGTCCCGCACCGCAACTCGAAGCGCTGCATAAGGAGCTGGGCTCGCGCGCGCAACTCCGCATCGTCGAGGGCGCCGATCATTTCTTCGGCGGCTTCGAGGTCGAACTCGCCGACGCAATCGAATCCATGCTCGCCGCGATCTGACGTGCGACACTTACCGTCATCATCATGAACCGCTCCGCTGACGCCCCGGATAAACCTGTTACCGCGCGCCGGCGGCCGTCGGGCTGGCCGATGAGGCAGGCGCCATCACCGGCGGCAACGCGTCAGGCGAAGCGGGCGGCGCGGTCAGCGTCGCCCGCCAAATCGCATAGAAAGGATCGTCAGGATTGCTCTTCGCGAGTTCGATTATCCGCAGGATCGTTTGCTTCAGGTCGTCGTGATTAACCCGTTGCAACGCGGCGAAATTGTCGAGGTCGTGAAAGTAGAGCAGGTAGTTCAGCAACACCGCGTTGTTGAGCTTTTCACGATCCAGATCGAAGCGTTCGAGGCCCGAGAGGGTCGGCTTGAGTCGCGCATAGTCCTGGTTGATCTCGATGAAGATCGGCGCGCGGCGCTTCAGGATTTCCGCCTCGGGCAGGCCGCTCTGATAGAGCCGCAGCAGCCGCGCCTCTTCCTGCAACAGAAATGCAGCAAACTTCATGTCGCTCTCGTACACTCCGCGCGCCGCGATCGCGTCGGCCGAATTCGGCCCCTCAGTCTCGCTGAAAAAATCCACCGCGCCGCGGCTGCCCACGTAGGTTGCCGCCGATTCGTCGAACATCACGTTGCTCGCGAGAAAGTACGTGCGATGGAACAGCTCATGGATGATCACGCCGGCCAACTCCACCCGATCGAGCCGGAGCAGGTTCGACAGCAGCGGATCGTTGAAGAAGCCGAGACTCGAAAACGCGACCGCCGATCGCACATGCGTGTCGAAGCCGCGCGCTTCGAGCTTGGCCGCCGCGGCGTCGGCGCCGTCGCGGCTGAAGTAGCCGCGATAGGGCACCGCGCCCACGATCGGGAACCACCAGGTGTACGGTGTGAGCGACGTGCGCGGCGCCGCCATCACGATCCACGCGATCGCTCCCGAATCGACCTGCGTGACCGATTTGTACGCGCCGCCGACGTTCAGCCCCAGCCGCTCGGCCGCGAATTTGCGCACGGCCAGAACGGTTTGCAGCTTCGCGCGGGTGTCCTCAGCGAGATTCGGCCGCGTCAGTACCTCGCTAATCGGTTTGCGATGCCACAGCAGGCGTCCTTCTTCATAGGCCGCATGCGTCAGGTAACCGATATCGCAGCCGCCGATCAAAGTTGCCGCCGCGATCGCCAGCACGAGCGTCCCCATGGGCAGGCGCCGCACCCGGCTCGCGATCATTCGCAACTGCACCATCGCGCCGTATGGAGGAATCAGTCCACCGCCTCGCGGCTCGCGTCCGTGGCGCTTGCGTATTGCAACTCGAACAGCCGGCGGTAGAGTCCCGGCCGCTTGAGCAACTCCTCATGCGTACCGCTTTCGCGCAGCACGCCGTTGCTCAACACCAGGATACGGTCGGCGCGTTCGATGGTCGAAAGCCGATGCGCGATCACCAGCGCCGTGCGCCCCGTCAGCAGTTGGTCGAGCGCGATCTGGATCAGCCGCTCGGTCTCGCTATCGACGCTCGAGGTCGCCTCGTCCATCACCAGGATACGCGGGTCGTAGGCGAGCGCGCGCGCGAACGAGAGCAACTGGCGCTGCCCGCTCGAAAGATTCGCACCACGTTCGCGAATCTCCTCGTGGATACCGTTGGGCATCCGCTCGACAAAGCGCATCGCCTGCGCGCGGGTGAGCGCATCGATGAGGTCATGATCGCTCAAGTCGGACCGCCCGAGCCGCACGTTTTCCGCGATGTCGCCGGCGAACAGAAACACGTCCTGCTGCACCAATCCGATCGCGCGGCGCAACTCCGTCAGGTCCCATTCGCGCACGTCGATGCCGTCGACCAAAATGCGCCCCGAAGTCACGTCGTAAAACCGGTTGAGCAGCTTGATGATGGTCGTCTTGCCCGAGCCGGTCGGCCCGACGATCGCGATCTTCTGCCCCGCCTCGACGCTGAAGCTCAGGTCACGCAGCACCGGCTCGCCCTTGCGATACTCGAAGCTCACGCGATCGAAGACGATCGATCCGCGTCCGCCGGTCACGCGCTTGGGCTGCGCGGGACTCGCGATCGACGCCGGCGTTTCCATCAGCGCTTCCAGCCGCTCGACCGCCGCCAGCGCCGATTGCAGCGTGGTGTATTTCGACGAGACGTCGCGCAGCGGCGTGAAGAACATGCCAGCGTACTGCATGAACGCGACCAGCGTGCCGAGCCCGACCAGGTGATGAATCACCTCGCCGCCGCCGATCCACAGGATGATCGCGACCGTGAACGAACTCAGCGCTTCGACCGACGAAAACTGCCCCGCATCATAGATGTTGGCGATCCGCTGCGAATCGCGGCTTTTCATATTGAGTTCGTCGAATTCGCGAAAGCTTTCGCGCTCGCGCGTGAAGAGCTGGATGATCGCCATCCCGCTGAGCGATTCGGAGAGGTACGCGTTGAGGGCGGCGAAGCGCTCGCGGATATCGCGAAACACCGCGCGCGATCTCACGCGGAAATAATTGATGATCAGCACCAGCGGCGGAATCGCACAGAGCGACCACAGCGCCAGGTGCGCGTTGAACGTGAACATGATCGTCACGATACCGGCGAGCGTCAGCAGATCGACGAACAGCGTCAGCGATCCGGCGCTGAACATTTCGTTGATGGCGTCGATATCGGTGGTCATCCGGCTGACCAGGCGGCCGACCGGCGTGCGATCGAAAAACGACATCGGCAGCCGTTCGACGTGCCGGAACAGCGCGAGCCGCAGGTCCGACAGGCTGTACTGCGAGACCATCATGGTCAGGTAGAACTGGCCGTAAAAGGTCGCGAACTCGCCCAACAGCAGCAGCAGGTAGAGCGCGCCCATCACGATGAGGCCGTGCCCGTTCGAGAGTTTGATCGTCGAGGCGAGCCACGCCGGCGGTCCCGAGCGGCGCGCCGCCAGGAAGATATCGATCGTCAGCTTGATGATGTACGGCTGCAGCAGCGCGAAGATCGAGTTCAGCGGCATCAACACCACCGACAGCCAGAACAGCCCCCGGTACGGCCGGATGTATTGCCACACCCAGCGCAGCAGGCGGCTGTCGTAGCCCCGCTCGATTTGTTCTTCGGCCTCGATTCGCATCGTAATCAGTCACTGCTGCGGCAGCGTTCAGTAGCCCGCGAGTTCTTCCTCCAGCAATTGCCGGCGGAAGAGTTCCGCGTAAATGCCGCGTTGCGCCATCAACTCCTCATGCGTTCCGCGCTCCGCGATCCGCCCGTCGTCCAGCACCACGATATGATCCGCATCGCGCACCGTGGACGCGCGATGGGCCACCACGATCGTTGTGCGATCGCTCACGTCCTCCTCCAGGCTGTGCAGCACCGCCTTCTCGGTCTCGGTATCCACGCTCGAAAGCGCGTCGTCGAGCACCACCACTTCGGGATTGTAAACCAGCAGACGCGCGATCGTGACCCGCTGCTTCTGCCCGCCCGAGAGCGACATGCCGCGTTCGCCGACGACGGTCTCGAGTCCATGCGGCATCACCGAGATATCGCCGTCGAGGCCCGCGGTGCGCGCCGCCGCTTCAATTTCGGCAAGCGCGGCATCGACGCGCCCGAACGCGATATTGCGCGCGATCGTGTCGGAAAACAGGATCGGCTCCTGCGGCACCATGCCGACGGTCTTGCGCAGTGCCTTGAGCGGCAGTTCGCGGATATCGCGCCCATCGAGCAGGATCCTGCCGGCGGTCGGCTCCATCAGGCGCGCGAGCAGCTTCACCATGGTCGATTTGCCGGCGCCGGTGCGCCCTACGATCGCGAGCTTGCCGCCCGCCGGCACCATCACGTCGATGTCCCGCAGCGCCCATCGCTGCGCGCCGTCGGCACCGCGGGGTACGCCATCGTCGCTGACCGCGCGAGTGTCGCCGACTGCGCCGTTGGCGCGCGCTTCCGCGCCGCCGTTGGCGTCGCTGCCATGAGACGCGTTGCCGTCGGCGAAGTAGCTGAACGACACGTGGTCCCAATGGACCGATCCGGCAATCTGCAAGCGCGCCTCTTCGCCCTCGACCGACGGCGTCGGGGTCGCGGCGAAGATCTCTTCGAGCCGTTTCATCGAGGCGCGTCCGCGCTGGTAAATCGAAAGCGTCCAGCCGAGCGAAACCGTAGGCCACGCGAGTTGGCCGAGGAAACCCATGAACGCCACGATGTCGCCGATCGAAATCAATTTGGCGCGCACCAGCATCCCGCCGTAGATCAGCACGATCATCACCGAGGTGCCGACGGTCCCTTTGATTATCGGCATCAGGGCGCCGCGCACGCGCGCGAGGGCAAGGCCCTGCTGGTTGTATTGCTCGTTGACCGCGCGAAAGCGATCGGCCTCATGATCCTCCAGCGAGTACGCCTTCACCACGTGGATTCCCGAGAGGCTTTCCTGCGCCTTCGAACCGATCGCGGCGAGCCCCTCCTGCACGCCGAGACTGCGCGCCATCAGCGTGCGGGTGAGCCAGCGCATGGCGAAGAAGAGGAACGCGTACGGGATCATCGCGGCCAGCGACAGTCGCGGACTGAGCGAGATCATCACCACCAGCGAGAAGAAGAAGGTGACCGGCACGGTAGTGAAGCTCAGCACGCCCATCCCGATCATCATGCGCACCGAGCCGAGGTCGTTGATCATGCGCGACATCAGGTCGCCGGTTTTCAGCCGCTGATAGAAGACCTGGTCGAGGTTCGAGAGGTGCGCGAAGAGGTCGTTGCGCAAGTCGTATTCGATGTCCCGCCCGCAATTGAAAATCACGAAGCGCGAAAACCAGCGCGCCACGCCCATCGCGAGCGCGACGACGATCATCAGCTTGGTCAGATAGACCAGGCGCGCGTAGTCGCCGCGATTGATTGCGTTGACCGCTTCGCCGCTGAGGCGCGGGATTATCGTCAGCAATATCGCCGTAGCGATCGTGCAGATAATGCCGAATGCGTAGCGGTGCCAGTAGCGGCGGACGTAGGTGAGCAGGCGTGCCATATCGCCCGACCTACGTTATCAAACGCGTCGCGGAAAATCGCCATCGCAGATGGCAGGCGTGATGCGCGGGGCGCAGCGGCCTTCGAGTCACCGCGGATGGAGCGTTTTCAAACGGCGCTCGTAGGCCTTTGCGTACTTGAGGAACACGTAGAAGGCCGCCGTCATCGCGGCGTAGAGTCCGCGTCCACCGTCCAGGAAGCCGCCGCGCACGATGTAGAAATTGAAAAACCGCCAGACCGCATGCGTGAACATCTGCACGGGAGCCAACACGGACGGTTCCATTTCGGCTGCGCCGCGAGTGCTGAAGCGGTTGATCGTCGCAACGTGGTCGGCGATGTCGCGGTAGCTGAAATGAAGGATCGGCGCGGTCAGCCGCTCGACGCGTCCGTTCACGATCACCTTGTCATGCGGATCGACGCCGCCGACGTGTCCGCGCTCGCGCCGAAAGAGCCGCACCGGACGGTCGCGATAAATCGGCCGCGTGTAGTAATGCCCCAAATGATAGAGCACGCGCCGAATCCGATAGCCGTCAGCGGCGTCCGGTGCGCCGATCGTGGCGACGATCTCGCTGCCCAGGTCGTGCGTGGCCTGCTCGTCGGCGTCGAGCAGCAGCACCCATTCGCTGCTCGCATGGTCGAGCGCGATCTGTTTCTGGCGCACGTAATCGGTAAACGGCTGATCGAAGACCTTCGCGCCGAGGCCCTTTGCGATTTCCACCGTGCGGTCGGTGGAACCGGAATCGATCACGATCAGCTCGTCGCAAAACCACGCGCTCGCGAGACACTGGCCGATCAGTTCCTGCTCGTCACGCGTGATTACGATCAGCGAGATGGTCGGGCGCGCTCGCATGATTAGCAGATTAGCGCACCGGCTCCGCGATGCCGTCCATATAGATGAGGTGATCCATATAGATGATACGGACGCGATCGGGGCTGTCGAAAATCGCGCGCGTCATCGCCTAATGCGTATGTGGGTGAGGCTCGTCGCCGTGCTTCGACAGGTGCGCGATTACATTTGCCGCGACCGACCGAAACGCGTCGCTCACCGGATGCTCCGGATGTGCCGCGACCAGCGGATTGGCGCTGTCACCACCCTCGCGCAATTCGCGCGTGATCGGCACTTCGCCCAGGAACGGCACCCCGAGCGACTCCGCCAGCCGCGCGCCGCCGCCGTGTGCGAAGATCTCGTGGCGGCTGCCGCACTTGCCGCACAGATGGTAGCTCATGTTCTCGATCACGCCGATCACCGGCACCTTCACTTCATCGAACATCGCCACGCCGCGCCGCACGTCCAGCAGCGCGATCTCCTGCGGCGTCGTCACGATCACACCGCCGTCGAGCGCCACCCGCTGCGTGATCGTGAGCTGCGCGTCGCCGGTCCCGGGCGGCAGATCGATCACCAGGCAATCCAGCTCGCCCCATTCCACGTTGAACAGGAACTCGCTTTCGAGCTTCGTCACCATCGGGCCGCGCCAGATCACCGGCGTTTCGTCGTTGATGAACAACGCCATCGAAACGTAGCGGATGCCGTAGCGCTCGAGCGGCACGATGCGCCGGTCCTTCGTCACCGCGACCTGCCCCTGCACGCCGACCATCATCGCGACGCTCGGCCCGTACACGTCGGCGTCCATCAGCCCGATGCGCCAACCGAGCTTGCTCATCGCGAGCGCGAGGTTTACTGCGACGGTCGATTTGCCGACGCCGCCCTTGCCGCTCGCCACCGCGACGATATGGCGCACGCCGGGAATCGGCCGTTTCTGCCCGGCGCCCGTTACCTGCTTCGGCGGCGGTGCCTGCTCGATTTCT
>Ga0207695_10010474_pt1 | contig 11339 bp, 5 predicted proteins | sample KBSC54metaG_FD_184354 | JGI IMG/M metagenome (GOLD analysis project Ga0207695, IMG submission 184354) | Corn rhizosphere microbial communities from Kellogg Biological Station, Michigan, USA - KBS C5-4 metaG (SPAdes) (version 2) | ecosystem: Host-associated > Plants > Roots > Rhizosphere > Soil... | reverse complement strand
CCGGGCCGGAGCCCACCACGGCCACCTTCTTCCCGGTCTTCCCGTGCGGGACCTGCGGGCCGATCCAGCCCTCGCTCCAGCCCTTGTCCACGATCGCCTGCTCGATCGACTTGATCGTGACCGGGTTGTTGTTGATGTTGAGCGTGCACGCCGCCTCGCAGGGCGCGGGGCACACGCGTCCCGTGAACTCCGGGAAGTTGTTGGTCGAGTGGAGGTTCTCGAGCCCCTCGCGCCAGCGGTTGCGGTACACGAGGTCGTTCCAGTCCGGGATGATGTTGTTCACCGGGCAGCCGGTCTGGCAGAACGGGATGCCGCAGTCCATGCAGCGCCCGCCCTGGCGGGTCATCTCGTCGTCCGGGAGCGCGCGCACGAACTCCTTGTAGAACTTCACGCGCTCCGGGACCGGCGCATACGGCCGGTCCCGGCGCTCGAACTCCATGAAGCCGGTGATCTTTCCCATGTCTCGCTTGGGTGAGGGTTAATCGTTCGCGCGCACTTCGGGCCTCGGGGCGGCCGGCTCGACGCGCGACTGCTCGCGCGCCATCTCGCTCAGGGCCCGGCGGTACTCGACCGGCATCACCTTCACGAAGCGCGGGAGGTACGCCGCCCAGTTCTCGAGGATGCGGCGCGCGCGCTCGCTTCCCGTGAAGAGGAGGTGGCGCTGGATGATGGCCTTCAGCATCGCGTCGTCGTTGCCGCCGATGTGGTCGATGTGCACCTTGCCGTGGGCCTCGAGCTCGCCGCTGCCTTCGGCGGCCGCCGCGGTCTCCTCCTCCGGGATGGGCTCGAGCTCCACCATCGCGAGGTTGCAGCGCTGGGTGAAGTCGCCTTCCTCGTCCAGCACGTACGCGATGCCGCCGGACATGCCGGCCGCGAAGTTGCGTCCGGCCTTGCCGAGGACCACCACAGTGCCGCCGGTCATGTACTCGCAGCCGTGGTCGCCCACGCCCTCGACCACCGCCGTCGCGCCGGAATTGCGCACGCAGAAGCGCTCGCCCGCCACGCCGCGGAAGTACGCTTCTCCGGTGATGGCGCCGTACATCACGGTGTTGCCGACGATGATGTTCTCCTCCGGGACGAGGGGGCTCTCCTTCGGGGGATAGACGATGATCCGCCCGCCGGAAAGGCCCTTGCCCGCGTAGTCGTTCGCGTCGCCTTCCAGCTCGAACGTGACGCCGTGCACGAGCCACGCGCCGAAGCTCTGTCCCGCCGTGCCCCTGAAGTTCACGTGGATCGTGTCCTCCGGCAGGCCCGCGTGGCCGTAACGCCGCGCCACCTCGCCGGAGAGCATCGCGCCCACCGTGCGGTTCCGGTTGTAGATGCGGCTCACGATCGCGACGGGGCGCTTCGACGCGAGCGCGGCGCCCGCCTTGTCGATGAGCTCGTGGTCGAGCGCCCTGGCGAGGCCGTGGTCCTGGGGCTCGCAGCGGTGGAGCGGCACTTCCGCCTCGACCGCGGGGCGGTAGAAGAGCCGCGAGAAGTCGAGGCCGCGCGCCTTCCAGTGCTCCACGCCGGGGCGCACGTCCAGCATGTCCGTGCGGCCGATCATCTCGTCGAAGGTGCGCAAGCCCATCTTCGCCATCCACTCGCGCACTTCCTCGGCCACGAAGAAGAAGTAGTTGATGACGTGCTCGGGCTTGCCGGCGAACTTCTTGATGAGCTCCGGATCCTGCGTCGCGATGCCGACCGGGCAGGTGTTGAGGTGGCACTTGCGCATCATGATGCAGCCCTCGACCACGAGGGGCGCCGTGGCGAAGCCGAACTCGTCCGCGCCCAGGAGCGCGCCGATCACCACGTCGCGCCCGGTCTTCATCTGGCCGTCCGCCTGCACGGCGATCCGCCCGCGCAGGCGGTTGAGCACCAGCGTCTGCTGCGTCTCCGCGAGGCCGATCTCCCACGGGCTTCCGGCGTACTTCACGGAGGAAAGGGGGGACGCCCCGGTGCCGCCGTCGTGGCCGGAGATCGTCACGTGGTCCGCCTTCGCCTTCGCCACGCCCGCGGCGATCGTGCCCACGCCGATCTCGCTCACGAGCTTCACCGAGACGCGCGCGGCGGGGTTCACGTTCTTCAGGTCGTGGATCAGCTGCGCCAGGTCCTCGATCGAGTAGATGTCGTGGTGCGGCGGCGGGGAGATCAAGCCCACGCCCGGCACCGTGTGGCGCACCTTGGCGATGTACTTCGAGACCTTGTGGCCCGGGAGCTGCCCGCCCTCGCCGGGCTTGGCGCCCTGCGCCATCTTGATCTGCAGGTCGTCCGCGTTCACGAGGTACTCGGTGGTCACGCCGAAGCGCCCCGCCGCGACCTGCTTGATCGACGAGCGCATGGAATCGCCGTTCGGGAGCGGCTGGTAGCGGATCGGGTCCTCGCCGCCCTCGCCGGTGTTCGACTTCCCGCCGATGCGGTTCATGGCGATCGCGAGCGTCGAGTGCGCCTCGTGGGAGATCGATCCCAGCGACATGGCGCCGGTCGCGAAGCGCTTCACGATGTCCTTCGCCGGCTCGACCTCGTCGATCGGGACGGGCTCGCCCTCGCGGATGCGGAAGAGGCCGCGCAGCGTCAGGAGCTTCTCGCTCTGGTCGTTGATGAGCTTCGCGTACTCCTTGTACGTCGCGAAGTTGCCCGAGCGCGTGGCGTGCTGGAGCTTCGCGATCGAGTCCGGCGTCCACATGTGCGCCTCACCCCGGGTGCGGTAGGCGTATTCCCCGCCCGGGTCGAGCTGGTCGCGGTAGAGCGGCGCGTCCGAGTACGCGATGCGATGCAGGCGCACCGCCTCCTGCGCGACCTGCTCGAGGCCCACGCCCTCGACCGCCGTCGGCGTGCCGGTGAAGTAGCGCTCGATGAACGCCTCGTTCAGCCCCACGGCCTCGAAGATTTGCGCGCCGCAGTACGACTGGTACGTGGAGATGCCCATCTTGGACATCACCTTGAGCAGGCCCTTGCCGATCGCCTTGATGTAGCGCTTCACCACCTCCGTCTCGTCGATCTTCTGCGGCAGGTCGTTGCGCATGTCGATGAGGGTGGCGAACGCGACGTTGGGGTGGATCGCCTCCGCGCCGAAGCCCGCGAGGCACGCGAAATGGTGCACCTCGCGGGCGCTTCCGGTCTCCACCACCAGGCCGCAGCGCGTGCGCAGGCCCGCGCGGACGAGGTGGTGGTGCACGGCGGCGGTGGCGAGGAGCGCCGGGATGGGGATGCGCTCCGCGGAGACCTCGCGGTCCGTCACGATGATGATGTTGGTGCCCTTGCGCACCGCGTCCTCGGCATCCGCGCAGAGCTGCGCGAGCGCGGGCTCCATCCCGTCGGCGCCCCATTCCGCCGGGTAGCACATCGAGAGCACCTCGCTGCGGAAGTGGCCCTGGGTGAACGTGTGCGCGCGCCGCAGCTTCTCCATGTCCTCGAACGTGAGGATGGGCTGCGAGACCTCGAGGCGCACCACCGGCTCCGTGGAGTCCGGCGAGAGGAGGTTGGGCCGCGGCCCGATGAAGGACACGAGCGACATCACGAGCTGCTCGCGGATGGGATCGATCGGCGGGTTCGTCACCTGCGCGAAGAGCTGGCGGAAGTACGCGTAGAGCGGCCGCGCGCGGTCGGAGAGGACTGCCAGCGGCGCGTCGTCGCCCATCGAGCCGATCGGCTCCTCGCCCACGACCGCCATGGGGGTGAGGAGCATCTTCAGGTCCTCCTGCGTGTAGCCGAAGGCCTGCTGGCGGTCGAGGAGCTTGTCCGTGTCCGGCGTGGGGACCTCGTGCGGCCGCTCGATGTCCTCGAGGCGAAGCTGCGTGCGGTCGAGCCAGTCCTGGTACGGGCGCTGGGCGGCCAGGTCGCGCTTCAGCTCGTCGTCCGAGACGATGCGGCCGTGCTCGATGTCCACCAGCAGCATCTTCCCCGGCTGCAGGCGCCACTTGCGGACGATCTTCTCCTGCGGGATGTCGAGGACGCCCATCTCCGAGGACATGACGATCAGGTCGTCGTCCGTGATGAAGTAGCGCGCGGGACGAAGGCCGTTCCGGTCGAGCGTGGCGCCGATGAACTTCCCGTCCGTGAAGGCGACCGCCGCCGGGCCGTCCCACGGCTCCATGAGCGCCGCGTGGTACTCGTAGAACGCGCGGCGCTTGGCGTCCATCAGCGGGTTGCCGGCCCACGCCTCCGGGATCATCAGCATCATCGCGTGGGCGATGGGATAGCCGCCCATCACGAGGAGCTCCAGCGCGTTGTCGAAGGAGGCGGAGTCCGACTGGCCCGGGTAGATGAGCGGCCAGATCTTGTCCAGGTCCTCGCCCAGGAGCTTCGAGTGGATCGTCGCCTGGCGCGACTTGATCCAGTTCAGGTTCCCGCGGAGCGTATTGATCTCTCCGTTGTGCGCGATGAAGCGGAACGGGTGCGCGAGGTCCCACGACGGGAACGTGTTGGTGGAGAAGCGCTGGTGCGCGAGGCACACGGCGGAGGCGAAGCGCTTGTCGTTGAGATCCTTGTAGAAGGGGCCGATCTGCTCGGCGAGGAGCATCCCCTTGTAGACGATCGTCCGGTGCGAGAACGACGGCACGTAGAACTCCGTCGCGTTCGCAAGCCCCAGCGCGCGGATCGCGTGGCCGGAGGCCTTGCGCACGATGTAGAGCTTCCGCTCGAAGGCGTCGCGGTCGAGGCTTCCGCGCCCCGCGCCCACGAACACCTGGCGGATGACCGGCATCGTCCGCCGCGCGGTCTCGCCCAGCGAGCTGTCGTCCACCGGCACGTCGCGCCAGCCCAGCACCGTCTGGCCCTCGTTCACCGTGGCGCGCTCGATCTCGCGCGCGCAAGCGGCGCGGGCCGCGGGGTTGCGCGGCAGGAACACCATCCCCACGCCGTAGGCGCCCGCCTTCGGGAGCTTCACGCCCTGCTTCGCCATCTCCTCGCGGAAGAAGGCGTCCGGGATCTGGACCAAGAGCCCCGCCCCGTCGCCGTGGAGCGGATCCGCCCCCGTGGCGCCCCGGTGGCGCAGGTTGTTCAAGATCTGGAGGCCCTTCTCGACGATGTCGTGGGACTTCCGGCCCTTGATGTGGGCGACGAAGCCCACGCCGCAAGCGTCGTGCTCGTGGGCGGGGTCGTAGAGCCCCTGTCGCGGCGGGCGGCCGTGTGAGTCCATGCGCGGCACCTTCTCGAAGCGCGCCCCCTTCCAGGCCGGGGGCCTCGGCACAATGGTAGACGCGTTTCGCCCCGGGTCGGGCGAACGGATCTGGGCGTTTTTCGGGCTCATGGCGCCGGCCGCGGATTCCCGTCGTGGCTCGTGGCCACCGCGGCCTTTTCGGGCGGGCGCCGGGAAATCGGGCGAAACCGGATCATGGTAGCGCAGGCCTCGCTGCACTGCAATATAAATGCCGCCAAAAAACGCTTGCGGCCCATGGGTGTTGCGTCGATCCGTTTGAGTAGAATCGCTGCATCAAGCCCCCGCCATGACGCGGGGCAAGAACAGCCCAGGGAGCCCACGTTGAACCGCTCATTTTCCGGCGCCTCGCGCCTCGCGCGAGGCGCGCTCGCCGCCCTCGCGTCGCTCGTCCTCGGCTCGTGCGGAAGCGGGGCGGTTTCCTCGACGTCCGCCACGGCGACCTCGGGGCCCATCACGATCAGCCCGGCCACCGCGACGCTCTTCTCGGACCTTCCGACCGTCTTCGTGGTGAGCGGCGGGAACGGCTCGTACATCGTGACCTCGAGCGACCAGCAGGCGGTGCCGGCCGCCGGGGCGCTGAAGGGGCCCGGCTCCTTCACCGTGGTGCCGAACCCGGTGGCGGCGGATACGGCCGTGACGCTCACGGTGAGCGACACCGCAGGCTCCCCGCCCGCGAGCGCCGCGCTCACCGTGAAGCCGCGCACCGTGAGCAACGTCGTGACGGTCACGCCGAGCGCCAGCCAGTCGGCGGCGTGCGGCACGGCCATCTGCTCCGGCGGCGACGCCGAGGTGAAGGCCACGCTCTCGCAGGCCGGCGTGCCCCTGGTCGGGCGCACGGTGCAGTTCGACGTCGTGTCCGGCGACGTGCGGATCATCACCTCGGCCCCCGGGGCTCCGGAGATCGATTCGCTCTCGGGCACCACGACCACGGACGGCACCGGCACCGCGCGGATCCGGGTGCGCGTGCTGGCGGACGCGGCGTCCCAGACGGCGCTCCTGCAGATCACGGACCTTTCCTCGGGCTCCACGCAGCGCACGAGCATCGCGATCGCCCCGGCGAGCAACGCGCCGCTGAACGCCCAGCCCAGCACGATCGTCTTCCAGGGCGTCGACGCGGGCACGTGCGCCACCGGCATCCAGGCGGACGTGATCGTCTTTGGCGGCCGGCCGCCCTACCTGATTTCCCAGCCGGGATCCTTTTCCGTGTCGCCCACCGTCGTCACGAGCAACGGCGGGCGCTTCACCGTGACCGCGACCGGGCAATGCACGAGCGGCTCGCAGATCGCCGTGGTGGACTCCAACGGCGCCACCGTTTCGGTGACGGCATCCAACAAGCTGTCCGACCTGCCCGCGCCGGTCACGACGACGCCGTTTACTGTTTCGCCTTCGAGCGGCACGTTGGCTACGTGCAATTCGGTGGCCAATTTCACCTTGAGCGGCGGGAGCGGAACGTATTTCGGAACGTCCCAGGACAGCCGGCTGGACGTGCGGATCAATGGGAACGTGGGATCGGTGCAGGCCAAGTCGCCATCGATTTGGTCGGGAAGTCCCGGCTCCGCGACGACGGCAATCACGTTCTCGGACGGCAAAACCTCCGCCGCCGTAGCCGTGGACGCGCACGCGCTCACGACGAATTGCCCATAAATGCTGCAAAGCAACATAAAAGCCGCCGCCTGGAACCAAAACTTCCCGCTTGCGCAGGACTGAAAGTTGCGCTTTAATAACCCGCCGTAACCCGCTAATTTTGAAGAAATTGCGAATGCGGGCCCAAAACAAAGGGGATTCGATCGTGAAAACTCGCTCGCTGAGCTCCCTCGCAGGTGCCCTTTTCGCCCTCGTATTGGCCGCGGCGCTGACCTCCTGCGGCGGCGGTGGGGCCTCCGGTAGCGCCTCCAATCTCGGGGGGACCCTCGGGATCAGCCCGAACACCGGCACCATCTTCGCCGGCGTGCCCTTCACCTTCCAGATCTCCGGCGGCCGCAAGCCGTATTCGCTCGCTTCCGACCAGCCCGGCGTGCTTCCCCTGCCTTCCCAGATCGACTCGAACAGCTTCGACGTCGTCGCGGCCAACCCGGGCGTGATCGACGCGGGCCTGCAACCTACCGACCTCCCGGTCCGGACCGTCAACATCACGGTACGCTCCGGCGACGGCCAGGTGACGACGGCGGCGATGAAAGTCGCCCAGAACTTCCTCACGGGCTACGGCGTCGTCTTCTCGCCCATCACCTGCCCGATCGCGACCACCCAGACCTCCGTGCAGGCGTGTGCGGGAGGCCAGTCCGCGATCGATTTCTCCGCGGTGTTCAACGGCAACCTCTTCGGCAACCGGACGTTCCAGCTCGACGTGGTCAAGGGCCCGTTCCAGTTCATCTTCCCGCCGGGCGGCAACGGGGGGTCGGTGAACGTGACGAGCGACCACACCGGTCGCGTGCACGCCATCATCCAGGCGACGGCGGGCGTGGCGACGCAGCTCGCGGTGCTGCGCGTGACAGACGTCGCGAGCCACGTGAACACCGACTTCGTGTTCACGATCACGGGAACGTCGAACGGCGGCGCGCTCACCGTCATCCCGTCGACGATCACGTTCACCGGGAACCTCACGACCGATTGCGGCACGGGCCAGTCCAGCTTCTTCGTCTTCGACGGATCGCCGCCCTTTACCGCCTTGAGCTCCAGCCCGGCGATCAGCGTGAACAGCACGTCGTCCACCAATCCGGGCGTCTTCACGGTGAGCGTCGGCCTCACGGCGCCCCCCTGCCCCACCGGCACGATCGTCGTGACGGACTCCGGCGGCGCGCGCGCGACGGTGGACGTGAAGTCGGTCGCGGGCTCCGGCACCCCGCCCAAGCCTGCGACGTTCGCGGTCGCACCGACGGCCGTCACGCTGGGCTGCAACGCCTCGGGCTCGGTGACCGCGGTGGGCGGCTCCGGGTCCTACTCCACGACGTCGTCCAGCACCCTGGTGACGGCGGTCGTGAGCGGCAACACGGTGACGATCACGCGTACCGGACCTGCGGGCCCGGGCGCGGGAACGATGACCAGCACGGTCGCGGTCACGGATGGGTCGACGATCCAGACGGTGACCGTGACGTCGCCGGCGACCTGCCCGTAAGCGTCCCTCGCGCTCCGGCGAACGGGCATCTCTCGCAGATGCCCGTTTGCTTTTGAGGCCATGGAAATCGCGGATCGGGTGATCGTCACGGGCGCCGCCGGCTTCGTGGGGCGCGCGCTCGCCGCGCGCCTCGGGCGGCCCTTCGAGCGGCTCGCCTTCGGCCCGGAGGACTGGCGCGCGCGGCTCGCCGCCCAGGACTTCCGGTCGGCGATCGTCTTCCATCTCGCCGCCCGCGTGCACCGGCCGGGCGAGGAGGGCGAGGCCGCGTACGCGCGGGACAACGTCGAGAAGACGCGGGAGCTGGCGCTGCGCGCAGGCGCTTCCGGCGCCCGCCGCCTGGTCTTCCTCAGCACGGTGAAGGTCCACGGCGAGGAGACGCGGGGAAGGCCTTTCCGCCGCGACGATGCGCCCGACCCGCAGGACGCCTACGCCCGCTCGAAGTGGGCGGCGGAGCAGGCGCTCGCCGCGATCGGCGCGCAGGGCGCGCTCGAGGTGGTCGTCGTCCGCTCGCCGCTCGTCTACGGCGCGGGCGCCGGCGGAAACCTGCGGGCGCTGTTGCGCGCGGCCGATTCGCCCTGGCCCCTTCCCTTCGCCTCGATCGCCAATCGCCGGAGCTTCGTGCACGTGGACGACCTCGCGCGCCTGCTCGTGGCCTGCGCCGCCATCCCCGCCGCCCGGGGGCGCACGTATCTCGCGGCCAACCCGCGCAGCACGCCTTCCACGCCCGGGGTCGTCGCGTCGATGCGCGCCGCGCTCGGGCGCCCGGCACGCCTCGTCTCGTTTCCGCCCGCGCTCCTCGAGGCCGCGGCCGGGATCGCGGGCCAGGCCGAGCGCGTCCGCCGGCTCACGCGCTCGCTGGAGATCGACGCCACGCCCACCGAGGCGGAACTCGGCTGGAGGGCGGAGGTCTCCTTCGAGCCCGCGGTCCGGGAAATGGTCTCGGCGTACCGGGCGGAGGCGGGGGCATGAAAGCGGGCGCAATCGCGATCCTCGTCGTGCCGGCGATCGTCGCGTGGGCGTTCATCGCCTGGGCACGGCGCAGGGCGTTCGCGGCACGCCTCGCGGATCGGCCCAACGAGCGCTCGTTGCACGAGGTGCCGCGGCCGCGCGTGGGCGGCCTGGGGGCGATGCTCGCGGCGCTTCCGTTCGTCGCGGCGTTCGGCGACGAGCCGTTGCGCATCGCGGCGGGGTGCGCGGCCCTGCTCTGCGCCGTGTCCCTGGCGGACGACGTGCGCAGCCTGCCCGCGCTTCCGCGGCTCGGCGCGCATTTCGCGGCGGCCGGCGTCGCGGTCGTCGCGAGCGTGGGCGGCGCCGGCTGGCCGCTCGCGGCCCTGGCGGCATCGGTGCTGGCGATCGCGTGGATGACGGACCTCTTCAACTTCATGGATGGCTCGGATGGACTGGCGGGCGGCATGGCGGTGATCGGATTCGGCGCCTATGCGCTGGCGGCCCAGGGCACGGCCTCGCCGCTCGGCGCCTGTGCGCTCGCGATCGCGTCCGCGAGCACGGGGTTCCTCGCATGGAATTTCCCGCCCGCCCGGGTGTTTCTCGGCGATGCGGGCTCCATTCCGCTGGGGTTCCTCGCCGGCGCGCTGGGCCTGCACGGCGTGGCGGCGGGTGCGTGGCCCCCGTGGTTCCCGGTGGTGGTATTCGCGCCGTTCGTGATCGACGCGAGCGTGACCGTGGTGCGGCGCCTCCTGCACGGCGAGCGGATCTGGCGGGCGCACCGCAGCCACTACTACCAGCGGCTGGTGCTCTCGGGCTGGTCCCATCGGCGGCTTGCGGCGCATGCGTACGGGGTGATGGCGGCAGGCGTCGCCGTCGCGTTCGCCGCGGCCAGGGCGAGTCCGATGCTGCAATGCGCTATCATCGCGGTCTGGGCGGCGGCTTGGCTGTTGCTGCTCGGAACGATCGAGCGCCACCTGCGGCGCGTGGGCGTCCGGCTTTCGGAAGCTCCCGGGCGCTCGAACGGATAAAGAACAAAAAGGGCGGAAACGGCGCGAACGACGTTTCAGGACCACTCTCCGGAGCCGCGATGCAATCCATTCAATTCGATGCGCGAGCCCTCGGCGCCGCGCTCCACGACGCGGCGGCCCTGGTGGCCGCGTGCCTCGGCGCGACTTTCCTCCTCGACCAGATCGGCGCGGACGGCTCGCGCGACCTGGCCGTCGTCTTCTTCGCCGCGGTCCCGATCCAGATCGCGATCAACTTCCTCTTCGGCATCTACCAGGGCATCTGGCGCTACACGAGCCTGCCGGACATCCAGCGCATCGTCTTCGCCGTCTTCACCGGCACCGTGGTCACGTCGATCGCGCTCCGCGCGATGGGGCTCGACACCGCCTTCAGCTATCGCGAGTACGTCCTCTATCCGATCTTCCTCGTGGCGCTCATGTCGTTGAGCCGAATGGCGTACCGCTCGTTCAAGGAATGGGCGCTCTACGGGCGCGGCGAGCAGGGCGCGCCGGTGATCGTGATGGGCGCGGGCGACGCGGCCGTGGGCCTCGTGAAGGAGCTCTCGCGCAGCCACGAATGGCGCGTCGTGGGCTTCTTGGACGACGACGAGAAGAAGGCGGGCCGGCTGCTGCATGGCGTGCGCGTGCTGGGGCCGCTCGAGGATCTCCCGCGCTTCGCGCAGCGCCTGAAGCTTCGCCACGCGATCATCGCCATGCCCTCGGTGCCGTACAAGGTGCGCCGGCGGGTGGTCGAGATCTGCAAGCGCGCGAAGGTCGCGGTGATGACCGTGCCCACGCTGAACGACGTGCCCGGCGGCGGCAAGGTCTCGCCCCCGCGCATCCGCAAGGTCGCGGTGGAGGACCTCATGAAGCGCGAGGCCGTGACGCTCGACGAGTCGGGCCTGCACGACCTCCTCACCGGGCAGGTGGTGATGGTGACGGGCGCGGGCGGCTCGATCGGCTCCGAGCTCTGCCGCCAGATCGCGGCCTACCAGCCCGCGCTCCTCGTGCTCTACGAGGTGAGCGAATACGCGATGTACAAGGTGGACGAGCAGCTGCGCGAGGCCTTCCCGGAGATGCCGGTGCAAAGCGTCGTGGGCGACATCAAGAACGTGCGGCGCGTGAACCAGGC
>Ga0207695_10010470_pt1 | contig 11342 bp, 1 predicted proteins | sample KBSC54metaG_FD_184354 | JGI IMG/M metagenome (GOLD analysis project Ga0207695, IMG submission 184354) | Corn rhizosphere microbial communities from Kellogg Biological Station, Michigan, USA - KBS C5-4 metaG (SPAdes) (version 2) | ecosystem: Host-associated > Plants > Roots > Rhizosphere > Soil... | reverse complement strand
CGCCTACGCAACAGGATCGGTCAGCGGTGGTTCTGCTGTTGGCGGGTTGGTCGGCGCAACCTTCCTGAGCTCATACGCCGACGTCTTCGCGTCCGGAGCCGTTCTCGGATCCAACCAAGTGGGCGGGCTAGCGGGCGAGAACTCCGGCACCATCACCAATGGGTACGCCACAGGCCGCGTAACCGGCACGTCCTTCGGCGGACAAGGCAGCTTCCTGATTGGCGGGCTCGTGGGGAGCAATCAGGACGCCGCTTCGGTGACTGACAGCTATTCGACCAGTGCAGTTACCGCGAGCGACTCGCCAAGTCATTCATTCGCGGTAGGCGGCTTTATCGGGGGGGGCGACGGCGTATTTTCGGGCGACTACTGGGACGTCACCGCCAGCGGCCAGTCGGTGGGATTGGGGCTGTCGGGCACTGGAATACAATATGACGGCATCGTTGGTCTAACCACCGCGCAGGTTCAGGGCGCTTTGCCACCAGGATTCAATGCAGCCGCTTGGGCGACAGGGACTGGAATTTACCCCTACCTGAAAACCTTCTTTCCCGGTGGCGTGGAAATTATCCGCGGGACCGCTCTCAATTCTCTCGGGGCCGCCAGTGCGGGTTCAGTGGTGCAGCTGTTCAGTGGCGGAAGCCTGCTGGCGGGAGGACCGCAGGAGAGCACGACAGGCGGCGCTTACTACGCGTTGGCGCAGGCGGCGTCCCTAGACACATCCAGTAAACTGGCAGGAACTATCGCCGGAGCCGGGGCCTCGGCCGTAGACGGGATGGTGTACACCGACCACCCGGTGTTCGCAGCGGGCGCCATCTCGAATTTCGATCTCCGATCCGGGGCCGCATCAGTTGCTACGAAGGATGCCACCCAGAGCCTGCTGAACGCCGATCTCGGGTCTTCTCTCGGCTCCTATTTTCCCCTCACTCTTATGGCGCTGTCGTCTCGGAGCTGGCGGCAGACTACGAGCAGTTCGTTTGCACTGGACCAGGCTGTGGGGCTTGGAGGCGATGTCACGCTTGTGGCTGGCGGACCGCTGACGATCAGCGCGACCGTCAATGCCGCAGGCCACACTCTGACGCTCATCTCGCCTGGCGCGATCGATGAGGCCGGCGGGGGCCTTGTGGCGGCTACGCTGACCGGCTCCTCGATAGGTGGTGCAGCCTTCACGGGCGTGAGCAACCAGCTCGGCGCGTTGGGCGCATTCAGCAACACCAGCTCGGGCGCGTTCGCCCTGGTCGATGGCGTGGCGCTGAATGTGACTGGCGCGTTGACCAACCCGGGACGGCCGATCTCGCTGAAGACGACGGCCGGGGATTTGACGATTGCCGCCACACTGTCCGTCGACGGTCTGACGCTGGACTCGTTCCGCAGCATCAACATCACCGCGCCCGTGACAGTGTCCGGAGCCGGTCAGGTGGTGCTGACGACCAACGACGGCGGTGCCGGCGGCGCGCTCGGCTTCGGCTTGGGAGCCACGGGGTTCTCGGGAAGCCTTGAGTTCATCGGAACGCCACACGGCGGTCAGGGTCTGACGATCAACGGGCAGGGCTACACGCTCCTGTACAGCGCCTCCGATCTCGCCGGGATGGGCAGCACGGGGTTCTACGCGCTGGCGGCGCCACTCAACGCGACCGGAACGCCCTATTCCGGCGCGGTGGTGGGCGCGACCTTCAACGGGACTTTCAACGGCCTCGGCAACGCCATCTCGAACCTGTCGATCAGCGCGCCGTCAGCGACCGGCATCGGGTTGTTCGGGTCGATCGGCGCGAGCGGGGTGGTGTCCAACCTGGCGGTGACGGGGGCGTCGGTGAGCGGCGGCTCGGACGTCGGCGCCCTGGCGGGCGACAGCGCCGGGACCATTCAGACGTCGTTCGCGTCCGGAACGGTGACCGGCGGCGCCTCGGGTGGATTTACGGGCGGCCTCGTGGGCTTCAACACCGGCCATGTTACGGGCGCGATGGCGTCGGCGTCTGCGAGCGGCAACGCGTGGGTCGGGGCGCTCATTGGCGGAAACTTCGGCACGATCGACGGTGGAGCTGCTGCTGCGGGTGCGGCCAACGGCTCGATCGGGATCGGCGGACTGGTCGGATTCAACGGCGGAACATTGAACAGCGTCAGCGCTGGGACCGGTGCGGTCGCGGCGGCAACCTTTGCCGGTGGTCTGGCGGGGTACAACGCCACCAACGGGACGATCGCGGCGGCCAGCACCAGCGGCGCAACTGTCACCGCGAGCTACGCCGCAGGCGGCCTAGTGGGGCTGAATGCGGGCTCCATCTCGGGCGGTTCCACCTCGTCGGACACCGTCAGTTCCGCTGAAAAGTCCGGCGGCCTCGTCGGAATGAACACGTCGTTCGTGACCAACAGCAGCGCCTCTGGCGCGGTGAGCGGGCCGAACCAGACCGGTGGTCTGGCTGGCTTCAACAGTGGCGTGATCAGCTTCTCGAGTTCGTCGGGAACGGTCAGCGGCGGCGTCTCCGGCGGCTATGTAGGCGGCGCGGTCGGCTACAACACCGGCACGGTCAGCGGGGTGAGTTCTTCGGCGGCGGTTGGCGGGTCGGCCTGGGTCGGCGGGCTGGTGGGGGCGAACCTCAACAACATCGGCGGCAACTCGGCCGCGACCGGCGTGGTGACCGGCCAGATCGGTGTCGGTGGCCTGGTGGGCGACAACTACGCCAGCCTAACCTCCTCCACCGCCGGGACCGGCTCAGTGTCGGGCGCGAGCTACGTCGGCGGGCTGGTCGGAATCAACGAGGCTCCTGGATCGATCAGCTCTTCCAGCACTAGCGGCGCGACGGTCGCCGCCGACTACGCGGGCGGCGGTCTGGTGGGCGTCAATCAAGGCCAGATTTCGAATACCTCATCGGCGGACGCCGTTAGCGCCACCGAAAAAGCCGGCGGGCTCGTTGGGATGAATCTCTCCTTCCTCGCCGCCAGTAGCGCCTCCGGGGCGGTAGGCGGCCCCAACCAGACGGGAGGCTTGATCGGCTTCAACAGTGGTCAGGTCGCGTCCTCGTCCGCTTCGGGCGCCGTCGCCGGCGGCGCTTCGGGCGGCTACATCGGCGGGCTGATTGGCTACAACAACGGCCACCTGAACGGAGGCAGCTCTTCTTCCTCGGTCAGCGGGCTGGCCTGGATCGGGGGACTTGTGGGCTTCAACGGCGCCACGATCGAAAACGGCTCGTTGGCTACCGGCGTGGTGAGCGGCTCGATCGGTGTCGGTGGCCTTGTTGGCGACAATGCCGGAACCCTGGACACGGTCAGCGCCAGGCTTGGGTCCGTCACGGCGACGACCGCCCTGGCCGGCGGCCTTGTCGGCTACAATGAAAGTTCAGGGTCGATCGTCGCCAGTGGTAGCGCCGGGGCGACGGTCGCCTCCGTCTATGCCGCCGGGGGATTGGTGGGATACAACGCTGGTTCAATAAGCCGGTCGTTCTCTCTGGACACCATCCATGCCAACGAAAAAGGCGGCGGGCTGGTCGGTTTGAACCTTGGATCGATTGCAAACACCTATGCCGTTGGGTCGGTCACGGCGGGAACGCAGATTGGCGGCCTGGTAGGGTTCAACGCCGGGACGATCCAGACCAGCTGGACCAGGTCGCCAGTCGCCAGCGGCGCCTCTTCGGGCGGCCTCGTCGGCTATGACGCCGGCGGCACGCTCACCAATGCATATTGGGATGTGGCGACCACCGGGCAGGCCAGCGCGACGGGTCCGGGCAGTGTCGCGACGTTGAGCAATGCCACCGGGATTGGTGGGGCGACGGGAATCGACCCACACGTCCAGGCCACCTACGTCGGCTTCGACTTCAACGGGACCTGGTCGATCAACGCGGGTACGTCGAGGCCCTATCTGTCGAGGATGACAAACACCCCGATTCCCTAACTGCGACGACGGCCTGCGCTTTCCTTCCGTAAGGTCAGAAAGGGCGGTTGCTATTGGAGGGAATGCCTCGTTAAGGTTGTTCAGCGGGGCAACGTTCCGGTTGGTGAAGGGGGGCGGGGTGGTCCAGGTCGCGCGTGTATTCGGGCGGTGTCTACGCCGCAGCTGTGTGGTCCGCTCGATTTTCGCAAGTTCGATCTTGATCCTTGCGGCGGGCCCCGCGCTGTCGGCGCCTGCGCTGCCGACGGGTGGGCAGGTGGGGGCGGGCTCGGCCAGCATCGGGGCGATGTCGGGCGACAGCCTGACGGTGAGCCAGGCCTCCGATCGGGCGATCATCGACTGGCAGGGCTTCTCCATCGGCGAGGGCGGGTCAGTCCGTTTCGAGAACGGGGCCGGGGCGACGCTGAACCGGGTGACCGGCAGCGCCGTCTCGGCGATCGACGGCCTACTCACGGCCAGCGGTAGCGTCTACCTGATCAACCCGAACGGCGTGATCGTCGGCAGGACCGGCGAAGTGCAGGTCGGCGGGACCTTCGCGGCCTCCACCCTGGACCTCAGCGACAGCGCCTTCCTGGCGGGCGGCGAGCTGACCTTCTCCGGGACCAGCCCGGCGGCGGTGATCAACTACGGCCACATCGGCAGCCTCGGGGGCGACGTGGCGCTGATCGCCACGCGGGTGGAGAACCACGGCCGGGTCGAGGCTGCAAACGGCGACGTGGGCCTGGCGGCGGGCTACCGGGTGGTCCTGCGCGACGCCACCCTGGACGACGGGCGCTTCCAGGTGCTGGCCGGCGGGGCCGACACCTCGGCGACCAACGACGGGACCATCGCCGCGGCCGAAGCGGAACTGCGGGCCAACGGTGGCAACGTCTACGCCCTGGCCGGGAACACCGGCTCGCTCATCCAGGCCACGGGCGTGGCGGCCGACGACGGCAGGGTGTTCCTGGTCGCCGAGGGAGGTTCGACGACCGCCCAGGGCCGGATCGAGGCCACCGGCCAGGTCGAGACCTCGGGGGCCAGCGTCGACTTCACCGGGCTCAGGGTCGCCGCCCCCAACTGGCTGGTTGATCCCTACGACCTCACCATCGATGCGGCCGCCGCCACCACCATCAGCACCAACCTCGCCGCCACCTCGGTCGTGTTGAAGACCACCGCCATCGGCGCCACCGGGCCGGGCGTCCAGAACCCCAGCGGCGTCGGCGACATCAACGTCACCGCGCCGATCTCCTGGGCCAGCGCCAACACCCTCACCCTCGACGCCTACCACTCCATCAGCATCACCGCCCCTATCACCGCCAGCGGCGCTGGCAAAGTGGTTCTCACCACCAACGATGGTGGCGCCGGCGGCGACTACGGCTTCGGACTCGGCTCATCGGGTTTTGTCGGTCGCGTCGCCTTCACCGGCAGTCCGAACGCCGGCCAAGGTCTGACGATCAACAACCAAGCCTATGTCCTTCTCTATTCGATGGCCGACGTGGTCGCCATCAACTCCGATCGGGCAGGGGTTTATGCCCTCGCGCGGACCGTAAACGCGACGGGGACGATCTATACAGCCTCGGTCGTGACCAGCGCCTTCACCGGTTCGTTCACGGGCCTGGGCAACACGATCTCGAACCTCACCATCAATGCGCCCAGCGCCAGCAACGTCGGCCTCTTCGCGCAGGTCGATCAGTCCTTCTCCTCCCAGACCGGCGCGACGGTTCGCGACGTGGGGATCGTCGGAGGCTCGATCACCGGCCACAGCTTCGTCGGCGCGCTGGTCGGAGCGTTCGGCTCCAACGGCACGAGTTCGGTATTCAACGTGTATGCGACCGCCGCGGTCGGTGGCGGCGCCAGCAGTCTGGATCTTGGTGGTCTGGTCGGGCTGCTCAGCAAGGGATCGATCGTCAACGCCTATGCCACGGGCGCTGTGACCGGCGGCGCGAACAGCAACAATCTCGGCGGTCTAGTCGGTGGCGCCGGCTCCGGCGCGTCGATCACCAACGTTTATGCCACCGGGGCCGCGAGCGGCGCATCCGCCAGCAGCAACATTGGCGGCCTCGTAGGCGCCCTTGCGTCCGGCGCTGTGACAGGCGCCCATGCTACGGGCGCGGTGAGCGATGTGGGCGGTGGTGGGAACACCGGTGTGGGCGGCCTGATCGGCTCGGTGGCGAGCGGGGCGTCCGTCATCAATGCCTATGCGACCGGCGCGGTCACAGGCAACGGCGCCAGCGAGGTTGGCGGCCTTGTCGGCGTCAGCGCCGGGTCGCTCAACACCGTCTATGCGACGGGGAATGTTGCGAGCGGAACGGGGAGCGTCGATGTTGGCGGCCTGGTTGGGGCCGAGAGCGGAGGCTCGGTCGTCAACGCCTATGCGACCGGCGCCGTCACGGGAGATTCGAAGGTCGGCGGGTTGATGGGCGAGGCGGACGGCGGCACGTCGCTCTCGATCGCCTATGCGACCGGAAACGTCTCGGGTACGCAGGACGTCGGCGGGCTGATCGGATGGTCATTCACCACCCTGAACCTCACGCATGCGACCGGTTCGGTGCTGGGGAGTTCAGGCAGCCTGGATCTGGGCGGGTTGCTCGGATTGGGCGGGGGGACAATCTCCAACAGCTATGCCACGGGCTCGGTGACCGGGCCCGGCGCCAGCGCCAATATCGGCGGGTTTGTGGGAGAGCAGACGGGCGCCATCTCCTCGTCATACGCGACGGGCGCCGTCTCCGGGGGCGTCAACAGCCACAACCTTGGTGGACTGGTGGGCTTCGGCGGCTCGTCCATCACCAACTCCTATGCGACAGGTGCGGTCACCAGCGCGGGAGGGGCCAGCGCTGGCAACCTGAGCCTCTACATCGGCGGGCTCGTGGGGTCGGACAGCGGGGCCAATGCCATTCAGGGTTCCTATGCGACCGGCAGCGTAACGACCGGGCAATTCAGCAGCAATGTCGGCGGCCTGCTCGGCTTCCTCTCCACGGGCTCCATCAGCAACGATTTCGCCACCGGCGCGGTGACGGCCGGCTCCGGCAGCTCGACTGTGGGTGGGCTGCTTGGCGGCGACTTCGGCGGGACTTCGATCACGAACGTCTATGCCACCGGCAATGTCGCCGCCGGGAGTGGCAGCGCCGGGATTGGGGGGCTGGTGGGCCTGTCGGAAGGCGACATCGTCGACGCCTATTCGATCGGAAGCGTCAGCGCCGGCTCGGGCTCTACTGCGGTAGGGGCGTTGGTCGGCCAGGACAAGAACAACTCGGCAATGACGGCGGCCTACTACAATACGGACACCGCCGGTCAGGCGCTTGGCGTGGGCGAGATCGGCCTGGGCGCAGGGGGCGCGTTCGGGTCGGTCGGTTTCACGACCAGCCAGTTGCAGGGGGTTCTGCCGAGCGGATTCGGGCCCTCGTTCTGGGGAACCGCCACCGGAATCTATCCCTACCTGAAGACCTTCTTCCCGAACGGCGTGCAGTTGGTCAGGGGCGCCGCCCGCGACAGCAATGGTGTGGCGACGGCAAACGCCCTGCTGGCGGTCTATACGGGGGGCGCCCTGCTGGCGGGAGGTCCACAGACCAGCGCCGCCGATGGCTCGTTCTACGCCCTGGCGCCGACAGGCACGATCACTTCGGCGACACGGGTTGCGGCGACCCTGACGCTCGTCGCGTCGCAGGGCGTGAGCGGGTATACCTACACCGATCAGCCAACACTCAGTTCCGGCAACCTTCTCAACTTCGACGTAACCTCTCACGCGATCGCCGAGACAACGGGTGCGCCAAGTTTCACGGCGATGGGCGCTGATCTGACCGCGACCCTGAGTCCGACTGCATTCGCGGTCCCGCCTGTCGACCTCGTCAACCCCAAGCAGTCGATCCGAGCGACCAACGCCACGGGCTTCACGGTGGATCTGAATCTTGGCTTCAGTGGTCTCACGATCGACGCCACCCAGGGGATCGACGTCACCGCGCGTCTCTTGATCTTGGGGGCGGGTCAGGTGGCGCTGACGATCAACGACGGCGGCGCCGGGGGCGCCCTGACGTTCGGCCTCAGCGCTTCGGGGTTCAGTGGCAATCTTGCGTTCTCGGGGACGCCGCATTCCGGCCAGAGCCTGAGCATCAACGGTCAGGACTATACCTTGGTCTATTCCATGGCTGACCTGGTCGGGATGGGCAACGGCCACTATGCCCTGGCAACGTCGCTGAATCCGATCGGCCCGCCGATCTCCAGCCCTGCGGTGGCTGGAACGTTCAATGGGACCCTCAACGGCCTCGGCAACCCGATCACGAACCTGTCGATCAGCGCGTCGTCGACGACCGGAGTCGGCCTGTTCGGGGTGATCGGGTCGGGCGGCTTGGTTTCGAACCTCGGACTATACAGCGTCAGCGTCAGCGGGGCCTCCAACGTCGGGCTGTTGGCGGGCCAGAACGACGGGACGATCAGTTCCTCGTTCACGTCAGGTACGGTGAACGGCGGAGCTTCGGCCGGCTTTGCCGGCGGCCTGGTGGGCTACAACACCGGCCATCTCTCCGGAGACATCTCGACGGCCGCCGTGACCGGGAACGCTTGGGTGGGCGGCCTCGCGGGGGCGAATTTCGGAACGATCGATGGCCTCTCGCGAGCCAGCGGGAAGGTGAGCGGTCAGATCGGGGCCGGCGGCTTGGTGGGCGAGAACGGCGGAATCCTGAACGGAGTCGGGGCCACGACGGGCGCGGTCTCGGCCCCCACCTTCGCCGGAGGTCTGGTCGGGGTCAACGAGGACGTTGGCGTGATCATCCTGGCCAGCACCAGCGGGGCGACGGTGACGTCCTCCTACGCCGGCGGCGGACTTGTCGGACTGAACTCGGGATCGGTGACAGGATCGACGTCATCGGACGCGGTGAGCGCGACGGAGAAGGCTGGCGGCCTCGTGGGGATGAACCTGGGCACGCTGAGCGGCGACGGCGCTTCGGGACAGGTGAGCGGGCCGAACCAGACGGGTGGGCTGGTGGGCTTCAACGCCGGGTCGGTCAGCGCCTCGAGCGCGTCGGGCGCAGTGAGTGGAGGCGCGTCGAGCGGCTACGTCGGCGGGCTGGTCGGTTACAACGTGGCGCACCTGAGCGGGGTGAGCGCAACGGGGGTGGTGAGCGGCTCAGCGTGGATCGGCGGGTTGGCGGGCTACAACTCTGCCCTGATCGACGGGGCATCCTCGGCCTCCGGGGCTGTGAACGGGCAGGTCGGGATCGGAGGTCTGGTCGGGGACAATGTCGGGGCCCTGAGCAATGTCAGCGCCGGGTCGGGGACCGTGTCGGCCACCAGCTTCGCCGGGGGACTGGTGGGCTATAACGAAGGCGCCGGCACGATCGCGGGGGCCCATGCGACGGGGGCCGGCGTGGGCTCCCCCTATGCCGCGGGCGGCCTCGTGGGGCTGAACGTCGGATCGGTGACGGGATCGACATCATCGGACACGGTGGGCGCCGCGGAAAAGTCGGGCGGGCTGGTGGGGATGAACATCGGGACGCTCAGCGGCGACAGCGCGTCTGGCCAGGTGAGTGGTCCGAACCAGACGGGCGGACTGGTGGGCTTCAACGCCGGGTCGGTTAGCGCCTCGAGCGCGTCGGGAACGGTGAGCGGAGGCGTCTCGGGCGGCTACATCGGCGGGCTGGTGGGCTACAACCTGGCGCATCTGAGCGGGGTGAGCGCGACAGGGGCGGTGAGCGGGCTCGCCTGGATCGGCGGGCTGGCGGGCTACAACTCGGCGGTGATCGACGGAACCGCCTCAGCGTCCGGCCAGGTGAGCGGCCAGGTCGGGATCGGGGGGCTGGTGGGCGACAACGCCGGTACCCTGAGCAATGTCAGCGCAGGGGCCGGGGCTGTCTCTGGCTCCAGCTTCGCCGGCGGCTTGGTGGGCTATAACGAGAGCGCCGGCGCGATCACCGCGGCCAACGCGAGCGGGACCGTGACCGCCGCCTATGGCGGCGGCGGTCTGGTGGGACTGAACAGCGGGTCGGTCAGCCAATCGTTCGCCACGGGACAGGTGAACGCCTCGGAAAAGGGCGGGGGCTTGATCGGGCTCAATCTCGGCTCGATCGCCGACAGCTACACAGCCGGCCCGGTGCTGGCGGGAACTCAGGTGGGCGGCCTTGTCGGCTTTAATGCAGGCTCGATCCAGACCAGTTGGACCAAGTCGGCCGTCGCCGCCGGGGCTTCCTCGGGCGGGGTGGTCGGACTGGCCTTTAGCGGCAGCATTACCAATGTGTACTGGGACGTGACCTTGACCGGCCAACCCGCTGCGGCCGGACCTGGCAGCGGGGGGACCTTCACCAACGTCACCGTTATCGGCGGCGCCACGGGCTACGACGCCCACGCCCAGGCCACCTACGCGGGCTTCGATTTCACCAACGTTTGGGCCATCAACCCGGGCGCGTCGCGGCCCTACCTGAAGAACGTCGCAACGAGCACCCCTGTGCCGTAGCGCCGGGTTGCCGCTTCGGCGCTGTTGTCGTTAGAGTTGTCCATGGGTCGAGTGCGCGGGGAGTGTCTCGCTCGAACTGAGGCGCCCGGGGGAGATCGCCAGTGTCAGTCGAGACCGCGCGTCCGTTGCGTGCCGCCAGGTGGCCGCTGTTCGGGCTGGCGCTATCGGGGCTGATGATGGCCTCTGGCCCAGCGTTGGCGGCGCCGGCTCTGCCGACGGGCGGGGAGGTGACGGCGGGCTCGGCCAGCATCGGGGCGATGTCGGACGACAGCCTGACGGTGAGCCAGGCCTCCGATCGGGCGATCATCGACTGGCAGGGCTTCTCCATCGGCGAGGGCGGGGCAGTCCGGTTCGAGAACGGGGCCGGGGCGACCCTGAACCGGGTGACCGGCAGCTCCGTCTCGGCGATCGACGGCCTGCTCACGGCCAGCGGCAGCATCTACCTGATCAACCCCAACGGCGTGATCGTCGGCCCGAGCGGCCAGGTGCAGGTCGGCGGAACTTTCGCCGCCTCGACCCTGGACCTGGACGACGGCGCCTTCCTGGCGGGCGGACCGCTGACCTTCTCGGGCAGCAGCCGGGCGGCGGTGATCAACTACGGCCATATCGACGCCCTGGGTGGCGACGTGGCGCTGGTGGCCGCGCGGGTCGAGAACCACGGCGTGATCGAGGCCCCCAACGGCGACGTTGGCCTGGCGGCCGGCTACCGGGTGGTCCTGCGAGACGCCACCATGGACGACGGACGCTTCCAGGTGCTGGCCGGCGGGCCTGAGACCTCGGTGACCAGCGACGGGTCGATCGCGGCGGCCGAGGCGGAGCTGAGGGCCAACGGCGGCAACGTCTATGCGCTGGCCGGCAACACCGGCGGGGTGATCAGGGCTACCGGCGTCGCCGCTAGCGACGGCCGGGTGTTCCTCGTCGCCGAGGGAGGTTCGACGACCGCCCAGGGCCGGATCGAGGCCACCGGCCAGGTCGAGACCTCGGGGGCCAGCGTCGACTTCACCGGGCTCAGGGTCGCCGCCCCCAACTGGCTGGTGGACCCCTACA
>Ga0207695_10010469_pt1 | contig 11343 bp, 7 predicted proteins | sample KBSC54metaG_FD_184354 | JGI IMG/M metagenome (GOLD analysis project Ga0207695, IMG submission 184354) | Corn rhizosphere microbial communities from Kellogg Biological Station, Michigan, USA - KBS C5-4 metaG (SPAdes) (version 2) | ecosystem: Host-associated > Plants > Roots > Rhizosphere > Soil... | reverse complement strand
AGAGCCCCATGTCCCTGTGAATCGCAGCCGTCGAATCGTGGAGAGCGGGAAACGGGACTCGAACCCGCGACCCCAACCTTGGCAAGGTTGTGCTCTACCAACTGAGCTATTCCCGCAGTCGCCACAAAGCTAGCCGAAGCGTCGTGGTCGAACAAGAGGACGCACCGGGTGCGCGCCGCCGGGCGGACTCGCTACTGAGGCGATGCCAATGTCGGAATGCTCGTGCTGTACTGCGCGTTGATCGCCTGAATCATCAAGTTGGCCAGCAGCACGTGCGCGGCCGCCGACGGATGAATGCCGTCGAGCGAGATGAAATCGCCGAATGGTTTCGTGGGTTGGGTGAGATCCGGCAGCACCGGGATCTGACCGCTCTGTCGCAGCTGGTCGAGCACCGTATTGGGATCGAAGAATGCCCAGCCGTTGTTCGCCGCGGTCTGCTGAATGAACGCATTGTAGCCGCCCACGGCCTGCGATACGGCGGCGATCTCGGTCGCATCCAACACGAACACCTCGCCGAGTCCGTTAGCATGGTTGGCGAGCGCGTGACAGGCGATGGTGTCGGGCGCCGTGCCGGCCTGCATCGCCTCGAGCAACTCGAAGTTGATGATCGACTGCGTTGCCGGCGTGCAGCTCGTGTCCACCGTGATCGAGGCACCCACGGCTTGCTCGAGCGCCGGCAAGACGCCGGGCGCAAACAGCGCGGCCGCGGGGAAGAATACCGGCGCGTTAGTAAAGTTCACGACACCGATGAGGATGCCGCCCTTGATCGTGCCGCCGGCGTTGAGACCGGTCATCATCGCGTTGTAATTCCGCTCGAATGCGGCTTCGGCGGTCACACCCGGCGACAGCCCAGGCACGGAGTCGAGCACGCCACTCAGCGCCGCGGGCAGCACATCGTTGTTGCCGATCCAGATGCTCACGAACGTCGGCTTCGCGTCCAGCGCGCGCTGGACCTGCGATTTGCCACCGAGGATGAAGGTCGTGAGCGGTCCGCCGCCGCCGGTGCCGATCGGACTCGCGGGATCGAACGAGGCAGCACCCGGCACGGCGACGTTGTTCAGCACCGCGACGCCCGACACTTGCGACCGGAAGAAGCACGTGGTGGCGGTGCCGCCGCCGACGCGCGTGCCCTTGGGGAAACTATCGATGGGCGGCGGGCAGCCGGGATTCAGGAGACTTGCGACCGTGAACGGCGTGTTCATTTGCTGCGCCATCAACACCGGATAGGCTTGATGCTGCGTCGAGTCGTTGATGCCGCCCGACTGGAATCCCGCGGTGATGCTGTTGCCGAGCGAGACGTAGCTGGCGAACAACGGATTCACCGGCGGCGGAGGCACCACCAGATCTTTCGTGCTGCTGCATGCCGCGCCAGCGACGATCATGACGAACGCGGCCGCGCCGGTGACGAGGTTCCGCTCTCGAGACATGGAAGATTCTCCCGTGTGCGTGATCGGTGGCGTCAGAAGTTGGCGCGGATGCTGAGCGACACGACGTTGGCGTCGAGCGTGTAGAAGCCCGAGTTGAGTTCTAACGCAGTCTCATCCGCGCTCGTGCGCTCGACGATGCGGCCGCGGCGTCCGCTCGTGTCCACGTGCAGGTAGGCGGCGTCCAGCGTATAGCGCGGCGAGAGCGGGATGCCGACGCCCGCGGTGTAGTTGCGGCGATTCATGTCGGGGAGGAGCGGCGTCACGGTTGCATCGGGAGCCGGCGATTTCACGTACGTGAATCCGACGCGGCCCTTGATGCCCACGGCGAACGCGTGCTCGGCGCCGACGCGGACGGACCATGAATTGTCGTAGTCCTCGAGGAGTGTCCGGCTCTGGCCGCTCGCGGGTCCGGAAAAATCGATCGGCAGTTGGTCGAACGACGAGAATTGCGTCCACTCGAAGTCGCCCTCGAGCCGGGTATTGACGAGACCGGAGTAGCCGAGTCCCACTTGGAATTGGGCGGGATGTTTGATGCGGGTGGACACCTTCTGCGCGCTGAGCGGCGCGCCCGGTGCGAATTCGGTGGCGAGCACGGCGTCGACGGGCGTGCCCGGCGGGAGATCGAGCGGGTTGCCGGCGGACAAGACGAGATTCGTCGGCACCTGCGAGAAGGTCGCGTCGGCCTTGTCGTAGTGGAAGTCGAGCTGCGACAGGTAGCGCGCGCCGATCTCCCAGTTGGCGCCTAACGCGCCGTGCACGCCGACGTCGAAGCCGAACGCGGTGCCGCTGCCGGAGAGCTTGGCGCGCGCGAACTCGGTTTGCGCGGCCACGCCTAACTGCCCGAAGGTGAGGCCCGGTTGGGCCTGTTGTTGGGCGAGATCGAGCGACTGGCGCAGCTGCACCGTCGAGTAGCCGATCACGGGGCCGCCGCCCACTTGCCAGTTCGGCGCGAAGCGCCAGGCAACGTTGGGCTGAATGTACACGGTCGTGAGCGACGCTTTCAGGGCCTCGAAGCGTCCCGGAAAATCGTTGTGCCATTGCGAGGTGAGTCCGTATGGCACGTACACGCCGAGTCCGGCTGCCCAACGATCGTCCCTGGAGCCGTAATTCACGAACACGTGCGGCGGCACCGAGACGGGCACGTTGCCGTCGAACACGCGACGCGAGGTGTCCGCCGTAAATCCGCCACCAACGATCACCGCGGCGGCGCCGGCGTAGATGCTCCACCCTTCGAGCGATGCGGCGGCGGCGGGATTCCAGTAAATGACCGACGGATCTTTGCACGGCGAGGCGGTCACCGCTTGTCCGCGCGCGACGGCGCAGCTTCCAATTTCGTTCAGCTGGAATCCCTGCGCGCGCGCGCCGACGGCGGCGCCGAGGCATAAGAGCATCACGAACTTTGGAGTACGGAGCACGGTCATGGGACGCCCTCCATCGTGGTGGTGGCGTGCGCGCGGGCGGCGCAAGCGCGCATAACAGTACGAATGTGGTGCGTCTCGGGAAAGGTGCGGTTGGGCGGCGCGCCGCGGGCGTCAGGCCATCACGGCCGCACGCCGAGTGCGTGCACCGCGTACCAGGTGGACCAGGCGAGCAGGCCGGCGAGCGCCGCGTCTCCGCCGTTGCTGGTCGCGCGGCCCTCGGCGTCCACGAGCTCGGCCGCGATGCCGTTGTCGAGCGGCGCGCGCCTCAGCCATTGCAAGACGGCGGGCGCCTCCGGGCCTAACAGACGCGCGCACTGCTCGGCGAGCGCCTTGGGTTCCACGCCTAACCCACGGACGGTGCGCCGGTACACCGAGTCGAACCGCTCGACCGCGTCGTACAACGGCAGCCAGTAGGGCGACGCATTCGGGTCGCCGTCGGTGCCCGAATTGCCGGAGAGGTCGATCGATGTGGCGAAGAGGACTTTCCCGTCGCGCTCGATCGAGAAATGCCGCCGCAGAGCGGCGCGCACGGCTTCCGGATCCTCGACCGAGCGCGCGCTCTCTTCATCGAGCGTGCGCTTGAGGACATCGAGCGCCTGCGCGACGACGGCGTTGCCGTGCAGGGTGAACGGGTGGCCGGCGGGCGCGCCCGAGAGCGTGACTTCGGTGCTGTAGAGCGGGACGTGCTCATCGCGGCGTCCCGACAAATCGTCCCACGAGGCGTAGAGCGCGTCGGCGACGGCGGGCTCATCGACGATCTGATCGTCGCCGGTTTCGCGAATGTAGCGGTCGGTGGCGATGGCGAACGACGCGACGCCTTCGAGCGAGAACCCGGGTTCGAACATGGTGCCGTCGAGATAGTGCACGCCGCTGCCGGGCGCGTAGCCGTGCAGCTCGCACGCGCGGAGCAAGAGCTCGCGCGCGAGCGATGCGTCGGCGAGCTGGATGGCCGGCAGCGTCCAGCCTAACGCGTCCCAGTCGCGCGTCGTCACGCCGCGTCCGTTCCACGGCGCGCGCGAGCGCACGAGGTAGAAGTGCGCGTCGTCCAACGCTCGACCGGCGCCGTAAAAGTAGGCGAACAACAGATTGCGATTGATCAAGCGGTCGATGCCATCGTGCCCAACGGTCTGCTCGAGCTCCTGCAGCGCGTCGCGCGTCATCGTGAGCAGCTCGCTCCACCCGCGCCGGCGCATCACCGCAACGGTGGCCTCGGCGCCATCGCGCTCGGGTCCCGCCGCGATGTAAAACGCTGCGCCTGTGCGCGCGCCGGCCTCGAGGCGAAGCGAGCGCCGAACGGTGAAGCGCGGTGCGTCCCCGGGCTGCACGTCGCTCACACTGTCGGCGTCGGCGGCGACCGCGAGCGCGGCCAATCCCGGTTGGGCACTGCCCTCGAGTACGACCACGCCGTTGTCGGCCAGCGCAATGCGATGCGCGTCGTCCGTTGGGCGCGCGGTGCGCACGCGCAATTGCCGGTGGCCGAGCACGCCTTCGAGCGACAGGTCGACCGTCAGTTCGCGCGAGGTGCGGTTTTCGAGCGCGAATGCGTACACGGCGCCGGCGATGTCCGCATCGCGGCCGTATGGCGCGAACAGCGTCCCGCGGACGACGATCCCGTCGATGGAACACGTGAACGTAGGCAGCCAACTCATGGCGCGTTCCCATGCCAGGCCTTCGGCGCCGAGCTCGCGGCGTGTGCCGTCGATGTGCAGCGTCGGCTTGAGCAACGGCGGCCCGCCCCCGACGAGGAAATCAGCGCTGCCCGCAAACTCGACTGCTGCGCGCGCTCCCCGGTGCAGCACGCCGAGCGCGTGCAGGGCGCCGTCGGCTGGATGGATGCACGGCAGCGTGAGCCAGTGATTGCCGGTCAGTTGCCACGGGATGGCGGCTTTGGGAGTCGAGTTCACGAGCAACGCATTGCGAGAGGTTCGGCGCCGGCGCGGCGTGCACGGGCGTCGCAATGGGTGCAATATACGAGTCGGCGGGACGAAGCGACGGTTGCGGAGCGGCTGCACTCTACAGGCAGCCGTGTTGGCGGGGTCTTACGACAAAAGCTTTGAAGGATAACAACAAGGAAACCGAGGATAACGACAGACATCGCGCTGCGCGGCGGCAACTGCGCTGGCGCATTGCTGGGAAGATAAAGTCAAAAAACAGGCGCGTTATCTGCCCACTAGGTGAACCGCCTCTGAATTAGGAAAGCAGCTGGTTCTGGTACTTACGCTCACATGAGCAACGGACAAAGCACGGTCACTTCGGACAACGCACGGACCGCTCCGCTGCGGGTGAGGGTCCGGCGCTCATTGGCGAGACCATCGGCGCCGTGGCAGGTGATTGTCGGATCGGCGGGAAATCACGTGCAACACACGCTGATGTGGCCGTTAGGCAGGCACGCTCCGCCGAACCGAACGATGCTCATCCTCGGTTTCATCATTGTTATCCTGTCGAGCCTTTGCCGTTAGCCGTTGTGGGACGAACCCTTTGTCGCAGCGATCCGCGACCCGCCCTGACGAGGCGCATCAATTTCGAAGCTGACGGCAGCCACCTGCTCGCTGAACCCGATCCACGAGTGAACGTTGACAACAGTGGAGTGTAATGACAGACTTGCGCGCACAACCCTCCTCCCGATCCGACCTCGCGCTGTCACCGGCGCACACTCCACTCCGCCACCGCTTGTCGTTTCGCTCGCTTGGTCGCGCTGCACTTCCGGTGATCGCGGCATTGACCTTCGCGGCGATGCCTGTCGCTGCGCAGAGCGTGCTGGGATACGGCGACGATGCGACGACAGTACCGGGCGGTGTCGTTCGCATCGGCTTGCTGAACACGTGGTCGCGCTGGTTCCAGGAATACGATGCGGGGCCGGGCGTGCGCATTCAGACTCGGTCGCAAGCGCGCATCACACCGCTTGCGCTGGACTTCGGCCTCACGGACCGGTTGATGCTCACGGCGTCCGTGCCGTCGGTGGGCACCACCGAATCCGCCTTGTACTTCTCCGATCCGGCGCACGGTGACGTCGCCGATTCCATGCGCTCGTTCGATCGGAGCGGCATCGGCGACGCGATGGCCACGCTCAAATTCGTATGGCTCGGCCAGCAGAGCGAGCACGATCGCTTGGCGGAACGTGGGCTGCACGTGCGCAGCGCGCTCTCGGCGAGCGCGGTGATCGGGACCGGGCAGCCTCCGCGTCCGTTTCAGCAGTTCGGCGTCGGAACCGGCGAGGGCGAGTCCGGCCTGCAAGCAGGCTCGTTCTGGGACGTGATCGCCGGGCACTCGTTCTGGACCAGCGTCGCGCTCCGCTACGAGCGCCACATACAGGACACGCGCTCGCTGCGCGTCGGCGCCGGGACGCCAGGCGATCCGTTCGACGCCACCGCGCGCCCGGTCCACACGACCCGCCGGTTAGGCGACGCTTATTCCATCGAGGTGACGCCGAGATTTTCGTTAGGCGAATACTTCTCGGTCGGGGCGCGCTACCAGTACGAGCACGAGAACGCCGGCACGTTCTCGGGCACGCTCGACGTGGTCGATTCCGCGGGCAACGTGACGCATCTCGACGCGGCCACGCTCGGACCAGCGTCGGCGTTCACGAACCAGTGGGTGGGAGTGGGACTCGTGTACTCGAGCGTCGCCGCGAGCGAACGCGGTCACGGCGACTACCCGTTCGAGCTCACCCTCCAGTACCGGCGGCAGGTCGCGCTCACGAATGGTCAACCGGTTCGCGGCGAATGGGCGGCCGGGCTGCGCTTCTATCAGAAGCTCTGGGGACGCGGCATGGTGCGACGCGACGTCGCCGACAGCACTCAGCGGCGCCGCGAACCCTGACGGCGCGACGCGGCCCGTTGCGCCGGCTTTGATGTAGATGCGGCCGGCGTCGCGGGTGACGCGGCGTTGGCGAGCAACTCGCGCGCGTGGGCGAGCGCGGTATCGCTCGATTCGTCGCCGCCCAGCATGCGCGCGATCTCCTGCGTGCGCTCGTCCTCGTGCACCACGCGCGTGTCGGCCGTGGTAATGCCGCCGCGCGCGCCTTTGCTAACCACCACGTGGTGGTGCGCGCGCGCGGCGATCTGGGCGAGGTGCGTGATCGCCAGCACCTGATGGTGCGCCGCGACGCGGCGCATGGTGTCACCTACCTGCAGTCCGACTCGCCCGCCGATACCCGCGTCGACCTCGTCGAAGATGAGCGTCGGGACGTGATCGACGCGCGCGAGGATGGTCTTGAGCGCGAGCATGATGCGCGAGAGCTCACCACCCGAGGCAACCCGGGCCAGCGGCCGTGCGTCGTGTCCAATGTTGAGCGCCACGAGGAATTCGATGTCCTCGGCGCCGGTCGCGGCGGGGTCCGCGCGCGGCACGAGGCGGGCGCTGAACTTGCCATCGGGAATGCCTAACTCAGGGAGCAGCGCGTCGACCTCCATGCCCAGACGGCGCGCGCCATCCCGCCGGCGCACTGTGAGCTCGGCGGCCGCGGCGGTGAACGCCGTGCGCGCGGCGGCGAGGCGCTGCTCGAGCTGCCGGATGTCGATCGACGCCGTGTCCACCAAGTCGAGCTCGGCGCGCGCGGCGCGGCCCGCCTCGAGCACGTCGGTCACCGTTGGGCCATACTTTTTCGTTAGGCGGAACACCACGTCGCGCCGCCGTTCCACCTCGGCGAGGCGCGCCGGATCGAGCTCCACGCCCGACGCGTAGTCGTCGAGCGCGCGCGCCAACTCCTCGAGTGCGTAGTAGCCGTTGTCGAACAACTCCTGGAGACGCGACAACCCGGGATCGATCCGTTGAATCGCACCGAGCGATTTGTTCACGTGGGCGAGGTTGGGCAGCACGCCGCCATCGGACTGTTGCAGGGCGTCGGCCATGCCCTGCGCCAGAGCGCGAAGCTCGTCGGCGTGCTCCAGCCGGCGGCCTTCTTCCTCGAGCGCTTCGGCCTCGCCCGGCGTGAGCTTGGCCTCTTCGATCTCGCGAGCGACGTGCCGCAGATAGTCGGCGCGTCGCTCCGCGTCGGCCGCACGGCGGCGCAGGGCCTCGATTTCCGACCCGAGCGCATGCATGGTGTCGTAGCGATCTCGAACGGCGGCCGCGGCGGGCGCGGCGCCGGCGAACGCGTCGAGCAGATCGCGCTGCGAGTCCGCATCGAGCAGCGACTGCGCTTCGTGCTGGCCGTGCAGATTCACGAGCGTTCGACCGACATCGGCCAACACGCCCGCCGTGGTGGATGCGTCGTTGATCCAGGCACGCGTGCGCCCCGACGCAGCAACCTCGCGCCGCAGCACGACCAGGTCATCGTCCGCGTCGATGCCGTGCGCATCGAGCAGCGTCCGCATTGCGGCGTGGGCGCCGATGTCGAACACGCCCTCCACCGTCGCCTTGTCGGCGCCGGTGCGGATGACGTCGGCGCTCGCGCGTTCGCCTAACAGAAGCGCCAGCGCGCCGACCACGATCGACTTCCCCGCTCCCGTTTCCCCGGTGAGCACGTTGAAGCCCGGTTGGAGCGGCAGCGTGAGACTGTCGATGATCGCGAAGTTGCGGATGCGCAGCTCAGTCAGCACCTGTCGTTCTCGTCGCGCTCGCGCAATCCGCCCCATGTCAGCTTGCGCCGCATGCGGCTGAAGAACGTCGCGCCACGGAAATTCACCAAGAGCACCGGCCGATCCGCCCGCCGGACGGTCAGGGCATCTCCGGTGCCGAATGTCGTACCGGTCTGGCCGTCGATCGTCACCAAAAGCTCTTCGGGCCCATCATCTACTTGCACCACCACCTCCGCCGACGGCGGCAGGACCACCGGGCGCACGGCGAGTGTGTGCGGCGAGATGGGCGTGAGCACGATCGATTCGACCGTTGGCACCACGACGGGGCCGCCGGCAGAGAGGCTGTAAGCGGTCGACCCGGTGGGCGTCGAAACGATGAGGCCGTCGGCGACGAACGCTCCGATGGTTTCGCCGTTCACCGACACGCGAAGGTGAACGACGCGCGCAAATCCACCTTTGTGCAGCACGACATCGTTGAGCGCGCGCCGGCGATCGGCGTGGGCGCGCGAGGTCCGCGCCTCCAGCGCCATGCGGTGCTGCACGGTGTAGTCGCCCTGCGCGAAGCGCTCGAGCGCGCTTTCGAGCTCGTCACCCGCGCAGGCGGTGAGGAAGCCGAGTCGCCCGAGGTTGACGCCGAGGATCGGGATCTGGCGCCCCGCAACCAGGCGCGCGCCGCGGAGCATCGTGCCATCCCCGCCGAGCGTGAGCAGCGCGTCGATGCGCGTCGGGTCTTCGAGCAGCTCGCCGTCGGCGCCCGCTTCGAGCAACTCATCCTCGTACAACAGCGTCATGCCGAGGTCGGGGCCGCGCCGCTTGAGCGTGAGCAGCACGTCGTGCAGCCGCTCGTAGCGGCGATTGCCCACCACGCCGAGGCGCGTCACCCGGCGAGCGCCTCGGTCTCGTGCAGCGCGCGAATGCGCCGGGCGATGCCGCCCGCGTCGAGGCCGACGAGCTCGAGCTGGCGCTGGCGAGGCGCCTGCTCGATGAAACGGTCCGGCACTCCGTGGACTGCGACGCGCACCGCGGGATCGAGCCGCTCGATCACGGTGGACATGTACGCGCCGAAGCCGTTGATCACCGTGCCTTCTTCGACCACGAGCACGCGTTTGTGCTGGGCGACGATGGCGGTGAGGGTGATCTCGTCGTACGGCTTGAGGTAGCGGCAGTTGACGACGGTGCACTCGATGCCGTCGGCGGCGACGCGCTCGGCGGCGGCGAGCGCGGGCAGCACCATGGTGCCGGTCGCGAGGATGGCGTAGTCGCCGCCCTGGCGCAGCACTTCCCATGTGCCTAACGGAGCTGCGGGAATGGTCGTCGCCGGCGGCACCGCGTCGGGTGCAGTGTCGCGCGGGTAGCGGATGGAGAATGGTCCCTTGGTGTGGTCCAGGCCGGCGCGGAGCAGCGCGATCATCTCGGTGCCGTTCTTGGGCGCGGTGACCACCATGCCCGGCACGGCGAGCAGATACGCGATGTCGTAGAGGCCCATGTGGGTCGGGCCGTCCTCGCCGACGAGCCCCGCGCGGTCCATGCAGAAAATGACCGGCAGGTGCTGGATGGCGACGTCGTGAATCAGGTTGTCGTACGCGCGCTGGAGGAAGGTCGAATAGATCGCGCACACCGGGCGCACGCCGTGCGCGGCCAGGCCGGCCGCGAACGTCACGGCGTGGCCCTCGGCGATGCCGACGTCGAAGTGGCGGCTGGGGAACGTCTTGGCGAACACGCCGGTGCCGGTCCCGGCCGGCATCGCCGCGGTGATCGCCACGACATCCGCGCGCTCCGCGCCCAACTCAGTTAGGCCCTTGCCGAACACCGCCGTATAGGCCGGGTTGGCGGTGGACGCCCGGCGGGGCTTGCCCGTGGCCGGGTCGTGGCCCGGGGGCAACGCGTGCCACTTCTCCGAGTGGTCGCCCGCCGGAAAGCCCTTCCCTTTCTGCGTGATCACGTGCACGAGCCGGGGCGTACGCATGCCCTTCACCGCTTCGAGCGTGTCGACGAGCACGTTGATGTCGTGTCCATCGATCGGTCCGAAATAACGGAAGCCGAGCTCCTCGAACAGCACGCCGGGCGTGAGGAAGCTCTTCATGCTCTCTTCCCACCGGCGCACGAGGGTGCCGATGGCGGACAGCGGTCCGGGCAGCTCATCGACGACGAACCCGATCGCGCCGCGGACGCGGTTATAGATCGGATTGCGCTGGATCGATCCGAGATACTTGGAGATGGCGCCGACGTTCGGCGCGATGGACATCTCGTTGTCGTTCAAGATGACGATGATGTCGCGGTCGGACGCGCCGGCGTTGTTGAGTCCTTCGTAGGACAACCCGCTCGTGAGCGCGCCATCGCCGACCACCGCCGCGACGCGAAAGTCCTCGCCGCGCAGATCGCGCGCGGTCGCGATGCCTAACGCCGCCGAAATCGCCGTGGCGGCGTGGCCGGCGCCGAAGGCGTCATACGGGCTCTCGTCGCGCTTGAGGAATCCGGACATGCCCGCTTCCTGGCGGAGCGTCTCGAACCGGTCCTTGCGCCCGGTGAGCATCTTGTGCGGATACCCCTGGTGCCCAACGTCCCACACGATCTGGTCGTGCGGCGTGTCGAGCACGTAGTGGAGCGCCACCGTCAGTTCCACCACGCCGAGTCCCGCGCCGATGTGGCCGCCGGTGCGGGAGCAGCTGTCGATCAGCGCCACCCGAAGTTCCGTCGCCAGGGTACGCAGTTGCTCGCGCGTGAGCTTCTTGAGATCCGCCGGACTATCGATGCGATCGAGAATGGACATGCTCGGGTTGTCTCGAGACTACGAGGTACGCAACACGACGAACCGCGCCAGGCGCTCGAGCGCGGGTGTCAGCACACCGTGCTCGCGCAAGGCATCGCAGGCCTCGCGCGTGAGCGCGTCCGCACGGGCCACCGCGCCCGGAATGCCGAGGAGGGCGGGATACGTGCTCTTGCCCAACGCCGCGTCGCGGCCCGCGGTCTTGCCCA
>Ga0207695_10010468_pt1 | contig 11343 bp, 9 predicted proteins | sample KBSC54metaG_FD_184354 | JGI IMG/M metagenome (GOLD analysis project Ga0207695, IMG submission 184354) | Corn rhizosphere microbial communities from Kellogg Biological Station, Michigan, USA - KBS C5-4 metaG (SPAdes) (version 2) | ecosystem: Host-associated > Plants > Roots > Rhizosphere > Soil... | reverse complement strand
CCACCGCGATCGCCACCGCCACGAGGAGCGCGCCGATGGCGACGCTCCCCGCCGCGTCGTAAGCCGCGTTCCCGGTCAAGGCGGCGGCCGCGACCGCGGCGAACGCGAGCGCGAGGCCCAGCAGGGCCGCGAGGTCTTCGCCGAAGACCACCACCAGCTCCGCGTTCCGCGTCGACCGGAACCAGCGCCAGAGCGTGCGTCCCGCCTGGACCTTCCGCACCTCCCGGAGGGCCCCCGCCATGGAGAAGGCCTCCATCACGATCGAGAAGGCGAGGACGCCCAGCGCGATCCAGGGGGAGGCGACCGGCGTGGGATCCACGAGCTTGTGCACCCCCTCGTAGATCGAGAAGAGCCCGCCCACCGTGAAGAGCATGATCGCCACGACGAAGGACCAGAAATAGGTCTCCTTCCCGAAGCCCAGCGGGTATTCCGCGTCGGGAGGCCGCCGCGAGCGCTTCATGCCGAGGAGGAGGAGGAGCTGGTTTCCGCAGTCCGCGGTGGAGTGGACGGCCTCGGCCAGCATCGCGCCGGAGCCGGTGAGCGCGGCCGCCGCGTACTTGGCCACCGCGATCGCGCCGTTCGCCGCCAGCGCGAGCAGCACGGCGCGGGTGGAATCGGCCTCGCCGCCCGCCGGTGGGTCGCTTGCCATGCGCGGATTCTGGCCTCGCGCCGGGGCGGGGGCAAGGCCGTTTCGTCGTCCGCCGGGAACGGATTTCCGGCGTCCTTGAAAATCTTTCCTCCCCGGAACGGTCGTGCCGCCCCGACACCGGGGCGATAGGCCTTGACCGACAAGGCCTTTCCGCCCGTCCGACAGGGCGGCATGGAGGTTGCGTCATTTTTGCCTTTCGCAATCGCAAGGACGCACCCCATGATCGTCGTGAGCCGCACCGCACCTTTCCGTTCCAGCGCCAACGAGCTCCTCGCCCCGCCCCTCTCGGGGGGCGCCCGGGTGGACATCTGCATCCTCGGGGCCGGGCTTTCGGGCATGGTGGCCGCCTACCTCCTCGCCCGGGAGCACCGGTCCGTGATGGTGATCGACGAGGGTCCGATCGGCGGCGTGCACGGCGGCTTCGAGGCGGCGCACCTCGCGAGCGTCATGGAGCGGCCCTACGCGTGGATGGAAGCGCGGCACGGCGCCGCCGGGGCGCGCGTCGCGGCGCAAAGCTACGCGGCGGCGATCGACGCGCTCGAGGCGATCGCCCTTCGCGAGCACATCGCCTGCGAGTTCGAGCGCCTCGACGGCTACTTCGTGGCCTCGCCCTCCGATCCGCCGGGTGCGTTGCGGCGCGAGCTCGCCGCCGCAAGGCGCGCCGGAGTGGCCGGCGCCGAGATCCTCGAGTCGGCGCCCATCGCGGGCGTGACCTGGGGCCCCTGCGTGCGCTACCCCGGGCAGGCGCACTTCCATCCCACGCGCTTCCTCGCGGGCGTGGCCCGCGCGATCGTGCGCGAAGGCGGCCGGATCCACTGCGGCGTGCGCTGCAAGTCGATCGATCCCGGAAAGCCGATCACCGTCGTGACGGGCTCCGGGCATCGCATCGAGGCCAACACCCTCGTCACCTCGCATCCCGTCCACGGCGGCCCGGGCAACGGGATCCACCCCGCGCCGCGCATGGCCCACGTCGTGGGCCTGCGCGTGCCGCGCGGCTCCGTGCCGCGGGGGCTCTACTGGGAAAGCTCGGATCCGGGGCGCTGGGTGCGCCTGCGCTCCCAGGGCACCGGCGCGGGAGAGGTGCTGCTCGTGGGCGGCGAGGACCCGGCGGGCGACGACGACCACACGGCGTATCGCTACCTCGCGCTGGAGGAGTGGGCGCGCACGCGCTTCCCCACCGCGGGCGAGGTCGTGCAGCGTTTCACGGGCCAGGTCATGCAATCCTCGGACATCTTCGCGCTCGCGAGCCGCGGCGAATGCGATTCGGAGAGCGTCTTCGTGCCGGCCGGGGAGTGGGGCACCGCGATGACGCGCGGCACGATCGCGGGCCTCGTCATCAAGCACTTCGCGGACGGCGCGGAGCTTCCGTGGGCGGAGCTCTACGTGCCCGAGGCCTGCGCCACGCGCGGGGAGGCGCGGGCGGCGTTATAGAATCGCGGCTTGATTTCCACGCCGCCTTCCTTCACGCCGCTGCTGGAGCCGCGCGACGTCCCCGACGCGCTCACCTTCGCCTTTCGCGCGAACGAGATGCTCCTGCGCGAGGCGGACCTCGCCTTGCCCGATGTCCGCGCCGTGGCGGCCCTGGGGGTCGACGCGGCGGATCTCCTCCCGGTGGGCCTCTACGGCGGCCGGTACTGCCAGGCCGCATGGCTCCCGGCGCCGGGCGCTCCCCCCGAGGGCTACGCCTTCCGGGGCCTGCGCTCGCTCTTCGGCCGCGTGGACGAGGGACTGATCGCCGTCGCCGGCCGCGCGTTCCAGGTGGCGGATTGGGCGCGCACGCACCGCTTCTGCGGCGCCTGCGGGCGGCCCATGTCGCGCGCCCCGGGCGAGCGCGCGATGAAGTGCGCCTGCGGCCACGCGGCGTATCCGCGCATCTCGCCGGCGATGATGGTGCTGGTGAGGCGCGGCCCCGCCATCCTCCTCGCCCGGAACGTCGCGGCGCCGCCGGGCCGCTTCAGCGCGCTCGCCGGGTTCGTGGAGCCCGGCGAAAGCGTCGAGGAGGCGATCCACCGCGAGGTGCGCGAGGAAGTGGGCCTCGAGGTGAAGGACCTGCGCTACTTCGCGAGCCAGTCGTGGCCCTTTCCCGGCTCGCTGATGCTCGCCTTCACCGCGGAATACGCGGGGGGCGACATCGTGCCGGAACCGGGCGAGATCGCGGAGGCGCGCTGGTTCGGGCCGGGCGATCCATTGCCCGAGCTCTCGCCCCGGCAGTCGATCTCGCGGGCGCTGATCGACGCGAACCTTGGGGCTACGGGGCCACCGTCGCGTCGGTGACACCGCTCGCGGCGAGCGCCTTCGCGACGAATCCCGACCGCTTCGCCTCCTCGATGAAGTCGTGGAGGTAGCGCTCGGCGTTCGGGCGCGCCTTCGGGACGCCGGCCGCCTGGCCGATCACCATGAAGTTGCCGTCGATCACGCGCAGGCCCGGGTCCTTCGCCGCCGCGGCGACGAGCGGGTTCTTCACGCCGCCCACGGCGTCGAGCTTCTCCGCGAGGAAGAGGTCGATCGCGGCCTTCGAGGTGGGCGCCTTCACGAGCTTCGCGTGCTTCAACGTGCGGGTGAGGTAGAGGTCGTACGCGGTCTTGTCGCCCACCGCGACCCGCACGCCGTCGTGGTCCACGTCCGCGATGGTGCGAAGCGGCGAATCCACGCGCACCATGTACGTCCCCTCGATCTGCACGTACGGCCTCGAGAAGCCGATCACGTTCGCGCGGGCCGGGTCGTTGGCGAGGAATGCGACGTCCCACGCGGAGTCCGCGGCGTCGGCCATCTTGCCGGCCGTGTCGTAGGTCGCGTAGGAGACCGGCACGCCCAGGCGCCGGGCGAGCTCGCGGCCCAGCTCGGGCCCCACGCCGCGCGGGGCCCCGCCCGCGGGATCCTTCTGGGCGATGACGGGATTGCCGTAGTTCACCCCGATCCGCAGCACCCCGCTCGGGGCGAACTCGCGGGCGAGGGACGGCGTCGAGGGATTCGGCATGGCACAGGATCCGAGGAGGATGGCGGCGGCGAGGGCGGGCAGGCGCATGGTGGACCGCATTCTAGCCGGGCCGGGCTAGGGGCGTGAAACGAAGGCGTTCCCGTGCACGTAGAAGCGCAACAGCCGGCGCGCCCAGTGGCCGGCATAGTCGACGCCGATGCGCGGGCGCTTCACGATGCGGATCGGGGCCTCCCGCGGCGGCTGCGCGATGTGGAACTCGCGGCTCAGCAGGTCGCGGCCGTGGAGCCGCCCGTCGATGCCCATCGCCTTGCAGAGGAGCGCGGGCCCCTGGGTGCGGCCCTCGACGTTCTTCACGGGCTCCAGCGCCCGCAGGAGCACGGCGGAGGCCACGCCCTCGGGCTGGGTCACCACGTTCATGCACCAGTGCATGCCGTAGATCATGTAGACGTACGCGTGCCCGGGCGGCCCGAACATCACCCGCGTGCGCGGCGTGAGGCCCCGCGCGGAATGCGCCGCGAGGTCGTGCGGCCCGAGGTACGCCTCCACCTCGACGATGCGCCCGACGCGCTCGACGCCCGCCACCACGTGCACGAGGTGCTTCCCGAGGAGCGCGTGGGCGACCTCGACCGTGTCGCGATCGTAGAACGCGCGCGGCAGCCGCGCGCTCACTCGTGCACGGCGCGGCTGTCCGCCGGGGCCTCGCCCCGCTCCTTCATGCCGTAGTCGCGCAGGACCGCCGCCACGCGGAGGCGATAGTCCGCGAAGACGCCGCCGCGCCCCTTGGCCTGGGCGGCGCGGTGCGTCTCGCGGTTGCGCCACGCGCGCACGGCCTCCTCGTCGCGCCAGAACGAGAGGGAGAGGATCTTTCCCTTCGTGGCGAGGCTCTCGAAGCGCTCGATGGAGACGAACCCGTCCATCTTCTCCAGCTCGGGCTTGAGCTTCGCGGCGAGCTCCAGGTATTCCGGCGCGCGCCCGGAGGCGGGCCACACTTCGAAGATCACGACCACCATGCCGTTCCCATCCCTGTCGATGCGAGCGATCATGCTAACCGATGCGCGCGCCCGCGGTCACGTTTGGTAACGCCGCGGAACGGTTCGGTCATGATACGGTTCGAGCCCATGAGACCCCTCTTCCCCCGCGCTTCCTCCGTTGCGGCCCTGGCCGCCGTCCTCCCCTGCGTGGCTCTCGCGGCCACCTTGGCCCTTCCCGCCGCGGCCGCGACCGAGCGGCCGGAGGACCGATGGAACCTCGCCGACCTCTACCCGGACACGGCCGCCTGGAACGCCGACGCGAAGGCGGTCGAGGCGACGCTCGCCCAGGTCGAGGCCTGCAAGGGCCACCTCGGAGAGTCCGCCCGGCGCCTGCACCAGTGCCTGGACCTGTGGGCGGACGCGGGCAAGCGCGGGGCGCGGCTCGCGGTCTACGCGAACGAGCTGAACGCGCAGGACACGGGCGTGCCCACGAGCCTGGAGCTGCGCCAGCGCTCGCAGGTGCTCGCCTCGAAGCTGGGCGAGGCGGCCTCGTTCATCCGTCCGGAGATCCTGGCACTCGGCAAGGCCGCCGTGGACCGGTTCTTCGCCGAGGACCCCGGCCTCTCGATCTACCGCCACCCGATCGACGACATCCTGCGTTCCGCGCCCCACACGCGCGACGCCGAGGGCGAGGCGATCATCGCCGCCTTCGACCTCTCGTCCGGCGCGGCCGGCGCGGCGTACGAGACGCTTTCCAACGCCGACATGCCGTGGCCCACCGTGAAGCTTTCGGACGGGAAGGAAGTGCGGCTCGACCAGTCCGCGTATACGCAATACCGCGAGAGCGCCAACCGCGGGGACCGCAAGAAGGTGTTCGACGCCTTCTGGGGCAAGTTCAAGGAGTTCGAGCGCACCTTCGGCGTGACCTTCTACTCGAACCTCAAGGAGGACACGGTCTACTCGAAGATCCGCGGCTACCCGGACTCGCTCCACCGCGCGCTCGACCGGAACAACATCCCGGTGGCGGTCTACGACACCCTGATCGAGCAGACGAACGCGAACCTCCCCACGCTCCACCGCTACTTTCGCCTCCGCGCGCGCATGCTGGGCGTGAAGGAGATGCGTTACTACGACATCTACCCGCCGCTCGTGAAGAGCGCGCGCGAGTACCCCATCGACGAGGGGAAGAAGCTCATGCTGGAGGCCGTGAAGCCGCTGGGCGAGGACTACGTGAAGGCGATGCGCGAGGGCCTCGAGCACCGCTGGATGGACGTCTATCCGCGGCCGCGCAAGCTTTCGGGCGCGCACATGGCGGGCGCCGCCTACGACGTGCACCCCTATCTCCTCATCAACTACACGGGTAACTACGAGTCGGTCTCCACCATCGCGCACGAGTGGGGCCACGCGATGCACACGTACCTCTCCAACCGCGGGCAGCCCTTCGTCACCTCGCGCTACCCGATCTTCGTGGCGGAGATCGCCTCGACGCTGAACGAGGCCCTCCTCCTCGACCACGTGCTCAAGACCGCGAAGGACGACGACGAGCGCCTGCTCTACCTGGGCTCCGCGCTCGAGGGGCTGCGCGGCACCTTCTTCCGCCAGGCGATGTTCGCGGAGTTCGAGCGCGAGGTGCACGGGCGCGTCGACCGCGGGGAGTCGCTCACGGGCGCGAAGCTCACGCAGATCTACGGCGACATCCTCAGGCGCTACCACGGCGACAAGGAAGGCGTCGTGAAGATCGACGACCTCTACGCGACCGAGTGGGCGTACATCCCCCACTTCTACAATTCCTTCTACGTCTTCCAGTACGCGACCTCGATCGCCGCGAGCTCGCTCTTCGCCGAGGCGATCCTCAAGGGCGAGCCGGGCGCGCGCGAGCGCTACCTGAAGCTCCTGTCCTCCGGGAGCTCCGACTATCCCTACGACCTCGTGAAGCGGGCGGGCGTGGACCTCGCGACGCCGGCGCCGTACCAGGCGATCGTCGCGCGCATGAACCGGATCATGGACGAGATCGAGGCGATCCTCGCGCGCCGCGGGAAGTGATCCGCTATCCGCCCTTCGCGGGCTCCATCGAAAGCCCCCGCGCGAGGGGAAGGTCGCGGATGCGCCGCCCGCTCGCGTGCGCGATGGCGTTCGCGAGCGCCGCCGACATCGGCCCCTGTCCCGCCTCGCCCGCGCCCAGGAAGGGCAGGCCCGGCCGGTCGATGACGTGGACCTCGACCGAGCGGGGCGCCGCGCCGAAGCGCAGGATCGGATAGGTCGACCAGTCGACCGACCGGATGCGGGACGCGTCGAACGCGACCCGCTCGTAGAGCGCCCAGCTCGCCGACTGGACGATCGCGCCCTCGATCTGGTTGCGGATGCCGTCGGGGTTCACGACCTGCCCGCTGTCCACGGCGGCGACGACGCGCCCCAGCGTAGGACGGCCCGTGTCGAGGTCCACCTCGACCTCGCAGGCGATCGCGCAATAGGTCGCGTGGTTCTTGTAGCGCGCGAAGGCGAATCCCCTGCCCTTGCCCGTCCTCGCCGGCGCGCCGGGCGTCCAGCCGAAGCGCTCGGCCGCGAGCTGCACGACATCGCGCGCCCGCGGGTCCTCGAGGTGGGCGAGGCGCAGCTCGACGGGGTCGCGGCCGGCCGCCGCCGCCAGCTCGTCCATGAAGCTCTCGACCGCGAAGACGTTCATGTGCGCGCCCAGGGCGCGCAGCGCCGACACGCGGATCGGCATGCGCTCGATGAAATGGTGCGTGACCCGCGCGCTCGGAAGCACGTAGAGCGGGATCGCGTTCCGGTCCCCTCCGCCGTCGGGGAGCGGCAGCGGCTTGGGCTCGGGCGGCGCGAAGGCCTTGGCTCCGTGCTGCGCCGCGAGGAGGGCACCCGCGCCGCCCGGACGCATCGAGTGCGTGTTGCTCCACACCGCGTAATCCCAGTCGACGATCCGGCCGGAGGCGTCCAGCGCCGCGCGCGCCTTCGCGACCATCGCGGGGCCGAACGGCTCCCACGCGTGCTCCTGCTCGCGCATCCACTGCACGCGCACCGGGCGGCCCGGAACGTGGGTCGCGATGAGCGCCGCATCCGCCGCCGCGTCGTCCGCGCCGTTGTGGCCGTAGCAGCCGGCGCCCTCCGCGTGGATGCACCGCACGCTCGCCGCGGGCATGCCGAGCATCTCGGCGATCGCGGCGCGGTCGGGATAGACGCCTTGCGTATGGGTCCACACGGTGAGCTTGCCGTCCGTGAGCTGCGCCACGGCGCAAGAGGGCCCGATGGAGCCATGCGCGAGGTATGGGCGCGAGTACGCCGCCTCGACGATGCGCGTGCCGGCGGAACCGCCGCCGCGCGCCTCGTGGATCACCATCGCCTTCGCCGGAAGGGACGTCACCACCTCGGGAAGCCGGCGCTCGTCCGGGAGGCTCGCCGCCTCGTTCCAGCGCGCGGCGGCCGCGAGCTCGCGCATCGCCTGGATCGCCGTCCATTCGCGATCCGCGACCACCGCGAGGAAGTCGCCGTCGCGGACCACCTTCACGACGCCCGGGCGGCGCGAGACCGCCTCGATCTCGACCGCCGCGAGCTTCGCCCCGTAGCCGGGGGGACGGACGATCCGCGCGTGCAGCATCCCGGGCAGGCGAACGTCGTGGACGTACGCCGCTTCGCCGGTAACCTTCGCCGGGATGTCGACGCGGCGCACCGGCCGGTTCATCACCCTGAACTGGCCGGGATCCTTGAGCTTCGTGCCGGGATCGGCCGCGACGTGCAGGTCGCGCCCGGCGATGAGCTCCCCGTAGGCCGCCCGCCGGCCCGCGGGGCCGATCACGGTCCCGCTCTCGACGGTGAGGCCTTCGGGCGGCACGTTCCAGCGGCGCGCCGCCTCGGCCACGAGGATCGCCCGCACCTGGGCCGCCGCGTGCCGGATCGCCGTGCCGCTGTCCTCGAGCGACTTGCTGCCCGCAGTGAAGCCCTCGTTCGCCGTGCGCGCGGTGTCCGCGGTGACGAGGCCGATCGCCGCGAAGTCGACGTCGAGCTCCTCCGCGGCGATCTGCGTGATCGCGGTCTTCACGCCCTGTCCCAGCTCCGCCTTCCCGGTGAAGACGGTGATGGCGCCCGTGGCGTCGATGCGGATCCACGCGTCGAGGTTGGGCGTCTTCGAAAGGCTCCCGGGCAGCGCGGGCTTGCCGCCGGCTCCCTGCGCGAAGAGCCGGGGCGCGAGCGTGAACGCGACCACCAGCGCGCCGGACTGGCGCAGGAATTCGCGGCGCGCGTTCATGCCTTCGCGGCTTTCACGGCGGCCCGCAGGATCCGCATGTGCGTGCCGCAACGGCAGAGGTTCGGGTGGAGCGCCTTCCGGATCTCGGCCTCGCCGGGGTGGGCCTCCTTCCGCAGGAGTGCGGCGGTGCGCATGATCATCCCGGGGATGCAGAAGCCGCACTGCGCCGCCTGCTCCTCGATGAACGCCTGCTGGATCGGCCCCGGGCTCGCGGCGGACCCCAGCCCCTCGAGCGTCGTGATGCGCCGCCCTTCCACCATGGCGAGCGGCGTCACGCAGGAGAACACCGCCTCGTCGTCGACCAGCACGGTGCACGCCCCGCACTGCCCGAGGCCGCAGCCGTACTTGGCGCCGTTCAACGCGAGCTCGTCGCGCAGCACGTAGAGAAGCGGCGTGTCCGGCTCCGAGCTCACGTCGCGCCACGTCCCGTTCACCTCGATGCGCCCGCTCATCGCGAATCTCCCATCCGTGCGGGATCGAGGCCCGCGCCACCCGCCACCGACTGCGCGCCCTCCGGGCCCGCGCGGCGCGCCTGGGCGACGACGCGCTCCAGGTCCTCCCAGGGAGGCTTGTCCGTCAGGCGCGCGCGCATCCAGCGCGAAAGCCCCACCACCTGCGCGTCGGTCATGGCCCCGGCGTAGCCCGGCATGATCGGCGCGGTCGCGGCGTCCGCCGCCGGAAGGCCGTACAGGATCACGTTCGCGAGGTTGCGCGGGCTTTCGCCGGCGACGCCGATGCTCCGCGCGAGCGGGATGCCCCCGAAGGGCAGCGGCCGCGCGCCGTCGTGGCATTGCACGCAGGCCGATTCGTACAGGCGGGCGCCTGCGGAGCCGTCGCCCGGCGCCTGCGCCGCGCGTTCCGCCGCGGGCCCGCGCCGCCCGTCCATGAGCGCGACCACGTAACGCGCCATGTCGCGCACGTCGGCATCATTCGCCATGGCGAGCTCGTGCGTCACCGGCGCCATCGGGCCCCGCGAGACGCCGTGCTGGGGATGCCAGCCGCGCTGCAGATACGCGCGCAGCGCATCCACGGTCCAGGGAACCGGCGCGTTCGAGCGCGCGTTGATCGCGTAGGCGTGCCAGCCCTCCGCCTCGCCCCCGTCGAAGTGGCGGTCCGCGCGCTCGGCGCCCAGCGCATTGCGCGGCGTATGGCACGAGCTGCAATGGCCGAGGCCCTCGGCGAGATATGCCCCGCGGTTCCACGCCGCATCGTGCGCCGGATCCGCGCGGTAGGGGCCGGGCTTGAAGTAGAGCGCCTTCCAGGCGCCGATGAAGGCCCGCACGTTGAACGGAAAGCGGATGCGGTTCGCGGGCGGACGGCTTTCCACGGGCGGGCGCGTCATGAGGTACGCGTAGATGGCGCGGTCGTCCTCGTCCGTGACGAGGGTGAAGCGGTCGTAGGGAAACGCGGGATAGAGGTGATGGCCGCCGCGGTCGACGCCTTCGCGCATCGCCCGGCGAAACGCCTCTTCCGACCAGCGCCCGATGCCCGTCTGCGGATCCGGCGTGATGTTGGTGGAGTAAATCGTACCGAAGGGGGTTTCGAGCGGCAGGCCGCCCGCGAAGGCCCGTCCGACCGCCGCGGTGTGGCAGGTCCGGCAGTTGCCGATCGCGGCGAGCGCCTCACCGCGCTTCACGAGCGCGGCATCGAAGGCGCGCGGCGCGGGGGGCGCTTCCAGCCCCGCGAGGGGCGCGCGATCGCCGGTCGCGCACGAGCCCAGCGTGAGCAGGGCGAGCGCGGCGGTTGCGGCGGTCGCGGCAGGGAGCCCGAATGCGCGTCTCATCGACGACTGTGACCCTTCGCGGCCCGATCGGTTGCGAAGCGTACCACCCGCGGTCCCTTCCCGCCGGGCTCAGCCCGCGCGGGAAGCGAGGCGGGAAAGGTCGAGCCGGGTATCGAGCCGCAGCTCCGGTGCCGCGGCGCCGCCCGCGGGCGCGGCCCTCTCGGCGGGGGTGCGCAGGACGAGCCATGCGACGGATCCCAGGGCGGCGGCCGTGAGCACGAACGCCCCGATGCGCGCGGTGGGCCTCACCTGGCGCCCCACGCGTGAAAGGGCGGCCTCGCGCCGGGCGCGCCGTTCGCCCGAGGCGTGGTCGCGCGCACGCCGCGCGGCCATCGATTCGGCATGGGAGCGCTCGTCGCGGCGCTCGCTCGCCTCCACCGCGGCGGCGGCCGCCTGCAGGGCCTTCTCGCGCGCGATCGATTCCATGCGCTCGCGCTCCCGCGCGAGCTCCATCGCACGGGCTTCTCCCGCCTCGCGCTCGCGGGCGAGCGCCTCGGCGCGCTCCTCCGCGGCGATCCGCGCACGGGCGGCCTCGATCGCCGACCGCTCCTCTTCCTCTCGCACGCGCAGCCGCTCGAGCGCCTCGCGCTCGGCTTCCCCACGCGAGCGCGCGGCCGCTTCCGCGCGCTGCGCGAGGCTTCGCATCTCGCGGGCCTCGCGCGCGGCGAGCGCGTGTGCGGCGGAGCGTTCGAGCGCCGCGGCGGCGGCCTGCCGGTCCGCCTCCTCGCGCGCCGCGAGCGCCTC
>Ga0207695_10010466_pt1 | contig 11344 bp, 8 predicted proteins | sample KBSC54metaG_FD_184354 | JGI IMG/M metagenome (GOLD analysis project Ga0207695, IMG submission 184354) | Corn rhizosphere microbial communities from Kellogg Biological Station, Michigan, USA - KBS C5-4 metaG (SPAdes) (version 2) | ecosystem: Host-associated > Plants > Roots > Rhizosphere > Soil... | reverse complement strand
GCAAGCCGGCGATCGTGCTCGACGTCGCGCACAACCCGCACGCGGCGGCCGTGCTCGAGCAGAATCTCGGCAACATGGGCTTTTTCCCGTACACGTACGCGGTGTTCGGCGCGATGCACGACAAGGATATCGACGGCGTGCTGAAGCACCTGAAAGGCGAGATCGACCACTGGTGCGTGACCGACCTGCCGCTGCCGCGCGCGGCCTCCTCGGAGCAGCTCGAAGCCGCGCTGCGCAAGGCTGGCGTGGAGGAGGGGCCCGATTCGAGCGTGACGCGTTACGCGTCGCCCGCCGAAGCGTTTCGCGATGCGCTAAAAAGAGCATCCGAGAATGATAGAATTGTGGTTTTCGGCAGTTTCCATACGGTTGCCGGCGTGCTGGCCTACCGTAAATCGCAGCAACACTGACTGACGGGCAGTTTCGGACTCAGCCATTCATGGGAATTTTCTCGTTCGGCAAAAAAGACGACGACGCGCCCACGCGGCGCGGCGGTCGCACCGGGACCTCCCGGAACGTGCGCACGGAGCGCACTGAACGCGTCGAGCGGCGCCCGCGCCGCACCGAGCGTCCGGAGTCGGACGCGCTGCTCCTCGATCCGACCCTTCCAGAAAAGCAACGCGCACGCCGTCGCCTCGTCGGCGCGATCGCGCTCGTCGTGGCCGCCGTGATCGTGCTGCCGATGGTGCTCGATTCGCACCCGAAGCCGGTGACGGACGACATCGCGATCGACATCCCGAACCGGCCCGCGCACCAGGCAGTCGCGCCGCGTGACGACGACGCGTCCGACGTGCAGGCAGGCGTCGCGCACGACGAGCCGCCGGCATCCGACACCGCCGTCGCGGCGGTCCCGGCGCCTGCGCCGAAGGATGCCGCCAAGCCGGCCGCGAAACCCGATACGACGACCACGGCGAGCGTGACGCCGCCGAAGCCCGCGCCGAAGCCGGCTGCTCCCGCGGCGAAACCGGCCGCGCCGAAGCCGGCGCCCGCGACCGTCGCGAATGCCGACGCCGCGAGCCCGGACAGCGGCGATGCATCGTCGCCGTCGTCGCCGGCCGGTGCGCGCTTCGCGGTGCAGCTCGGTTCGTTCAAGGATGACGCGACGGCCCGTTCGTGGGCGACCAAGTTGAAATCGGCGGGTGTGCCCGCATATGTCGAGCATCGCAAGCAGGCAGACGGTGGCACGGCTACACTGTTGCGTGCCGGCCCGTTCGCGGATCGAGCGGCGGCGTCCGCCGCGATCGCGAAGGTGCGCGAAGCCGGCCTGACGCAGTAACGCACGATGCTGACCGCTTTCGACTACGCTGTATTGGCGGTGATCGTGTTGTCGGCGCTGCGCGGTGCGTGGCGCGGCTTCGTGTCGGAGATTTTCGGGCTGATCGGCTGGATCGCGGCGATCGTGATCGCCGGTCGCTACGTCGGGCTGGTCGTGCCGTACATTCCGGCGAACTGGCCGGGCGGCGCGCTGACGCAGTGGGTGATCGCCTTCGCGTTGGTCGTGATCGGCGTGGTACTGGTCGCCGGCGTCGCGAACGCGCTGCTGTCGCGGATCGCGCAGGCGAGCGGCCTGGGCGGCGTCGACCGCTCGCTGGGCATGATGTTCGGGCTCGTCCGCGGCTGTGTGCTGGTGGTGCTGCTGGTCGCGGCGGCCGGGCTGACCGAACTGCCCAAACAGGATTTCTGGCGCAATGCGCTATTGCGTCCTTTCGCCGAACAGGGCGTGCACGAGCTGAAGCAGCTCCTGCCCGACGGCATGGCCCAGTACGTACGCGTGTGACGACGCGGCCGGGCAGGACGTAACCGATTTTGTCATTCTGAAGGACATGCCATGTGCGGCATCGTAGGCGTTATCTCCCAATCTCCGGTCAACCAGCTGATCTATGACAGCTTGCTGCTGCTGCAGCATCGCGGTCAGGACGCAGCGGGCATCGCGACGGCGGACGGCAGCAATTTCCACATGTACAAGGCGAACGGCATGGTGCGCGACGTGTTTCGCACGCGCAACATGCGCAGCCTGCCCGGCACCTACGGCATCGGCCAGGTGCGCTACCCGACGGCCGGTTCGGCGTCGAGCGAGGCCGAGGCGCAGCCGTTCTACGTGAACGCGCCGTTCGGGATCATCCTCGCGCACAACGGCAACCTGACGAACTGGCAGCAACTGAAGGACGAGATGTTCCGGATCGACCGCCGGCACATCAACACCAATTCCGACAGCGAAGTGCTGCTCAACGTGTTCGCGCACGAGCTGCAACTGTCGACCACGGGCCTCGAGCTCGATCCGGCCTCGGTGTTCAAGGCGGTCTCGGGCGTCCATCGCCGCCTGCAGGGCTCGTATGCGATCGTGTCGCTGATCGCCGGCTACGGCCTGCTCGCGTTCCGCGATCCGTTCGGCATCCGCCCGCTCTGCATCGGCAAGCTCGAAACCGAGCACGGCACCGAGTGGATGGTCGCGTCGGAGTCGGTCGCGGTCGAAGGCATCGGTTTCGAATTCGTGCGCGACGTGCAGCCGGGCGAGGCGATCTTCATCGACCCGGCCGGCAACTTCCACAGCCAGCAATGCGCGGAGCAGCCGACGCTGAATCCGTGCATGTTCGAATACGTGTACCTCGCGCGTCCGGATTCGTGCCTCGACGGTGTGCCCGTCTACAACGTGCGCCTGCGCATGGGCGACTATCTCGCGGAGAAGATCAAGCGCGAGCTGCCGAACGTGCCGATCGACGTCGTGATGCCGATTCCCGATTCGTCGCGCCCGGCCGCGATGCAGGTCGCAGCGAAGCTCGGCGTCGAATATCGTGAAGGCTTTTTCAAGAACCGCTACGTCGGCCGTACGTTCATCATGCCGGGGCAGGCCGTGCGCAAGAAGTCGGTGCGCCAGAAGCTCAACGCGATGAGCATCGAGTTCAAGGACAAGCACGTGCTGATCGTCGACGATTCGATCGTGCGCGGCACGACCTCGCATGAGATCGTGCAGATGGCGCGCGATGCGGGCGCGAAGTCGGTGATCTTCGCGTCGGCGGCGCCGCCCGTGAAGTTCCCGAACGTGTACGGCATCGACATGCCGACGCGCGGCGAGCTCGTCGCGCACGGCCGTACCGACGACGAAGTCGCGAAGATCATCGGCGCCGACCACCTGATCTACCAGGACGTCGACGACCTGCGCCGCGCGGTGCGCGACATCAATCCGAAGCTCGAGGGCTTCGAGGCGTCGTGCTTCGACGGCAACTACATCACCGGCGACGTGACGCCCGAGTATCTCGATACGATCGAGCGCGCGCGCCTCACGCCGGCGTCGCAGGCCGATCGCGACACGGCCGGCGACACCGGGCGCTCGCAGATGAACCTGCAGCTGTCGGTCGAGTGACACCGGCGTACGCTTTTGCCGAAGCGTGATAGGATGTGGCCTTGCGTCGATTTGATATCAGCTTGCGGACGCGGGGCGACTTCCCAAAACAGCTAAAGCGAAGGCCGGCGGCAGTCGTCGGCCCGAGTCGATCGCTGTCGTACCGCCCGAAGCCCGCTGATGCCGATGCATAGCGGGCTTTTTGTTTTGGCCTGGTTTTGACTTGGCCGGCGCGACACGCGCGGCCATCGAATACGGAAAACGGAACATGGACGACTCCCTCAACTTCGACACGCTTGCCGTGCGCGCGGGCACGCTGCGCAGCGACTTCAACGAGCACTCGGAAGCGCTGTTCCTCACGTCGAGCTTCTGCTTCCAGAGCGCGGCCGACGCGGCCGAGCGCTTCGCGAATTCGGAAGACTACTTCACCTATTCGCGCTTCACGAACCCGACCGTCACCATGTTCCAGGAGCGTCTCGCGGCGCTCGAGGGCGGCGAGGCGTGCATCGCCACCGCGTCCGGGATGGCCGCGATCATGTCGGTCGTGATGTCCGCGCTGCAGGCGGGCGATCACCTCGTCAGCTCGCGCAGCCTGTTCGGCTCGACGCTCGGGATGTTCTCGCAGATCTTCAGCAAGTTCGGGATCACGACGACCTTCGTCGATCCGACCGACCTGAACGCATGGCAGGAAGCCGTGCGGCCCGAAACGAAGATGTTCTTCCTCGAGACGCCGTCGAACCCGCTGACCGAACTCGCCGACATCGAGGCGATCGGCAAGATCGCGAAGCAGGCCAACGCGCTGTTCGTCGTCGACAACTGTTTCTGCAGCCCGGTGCTGCAGCAGCCGCTGAAGCTTGGCGCGGACGTCGTGATGCACTCGGCGACGAAATTCCTCGACGGGCAGGGCCGCGTGCTCGGCGGCGCGCTGGTCGGCTCGAAGGAATTCATCATGGGCAAGGTGTTCCCGTTCGTGCGCAGCGCGGGCCCGACGCTGTCGGCCTTCAACGCGTGGGTGCTGCTGAAGGGGATGGAGACGCTGTCGCTGCGTGTCGAGAAGCAATCGGCGAACGCGCTGGAAATCGCGCGCTGGCTCGATTCGCATCCGGCGGTGGCACGCGTGTTTCATCCGGGCCTCGAGTCGCACCCGCAGTACGAACTCGCGAAGCGTCAGCAGAAGGCGGGCGGCGCGATCCTGTCGTTCGAGCTGAAGGGCGACACGCCCGAGCAGCAGCGCGCGAACGCATGGCGCGTGATCGACAACACGAAGCTGATCTCGATCACCGGCAACCTCGGCGATACGCGCACGACGATCACGCATCCGGCGACCACGACGCACGGCCGCATCACGCCGGAAGCGCGCGCGGCGGCGGGGATCACCGAAGGTTTGATCCGCTTGTCGGTCGGCCTCGAGAACGCGGGCGACCTGCGTAACGATCTCGCGCGCGGCCTGGAGGGCTGAGCGACGCGGTGCTTTCGCCGCATCGACGCATCAACGACGACGGGCCGCCTGCAAAACAGGCGGCCCGTTGTTTTTCCCGCATGAAGGCATTGCGTCCGGCGCATCGCGCTCGCGCATGCGCCGCGTGATTCAGCCGGCGTGCCCGTGCGGCGCGGCACGCATCGCATCCACCATCCACCGCAGCGTTTCGTCGAGCGGCGTGACGGGCAGCTCGCCCACCGCGCGCCGCAGCTTGTCGCGCGACCCGCTCAGGCTTTTCACCTCGTTGTGCCGCACGAAACGCGGATCGACCGTCACGTCGATCACGTAACCGGCGATGCGCGACAGCATCGCCAGCACTTCCTTCAGCGAATACGCGCGTTCCGAGCAGACGTTGAACGTCTCGCCGGCCGGCGCCGCTTCGAGCAGCTTCAGATAGGCGGCCGTCACGTCGCGCACGTCGGAGAAATCGCGGCTCACGTCGAGATTGCCGAGCGAGATGCGCGGTTCGTTGCGCGCGTAGTGCGCGGCGAGCTTTGGCAGCAGATACGCTTCGCCCTGGCCGACGCCCGTGTAGTTGAACGGCCGCGCGATCACGATCGGCAGCCGGTCGGCCCACAGCTTCGCCGCGTATTCCATCGCGAGCTTGCTGACCGCGTAGTCGTTCGCTGGGGCGGGCGCGACGGTCTCGTCGAGCACGCCGGCCGTCGAATTGCCGTAGATGTTCGCGCTGCTCGCGAGCAGCACGGCCGACGGGCGGCGGTCGAGGCCCGCGAGCGCGGCCAGCAGGTTGCGTGTGCCGACGATATTGACCGCGTAGGTCTGCGACGGCTCGTCCTGCGCGACATGCGCGCGCGCGGCGAGATGCACGACCGCATCGGGCCGTGCATCGGCGGCCGCCGCACGCATCGCGTCCGCGTCGAGCAGGTCGACGGGCAGCAGCGTGCAGTGCGCGAAGGCCGGATCGTCGGGCCGCGGCGCGCCGGGCGCGACCGTGCCCCAGACGTCATAGCCGGCCGCCTGCAGGCGTTCGAGCATGTAGCGGCCCGTGAAGCCCGTCAGGCCGGTGACGAACGCGCGGCGCGACGGGCGTCCGGCTTCAGAACGTGTCATGGTGCTGGTTCCGCATCAAATCCGCTTCGACCATCATCTGGCAAAGTTGTTCGAGCGTCGTCTTCGGTACCCAGCCGAGCTTGGCTTTGGCCTTGTCCGCGCAGCCGATCAGCAGGTCGACCTCGGCGGGGCGGTAGAACTTCGGGTTCACTTCGACCAGCACGTTGCCGTTCGATGCGTCGAGGCCGCGTTCCTGCTCGCCCTTGCCGGTCCATTCGATCTGGTAGCCGGCAGCCGCGAATGCCATCTGCACGAAGTCGCGCACGGTCTCGGTGCGATTGGTCGCGAGCACATAGGTGTCGGGCTCGTCGGCCTGCAGCATGCGCCACATCCCTTCGACGTATTCGAGCGCGAAGCCCCAGTCGCGCTTCGCGTCGAGGTTGCCGAGCTCGAGGCGGGTCGCCTTGCCGAGCTTGATCTTCGCGACGGTGTCGGTGATCTTGCGCGTGACGAACTCGCGGCCGCGCAGCGGTGATTCGTGGTTGAACAGGATGCCGCTGCTGCCGAACAGGCCGTACGACTCGCGGTAGTTCACGGTCATCCAGTGCGCGTACAGCTTCGCGACGCCATACGGGCTGCGCGGATAGAACGCGGTAGTTTCGGTCTGCGGAATCGCCTGCACCTTGCCGAACATCTCGGACGTCGACGCCTGGTAGAAGCGCGTCTTCGGGCTCACGACGCGGATCGCCTCGAGCAGGTTCAACGGGCCGAGGCCCGTCACCTCCGCGGTCGTCGTCGGCTGGTCGAACGACACGCCGACGAAGCTCTGCGCGGCCAGGTTGTACAGCTCGTCGGGCTGCGTGCGTTCGAGCAGGCGCAGGCTCGAGCCGGCATCGGTCAGGTCGTGTTCGACGAGCGTGAGGTTCGGGTGCGTGTCGACGCCGAGCTCGGCGATGCGCCAGAAATTCACCGAACTGGTGCGGCGATAGGTGCCCGTGACCTCGTAGCCCTTGTCGAGCAGCAGTTTGGTCAGGTAGGCGCCGTCTTGCCCCGAGATTCCGGTAATGATGGCCTTTTTACGAGTTTGGCTCATGGCGTTGTCCTGGTAGAAGCGAAAGAGAAAATCAGGCGGTCGTGCTTGCGGCAGCCGGCATCGTGCGGCGTGCGGGGCCGCGCGTCAGGCGCCGTTCGAAGCCGTACCAGCTCAGGGTCGCGTAGGCGAGCGTGATCGCAAGCGCGAGCGCGGCCGTGACGAAGCGGTTCAGGTGCAGCGGCCACAGCACATACAGCACGCTCAGGTGGATCAGGTACACAGTGTAGCTGACGGTGCCCACGTAGACGAGCATCGGGTTCGTCAGCACGCGTTGCACGATGCCGCGGCCGCGCAGCGCGATCACCACGATCGACGTGCACAGCAGCAGCGAGATGCTGTAGAGCGCCGCATTGGACAGCGGCGTGTTCGCGGCGCGAAAGCGCGGGAACGACAGGTGCAGCCAGCCGAGGATCGCGAGCGACACGAGCGCGCCGACGATCGCGAGCGGGTAGAACGGCTCCAGCGCGCGCCGGTCGCGGCGCAGCACGATCGCGAGCAGCGCGCCCGCGGCGAGCAGGTCCATCCGGAACGGCGTCAGGTAGTAGATCGGCCAGAACGAGTCGAACCATGGCGTCGCGATCGCGCGCAGCACCGGCGCCGCGACGATCAGCGCGGCGGCGACCCACAGCAGCGCGCGCTCCGAGCACCACAGCACGACGAACGGCCAGAAGATATAGAACTGCTCCTCGACCGCGAGCGACCACAGCACGTTCAGGCTGTCGTGGCCGATGCTGCCGAGCGACAGCCCGATATTGGTCGAGAAGAACGCGAACCACGGCCAGTGCGGCAGCCAGCTCGCGCCGAACAGGAGCGTCGACACCGCCAGCAGCAGCACGTACGGCGGCAGGATGCGGCGCACGCGGCGCGCGTAGAAGTGGCTGAAGTACGACTGCCCGCGCGCCTTGCGTTCGAGCAGGATGCCGGTGATCAGCAGGCCGCTCAGCACGAAGAACAGGTCGACACCCATCCAGAGCGGCGCCTTCAGCGCGTGCTGCAGGAACACGGCGCCGACCGCGATCGCGCGCAGCCCGTCGAGCTGCACGATGCGGCCGTGTTGCGGCGGGGCCAGGTCGGCGGGTCGCGAAATGCCTGTCATCGCGCCGCTCCTTCGCGACGCGCGGCGGGGGCCGCGTCGCGTCGCACATCCGATGCGTGAACGTAATGCATGCCTTTAAATGAAATATCGAATCGAAAACGATTCTAGGGAAAAGAAATCGGCAAAAAAACGCACGCCATTTATCTGACGACAAACATCCAAATGCCGATTATTCCGGTCGTGAGATGAAAGGTTGATGCCCAGGCAGCCGCGACGGGCGGTGCGGAGCGGCATTTTCTACAGCGCGACGCGTGAAAAGCGGTCGTTATTGCCGTTTCCGGGCGCCATTTTCCGCCTGTTCTGGTTCGATATTTCAGGCGGAAACATCCCCAAATATTTCCAAATTTCTTGTGATTATTTTTGCTTGTAACCTGCATCGCGACGTTTGAAACCCATTTAGCGACAGGGTGCGCCGGCGGCAGTTCGGGGCGGCGCCGGTCGCTGTTGCATCGAGTCTGGAGAAGCGCATTGCGACGTCTGATTCTGGTAGGCATGACGGTATGCGCGACGCTGCTGACGAGCGCCGCACCGGCCGAAACGGTGTTGCCCGCGACGACGTCGTGGATCGGCAACACGTTCGGCTATGGCGACGGCAGCTGGACGCAGATCGACATCCGCGCGATCGCGGTGACGCCTGAAGGCAAGGTGTATACGAATGCGCCGTGGGACGAAAGCGGCGCCGAGGCGAGCGTCTACCAGGACGGGAAGATGCTCGGCTTCGCCGGCGGCACGCACGGCTGGGGCAATCTCGGCGGCAATGCGATCGCCGTGAACAGCAAGTACGCGTATGTCGCGATCGGCGTCGGCAACGAACGCGGCCACCTGCAGTCGCCCGGCATCTGGCCGGACAAGGGCAAGCAGTGGTTCGGCATCTCGCGGCGCACGATCGGCGACATGAAACAGCCCGCGCCGTTTCGCGCGGCACCGCAGGTCGCGCCGGGCGGACGCGCCGATGCCGGCCGCGCGCGCATGGCCGCGAGCTTCATGATGATGAACGAGGTGCCGGCTCCCGCGCGCTCGGAAGTGGGCGAGGTGAAGGCGGAAGTGGGCGGCCTCGCGGCCGACGACAAGATGCTGTTCGCGACGAATCCGTCGCACGACGTGGTGGACGTGTACGACGCGGAGACGATGCAGCAGAAGGGCACGTGGAGCGCGCATGAACCGGGCCGCATCGCGCTCGCGGGCGACGGCACGCTGTGGCTGCTCACGGACACGCTCAACGGACCCGCGCACCTCGTGCACGTGCGCGCGGACGGCCGCAAGCTCGACGACGCGCCCGCGCTGCCGGAAGGCACCGACGCGGTGGACGTGGCGGTCGACGCGAAAGGGCGCGTGCTCGTCGCGGACAACGGGCCGCGCCAGCAGATCCTGATCTTCTCGAAAGGCGGCAGGGGTTATGCGCAGTCCGGCACGCTCGGCGAGCGCGGCGGCATCTTCGCCGGCCCGGTGCCGGGGCGGCCGGGGCCGCAGCGCTTCAACGGGCTGACGGGCGTCGGCGTCGACCGCGCGGGCAACGTGTATGTGTCGATGAACGGCATCGGGCCGCGCCACGACACGATCGGCGCCGGGCTCGGCGCGGTGCTCGAAAGCTACACGCCGGACGGCAAGCCGCGCTGGCAGGTGCAGGGGCTGCTGTTCGTCGATGGCGCGTGGCTCGACCCGGCGCGGCCGAACAGCGTGTACACGGGCAACAAGCGCTTCGAGCTCGACCTGTCGAAGCCGCCGGGCCAGGACTGGAAATACGTCGGCTTCCTGTCGAACCGCTTCAAGTATCCGGACGACCCCGTGTTCCACACGGACCAGTGGCCGGGCATGCCGATCGCGCGTCGCGTCGACGGCCGCACGTTCCTTTACCTGACCGACATGTACGCCGATCACCTGAAGATCTACCGCTTCGATGCGAAGCGCGACGGCGAGGTGGCGATTCCGTCGGGCCTGATCGCGGGCCGCGCGCGGCCGGTCGACAAGGTGCCGAACAAGCCGCCCGGCGGCGACTGGCTGTGGCGCGATGCGAACGGCAACGGCCGGCTCGACGCCGACGAGTTCGAGATCAACACGACCGGCAAGGCGAAGGCGGGCGGCTGGGGCTGGTGGGTCGACACGAAGGGCGACATCTGGCGCACGAGCGACGTGCGCGGCATCCATCGCTTCCAGTACGGCGGTGTCGACAAGGCCGGCAACCCGGTCTACTCGTACGACAAGGTCACGACCTACCCGATGCCGCAGCCGTTCACGCAGTTGCGCCGCTCGATCTACGACGCGCAAGCCGACACGCTGTACGTGACCGGCTACACGGCCGACGCGCCGCCGCAGCCGGGCATCAACAAGGAAGTCGGCCGCGTGCTGGTGCGTTTCGACAAGTGGTCGACCGGCTCGCCCGTCGTGCGCTATACGGTCGCGCTGCCGTGGCAGCTCGACGCGAAGCCGATCCTGGACCTGATCGGGATCACGGTCGAGGGCCGCTACATCTTCACCGTGGAGCCGGTCGGCAAGATCCACGTGTACGACAAGGACACCGGCAAGGAAGTGGGCGTGATGAGCCCGGGCACCGAGGTCGGCAAGGCATCCGGCTGGGTCGACGTGCCGTTCGGCATCAGTGCGTTCCGGCGCGAGAACGGCGAATACCTCGTGTTCGTCGAGGAAGACGCGCGCGGCAAGGTGCTGATGTATCGCTGGAAACCGTGACGGGCGGCGCGCCGTCGTCGACGTCACACAAGGCACAAGCATGGACAAAGGCATACTCAAGAACGTTTCGATCAACTTCATCGGGCTGATCCTGCCGACCTTCGTGTCGCTGGTGACGGTGCCCGCGTATATCCACGCGCTCGGCGTCGAACGCTATGGCGTCGTCAGCCTCGTGTGGACGCTGATCGGCTATTTCGGGATCCTCGATCTCGGGATGAGCATGGCCGCGCAGAACCACATCTCGAAGGCGCTCGCGAGCGGCAACGACGACGAAAGCGCGCGCGTGTTCTGGAGCGCGTTCTGGCTTAATCTCGGCACCGGCGTCGTGGGCGGGCTGCTGATCTATTTCGGCGCGTTCGTCTACACCGCGTATTTCACGAAGGTGTCGGCCGCGATGCAGCACGAGGTGTATCTCGCGCTGCCGTGGCTCGCGCTCGCGATTCCGCTCGCGAACGTGTCGTGGGTGTTCGCCGGCGCGATCAACGGCGCCGAACGCTTCGGCGTGTTCAACACGAACCAGACGATCGGCACGTTCCTGTTCCAGTTGCTGCCGCTCGGCGCCGCATGGTGGATCGCGCCGAACCTGCAGACCGTGCTCGCCGCGGCAGTCGTCGCGCGCCTGATCGCGGCGGTGATGCTCGG
>Ga0207695_10010464_pt1 | contig 11345 bp, 7 predicted proteins | sample KBSC54metaG_FD_184354 | JGI IMG/M metagenome (GOLD analysis project Ga0207695, IMG submission 184354) | Corn rhizosphere microbial communities from Kellogg Biological Station, Michigan, USA - KBS C5-4 metaG (SPAdes) (version 2) | ecosystem: Host-associated > Plants > Roots > Rhizosphere > Soil... | reverse complement strand
TACTTTAGGATAAACTTCAGGTTTGTAATGCCTGGCTATGGCAGTTACAGCGATAGGTTGCTGACCGTGCATAAACCAGGTTACCAGGTCGGCACCATAGCAACCGAAGTCGTTTAATGCTCCAGCGCCGTTCAATACCGGATCGGTAAGCCAGGCTAAAAACTCCTTGCTGCAACCAATTTCCTTTGGCCCCTGGTGACCGTCATGAAATACCATCTTCTTGATCGGGCCGATACTGTCGTTGTTAACCGAATGATATACATCATTATAAGACGGGTACCAGGTAGTTTCATAATTAGTTAAAACCTTAATATGGTATTTATTAGCCAGTTCTTCGATGCGTTTCGCCTGATCTAAAGTAGCTGCTAATGGCTTCTCCACCATTACAGGAATACCAAGGGGGGCACACACCTCTACCACATCAACATGATTAGCTACAGCATTATAGCCTAATACTGCATCAGGTTTTTTGCCTTTCAGCATTGTTTTCAGATCGGTATAAAATACCGCATCAGGCAGGTTAAATTGCTTGCCATACTTCTTCCAAAGTTCTTGGTTGGGTTCTGCAATCCCGATAATATCCACTTGTCCATTCTTGTAGGCGTTCAGAATATTGTAGATATGATCGTGATTAAGGCCTGCAACACATACTTTTAATTTTTGTGCCGATGCGATAGTGAATAAGCTCAATAACAGAGCAATAGTCAGGAATATTTTATTTTTCATAGTATAATAAATGGGTGCAGCAAAAGAAATAATATTTTAATACTATTCGTGGATGTAACAGAAAAATAACACTTTAGAACAAAGTAGGCGTGCCACCCGCACGTGTCTTGCCCAAATGCCTGTAAGCATTATCAGTCGCCTCACGGCCGCGTGCTGTACGCATCAAAAAACCCTCCTGTATCAGGAACGGCTCATACACTTCCTCAATAGTGCCTTCATCTTCACCAACTGCTGTAGCTATAGTTTTCAAACCGACAGGGCCACCCTTAAACTTGTCAATAATGGTCAGAAGAATCTTATTATCCATTTCATCTAAACCATGCTGATCTACATTGAGGGCATTCAATGCATAATTGGCTATATCGGTGTCGATGTTGCCATTCCCTTTTATCTGGGCGAAATCACGGGTACGACGCAGCAAAGCGTTGGCAATACGAGGCGTACCGCGACTGCGTCGGGCGATCTCATAAGCGCCTTCGTCGCTTATCGGTGTTTTTAGTATAGTCGCCGATCTTAAAACAATGGTAGTCAAAAGCTTAGCATCATAGTATTCAAGTCTTGAATTAATTCCAAAACGGGCACGAAGAGGAGCAGTAAGCAAGCCTGAACGTGTTGTTGCACCAACCAATGTAAACGGATTTAACGACAATTGCACCGAGCGGGCATTGGGCCCGGTCTCGAGCATAATATCGATCTTAAAATCCTCCATTGCCGAATACAGGTATTCTTCAACCAGCGGACTTAAGCGGTGGATTTCATCAATAAATAAGATGTCTCCTGCTTCCAGATTAGTGAGCAGGCCGGCAAGGTCGCCAGGTTTATCCAATACAGGTCCCGAAGTGATCTTGATACCAACACCCATCTCATTGGCGATAATGTGTGAGAGGGTAGTCTTTCCTAGTCCGGGAGGACCGTGCAGCAATACATGATCAAGCGCCTCGCCGCGCTGGCGAGCAGCCTGTACAAATACGCGTAAATTGGCTAATATTTTATGCTGACCGGTGAAATCTTCAAATGCCTGCGGGCGTAATACTTTTTCAATATCCCTTTCGGCAGGAGAGAGGCGTTCGCGGTCAGGATCAAGATTTTCGTTCATTGCCAACGAAATTAGTATTTTTAGGTGAAAGCTGAAAGGCGAAAGCTAAAAGGTCTTTTTTATTTTCGTTCCTTTTGCCTTTAACTTTTATCCTTTTACCTCACCCCTCTGGATATTTCCTGAAAACACTATTGATCTTCATCTGGATTACGCCAAATATCGCTTCGCGGAATATTTTGGTGGACATTTTTGAGGTACCTTCTGTACGATCGGTAAAGATGATGGGAACTTCTACTACCTTAAAACCATGCTTGATGGCGGTATATTTCATCTCGATCTGGAAGGCGTAGCCCACAAATTTGACCTTGTTCAGTTGTACTGTTTCCAATACTTTCCGCTTGTAGCACATAAAACCTGCGGTTGAGTCTTGTATGTTGATGCCGGTAATGAAGCGCACATACACAGATGCAAAATAACTCATCAGTACGCGGCTCATGGGCCAGTTTACCACGTTCACGCCTTTGATATAACGTGAGCCTATCGAGGCATCTGCTCCATCAATACAAGCCTGGCGTAAACGCAGCAAATCATCCGGATTGTGCGAAAAATCGGCGTCCATCTCGAAGATGAAATCATATAGGCGCTCGATTGACCATTTAAAACCGTGAATATAAGCGGTACCCAAGCCCTGTTTACCCGCTCGTTCTTCTATGAATAGACGTTCGGGGTATTCTTTTTGCAATTGTTTGACGATCAGTGGGGTGCCATCGGGCGAACCATCGTCAATGACCAAAACGTGGAAATCATGCGGCAAAGAAAATACCTTGCGGATGATCCGTTCGATATTTTCTATTTCGTTATAGGTTGGTATAATAACAATGCTATCAGGCACAGTCGGATGTTAAGTTAATAAGCAGGCAAAGGTAATTATTAATTGCTTAAAAATTGTGACTTGGAAATCACGCGAAATTGTCACAAGTTATCTGTATCGGCAATGACCTGATTTCTAATATCAGCTTCTGGTTCGGCAATATAGTTACGTTCTTTCATACGTGGCGAAACGAACATAAAAACGACCACAAAGCAGGCAATCATGCCAACAAAATACCAATAGAAATTGGCGCCTTTCATGTATTGAGCCAAAAATCCATGCTGGGAAATATTATCATTGATTATTGCTGTGATGACATTGCCAAATGCCACAACCATTAGCCATATAGCCGTCATTGTGCTTCTCATTGATTTCGGCGAATGGGTATAAGCATATTCAAGGCCGGTAATTGACACCAATACTTCGGCTGCCGAAAGCAATACATAAGCAAATATTTGCCACCAAAGGCTGGGATGGCCGCCATGATCGATATTGACCTGAATCAATGCGATAACGACAAATGAAAGCGCCGTGATTACCAACCCAACGCCCAATCTCCTTAGAGGCGTTGTTTTTAAGCCCATTTTGTCGAATGCAGGATAAATCCAATAATTGAACAACGGTATAAATAATAACAGGAATATAGCATTGGCTATCTGTATCTGGCCGGGGATAAACTCGTATTTGAAAAGACCGAAATTAATAGTGCGATCCATGTCCCTGGACTGCAATACCCATTCTGAAAGATTTTGGTCCCAAACTATCCAGTATGCAAGAGTAAAAAAGAACACCGACATTACACGCCAGACAGCTTTAATACCTTCCACTTTTTCAGGATCAAAAGCACCTTTAGCCACATCCAGTATTGATTGACCTGCTTTCTTCTTTCCTAAATTGAACAGGGAGTATATGGAAATAAACACAAAATTGTTTTTATTAATGCCAGCCGGAGCCACTTTAACATACCTCTTGCGGCCGGAAAAAAATATGATGGTAGCCAGCGCCATTAAGGCACCCGGAATGCCGAAAGCTATTCGTGGTCCGAGGTTCTTATAAGCCCATGGAATCAATGCGAAGGATACCATGGAGCCTGCATTGATGCTGAAATAGAACCAACCATATACTTTTGAAAGAAGGTCCTGATTAGTGTTATCGAATTGGTCGCCCACATTTGCCGATACGCAAGATTTAATACCGCCTGCTCCGATTGCGATAAGCACCAATCCGAAAGTAAACATGTTTAAATCATTTGTAAATGAAGAAGTAAACAGGTTGCCCAGGCAATAAACAAGCGATAGCCACAATATCACTTTGTATTTTCCAAAAAACCAGTCGGCCAATATCCCTCCTAAAAGAGGCATAAAGTAAGAAAGCGCTACAAAAAAGTGGGTACTTGCATTCGCATGCGCCTCGGCCGATTCTTTTAAAGCTGGGTCGCTTGTTGGGTTGTAGAACTGTGCCGCCAAAAAAACTACCAGGATAGAACGCAGCCCATAATAGCTGAAGCGTTCTGCAGCTTCGTTGCCTATAATAAAAGGCACACTTTTAGGAAATCTCGATTTTTTAGCTACAGGAGCTTCTGCCAGATTTTGAGTCATGTTAATTATTGAAAATTGGGCTAAAATAGTATAATTCCTTCAATTCGAAATTTTATATCGGAAGTATTACAGTGAAGATAGTGAAAATTTGGTTGATTAAGTTGGCATTAGTTGATTAAGTTGGATTGAGTTAAGTGGTTGGATTAAGTCAAAGGAAGTAAAAATGAACTTAATTCACCCCAATCAACTTTTCAACTCAATTAGCAGGCGCCGCTGTTGCGCGATCGATCTCTGCCTGTTTTTTTGGATCGATGTAGTCGTTATCCTGGCTGCTTGGGGCATTCCTCATATCGATATTGTCCACATAGATCCAATGACCATCCTTAAAACGATAGCCGTTATAACTTAAATCAGGACCGTACAATTCGGGTTTCCCGGCTTGTTTTTTGTCAGGCGGGGCCAGGTTATCAAACACGATCAGGTGCTGGTTCTCGTCGTACTTTAGCAGCATGGAGGTCTGCCTGGCATATTCAAATACAATTCTTTTACGCGTTTTACCATTACCCATAAATACCGGCATGCCCAATACAGGCTTGCCGTCACGGTTAAATGAAAGTACCTCAATCACTTTTTTTGTAGATTTTACGTTATTGCCTTTCCACCCTAAAAGCACATAGTATGGGTTTTGTCCAGAATACACCGGGATGATCTTATAATACTGCGCCCCGAACCATTGCGCGTTGTTGGTTACTGTATCTTCTGCGTTTTTAATATAGGGCGAGTAATCTGTCAATGGGTACATTTTTAGGTTTTCGCCTGTATTCATTTGTATGGTGCCGTAAAAGCGGTAGCTGCCATCATCAAAAGCCACATGCCACGAAATAATCCGGTAGCGGCTGTCAGGAGAGTTTACTATGGTTACTGCTTTTACAGAATCAAAAGGAAAATTAAATGAGTGGGGGACTTTTAGCGCTTGCACCAGGGTTTGTATAAACTGCGTATTGGCATTCATCCGCTCCATCTCGGTGTCGTTATTAATGAGCCTTTTGCCAAGATGATTTAGGCTATCCTGCAATGTCATTAATTGTTTAACATTGCCGCTGTCGTCAGAATGCTGCGCAAAAACACATAGCGGAATAAGCGCCGCTGTTAAACAAACTATCAGTATTTTCTTCATTATCCCTATTAACGCAAATTTTCTATAACCATTGCACTGGCGCCGCCGCCACCGTTACAAATTCCGGCTGCACCAAATTTACCGCCGTTTTGTTGTAATACGTGCAATAAAGTTACAATAATTCGCGCACCTGAAGCACCCAGCGGGTGACCAATTGAAACTGCACCGCCATTCACGTTCACTTTGGCGGGATCAAGCTTTAATTGTTGGTTATTAGCGATAGATACAACTGAGAAGGCCTCGTTGATTTCGAAGTAATCTATCTGATCTGACGATAAGTTTGCCCGATGCAAAGCCAGCGGGATAGCCTTTGACGGAGCAGTAGTAAACCATTTGGGAGCTTGCTGTGCATCGGCATAAGATATTATTCGCGCTAATGGTTTAATACCTAACTCATCAGCTTTCTCTTTGCTTATCAATACGACAGCCGCCGCACCATCATTCAAAGTCGAGGCATTAGCTGCAGTTACGGTACCATCTTTTTTGAAAACGGGTTTAAGAGCAGGTATTTTATCAAATTTTACAGTTGCAGGTTCTTCGTCGGCTGCAAATATGGTAACCTCGCCTTTTTTGTCTTTTAGTTCGATAGGCGTTATCTCGTCTTTAAATTTACCATCAGCTTGTGCTTTTTGCGCTCTTTTATAAGATTCGATAGCAAAAGCATCCTGATCTTCGCGGCTTATTTTGCATTCTTCGGCACATAATTCAGCTGCTGAACCCATATGATAGTCGTTGTATACATCCCATAAACCGTCTTTCACCAGCCCGTCGATTATCTGCCCATTTCCTAAACGGTAACCATTGCGCGCTTTATCCAGATAATACGGAACATTACTCATGCTTTCCATGCCACCGGCAACCACAATATCATTCTGCCCCGACTGTATATTTTGTGCAGCCAGCATAATTGCTTTCATTCCAGATGCGCACACTTTGTTTACTGTTGTAGCAGGCAAGTAAGGTAATCCCGCAAATATGGCAGCTTGTGTAGCAGGCGCCTGTCCTACATTGGCTGATAACACATTGCCCATATAAACTTCCTGAATTTGGTCGGGTTTTAGTCCTGCTTTTTCAACTGCCGATTTAATAACAGTTGCGCCAAGCTGAGTAGCTGATAATGCTGATAAACCACCGCCAAAACTGCCGATAGCGGTACGGGTAGCCGATATGATATATACTTCTTTCATAGATTGTTCTGAATTGGTGGACGCAAAGTTAGAGTTTTTAGCCGAAGGAAATACTATGCATGCATAATGTTTTGGTTGATTAGGTTAAGTAGTTGATTAAGTTAACCTATTAAACTCAATTAACTCATTCAACCCAATCTAACTCAATCAACCTAATCCAACTCAATCAACTTAATCCAACCTAATTCAACTCAATCAACCAAAATCTTACTATTTTTGAATGGTTAATTCATTCAATGGCTAAACTATCGAATACCCGCCAGAAGGCGTTCCTGCGCAAATACTCGGATAATGTAAAGTATTTGATGATGGCCGCCAGTATTTGCCTTATTGTTTTTACACTCCCAAAGCAGGCCAAATTCAGGTATGAATATGACCGTGGCCGCATTTGGACTCAGAAGGACCTGGTATCACCCTATAATTTTGCTATCTTAAAAACGCAACCTGAAATTGAGAACGACCAGCGTGCAGCTTTACACAGTGTGACTCCGGCATACCAATTGGATAGCGACATGGAGCCGGCACAATTGGACGGTTTTAAGAATGATCTCGAAATAAAATGGCACGATTCGGGCATTGCTGATAAAAAGAAGCAAACCTATTTGAACGTTGGTGGCGACCTACTGAAAGAGATATACGACAGAGGTATTTTGAACTTAAACCCAAAATATCAGCAAAACCAACAGAACTACGCCCTCCAAATACTGAACAAGAACGTAGCGGCTGATAAGAATACCGCGGAGCTATATACTAAAGAAAAGGCCCTAGCGTATTGCGATCAGCAATTAAGCAGACGTAAAGATATCGATAAGGCTTTTTTGCTCGATCTGATACAGGGCCGTGTTCAAAATAACCTGAAATATGATGACAAGCTCACCGCGCGATTAGAAAAAGAAGCCCTGGAAGGTTTATCGCAAACCCGCGGTATGGTACAGAAAGGGGAGGTGATAGTAGGTAAGGGATCCGTGATAAATGATGCTATTTATCAAAAGCTGGAATCATTTAAAAAAGCATTTGAAGATAATGCGCGAGTAAACGGAGACAAACGTTTGGTGCTGCTTGGGCAGTTTCTATTGGTATCAATAGTTATTTGCTTGCTGGTTGTGTTTCTTTACCTGTTTCGCCGTGATATTTATGAAGATAACCGCCTGGTATGCCTGATATTATTGGTAGTAACGGCGATGCTGGCATCGTTGTCGTTGGCTATACGGCTGCAATTACCCAATCTATATTATATACCTTACTGTATTGTACCTATCATCATCCGGATACTGTTTGATACCCGCCTTGCACTCAATATTCACATTCTGGTGATTTTGGTAGCCGGATTTTTTGTGCCGAATAGCTTTGAGTTCGCTTACTTTGAGATCACCGCAGGGATGGTATCGATCTATAGCATCAAGAACCTGATTCGCCGCGAGCAATTCCTGATATCAGCCGTGATCATCACCTTCGGTTACTTCCTGGCATTTTTGGGTATATCATTTATCCGTGAGGGCAGCTTTAGCACTATTGATTGGACAGATTTTGTGCCATTTGTTGTGAGTGTTTTGCTTACTCTGCTGGCTTACCCGTTGATCTATGCATTTGAAAAGGTATTTGCCATCACATCAGACATCACACTGATTGAGCTTACAAATACCAATGCACCACTGTTACGCGAATTGGCCTTTACTGCTCCGGGGACATTTCAGCATTCATTACAGGTAGCCAACCTGGCAGAGAATGCAATTTTCTCCATAGGTGGTAATGCATTGCTGGTTAGGGCAGGGGCCTTGTATCATGATATCGGTAAAATAGAAAATCCGTTATACTTTATAGAAAACCAAAGTCCTGGCTTTAATCCGCATGATAAGTTGTCGTATGAGGAAAGCGCGCAGATCATTATTCGCCACGTAAGTAAAGGTATTGAGATGGCGAGAAAGGCGAACTTACCTGAGATCGTCATCGACTTTATACGCACGCACCATGGCAATACACGGGTAGATTATTTTTACCAGTCGTTTTTAAAAAATTTCCCTGAAAAGTTTGTCAACGAAAATATTTTCCGTTATCCGGGACCGATTCCATACTCAAAAGAAACCGGTGTTTTGATGCTGGCCGATTCTGTAGAGGCTGCTTCACGTTCATTACGTGAACCGGATGAAAAATCGATAAGCGACCTGGTTGACCGTATCGTAAAATACAAACTGAACCAGGATCAGCTGAAAGACAGTAACATAACCTTGAAAGACATAGAAACGATCAAAGCCATTTTTAAAAGGATGCTTGGTAGCATTTATCATGTCCGTATGGATTATTAATTTGGTTGATTGAGTTAAGTGGTTGATTGGGTTGATTGAGTTCGGCAGTAAACCAGTTAATTATATTTATTTTCATTCATCCAACTTATTCTGACTCAATCCACTTAATCCAACTCAATCAACTTATTCAACTATTACTGAAAATATTTTTTGACGACTTGGACGAATTACTATATTTGCAGTCCCAAAAACGGGGATTTGTTATTATTAAGGTGAGGTGCCTGAGAGGCCGAAAGGATCAGTTTGCTAAACTGACGTACGGGAAACTGTACCGAGGGTTCGAATCCCTCCCTCACCGCTGATACAAATATCAAAAACGCTCAAAAGCCTGTAAATTATATGATTTACAGGCTTTTTCATTTTGCGAAAATGTCAAAAAAAGCAAAAAATATCATAATTCGGGTGAGTGATTCGGTGAGTCATGATTGACACGTGGTGCCTCCGACAGGTCATTATAATCATCAAAAGGCTGCGGCGCCGTTGCAAAAGTAATGAAAGAAAAGTTCGTAGATGATTTTGTGTTTCGGGGTTACCTTGCCTGAAAATTTATTTCATTGTTGCCCGGCAAATACAGTTTCCTGGTAATGCCGTTTCCACTTTTTTATAAGTAGGTATGGCATAAAAAAGGGTGAATTCACGGTCAAAATACGGTGAAAACCTCATTGCTTTTTGATATTAAATAAGTGAGCTTAGTACAGCTTTTATATCGGCACCCCTAATACTTGAACATATTTACGACTGTTAAAATTGCTGCTCCTGATTAATTGGGCTTCAGCAATATTTTTGAGTTTACCGGAGAAAGCCGGGCATATTATCTGATTTCTGCAATTCTTTATCTAATCACTTAAACCATGAAAAAATTTCGAATTCTTTGGATTGTATTAAGCTTTATCGGAGCGGCTTTTATTTTTAAATGCACATCCCCAACAAACAAGCAAGTCGTTGATGCCGAAAGCAATACGCATAGCGAAAAAAAAATTTTTCCTGATTTTGGGGCCATGATCCCCGTTAAGCAATTTTTAGAGCAATATCCGGGCCGCAAAATCTTTAAACTTAGTCAGAATTATCCTATCCAGCTACCGGGTGAGGAAAAAATCCCGTCATTTTTTAAACTCTCTTTTGATGACAGAACCAAATGGAAAGATTGGCTGCTTGCTGCAAGGGACTATTGCTTTGAAGGTATGATCGACGCTGATTTTGTAGCACAGGATAACAAAAAACGCGATTGGTATCATATGCCTTGGCTTCACTACGGAGCTCTGGCCTCCGAGGGATTTAGCGGACTCGCTAAAGAAGCACCAATTAGTCCCTTTCAATTGGCGCCGGAACAAACTCATCCCGGACAGGTATATGCTTTAGGCTTTTATAATGACTTTGCCGGCCATGTTTTATACAAGATATGGGATACAGAAACTGACCCTGACCCTTTTGTCACACAAGGACCCAAAGGCGGTTTCCCCGAAGGTACCGTAATATTTAAGTTTTTGTACACGGAACTCGATTCAACCCAGGTACCTTATTTAAAAAACCCTTACACAAAACTCGGATACATTACGCCGACTTTTCGCGATAGCGTAAAACGAATAGTCAAAACGATGAACCTGATCCAGATGGATATAATGGTGAGGGACAAGAGGGCAGAAAAGTATGGTACCGGGTGGATTTTTGGTACTTTTTGTTATAACGGCAACCTCCATAACGGTAAAACCATGAAGGAGAGAGTTATGAACCTTGTTCCGGTGGGTATACAATTCGGCAATGATCCAGGGTACAAAACCAACTGGATTAATCCTTACCCCGTGATTAAAACAATGGTAAATGATACTTTAAAAGAGACGTTTATCAATACATCCGCCGACCTTCCGATGCAGCATCTTGGTTGGGGGGGAAGATTGGATGGCCCCGTAGACCTGAACACTTCTTCGTGTATGTCCTGCCATGCGACAGGTGAGTACCCACAATTCGCCGAATTGGTGCCCAAAGAGGCTTTCATCGGCGATACGCTACCCAATGGTGCGATGAAGTATTTGACACAGACTAATGCACCTGGATGGATAAAATATTATCAGAATTTTAAATGCGGATCAGCATATGACCCCAAAAGAGCCGCATCGACGGATTTCTCGTTACAGGTTTCTTTAGCGCTGTCCTATTACTGGGAATGGAAAAGTGCCATGCTTGGAGGTCAATATGCACATCAATACGAAGGAATAACACATTTAGCGCTACGTGGAGGAATTCCGTTTAGCAGTGTGAAGCTGCTAAAAAAACGGGGAGCAAAACAAAAACCGGCGCCACTTCCTCCCTCGCCAGAATCTTTTTGATAATTCACAGTTTGTTGTTCATACACGTTCCCCTTAAAAGTGATGAAAAATTTCATTTCCTTCTTTCTGAATGGTAAACCGGTCGTGATTCAGGACCCGGATATTGACACATTATTGATCGATTACCTCCGGTCACCAGAAATTCATTTGGCCGGACCAAAAAAACCTTGCGGACAAGGTGGA
>Ga0207695_10010460_pt1 | contig 11347 bp, 12 predicted proteins | sample KBSC54metaG_FD_184354 | JGI IMG/M metagenome (GOLD analysis project Ga0207695, IMG submission 184354) | Corn rhizosphere microbial communities from Kellogg Biological Station, Michigan, USA - KBS C5-4 metaG (SPAdes) (version 2) | ecosystem: Host-associated > Plants > Roots > Rhizosphere > Soil... | reverse complement strand
CGTTCGTGAACTTCTTCGGCGCCAAGGACGGCCTGGTGCACGTCAGCCAGATCGCCAGCGAGCGGGTGAACAAGGTCTCCGACGTCCTGCAGGAAGGCCAGATGGTCAAGGTGAAGCTGCTCGGCTTCGACGACCGCGGCAAGGTCCGCCTGTCGATGAAGGTCGTGGACCAGCAGACCGGCGAAGACCTCAGCGCCAAGAAGGACGAAGCCAGGGAAACGGCCGAGGCGTAGGGCCTTAGCGTTCCTCCCTTCCCCTCAGTGGGGAAGGGCCGGGGATGGGGTGGAAGCGCCGGCCTTTCGGAAAATCCCCGGGAGGCGCCGGCGCCAACCTCGCCCGCCCCACATCAAATTGGGGACACACCCCCACCCCCGCCCCGCCCCCGTTGACGGGGCGGGGTTCTTGTTTCGGGATCAGCTGCCCGGCGAGGCGCCCCGCCGATACCGCCGCAGACCCAGACTGAACACCGCCAACGCCAGCGCCGCGTAGGCCGCCGCCGCGCCGACAGCGATGCCGGCGGCCTCCAGGCTGGGTCGGCGGACAAGGTCCACCGGGGCGATGGCGACGAACCCGGCCGGCAGCACGGTGAAGGCGGCCACCTTGGCCCAGCCGCCGTAGATCGGGCCCGGGTAGCTGGCGAACATCAGGGTGAAGTCCATCAGGTCGCGCGAGAGGCTGCGCGCCCCGGCGACCCAGAACGCCAGGCTAGAGAAGATCACCCCGGCCGACAGCCAGGCGACGGCGCCGATCGCGACCGCGGCAACGGCCAGGGCCGCGCCGGCGAGATCGAGCCGTGCGCTCACGGCCAGGATCAGCACGCCGGTGGAGAGGTCGCCCCAGGCGCTGGCGATCGACTCCCGCGCCAGCATCCGGGCCAGCACCGGCTTGGGCTGGGTCAGCAGGGCGTCGATCTCGCCGCGGAGGATCGCGCCGGCCATGTCGCGGTAGCCGCCGGCGAACACCGTGGCGACGCCGAACAGGGTGTAGAGGATGCCCAGCAGCCGCGCGAGGTCGCCCATCCGCCATCCTCCGACCTGGCGGAAACCGGTGAAGAACAGGAACCACAGGATCAGCCAGAAGCCGTTGTTCACCGCCATGCCCAGCACCAGCAGGACGAAGTTGGTGCGGTCGGAGAACGAGGTTCGGATGGCGAGGGCCGCCTGTGCGCGATAGGTCGAGAGCGCTCCCATGGCTCAGACGCCCTCCCGCAGGGTCTTGGCGAGGCCCGCACGCCACATCAGGGCCGCCAGGGCGCCGAGCACCGCGATCCAGGCCAGCTGCGCCGCCAGCGCGCGGGCGAACTGCGTCCACGACGGCGCCAGCATCGCCTCGCCGGCAAACGCGATGTGGGCCGCGAAAGGCGTGGCCACGGCGATGGCGTGCAGCCATGGCGGGTAGAGGGCGATCGGCGCGAACAGGCCGCCCAGCAGGAAGATCAGCTTCTGGGTGATGAGGAGGGCGGGCAGCACCCGGCGCAGCCAGAAGGCGGTGAGGCCGACCAGGGTAAAGAGCAGCACGCCCACGAAGGCGCCCAGCACAGCAAGCACGACAACGCCCGCCAACGCGGATACGGACGGCCAGGGGCCGCCGGTCGCCGCGAGCAGCGCCAGGCCTGCCGCGCCCAGCACCGCGAAGCGCGCGCTCATGCCGCCCGCCTCGCCGGCCAGGGTCTGGGCCAGGTAGTGCTTGGGCCGCAGCAGGTGCGGCTCCAGGGCGCCGGAGCGCAACTCGTCCTCGAGACGTAGTTGAATCGTGGTCACCGACAGGGTGATCAACTCGGTGACGCCGACGTAGCGGCCAAGGCCCCCGGCCGGCAGCCGTGCGGCAAGCGTGCCCGGCAGGTGTTCGGCGGCGACCTTGCCCCAGAACGCGCCGAGGATGGTCAGGCAGACGCCGTAGAACACCGCCCGCCCGAGCAGCACGGGCCAGGCGGCCAGGGCTGAGGCCAGGCCGACGCGGTACGCGGCCGCCAGGGCGGCGGCGGTGTGCGCCACGCTCGAGAGGTCAGCGGTCCAGGGCGGCGTAGATCTCATGGATCACCTCCTCCATGGGCGGGTCTTCGATGGTGACGTCCTCGATGCCGCCCAGGGCCAGGGCGGCGGCGATCACCGCGTCGACGCGGGCGCGGCGGGTGTCGATCTCCAGGATCGTGACGTGCGGCTCGCTGGGTCGGCGGGTGACGCCGTCGAGGGCAAGGTTGAGGCTCGGCGCCAGGGACTGCAGCCGCACCAGCTTGCGGGCCATGAACCGCCCGCGCAGCTGGTCGGTGGGCTGGTCGAGCACGATCCGGCCGGCGTTGATCACGATCACCCGCTCGCAGACCAGTTCGATGTCGCGGGTATCGTGCGAGGTCAGCACCACGGTCTGGCCCTCGCGCAGCGACTGCTCGCGGATGAAGTCGCGGATCGCCGCCTTGGCGGTGACATCGAGGCCGATGGTCGGCTCGTCGAGGAACAGCAGGCGCGGGCCGTGGAGCAGGCTGGCCACGATCTCGCAACGCATCCGCTGGCCGAGCGAGAGGCGGTTCACAGGCTGGGCCAGGAGGGCCCCGATCCCGAACCGCTCGACCAGGGCGTCCCGCCTGTGGGCGAAAGTGTCGGCGGGCTGGTCGTAGACGCGGCGAAGCAGGGCGAAGGAGTCACGCACCGGCAGCTCGGTCCAGAGCTGCGAGCGTTGGCCGAACACCACGCCGATCAGCCGCGCCAGGGCGGTGCGCTGGCGCCATGGGACAAGGCCCAGCACGCTGGCGGCGCCGGCGCTCGGCTCGAGGACGCCGCAGAGCATCTTCAGGGTGGTGGACTTGCCCGCGCCGTTGGGCCCGATGATCGCCACCCGCTCGCCCGGTGCGATGTCGAAGGAGACGCCGGCGACCGCCGTCAGCTCGGTGAACTCAGGATCGATCAGCCCGCGCAGGGCCCCGAACGGGCCGGCCCGCCGCCTAGGAAAGCGGTAGGCCTTGCGAAGATCCTGGACAGTGATGGCGGGGGGCATGATCGGGGTCTGGGCTGAGGTTCGGGACGGGAGGCGCGCTTACGCCGGCAATGAGGCGCATGGCTTCACACGGAAGCTGAGCCTCGCCGGCGTTAAACGACCCGTGGGTCCGGAACATCTGCGGTCGATCCCGATGCAGGACGGAAGCGCGCGCCTATAACCGAACGCTGTTCGGTCAGCAAGGCGGCGCGATCAGCTCCGCGCCAACGCCTCGCCGATGGCCGAGGCGATCTGGTTGACGTTGTAGGGCTTGCGCACCACCGGCGCATCGAAGCCTTCGGGCGCGAGGCCGGCGTCGCCATAGCCTGTGGCGATGATGAACGGCTTGCCGCGCCGGGTCAGCGCCTCGGCTACGGGCGCCACGGAGCGGCCGTTGAGGTTGGCGTCCAGCACGGCGACGTCGAACACGGTGTCCGCCAGCTTCAGCCCTTCCTCGACGTCCGCGGCCATGCCGACCACATGGGCGCCGGCTTCGTTCAGGCCGGCCTCCAGCTCCAGGGCCAGCAGCACCGCGTCCTCGACGATGATGATCTTGCGTCCGCGCACGCCTTCGGTGGAGGCCAGGCCCGCTGAGGCGCCGGCCTGCAGTTCGTCGGCGGCGGCCTGTTCGGCGGCGGCCGCCGCGGCCGCCGCGGGCGCCTGGGGCTCGGCCGGTTTGGACGCGCCGGCCAGGGCCGAGGCGTCGGCGACGATGGTGACCCGCAAGCCGTCGGGGCGGAACTCCATCTTCGACTCGCCGGAGAGTTCGCGGCTGGTCACGCGCTCGAGCAGGGTGGTCCCGAATCCCCGGTGCGTGGGCGGTGCGACGGTGGGGCCGCCGCGCTCCACCCATGTGAGCACGAAGCCGCCCTCGAGCCTTGGCTTCCAGCTCAACTCCACCCGGCCGGTCTCGCTGGAAAGCGCACCGTACTTCATGGCGTTGGTGGCCAGCTCGTGCAGCGCCAGGGTCAGGGCATTGGTGGCCCGTGCGTTCAGCACCAGCTCCGGCCCGGACCAGCGCGCCTGGCCGGGGGCGAGGCCGCCCAGTTCGGCGGCGGCCACATGGCCGATCTCGGCGCCGCGCCAGCGCGTGGCGGTGAGCAGGGTATGGGCCGAGGCCATGGCCTCCAGGCGGCCCGCGAAGGTCTTCAGGAACGCATCCACCGAGGTGGTCTTGCGGCCCGTCTGGGCGGCCAGCGACTGCACCGAGGCCAGCACGTTCTTCACCCGGTGGTCGAGCTCGGCGACCAGGGCGTTGCGGCCGTCCTCCTCCGACTTGCGGTCGGTGATGTCCTGCACCACGCCGATCACCCGGGTCGCCGCGCCATTGGCGTCGCGAAGCGTCACGCCGGCGCTGAACAACCAGACCAGCTTGCCGTTGTCGGGCCGGATCAGCCGGTACTGCACCTCGTAGCGCTGGCCCTTCTCCAGGCTCTCGGTGACCGCGGCGTGCAGCGCCTCGGCGTCATCGGGGTGCACGTGCCGGTAGGCGGAGAGGCCTCCCCACTCGGCGACGGTGGCGCCGGCCGGGATGCCGGTGATGGCCGCCATCCGCTCACTGACGATCACCCGGTTCTCGTCGATCTCCCACTCGAACTCGCCCATGCGGGCGGCGGTGAGCGCAAGGCTCGCCCGTTCCTGCTCGATCGTCAGCCGATCGGCCGGATTGCCTGTCACTGGGGCGCCTTCCTCCATGCGGGGAATAATAGGCGTCATCCGCTCGCGAAGCGACCCGCTTGCCGCGGGGCGACGGCAAAGATTCGGCGAACGGCAAGCAAGCGTTTATAGTCGCCCTGTAACAGGCGGGGCCGGAACTCACCCACACAGTCCGCGTTCAGGGACGTGATCCGCGCCCCGCGACCCCAAGACTTTCTCGAATGCCGGAGATGCAGATGACCGCCGAATCCACGGGCGCAGCCGCTGAAGCAGCAGCTGCCGCCAAAAGCTCCCTCAAGGACGCGGCGCGCGGTGCGCTGGAAAGCGGCCAGCGGGGCCTCGGCGACGCTTTCGAACACGCCGAGCGCAGCCTGCACGACGCGAGCAAGCGCGTTGAGAAGGTGTTGCGCGATGGCGTCGAGGCGCTGAAGGCGCAGACCGAGCGCCTCCACGCCGGCGAGCAGTTCGACGACGTGCAGCGCTACGTGGTCGAGCGCGTGAAGGAGCGTCCGGTCACGGCCACCCTCGCCGGCATCGGCGTGGGCGTGCTGATCGGCCTGCTCCTGGCCGGCAGCCGCAACTCCAAGTGACCGCGCGACGCCTGTAAGTGATCGCCCGCCGCATTCTCTTTGTGCTCGCCTCGGTGACCGCGCTCGCGGTCAGCGCCGGCGTGATCGTCGTGGCCCTGGCCTACGCCCTCTACGCGCTGGTGAAGCCCTCCCTCGGGCCGGCCGGCGCGGCGGGGGTGGTGGCGGGCGCGGCGGCGTTGCTGATCGGCCTGCTGGGCCTGATCATCGGGGTGGCCAGCCGGCCGCCGAAGCGCCGCCGGCGCGAACCTGAGAACTTCCTCAATCAGGTGATCGAGGTGGTGAAGGAGCGGCCGGTGACGACCGTGCTCGGCGCCCTGGCGGCCGGCATGCTGGCGATGAGCAATCCTCGCTACATGGGGGGCTTGGTGCGCTCGTTCCTCGAGGGGCGTGAGCCCCCCAGGAACCGGTGACGGCTTACGAGCCGGACCCGTCCGACGACTGCTTCAGCGACCGCCCGGCGTTCTCCAGGGCATCCCCGGCGTTGTGGGCCGCTGCGCGCGCGGGCTGCGAGGCTTCCGACAGGGCGTGGTCGACCACCTTGCCGCCGTTGGTGAACGAGCCTTCTCGCGCGGCCAGGTAGACCATGGCCCCGCCGACGACGGCGATCAGCAACATCACGAAGCCGAGCAGCGGCGAGCCGCGCCGGCGCGCCCGCTCGTCACGACGGCCGCGCTCGTAGAGGGCGCGGGCCGCGCGGGGGTCTGCCGTGTGCTCCGTGACCACACGCGCAGGGACCGGCTCGGTGACGACGCGTTCCGTGCCGTCAGGCTCGGTCACGCGCACGGTGCGTCGGCGGGTCGGGAAGGCGGCGAACAGGCCCGGCCGGTAGACGCGGCCCTCTTCGGTTTGGACGCGATCAAGATCGGTCATCGTAAACTCTCCAGTCGTGCTCAAATGTAAAACGGGGAAGAGGGGGCGATGTTCCAAAATATCAACCGCTGCCTTAGTTGCCGGTATTCCAGTGTTGTTCTGGCCAAATCTGGTCGACCGAGCGGGTAGTTTGTAGCGAAGAAACTTGAGATCGACGGAGTCACTTCCGACGAGCCCGCGTCAGTTGCGTGCGGCCCAAAAGGAAGGGGCGGCTGGTTGTCCAGCCGCCCCAGTGAGCGTCATCGAGAAAAGGGTGCGAAGGCGGCAGGCTGGCTCTCGCCAGCCTCATGTCGGGGGGGCGTCGCCGCCCTCGCAGACCAGGAAACGACGTTCGCCAAACTTCGTTCCCAACTTTTTTGGAAATTTTTGCCTGTGCCGCGGCAGGCAGATTTCACCGCCAAGAACGGCAAGGGGCCCGCCGAAACTGCGGGCCCAGCCAACTAGACAGCGCGGGGAGCCAGGCGGGAGAATCCATCCATTCCGGGACCATCCCTCGCGAGGGAAGGACGGGGCTCAGGCCGCCTTCAGCTTGCGGCGGGGATGGAAGAACAGGGCCTGGCCGATGGCCGCCTTCACCGTTTCGGGCTGGAACGGCTTGGTGATCAGGAAGGTCGGCTCGGGCCGCTCGCCGGTCAGCAGCCGCTCGGGGAAGGCGGTGATGAAGATCACCGGCGTGTCATGGTGCAGCAGGATGTCCTTCACGGCGTCCACGCCGGAAGAGCCGTCGGCCAGCTGGATGTCGGCCAGCACAAGGCCTGGCGGGTTGCGGCTGACCGCCTCGACGGCCTCGCCGCGGGTGGCGGCGATGTCGGTGACACGGTGCCCGAGTTCGGTGACCAGTGCCTCGATGTCGGCGGCGATCACCGGTTCGTCCTCGATGATCAGGACGTCGGTGGCGAGCTCGGCGTCGATGTCGCGCTGAGCCTCGGAGATCAGCTTCTCCACCGCGGCGAAGTCGACCCCCAGCACCTGGGCTGCTTCGCTGGGGGTGAGCCCTTCGAGCGCCGTCAACAGGAAGGCCTGGCGCGAGCGGGGCGCGATGCGCATCAGGCGGTGGGCGGCGTCGTCGGCGGCCGAGGCGCTGTCCTCGTCATAGGATTCGAGCCGGGCGCCGGTGGTCTGCCAGATCGCGTGGAACACCTGATACAGCGCCACCCGCGGCGAGAGGTCCGGGTCCAGCTGCCGCTCGCCGGCGGCGAGCGCCTCCAGCGCCACGCGGACATAGTTGTCGCCCGTGGCTTGGTCGCCGGTCAGGGCGCGGGCGTAGCGGCGGATGTAGGGCAGGTGGGGTGCGAGGCGTGCGACGAGACTCATTTACCCGAAATCCTCCGTGGTCTTCGGGGCAAGTCCGGCGCCCCCGGCAGAGCTTTGCCGTGGGCGTCCCCCGTGCGGGCCAAACGCGCCCCGATGAGCGGGGTTCCCGACTGGACAAAAATTCGGCAGTGCGCAGTCTTAGCTGAAGTAACGTTTGATGGAACCCGATGGAACCAGTGGAGCGCTTGCGCGTTGGGCGATGGCACTTTCGGGTAAAGGGGGCGGGCGTTCGCGCCAACCAATGATGATCGATCGATCCGTGAAGCGGCCTCGCAATTCCGCCAACCTGGATGAGACGCGGCTCCGGCAGCAGGCTATCGGCGTGAAGCTGCGCCAGATGTTCGACGAAGTGGTCAACGAGCCGGTGCCGGATGAGTTCCTGGACATCCTGCGTCGGGCCGACGACCGCGAAACGGGGAATGGCTGATGGGCGCCGCCGAGCGTTCGGCCGGGCATACTGAGCGAGACAAGGCCTTCCAGAAGGAATTGGTCGCGCTCATCCCGCATCTCCGCGCCTTTGCCCGCACCCTCTGCGGCAACGCCGCGGCCGCCGACGACCTGGCCCAGGACACCGTCCTGAAGGCCTGGGACGCGCGCGAGACCTTCGCCATGGGCACGAACATGAAGGCCTGGACCTTCATGATCCTGCGCAACCAGTTCTATTCCGAGAAGCGACGGTCCTGGCGCCAGACCCAGCTCGACCAGGAAGCGGCCGAACGGACGCTGGTGGCGGTGGACGACCCGGAGTCCCCGGTCGTGCTGGACGAGCTGCGCCTGGGCCTGGCCATGTTGCCGGCGGAACAGCGCGAAGCCCTGATCCTGGTGGGCGCGGGCGGCTTCGCCTACGAGGAGGCGGCCGAGATCTGCGACTGCGCGGTGGGCACGGTGAAAAGCCGGGTCAGCCGCGCGCGCCGGGCGCTGCAGGCCATCCTGGAATCCGGCCAGTACCGGCGCGACGGCGCGTCCGCGAGCCAGGCCATGGCCACCATCCTCGCTGACGCGGAGCGGCTGAGCACGGTGAAGTGAACTTCAGGGACATCCTCGGCCCCAGGGCGCCCATATCTATCCGGGTGCGTCTGGGGCTCGCCCTGGCGTTGGCGTTGCTGCCGGTCCTGTTCCTGAGCATCGTCCAGGCGACGCTGGAGTTTCGCCGCGAGGCGCGGGACGAGCGCGCCTCGCTGGTCGCCGCCTCCGAGCGTGGGGCGGCCACCGCGAAGGCGCGCCTCGAGTCCGCCCGGGTGCTGTTGCAGACCCTGGGGTCCGCGCCGCTGGCGACGCCCTGCGCCCCGCGACTGCGGCAGGTGGCTGAGCGCATCCCGGGATACGAGAACGTGATCCGGTTCGACGCCGCCGGCCGGGTCAGCTGCGCGGCCAGAAGCGCCCCGGCGGATCCAGATGTCGTCGCGCGACCGTGGTTCCAGGCCCTGGCGCGCGGCGACCCGGTGGTTGTGACCCGCGATCCCGGCGCCGCCTATGCCGCTGTCCCGTCGCTCCTGGCCGCAGCCCCGGCGACGGACGCCACGGGGCATTTCGATGGCGCCACGGCGGCCGTGATCAGCCTGAGCAGCCTCGGCCCCGAAAATGCCAGCGGCGGGCTGCCCCTATCCGCCGATGTCGCCCTGACCGACCAGACGGGCCGCTACATCTCCGCCACCGACGCGAACCGGTTCCCGGTCGGTCTGGGGCCGATGGCGACGCAGGTGGGCAAGCCGAGCGGCGCCTGGCTGCAGAGCGCCCGCAACGGTGAGCGACGGCTCTATGCCTCGGCCCCGCTAGTTGGCGGCCAGTTGTTCCTGGTGCTCTCGGCGCCCGCGCCCGGGCTGGCGTCCTGGGCCTGGCTCAATCCGGTCACCGCATTGGCCCTGCCCCTGCTGGCGTTCACCCTGGCGCTGGCGGCGGTGCTGTTCGTGGCCGAACGCGGCGTGGTGCGCTGGATCGCCTACCTGCAGCGGATCGCGGCGCTCTATGCCCGCGGCCGCTTCGCCGTCCGCCCGGTCCGCGCCGAACGGGCGCCGCCCGAGATACGCGACCTGGCCGAGACGCTGGGCGACATGGCCGCCGCCATCGCCGCCCGCGACGAGGCGCTGACCGGTCACCTGGCGCAGAAGGACGCGATGCTGCGGGAGATCCACCACCGGGTGAAGAACAACCTGCAGGTCATCTCCTCGCTGCTGAACCTGCAGGAGCGGACGCTCAGCGATCCGTCGGCCCGCGCGGCGGTGGCCGACACCCGCCAGCGGATCGCGGCGCTGGCCCTGATCTACCGCGCGCTCTACCAGAGCCCGGACCTGCGGCGGGTCGACCTGCACGACTTCCTGGAAGAGCTGATCGGCCAGATGGTGACGGGCGAGAGCGGCCTGGCCGCGCCGATCCGCAGCGACCTGGTCTGCGATCCGCTGGTGATCGACCCCGACTTCCTCGCCCCGTTGGCGCTGTTCGCCGTCGAAGCGATCAGCAACGCCCGCAAGCATGGACTGGACGAGAACGGCCTGCTTTCGGTGAAGTTCGAGGTCGAAGGCGACCAGGCGGTGCTGCAAATCTGCGACACCGGCCACGCCGGCGAGCGCGCGACGGTCGGGCCGGGCGTGGGGCGCACGCTGATGACCGCTTTCGCCCGCCAACTGCGCGGCGTGGTGAGCTTCCAGCCCAATCCGAAGGGCGGCCTGACCACCAGCCTGACCTTCCCGAATCCCGAGGCCAAGCCCGACACGCACGCTACGCCGCCGTTCCCGCCGCCGCCGCAGGAGCTGCAGGCGCGGGGGTAGGGCGCGCCCCTGTGGGCGCCTGAAATGAGCTGTCATCCTGGAAGCGGCGCAGCCACTGTCCGGGATCTCGTAGGAGTTGGCCGCGAGGCGATCCCGGGCAACTCGCTACGCGAGTTTCCGGGATGGCACGGTTTGGGAATTGCTGGCCTTGCCAGGCTCGAACTGCCCTGCCCGGAGGGCGCCGCCGTCAGTCCCGCAGCAGCTCGTTGATCGAGGTCTTGGAGCGGGTGCGGGCGTCGACGGTCTTCAGGATCACCGCGCAGTAGACATTGGGGCCCTTGCCGTGAGGGTCGGGGAGCGAGCCGGAGACCACCACCGAGTAGGGCGGGATCTGGCCCGACGGCAGGATGTCGCCGGTCTTGCGGTCGACGATCTTCACCGTGGCGGTCAGGAACACGCCCATGGAGAGGACCGAGCCCTCGCCCACCACCACGCCCTCGGCCACTTCGGCGCGGGCGCCGATGAAGCAGTCGTCCTCGATGATCGTCGGACTGGCCTGCAGCGGCTCCAGCACCCCGCCGATGCCGGCGCCGCCGGAGATGTGCACGCGCTTGCCGATCTGGGCTGCAGAGCCGACGGTGGCCCAGGTGTCGACCATGGTCCCCTCGTCGACGTAGGCGCCGATGTTCACGAAGGAGGGCATCAGCACCACGTTGCGGGCGATGTAGGCGCCGCGGCGCACCACCGAGCCGGGCACGGCGCGAAACCCGGCCGCCTCGAACTGCGGCGCCTCCCAGCCCTCGAACTTCGAGGGCACCTTGTCCCACCAGGGGCCGATGCCGCCGCCGAGGGAGCTGGAGCGCATCACCTTGTTCGGGTTGAGCCGGAAACTGAGCAGGATCGCCTGCTTGGCCCACTGGCAGGTGACCCACTGGCCGCCTGTCTTCTCGGCGACCCGCAGCTTGCCGGCGTCGAGCAGGGCGAGGGTTTCGTCGACCGCCGTGCGCACCGGTCCTTGCGTCTCGGCGTTGACGCCGTCGCGCGCCGCCCAGGCGGCCTCGATCTCGACCTGCAGGTCGGACAACGTAACCTCGCTCATGCCTTCACCAGCGTCCCTGCGCCATGTTCCGTGAACAGCTCCACCAGCATCGCGTGCGGACGGCGCCCGTCCAGGATGACGGCCGCCTCCACCCCGCCCTCGACCGCGGCCACGCACGTCTCCAGCTTCGGGATCATCCCACC
>Ga0207695_10010454_pt1 | contig 11349 bp, 12 predicted proteins | sample KBSC54metaG_FD_184354 | JGI IMG/M metagenome (GOLD analysis project Ga0207695, IMG submission 184354) | Corn rhizosphere microbial communities from Kellogg Biological Station, Michigan, USA - KBS C5-4 metaG (SPAdes) (version 2) | ecosystem: Host-associated > Plants > Roots > Rhizosphere > Soil... | reverse complement strand
CCTGGAAGATAGAGGGCGGGGGGTTTTTGTGCAATGCGGGAACGGTCGCAGGGGGCGAAGAGAAGGAACCACGAAAGGCAGGAAAAACGCGAAAGACGCTTCGCGCCAGACCACGGAAAGCACGGATAGGAGCCCATCGGCAGAGGTCCGGCCGGCACGGGTGCCGGGGGCGCGCTCGCTCGCGGTCGCCCCCGCCGTCTTACGTGTCATCCGTGTCTTCCGGGGTTCCTTCGCTTTCGTGATTTCGTCGTGGTTCCAACGAGAGGCGCCGCGTCGCGGCCGACGGTGGCGGCGCGGCGGCGCTCCGGCCAAGGGTGGGGTGCACCCAGCCGGGAGCGATCTCGGCCAAGGGGCCCATGACGAACAGGCGCTCGTGGGCGCGGGGGTGCGGCACGATGAGTCCGGGGGCATCGATCACTGCGCGGCCGCAGGCGATGAGGTCGAGATCGAGCGTGCGCGGCGCGTTCGGCGCCACGCGCGTTCTGCCAAAGCTCCGCTCGATGGAAAAAAGCGCCTCCAGAACGGCCTTTGGCCGCATGGTCTTCTCGACAAGCGCGACGCCGTTGCGATACTCAGGTTCGCCGGGATCGGGCCAGGCGGCCGAGCGCCACCAGCCCGACCGGGCGAGAACGGGCAATTGGGCCCCAGGGAACCGCGCCAAAGCCGCCTCAAGCAGCGCCTCGGACGACGGGAAATCGCCGGCCATATTGGAGCCCAAGGCGATGATCGTCACCTCATCCAGCGCCTCAAGCCCTGCCTTCAGGAATTTCAATTTATGACCTTTTACCCCACTGACAGGCTCGCTCTCTTCATCGACGGGGCCAACCTCTATTCGGCGGCCAAGGGTCTCGGCTTCGACATCGACTACCGCAAGCTGCTGGAGGAGTTCCGCAAGCGCGGGGTGCTGGTGCGGGCCTACTACTACACGGCGCTGGTCGAGGATCAGGAGTATTCGCCGATCCGGCCGCTGGTCGACTGGCTCGACTACAACGGCTACCGGCTGGTGACCAAGGCGGCCCGGGAGTACGTCGACAGCCAGGGCCGCAAGCGCTGGCGCGGCGATATGGACGTCGAGATCGCGGTCGACATGATGGAGATGGCCGGTCCGGCCGACCACCTCGTGCTGTTCTCCGGCGACGGCGACTTCCGCTGTCTGGTGGAGGCGGTCCAGCGCAAGGGCGCGCGGGTGACCGTCGTCTCGACCGTCAAGTCGCAGCCGCCCATGGCCTCCGACGACCTGCGACGCCAGGCCGACAACTTCGTGGACCTGGCCGACCTGGCCGAGATCATCGGCCGGCCCTCGCGCCTGCCGCGCTTCATCCAGGAGGCCCGCGCCCACGAGCGTGAGGCCGATGCCGAGGCCTGAGCCGGCCCGTGCGGCCTGTCCGCCGGAAGCGCCGCCCGACTGCCCGATCTGCCCGCGGCTGGTCGCCTATCGCGCCGCCAACCGCGCGGCCCATCCCGACTGGTTCAACGGGGCGGCGCCCTCGTTCGGCGATCCGGATGCTCGGCTGCTGATCGTCGGCCTGGCCCCAGGGCGGACGGGGGCGAACCGCACCGGGCGGCCGTTCACCGGCGACTATGCGGGCCTGCTGCTCTACGAGACGCTTCTCAAGCTCGGCTTCGCCGAAGGGCGGTACGAGGCCAGGCCCGACGACGGCTTGAGGCTCGTGGACTGCATGATCACGAACGCGGTGCGCTGCGCCCCGCCCGGCAACAAGCCGGAGACGGCCGAGGAGGCGAACTGCCGGCCCTATCTCGCGGCGCGGATCGCGGCCCTGCCCCGCCTGAAGGTCATCGTGACCCTGGGCGACGTCTCCAGGCGCAATGTGCTGCGCGCGCTGGGCGGCAAGGCGAGCGACGGCGCGGCGGGCCATGGCTCGGAGTTCCAGGCCGGGCGCTACTGGGTGATCAACAGCTATCACTGCTCGCGGCTCAACACGAACACCGGCCGGCTGACCGCGCCGATGTTCGAGGCGGTGTTCGAACGGGCCCGGGCGCTTCTCGCCGCCTGAGCGGCTTGCCAGCCGGAGCCGGCGGCGCGAACCTTCGCCGGGTGGGGTTCGGAGGGTGCGGCCATGCTGTTCGAGCAGATCGCGACCGGCGGCTGCCAGTCGTATCTCGTGGGTTGTGCGGCGACGCGGGCGGCGGTGCTGATCGACCCCGAGCAGTCGCGGATCGCCGAGTATCGCGGCCTCGCCGGCCAGCACGGCCTCAACGTGCGCTACGTGATCGACACCCACACTCACGCCGACCACTTCTCCGGCAGCCGCGAGCTCGGCAAGGCGCTCGGCGCGCCGGTGGTGATGCATCGGCTGAGCCCCGCCCCCTACGCCGACCTGCGGCTCGACGACGGCGACATGCTGATCGCGGGCTCGCTGAAGGTGAAGGCGCTGCACACGCCCGGCCACACGCGCGATTCCATGTGCCTGCTGCTGGACGACCGGGTGTTCACCGGCGACACGCTGCTGATCGGCGGCACCGGGCGCACGGACCTGCCGACCGGGGATCCGCATGCGCTCTACGAGAGCCTGTTCGACAAGCTCCTCAAGCTGCCGGCGGAAACGCTGGTCTACCCGGCGCATGACTACAAGGGCCGCTCCCACTCCACGATCGGAGCGGAGCTGGCCGACAATCCGCGTCTGCAAAAGACCGAACGGGCGGCGTTCGTGGAGATGATGCAGCACCTCGACCTGTCCGCGCCGACGCACCTCACCGAGGCTCTGCGCACCAACATGAGCGGCGGCAAGACGGTGGACCAGCTGCTGGCGGAGGCGGCGGCCAAGGTGCCGTTCATGTCGCTGGCCGAGCTCGCCGAGCGGATCGGCGGCAACAGCCGCGACCTGGTGGTGCTGGATCTCCGCGAAAGCGAGGCTTTCCGGGCCGGCCATGTGCCCGGCGCGACGCATCTGCCGCGCGGACAGCTTGAGCTCAGGGTCAACAGCGAGCTGCCGGATCCGACGGTCCGGATCCTGACCTGCTGCGAGCTCGGCAAGATCTCCACCCTGGCCGCCGCGACCCTGCGCGAGCTGGGCTATGGGCGCGCGACCGCGCTCGACGGCGGCGTCAAGGCCTGGCGTGAGGCGGGATATCCGGTGGAGACCTGACCGGCTCGCGCGATGGCCGAGGCTCCGCTACACAGCCCAGGTCCTCGTCTACCGGAACGCCGCTAAGTGCCGAAAATGAACGTCCTGGCGGGCCTCGCCGCCCTCCTCGCCCTGCCCCTCTCCACGGCCCTGGCTGCCGCGCCGCCCGCCCCCGCGCCCTCGCTCCACGAGCAGGCGCTGGAGACGCTCAAGCGCGGGGTGGCGTTCCGGACGGTGCTGCCGGGCGACCAGGTCCCGGCCTATGCCGCCTACCTGAAGTCCGTCCTGGTGCAGTCGGGCTTCGCGCCCGAGGACGTCACCGTCACGCCGATGGCCGGCACGGCGCGGCTGGTCGCTCGCTACCGCGGCGCCGATCCCGCCAGGAAGCCGATCGTGATCATCGACCACATGGACGTGGTGGAGGCGAAGCCCGCCGACTGGACCCGCGATCCGTTCACGCCGGTGGTGGAGAACGGCTACGTCTTCGGCCGCGGCGCCTACGACGACAAGTTCGACGTCTCCGTCATCGTCACCGTGCTCGGGAAGCTGAAGCGCGAAGGCTGGAAGCCGGGGCGCGACGTGGTGCTGGCGCTCTCCGGAGACGAAGAGACCCAGATGCAGACCGGCCGGGCCAACGCCGCCGAGCTGAAGGATGCCGAGCTGGTGCTGAATGGCGATGCCGGCGGCGGCGTGCTCGCCCAGGACGGCAAGCCCTTGTTCTACGGGCTGCAGGCGGCGGAGAAGACCTACGCCGACTTCGCCGTCACCGTGACCAACCCGGGCGGCCACTCCAGCCGGCCCGGTAAGACCAACGCCATCTACCAGCTCGCCGCCGACCTCGGACGCCTGGCGGCCTACCCGTTTCCGGTGATGCGCAGCGAGATCACGGATCAGGCGCTGCGCGCGGCGGCCCCGATCACCTCCGGCCCCCTAGGCCAGGCGCTCCGGCGCTATGTCGCCAACCCCCGGGACCAGCAGGCGATCGCGATCCTCTCGGCCGATCCGGACTACGTGGGCCAGCTTCGCACCACCTGCGTGGCGACCATGCTCAACGCGGGCCACGCGCCGAACGCCCTGCCGCAGCGCGCCGAGGCCAACGTCAACTGTCGCATCTTCCCGGGCACGCCCTCGGAAGAGGTGCGCAGGGTGATCGAGAAGGTGATCGCCGATCCCGCCGCCAAGGTGACCCGCAAGGACGACGGCTCGATCGACGCGCCGGGATCGCCGCTGCGGCCCGATGTGGTGGCGGCGGTGACCCGGGCGGTGCGCGCCCGCGCGCCCGGTCTGCCGATCGTGCCCTCGATGTCGGCCGGCGCGACCGATTCGATGTTCTTCCGCGCCGAGGGCGTGCCGGCCTATGGCGTCTCGGGCATGTTCATGAAGCCCTCCGACGACTTCGCCCACGGCCTCAATGAGCGCGCGCCCATCGCCTCGATCGACGGGGCGCTGATGCAGTGGGAGATCATCCTGAAGGAGCTGGCGAAGTAGCCTCGCCCTTGCGCCAGTAGTGATACCGCCAGGCGGGCGTGAAGCCGGCGGCCCTGTAGAGGCTGCGCGCGGGGTTGTCCTCGACAACCTGCAGGTAGGCGCGATCGATCCCGCGCTCGCCGGCGGCGCGGCCGATGGCGGCGAGGATGCGGCTCGCGTGGCCCTTGCGGCGCTGATCGGGGGCGGTGCGCATGCCGTGCACGCCCGCCCAGCCACGGCCGAAGGAGACGACGCCCACGGCCAGCGTGCGCCCACACCCGTGGACCGCGGCGAACAGGGCCCCAGGCGAGCGCATGAGGTTGCGGATGCGGCTTTCGGCCTCCTGCGGATCGAAGCCCTCGCCCGCGAAGCAGGCGATCCAGGCCGCGTCGGGCGTCTCGCGGAGCTCGGCGGGATCGTCGGATAGGGCGACGCACCCCGCGGGCGCGCCGAGCTTCATGATGGTGGGCGTGGCGGGCGCATAGCCGCGGGCGGCGAGGGCCTCGCGAACCGGCCCGAGCGTCTCCGTCTCGGCGATCCGGAAGGCGGGCGGCAGCCGGGCGGCGAGGTAGATCTGCTCGATGTCGCCGACGGCCCCTGGGTCGGCATCGTGCGCGAGGGGCACGGCGCTCCTTGCGCGGCCGATAGCGCCCGGATCGAGCGGGACCAGCCAGCCGGCAATTTCCACCGCCCGCTCGGGCGCGACCGAGGCCACAATGGCGCGCTCGAGGGATTCGATGTCCGTGTCGCTGAGCCTCACCCCTGCCCCGCTCCGAAGGCTCAGCCCTTTTCCCGCATCAGCCTCGCCTTGTCGCGCTGCCAGTCGCGCTCGGCCGCCGTCTCGCGCTTGTCGTGCAGCTTCTTGCCCTTGGCCAGCGCCACTTCGAGCTTGGCGATGCCGCGGTCGTTCCAGTAGAGGCGGGTCGGGATGATGGTGCGGCCCTCGCGCTGCACGGCGCCGATCAGCCTGTCGATCTCGCGACGCTTGAGCAGCAGCTTCCGGTGGCGGCGCGGCTCGTGATTGAAATAGGGGCCGGCCTGCTTGTAGGGCGGGATGTCGGCGTTGATGAGGACGATCTCGTGGCCCTCCACCGCAGCGTAGGATTCGGCGATGTTGGCCCGGCCGTTGCGCAGGGACTTCACCTCGGAGCCGGTGAGCTGCAGGCCCGCCTCGAAGGTGTCCTCCAGGAAGTAATCGAACCGCGCGCGGCGGTTCTCGGCGATCAGCTTGCCGGCCATGTCAGATAACGCCGGCGTCTCGCATCGCGGCCAGGACCTCGGCGCGGGCGGCCTCGGAGCACGGGACGATCGGCAGCCGCGCCTCCTCGGAACAGAGGCCGAGCTGGGCGAGCGCAAATTTCGTGGGTGACGGTGAGGCGTCGGAAAACAGCGCCTTGTGCAGCCGGATCAGCCGGTCCTGGCCGGCGAGCGCGCCCTGCCACTTGCCGGACAGCGCGTCGTTGTAGAAGGCGGCGCACAACTCGGGCGCGACATTGGCGGTCACCGAGATGCAGCCGTGGCCGCCGTGGGCCATGTAGCCGAGCGCCGTGTCGTCGTTGCCCGAGAGCATCACCCAGCCCTCGCCGCACATCAGCCGCTGCAAGGAGGCGCGCGGCAGATCGCCGGTGGCGTCCTTGACGCCCGCCATGTTCGGCAGCTTGGCGAGCCGGGCGAGGGTGTCGTTGGAGATGTCGATGCTGGTCCGCGACGGCACGTTGTAGATGATCACGGGCAGCTCGACCGCGTCGTTGATCGCCCGATAATGGGCGTAGAGGCCCTCCTGGCTCGGGCGGTTGTAATAGGGCGTGACGACCAGGGCGGCGTCGGCGCCGACCACCTTGGCGTGGCGGACGAGCTCGATCGCCTCCTCGGTCGAGTTGGAGCCCGCGCCGGCGACGACTGGCACGCGTCCTGCAACGGTCTTCACGCAAAGTTCGACCACACGACGGTGCTCATCATGGCTGAGGGTCGCAGTCTCACCGGTGGTGCCCACGGGAACCAACCCATGGACGCCGCCCGCGATCTGCCGCTCCACCAGGCGCACGAACGCCGGCTCGTCGAACGCGGCGTCGCGGAAGGGCGTCACAAGCGCCGGCAGGACGCCGCGGAATAGGGGCTTGGGCATTTCAGCAAATTGCCGTGAAGGGGCCGCTTGTTAAGCGAAATTCAGAATTGCCGCGACAATATGGGGGAGTGGGCCAAGCTCGCAATGTTCGTATCAGATCGTCGAGGAAAGGGGGGCAGTCCGTTGGGGGACAAGCGCGTGCTCGCAAAGGCCCGGAAGGTCGCACTGATCGCCGGCGTGCTCGGTCTGGCCGCCGCCTCGGCGCGCGCGCAGCCGGCCGACCCGATCGGCGATCTCCTGCAGAACACTGCGCCCGAGGCGCCCGTCGAGGCGGCGGCGGTGGTGCATTCCGCCGGCGGCGCGCTTTCAGCCAACGACATCTCGCTGCTCCGCCGCGCGATCGATTCGGCCCGACGCGGCGACGTGAACGGCGCGCGCGCGGCGCGCAGCGAGCTCTCCGACCCGCTGGCCCGCAAGGTGGCCACCTGGGCGCTCGCCGATTCGGACGGCGATTCGCTGGGCTTCTTCGAGATCGACAACGCCCGCCATGAGCTTGGCGACTGGCCCAGGGGTTCCCGGCGGGAGCTTTCAGCCGAGCGGCAGCTCGAGAGCTCGGGCAAGTCGCCGGCCGACATCGTGACGTGGTTCCGGGGCGACGAGCCGGAAACCCCGCAAGGCGCCATGGCGCTGGCGTCGGCCTACCAGGCGCTGGGACGTCCAGCCGACGCCCAGAAACTCATCAAGCATTTTTGGCGCGACCGGGCGTTCGACGCCGAGTCGCAGCGCGCGATGCTCGCCCGCTTCGCCGGGTTCCTCACCCAGGACGACCACGTCCGGCGCGTCGACATCCTGCTCTACGAGAAGAACACGCAGGCCGCGCGCGATCTCCTGCCCCTGATCCCGGCCGACCAGCAGCAAGCCGCCGAGGCCAGGCTGGCGCTGAGGGCCAATGCGTCGAACGCCACCGAGCTGCTGTCGGCGCTGCCGCCCAGCGTCGCGAACGCCCCGGGGGTCGCGTTCGAACGGGCGGCCTACTATCGCCGGCATAACCTGGAGACGCTCGCCCAGGCCCTGGTCAAGGACTTCCCGCGCGAGGCGCCGACCGCCGAGATGGCCAAGCAGGTCTGGGAAGAGCGCAAGCAGCTGATCATCGCAGCCCTTCGCGCCGGCGACGCCAGGGCCGCCTATGCCGCCGCCGACTGTGACAGCATGACCGGGCCCGATGCGGCTGAGGCCGCCTTCTATGCGGGCTGGATCGCGCTCAGCAAGCTGAAGGACCCTGACGCCGCGGCCAAGCACTTCGCAACGCTCGACCACATCGGCGTTTCGCCGATCACCCGCGCCCGCGCGCTCTACTGGGAAGGCCGCGCCGCCGAGGCGAAGGGCGACCAGGCCTCGGCTGCGAGCTTCTATCAGGCGGCCGCGGCGCACGGCACGACGTTCTACGGCCAGCTCGCCATGGAGAAGGTGGGCCAGAAGCTGACCCTCGCCGCCGATCCTGTGATCACCCCGGCCGACCGCGCCCGCTTCGAGGGTCGCGAGCCCGTGCAGGCGGCCCGGCTGCTCTACGAGCTGGGCTACCGCGACCTCTACCGCAGCTTCGTGCTCAGCCTCGACGACGTCCTGCCCTCCACTGTCGACGAGGCGCTGCTGATCGACCTGGTCCGCGGCTACGGCGACCAGTACCTGTCGATGCTGGTGGCCCGCTCGGCCGCACAGCACGGCTTCATCCTGCCCCAGCGGGCCTATCCCTACCGCGCCCCGCCGCAGGTGGCCGGCGCGCCGGAGCCGGCCCTCGTGCTGGCCATCACCCGCCAGGAAAGCGGCTTCGACGCCTATGCCCACTCCGGCGCGGGCGCGCGCGGCATGATGCAGCTGATGCCGGCCACGGCCGCCGTTGTCGCCCGCCGGATGGGCGTCAGCTATTCGCCGGGCCGCCTGGACGAGGCCGACTACAACATGCAGCTCGGCTCCAGCTTCCTGGGCCATCTCGTGGACCAGTTCTCCGGCTCCTACGTCATGGCCGCCGCGGCCTACAACGCCGGTCCCGGCCGCCCCGCCCAGTGGGTCTCGTTCTGCGGCGATCCGCGCGGGGCCACGGACCCGGTCGACTTCATCGAGTGCATCCCCTTCTCCGAGACGCGCAATTACGTGATGCGGGTGATGGAGAACGTGCAGGTCTACCGGGCCAAGATGAACGGCGGCACCGCGCCCATCACGCTGCACGCCGACCTGCGCCGCGGCAGCTACGGCTTCGCCGCCGCGCAAGCCGCGCCGCTCACCCCGATCAGTGCGGCGCGCTAGCCTGCGCCGCCGTCGCGGGGCGGCGCCGTTCTGAGCCAGCTCACCGCGAACAGCACCGCCCAGAGGGCGTCGACGCTGCCGATGACAAGCGGCGATCCGCGCACGCGACCCATCATCGCCAACGGCCACAGCCCGGCCAGCCAGGTGACCTTCTCGAGGACGGCGACGATCATCACCGGCCGATAGCGCCGAGGATCGGCGCTGATCAGCAGGAACAGGAACTGGAAGACCAGGGCCGCGGAGATCCAGCCGTAGAAGTACTCCGGGTGGGTGATCGCCGGCGGCGTCATCGTCGAGATCGCGCCCTCGGCGAAGTACATCGGGGCGAGCGTCAGCACGCCGTAGATCCCGGCGACCCGGAACGCCCATTTCGCGAATGTCATGCGCCCGCCCCTGATGCTCGCCCGGGCGCGGCCCTAGTCGATGACGAGACCGTCGATCAGGCCGTCGAGGGTGACCTCGATCAGCGCCTCGCGGTCCGCCCAGGCGAAATTGGGCCTGGCGGCGAGCAGCGCCACGACGCCGTGGCACGACATCCACATGGCCTGGGCGGCGCAATCGGCCGAGCCGTTGCGCAAACGCCCGGCGGCGGCGATCTCGCGCACCACGCCGGAGAAGACCTCGTAGCACTCGGCTCCCAGGTCGGCGGCCTCCGAGCCCGCCATGGCCGCTTCGGGCCGCGGCACGGAATAGACGAGCTGGTAGGGGTTGGGGTGATCCATGCCCCAACGCATGTAGGCTTCCAGGATCATCTTCAGGCGCACGACGGCGTCGATCGGCTTAACCGCGATCTCCCGGTTGCGCTCGAGCAGCACCTTGATGGTCTGCTCGCAGATCTCCAGGAGAATCGCGCTCTTGTCGGCGAAGTGCATGTAGAGGGCGGTCGAGGAGACCCCCACCTCGTCGGCGATCCGGCGTATGGTCGCGCCCTCATAGCCCTCGGCCACGAAGATCCGCTCCGCCGCCTCCAGGATCTCGGCTCGCCGCAGATGGCCGTCGCCCTTCGCCTTGCGCGAGGACCGACGGGTCGTGGTCGCTGCAACCGTCACTGGATTCCGATCCTCCCCTACCCCCAGGGCAGCGGACCCCAATTCCTTCGACGTGACAAGCCCGTAACGCACGCCTGCGGCGCCAAGCTGTCCCGGCGGAAGCCCGCGCGCACTGGACGGGCGGCGCCGGAAGCTCGTAAGGGCGCGCCATGAGTCGTTCCGGACCGGTGGTGGCCGACGCGCCCGGCCTGATGCGCACGACCGGCTGGTCGGACTATGCGCTGCTGGATTCCGGCGCCGGCCGGAAGCTCGAGCGCTATGGCCGCTACACGGTCGTTCGGCCCGAACCGCAATGCCTTTGGCGGCCGGCGCTGCCCCCGGACGCGTGGGCGGCGGCCGATGCGGTGTTCGACCCCGCCGACGAGGAGGACGCCGGCCGGTGGCGCTTCCGGGAGACGCCCACGGAGGCCTGGCCGCTCGGCTGGGGCGAGGTGCGCTTCCTGGGGCGCTTCACCAGCTTCCGGCACCTGGCCTTCTTCCCGGAGCAGGCGGCCAACTGGGCCTGGCTCGATCAGCGGATCCGCGGCCTCGCCGACCAGCCGAAGGTGCTGAACCTGTTCGGCTACACCGGGGTCGCAAGCCTGGTGATGGCCGCGGCGGGCGCGGCGGTGACCCACGTCGACGCCTCGCGGCGGGCGGTGGGCTGGGCGCGCGAGAACGCCCAGCTTTCGGGTCTCACCGAACGGCCGGTCCGCTGGATCGTCGAGGATGCGCGCAAATACGCGGCCCGCGAGGCGCGCCGCGGCTCGCGCTACGACGGCATCATCCTCGATCCGCCGAAATATGGCCGGGGGCCTGCCGGCGAGGTCTGGCGGCTGTTCGAGGACTTGCCGGACCTTATGGGGCTATGTGGCGAGCTTCTTTCGGACAATGCCTCGTTCCTGGTGCTCAACGCCTATGCCGAGCGGATCTCCGGCGCGGCGCTCTCGGGCCTGCTCGCCGAGACCCTCGCGGGTCGTGGCGGGCGCATCGAATGGGGCGAGCTCGCGCTGGCTCAGGCCGGCGCGGAGCGCCAGATCGGCATGAGCTTCTACGCCCGGTGGGCCGCGTGAGCCGGATCACCTCGCTGCAGAACCCCACGGTGAAGGCGGTGCGCGGCCTGCACCTCAAGAAGGCGCGTGACGAGAGCGGCCTGTTCGTCGCCGAAGGCCTGAAGACCGTCACCGAAGGCATCGAGACCGGCCACGCGCCGCAGATGCTGCTCTACGGTCCCGAGGCCGCCGAACATCCGCTGGCCAGGGCCGCGATCACGGCGACGCGACAGGCCGGCGGCGAGGCCTCGGAGGTGACCGAGGCGATCCTCGCCAAGGTCTCGCGGCGCGACAACCCGCAGGCGGTGGTGGGGGTCTTCCGCCAGGCGTACCGCTCGCTCGACCAG
>Ga0207695_10010453_pt1 | contig 11349 bp, 12 predicted proteins | sample KBSC54metaG_FD_184354 | JGI IMG/M metagenome (GOLD analysis project Ga0207695, IMG submission 184354) | Corn rhizosphere microbial communities from Kellogg Biological Station, Michigan, USA - KBS C5-4 metaG (SPAdes) (version 2) | ecosystem: Host-associated > Plants > Roots > Rhizosphere > Soil... | reverse complement strand
CCAGTTTTACATCTCGAACGTCCTGCGCGGCGACCCGGCAAAGCTGGCAAGCCCGTGTAAAGTTTGAGTCACGCCGCGGATCTTCCGGCCGCCGCCGCGCGTCGTCAACATCCAAGGTTGTTCCAAAAAGAACACACCTTTGCCCGCCTCACTGCAGAAGTAACCTACATGTCTGTGCGTCGCGACGCGAATGCGACGTTGGCCTGTTATAACGACGCCGGACAGCGACAACACGGCGCGCTTTGGAGAAATAACAACGCCTTTCGGGAACGCTCGAGTACTTGGTCTCGGTAGCGGAGTAAAAAAATGTTGCACGAGGAAACGCAACATTGTTATAGATATTCCGGGAGGCGGTTCACACGCGCGAGCTGTCTCTTTCACCACCTTACCGAGCAAGCAAAGGGAGTCATCATGGCAACTGTATCTAACAGCAGTCGTACTCGTGCCCGCCAGCGCGGCCAGGGCATGACCGAATACATCATCATCACTGCCCTCATCGCGATCGCAGCCATCGCGGCCGTGACGTTCTTCGGCGGCACGGTGCGCGCGCAAATCGGCGCCATGGGTAAGGAATTGGGCGGCCAGGACGCTACCTCGACCATCAACCGCGCCAAGAACCAGGGCAACTCGGCGGCCACCGCGGGCGAGAAGACCAAGAAACTGGACAGCTATGGCAGCAACGCGGAAGTCAAGTAAGCGCATCGCTATCAACTGCGGGTGCGGCGATCGTGCGCTGCACCCGGTTGATCCAGGACTGTATACCCGGACATGGCAGTACACATGAAATTGCATCGGCAAAAAGGCCAGGCCTTGGTGCTGGCCGTGATCTGCATGCTCGTGTTTGTGGTCGGCGTGCTGGTTCTTTTCAACACCGGACAGCTGGTCAATAAGAAGGTCCAGCTCAACAACACGGCCGATGCGGCCGCGTACAGCGCCGCCGTACAACAGGCACGTGCCTACAACCTGATCGCTTATCTCAACCGCGCGCAAGTGGCCAACGAGGTCGCCACCGCGCAAATGGTCAGCATGCATTCCTGGATGAATTTCGCCATCTCGGGGACCGATCATTTCGCCGATGCTGTTCAAGTGATTGGTGTCGCGCTCGACCTCTCCGTGGTCGGCGCGGAAGTCGGAGTGGAATTGAACGAAATCGCCACCGAGCTCAATGAGCTCAAGGACTCGATGCAGCAAGCGCGCGATGTCCTGAAGACCGCTTTCACCGCCGCGATCAGCGGCCTGAGCGTAGCCAACGTCGCCTACGCGGATGCTGCGCGTCTCGTTACCGTAACCGAGACGGGAGACATCCCCGAGCTCGTCCGGACCGTCATCAAGCAAAATTCCGTGGACGCCGAGGGTTCTACGGACAAGACCGCCAAATTGGGGGTGGCCGGACTGGCCGTCCTCGTCCAGCAAGCGGTGGCCGCGAACCAGAAGTACGTCAAGCTCTACCAGATACCCGCCTCGCGCACTTCGAGTAGCAATCCCAGGCGCACCGACGATGCGGATCGCTACGCCAACGTGGTGATGGAAGCGCGCGACGGCTTCTCTGCCAGCCGCGACGGCAACCTGCTGTTCCTGCACAAGCGAGGCGGCACGGACATCGTAAGCTACAACCGCTGGGTCGCGGAGGACACGCTGAACGCGAAGGTCAGCTTTCTCGGTATCGACGCGCCGATGGCATGGGGCGGCGCAGCCGCCGTCAAAAGCAGCTCGGGAGCGGCCTTTGCCAACCTGTCCGACCCCGACACGGGCTGGACGTCACCTTACGACAACGACCAGGGCCACCATGATCCTTACGGTGGCGCGGGGAATAATGGTCTATCGAGCAAGGTGGTGCGCACGCAGCCGGCCACACCGACTAACAACGCCGCGATCCTGACTGGTTATCAAGGTCTGCAATCCTACGAAGACATTGGCAAGGACAGAGCCGTCGTGCCGTACTCCGATAGCGATACACCCGATGTCGGCCCGGTATTCAGCGTACTGGTCGAACAGGCTATGCCGGATATCAGAACGTCATCGAACATCAACATTGGCGGCCCGCCCGACTTGCAGGCCCCGGACAAGACGCAGAACAACAAGATGACGGCACTGGCCTCCGCGCAGGTTTACTTCGATCGGCCCCGACAGCTGGCCGCCTTCCGTCGGGCGGACGACCGTCGCGAGCTGGGCAGCTTGTTCAGCCCGTATTGGCAGGCTCGACTGGTCGACACGCCCAGAAGCGTCAAGCTGGAAATATTCGGCGCCGACGCTGTCGGTCTTTGAATGGGAACGACAATGGCCCTACGCCGTATCTTGACCGCCGCCCTCAGTCTGCTGGCCCTGGCAGCTTGTTCAGCCAAAGGTCCGGCCACGGCCGGGAATAACCCGCCTAACGCCGACAGACCCGCTGGCTCGGCCGCCTCGCCCGCGCCACCGATCCACTACGATCAGGTTTCTGTGCTGACCATGGATGGTCAGCCAAAGGAAGAAGAGTCCTACCGCAAGCTGCTGGCGGACTGTCAGAAAGCTGGAGCGCCGCTCCATGCGCTGACACCGGATGACATGGCGAAAGTCGGCCGCGTGCATCTGGAAGCGTGGATTGGCGCGGACAAACAGGCCAGGCACCAGGAGGAGTGGCATCTGGATGCGCCCGGTCCCTGCCAGTTTGCCCTCTCTCATCTCGACCAGACCGAGATAGACGACTCCAATGGCCGGGCCACCACGATCGATGGTGTTACCCACAAGGTGGACGTGCAGGAGCTCGGTAAGCCCGCGCCCGTCACGCCGCTGCCGCCCGAAGATGGCGAGATGAACGAGGGTGCCCGGCATGCCGGATGGACCAAACAGGGCGATGCCAGCGCAAATGGAGCGCAATGTGCGGTCTGGCGTAGCCCGACGGGCCTCGAGCTGTGTGTTTGGACCGGCGGCCGGCAGTGGGGTTATTCGGCTGACGGGATGACAGCGTTGAAAGACGGCGTCTCGCGTCCCGACTCGATCGTGTTGTGGACGCACCCCGGCCAGGGGCCGGGGTGGCAGCTCGAAACCAAGGAATTCACGGTCGGCCAGGCTCTCGATAGCCGGGCATTTGCCCTACCCGCGAACACGGCACAAGGCGCATCCCCCTAAAGATCGATCTACAGGGAGCGGTATGAACAGGGAGCGAACATGAACGATCAGTCAGTGCGCCGATCCGGGCCCCGCGGAGCCCGATGGCAGCGCGGCCAAAGCCTCGTTGAGATGGCGATCGCCTGCATCGTGCTCGTCCCGATGTTTGTCGGCGTGATGTTTCTGGGTCAGTACATTCATCTACGCCAGCAAACCCAGGCGGCCGCCCGTACCGCCGCGTGGGACGCAACGGTCAGTCCGACCATTGTAAACAACGCCGGTGGCTTGCCCGCCGAGGGCGGCGAGCAGGATCGCATGCGCGTCCTGCAGTTCGGCAAGCCTGACACGAAACTAAGCAACATCGCGGCCCCCAGCCAACTGCAAGATCCGATGTTCAAGACCTTCGCGGGTCGGGATCTGGTACTGGTCCGTAACGTGACGCTGGGGACGTATACCAACGGCAAGTCCCCCGGGGTGTTGGAGACAGCTCTCGGTCCTGTCGGCAGTGCGACCAAGGCCGCCGGCCTGGGGTCATTCCCGCCTGACGGCAACGGCCTGATCACAGCCGAAGTTCATGCCAAGCCGGAACACCTGACCGACAGCTCCGGCCGGGCGCTGAAGTTTCTCGATCCGCTGGACACCATGGATCTCGATTTCCACGGCAAGACGGTCCTGTTGGCCGATGCCTGGAATGCCAACGGCTCTGGCGAGGACGGTGATGGCAAGGACACCAATGTGTTCCGCTCGGTGCGAGCCGCGATCAAGCCGTTGACACCCGCCGACTGGGTTGGCGGCACCTGGAATAACGGCATCAATAGTGCCGTGCACGTTCTCGGTAAGCTGCCCCTCGTGGATGACCTGATCACCCCGGGCTTCGACAAATTGGAGCTCGGCAAGACAGCGCCCGATGTGGTGCCCAGCGACAAACTGGTGCGGTATGGCGCCACGCATTGAACGCCGCGGGCCCTGGCTCTGTTGGTCGGCGTTGCTACCGGCTCTGTCGAGTGCTTCCTCGTGGCCTGATCTGAAATTACCCGACGGAACACGAGCTGCGGCAGTGTCGTCACACATGATCTACAACGGCACCGACATGCGTGGCCAGGTGTTTACTTCCAGCCAGAACGCGGCCGATATCGTGAAGTTCTACCGCCAGCTCTGGGGTAAACAATCGATTGTCAATGAGATCCCGGGCTGGCAAGTGGTTGGCCATCGGGAAGGCGATTTCTATATCACTGTACAGGTTCGCCCGGACGGCAGTGGCAGCCGAGGCGATATCGGCGTCACCAGAATTCCCGCCGCCCGCAGCAGGGTGGAGCTGGGAGCCGGCGTCCCGCACCCCTCCAACACAACTGTGTTCAACGACATCCTCTATCCTGACGACCGGACGCCCGCTCGCACCTTGGCAATGATCAATAACTTGTCAGTGCAACAGAACGCCAGCTACTACCGGGAGCACCTGGCGGCGTCGGGTTGGAAGCCGGCCGACACCCACACCTGTGCCCCGGGTGCCTCCTCTTGTGTGATGAACTACGAGCAGGGCAGCCGCAAGATGATGGTGGCGTTGACGGCGAATGCCGCCCACTCGCAAATCGTAATCAACCTCATGGGGGAAGGAGTAACGCGCCATGACTAGAGCCGACCTTCCAGCCGCGCGCCTGCACAGTAGGCAGCGAGGCAGTGCTACCGCGGAATACACGATCGTCGCAGTCTTCGTGGTCATCGTGCTCATCGCCAACCAGAACGTAATCAAAGAGCTCGCCGATGCGATCCGTAATGCGTATGCAAGTTTTGCCTACGCCCTGTCGGTCGCATGGCTCTAAAGGGGGCTGCCGATGGCTCGCATGAACCTGAACAGGAATGCCGTTTATCTGCTGGTGGCTGTCGGTCTCGGTGGCCTGGCCAGCATGATGGCTGTGCACTACATAAATCAACAGGTGGCGGTACGCACGCCGCGCGACGCCGAAACTACTACGGTCGTCGTACCTGTGCATCCGATGCAAAAGGGGGACATCCTCAAACAAGAGGACATTGCCTCGCGCAATGTGCCGGTCGCCTTCGTGCCCGCGGACGCGATCACGCCCGATACGTACGAGAGTTTTGTCGGCCAGGTGTTACGTGCGCCCGTGGCGCAAGGAGCCCCATTGAGCGCGAGCGCAGTCGATCTGATCGTCGATCATTTTTCCAATGTCATCAGCAAGGGGGACGTGGCTTACACCATTCAGGTCGACGACACCAACTCGGTCTCGGGCCTGATGGTGCCCGGTGATCATGTCGACATCCTGCTGATGGTGACGGATCAAACCAGCGTCAAGATCATCCCGTTGCAAAGCAACGTCCTCGTGCTGGCGACCGGGCATCACGCGAAGGGGGTCCGGAACACAGATTCAAATGCAGCTGACAACTTCTCCGATGTCACTCTGGAGCTGGCGCCGCAGGAGGCGCAACGCGTCGCGATCGCGAGCAAGAGCGGCGAATTGCGCTTGATGCTGCGCCAAGCGGGCAACAATCAACCCTTCAACTTGCGCGCCCTCAGCAAGCAAGACTTGCTGAAGGTTGGTCCGCACAAAGGCAGCGGCGTGGAATACATCGTCGGCGGCAGAGGCTGATCGATGCGAGTCCTCTTCAGAAGTTTCTTCACGGCACTTGCGTTTGGTATGGCTCTTGGCACGAGTCCGATCGCGCATGCCAACGGACTGAACCACGCGGGATCGATGTCCATTCCCGACACCGTGACGCTCTATGCCGGTCAGGCCATGGTGCAGAACGCGCCCGGCCCGCTGCAGCGGATCGCCGTGGGCGACGGCAAGGTGTTGAACGTAAAAATCGTCGGCGAGCGGGAGCTGGTCATGATCGGCGAGAAGCCGGGCGAGACCTCCATGCAGCTGTGGATGGCCGATGGCAGCCAACGCAACATCACGGTGCACGTCACGTTGGGAAACAGCGAGCAGCTGGCGGAATCCGTGCGACAGATGCTCGGTGATGACAAGAACGTCTCCGTGACTCCCATCAACGGCAACGTGATCGTCAGCGGCACGAACCTCTCGGCCGCGGAAGCTGCGAACATCGAGGCGATCCGCAAGGTCTATCCCCAGGTGCTGAATTTCAGTAGCACCGATCCTGTGCAGATGCGGCCGATGGTATTGATGCAGGTCCGGATCATGGAATTCGACAAGAAGGCCATGCACGAGATCGGCATCAAGTGGGACCAGGCCATAGACGGTCCGACCGCTGGCGTCGCCCACGAATGGGCCACCAACCCGTATTTCCGGGTGCTTCCCGGTACCACCGGCGGACTGAACGGCATCGGTGCGCAGCTCCCGACCACCCAGCCGGCCATCTCGCCGATACGAGTCCCCGGGACGGCGGGCTACTTCGGCCTCATTACCTCCATCACCTCGAAAATCAACCTGGCCATGCAAACCGGCAATGCCTGGGAATTGGCCACGCCACAGCTCAGTGCGCGCAGCGGGGGCACGGCAGATTTCCTGGTGGGAGGGCAGGTGCCGATTCCGGTCAGCTCCGCCTTCGGCCAAACGACAGTGGAATACAAGGACTACGGCATCAAGTTGCACGTGGAGCCGCTCGTGAATGCCGACGGGGACATCTCGGCGAAGATCGAAACGGAGATCAGCAAGATCGATCCAGCCATCGTCGTTGCCGGATTTCCGGGCTTCCTGACACGGCGAGGCAATACCGAGCTCAATGTCCATGAAGGCGACACCATCGTCATCTCAGGCCTGGTGGATGCCAACGCGGCCAAGACGATCGACAAAGTACCGGGCCTGGGCCAGATTCCGGTGCTCGGCGAGTTGTTCAAGTCGCGGGCTTTTCAGGCAAATCGCACCGATCTGGTCGTCTTCGTGACTCCCTATCTGATCGATGCGCGCTCCAAGCGCAACCAGGAGCTGGTAAAGCACAGTGACGACCTGCGGCGGGATTTCATCGACAACGCGGGTGCCGATATCGTCAATTGACAGGATGAGACATGTTTGAAGTCGTGATCGAGGCAGCCAACCGGGAAGTGCGCCACGTCCGCTGCTTGGCCGCCAACTGCGGCGTTGGGAAGAGTGATAACAATCTGGTCGTTCTGCAAGGATGGGACATCGCTGACGATCATGCGGCCTTCCGGGTGCGCTCGGAAGGCGTGTTCATGGAGGTGTTGGGCGGCCGGGCACCTGTAACCGTCAATGGGCAGCGCGTCCCCAACCGCAACGCTCATGGTCCTTTACGCAAAGAGGATGTAGTGACGATCGGTGCCTATCGGCTGCGTGTACTGGCGGATGCCCCCGCAGCCGACGAGCAGATTGCCGTGCGTCGTGACCTTCTCGCTCGCCTCTCGGCCGGTGCCACGGCATTCAACAGCACACCGCCCAAACAGAAAGTCGTCAACGGCCATGCTCAGCCAAATTATCCGCCGCCGGCGCCGCCGCGAGCGCCCGCGGCCGCGCCTGTCACCCCGGCAATCAAGCCGATAACGATCGACAAAAACATGCTGGACTGGCGCCTGAAAGTCCACGCATCGTTGGTGCGGCAGATGGATCTGCGTCGCGTCGACGTTCGCGGCATGAAGGACGACGAGCTGCGCGCCAAGACCGCCGCATTGATCGAGGAGATCATCGCACGCGAATTCGCGGACTTGCCGCCGGACGTCGATCGTCATCAGTTGGCAAAGGAAGTGCTCGACGAGGCGATCGGGCTCGGCCCCTTGGAGGATCTGCTTGCCGATGAGACCGTGACGGAAGTGATGGTGAACCGTGCGGACCAGATCTTCATCGAGCGCTCCGGACGCATCCAGGAATCACCGGTAGTATTTTCGAGCGATCACGCCGTGATGGCGGTCATCGAACGTATCGTCACTCCCCTGGGACGCCGCATCGACGAGAGCTCGCCGATGGTCGACGCGCGCCTCAAGGACGGCTCGCGTGTCAACGCGGTCATCCCTCCGGTTGCCTTGCGCGGTCCCAGTATCAGCATCCGCAAATTCTCCAGGCGCAAGCTGGTCGGCCAGGATCTGATCGAGTTCGGCTCGATCAACGCCCAGATGTTGGAATTTCTGGAGGTGGCGGTACGCGAGCGGCGCAATATCGTGGTCACGGGCGGCACCGGCTCCGGCAAGACGACGCTGCTCAACGTGCTATCGAACTTCATCCCGGACCACGAGCGCATCGTCACCATAGAGGACGCTGCCGAGCTGAAACTCAATCAGCCTAACCTCGTCGGCCTCGAATCCAGACCAGCGAACCTGGAAGGCAAGGGCATGATCGCTATCCGCGACCTGGTGCGCAACGCCTTGCGCATGCGTCCGGACCGTATCGTGGTGGGCGAATGTCGCGGTGGCGAGGCGCTCGATATGTTGCAAGCGATGAATACCGGTCACGAAGGCTCGTTGACCACGGCGCACGCCAACTCGCCCCGCGACGCCCTGTCCCGCCTGGAAGTCATGGTGTTGATGTCGAGCGTGGACCTGCCCATGGTCGTCGTGCGCGAGCAGATCGCCTCCGCGCTCGACTTGATCATTCATCAACGCCGCTTTCCTTGCGGCTCGCGTAAGGTGACCCACATCTGCGAGATCACGGGTATCGAGACCGGCACGATCCAGACCCAGGACATCTTCACCTTCAAAGCCCGCGACCAGGGCGGCCCCGGGGGCAGGGTGCGCGGCGAGTTCTCGGCCACCGGCGCGGTTCCCGAGTTCTACGAGGAACTGGCCGAGCGAGGCGTCAATGTGGACCTGTCGATCTTCGGCACCCGGGAAGATCGAGCATGAGTATCCTGCCTGTCGTCGCCGCGGTGTTTCTGACTATCGCGATGGTCGGCTTCCTCATCGCGCGCAATTCGGCGGCGTTCATGCAGCGCTATCGGGAGACCTTCACCGAGCAGGCCAGCCTCAACCTGTCGGAAATGTTCCTGTTCATCAATACGGCCACACTGTTCCAATTCAACATCGGAGCGGTGATTCTGATCCCGCTGGTGCTCTGGGTGCTCACGGGCAATGCGGTATTGGCCATCGGGAGTGTCGTCCTCATCCTGTTTCTGCCCCGCAAGATCTACACCTTGATGCGCGAGCGGCGTGTAATGAAAATCCAGGCGCAGCTGCCGGACGGCCTGATGATGATCGCCAGCAGCATGCAGGCGGGCCTGGGTTTCGGGCCCGCTTTGGAAAGCATCGCCAAGGATGCCGACCCGCCGTTAGCCGAAGAGTTCTCTCTCGTCCTGCGCGAGCAGCGCATGGGCGTGAAGCCTGACGAGGCCTTGGAGCACTTCAACCAGCGAGTACCGATCGCGGACGTGACCCTGTTCGTTTCGGCGGTCAACATCTCCCGTGACATCGGCGGCAATCTCGCCGAGAGCTTGTCATCACTGTCGGAAACCTTGCGCCGGCGCCTGATCATGGAAAACAAGGTGCGCTCACTCACCGCGCAGGGGCGCCTGCAAGGCATCGTCATGGCCATGATGCCAGTCGGCATCGCCGCCTTCCTCACTCTGGTCTACCCTGACACCATGAACCCGATGTACCACACCCTCCTGGGCTGGTGCGTCATGGCCGTCGCCGCCATCATGGAATTTCTCGGCTACCGCATGTGCCGGAAAATCATGAGCATCGACATATGAACATCATGTTGGCGGTGCTGGTCATATGTGTGATGTTCGCCGTCGCCCTGGTGTTCTGGAGCCTCTACGGCTTCATGAAAGAGGTGCCGCAGCAGGATCGCAATTTCCAGGATCCGTTGCCTTTCGGGATCAAGCTGATCTGGCCGCTGGTAAATCTCGCGACCAATCTCATCGGTCCGCACTTGACACCCAACCAGTTGGAGCCGGCGCACCGCAGGCTGCAGACCGCGGGCCAGGACTTCGTGCTCAGTCCCGAACAACTCTACGGACTGCGCGCCGTATCGACCTTGTTGGTGGCGTTGTTTCCCTGCCTGCTGCTGTTCATGCTGGACCAGCAGAGCTTCGCGTCTTACTTCTTCGGGGTCGTGCTGGGCGGGGCGATCGGCTATTTCTACCCGGACCTGTGGCTTACCGAGCGGCGTAACAAGCGCCAGCGCCTGGTGCTCAAGGATCTGCCGGTATTTCTCGACTTCATTGTGATGGCCGTCGAAGCCGGCATGAACATCACGGGAGGGATCGAGCAAGCCACGCAGAAAGGACCGCAAGGTCCCCTGACACAGGAGTTCAGCCGGCTGTTGCGCGACCTGCGCTCGGGTCTGGCGCGCGCCGAGGCATTGCGCCGTATGGCCGACCGCATGGACATGTCACAGATCTCCAGTTTTACCGGCACCCTCATCCAGTCTGACCGCGTGGGCGCGAGTCTCGGCCAGACGCTACGCGCGCAAGCCTCGCAACGGCGCGAGGAGCGCTTCCTGCGCGCCGAGAAATTGGCACTGGAGGCGCCGGTCAAAATGATGTTGCCGTTGATCATGTTCTTCTTCCCGCTGGTCTTCATCGTGCTCGCCTATTTCATCTATTTACGCGTCAAGGAGCTCGGCGTCCTGTGAAGACCGGGGCGCTCTACCGAGGCGAGAAATGTGTGGTGCCGACGGTTTGGCACGCCGCCAACCCCTGGACGCGTTTGCGCGGTCTGTTAGGTCGCAAACCGCTCGAGCCGCACGCGGCGGAAGGCCTTCTGATCGAGCCCTGCGACTGCGTGCATACCTTCTGGATGGGCTACCCACTGGATCTCGTCTTTCTCGATCGCAACAACCGGGTGCTCGACATTTGCGAGAACGTTACTCCCTGGTCGGCTCGAGCAGCTCGCGGCGCACGCAAAACGCTCGAGCTGGCTGCCGGAAGTATCGTGGTGTTCGGGCCGCGCATCGGCGAGGAGCTGATATGGCGCATGCATTGAAGATTGCAGGATCGTGCCTGCTTACGGTGATCCTGGCAGGGTGCGGCACCGTTGGGCCGAAAACAGGCTCGCAGCGGCTATCGTATGTCCTCACCACGCAGGAACAGGCTGATGCGGCATATCGCTCAAACGATATGCAACACGCCGCGGCACTCTATCTACAGCTCACCAAGCTCGTCCCGCAGGAAGCCGACTATTGGTACATGCTGGGTAACAGCTACGTGCGCACTCAGCAACCGGATGAGGCCGTGCAAGCCTACCAACAGGCGATCTCGCGCAATCCCAACCACACGCGCGCGTGGCATAACCTGGGTATCGTCCGCATGCGCCAGGCTGTCGCGGCATTTGTATCCAGTGCCAGTACCGCCAAGGCGGGGGATCCGCTGTACGAAGTCAGCACGCGTTTAGCCAAC
>Ga0207695_10010450_pt1 | contig 11352 bp, 11 predicted proteins | sample KBSC54metaG_FD_184354 | JGI IMG/M metagenome (GOLD analysis project Ga0207695, IMG submission 184354) | Corn rhizosphere microbial communities from Kellogg Biological Station, Michigan, USA - KBS C5-4 metaG (SPAdes) (version 2) | ecosystem: Host-associated > Plants > Roots > Rhizosphere > Soil... | reverse complement strand
AGTAAAAGATCTGAAAGCCGCCGGCCCCGAAGCCCTGGTAGTAGCCGGCCCCCGCCAGCCCGCCAGCGTCAACGCTCTCGTGGCGCTGATCAACGAAAAGCTAGGCAGCGCCTGCGTAACCTACACCAAGCCGGTCATCGATAAATCCACCTCCGGCGTCGACGCCCTCAAGACTCTAGTAGGCGAAATGGCCGCCGGTCAGGTTTCAACCCTGGTCATCTTAAGCGGCAACCCGGTCTACTCCGCCCCCGCCGACCTGCAGTTCCCGGTAGCGCTCTCGAAAGTGGCGACCTCGATCCACCTGGGCAGCGAAGAAGACGAAACTGCCGCCGCCGCCACCTGGCACATCCCCCAAGCCCACATTCTGGAATCCTGGGGCGACGAAGCCAGTTCCGAAGGAGCCGCCTCGATCCAGCAGCCCATGATCGAGCCCATGTACGGCGGCAAAACTCCCATCGAAATCGTCAACTGGGTAACAACGGGTAAATTCACCAAGTCCCACGACATCGTAAAGAATTTCTGGCTAGCGCAATTCACCGGCGACAAAGAACAAACCTGGCGCAAAGCCCTGCACGACGGCGTAGTGGCCGCCTCCAAAACCGTCGACCCCATCAAAGTAACCGTCGACTCCAAGAAATTAGCCACCGCCCTAGCCGCCGAAACCAAAGCAGCCACCAACGGAATCGAAGTCGGCTTCTATCCGAGCTCCGCCGCCTGGGACGGCCGCTACGCCAACAACGGCTGGCTGCAAGAAACACCTGACCCCATCACGAAACTAGTCTGGGGCAACGCCGCCATGATCTCTCCGAAACTGGCGCGCGACAAAAATCTAACCGACGGCGACATCGTCTCCCTAGCGCGCGGCAACGTAAAAATGGAAGCCCCGGTGATGATCCAACCCGGCCACGCCGACGATGCCATCTCCCTCTCCCTCGGCTACGGCCGCGAAAAATGCGGACGCGTCGGCAAGGAAGTCGGCGCCAACGCCAACCTCATCCGCACCACGGATGGTTTCTACTTCGCCCAAGGCTTCACTCTGGCCGCCACCGGCAAACGCGAAGTATTAGCGACTACGCAAGAACGCGGCACCGGCGACAACCAGGAAGACCGCCCACTAGCTCGCGAAGTCGACCTTGGCGAATACAAGAAGAATCCGAAATCCATCGAGGAGATGTCGGAAGTCCCCGAAGTCCACTCCATCTACTCCGAGTTCACCTACGACAAAGGCAATCAGTGGGGCATGGCCATCGACCTCACCTCCTGTACCGGCTGCAACGCCTGCGTCGTCGCCTGCCAGGCCGAAAACAACACGCCCGTAGTCGGCAAGGATCAAGTCCTTCGCGGCCGCGAAATGCACTGGATCCGCATGGACCGCTACTACTCGGGCGATGAGAATGACCCCGAAGTCATCGAGCAGCCCATCCCCTGCATGCAGTGCGAAAACGCTCCCTGTGAAAATGTCTGCCCCGTGCAAGCCACCTCGCACAGTCCCGAAGGCCTCAACGACATGGCGTACAACCGCTGCGTTGGCACCCGCTACTGCGCGAACAACTGCCCCTTCAAGGTGCGCCACTTCAACTTCCTCAACTTCCACAAGCACGAGCCCGAACTCGTCGGTCTGGTCTACAACCCCGACGTCAGCGTCCGCATGCGCGGCGTCATGGAAAAGTGCACCTACTGCGTCCAGCGCATTGAAGAAACCAAAATCAAAGCCAAGCGCGACGGCCGCCGGGAAATCAAGGATGGCGAAATCAAAACCGCCTGTCAGCAGACATGTCCCGCCGAAGCCATCGTGTTCGGAAATATCAACGACCCCAATAGCCGAGTAGCAAAACTGAAGAAGCAGGAACGCAACTACGCCATGTTGGCCGAGCTCGGCATCAAACCGAGAACTACCTACTTGGCGAAATTGCGCAATCCCAACCCGGAGTTAACTGCATGAGCGCGGTCCTACAAGATCCGCAATTGATGGAAGTCAATCCGCCGCTAGTGCGGAGCGAAGACTATCACGATTTAACCGAACAAATCAGCGTCATCGTAGAAGGTGACGTCGTTAAGACGCCCACCAAGTACTGGATCACTCTGGCCGTCACGGCATCCATCACGGGATTGCTCGGCGCCATGATCGTCTACCTGGTTTCGACCGGCATTGGCGTGTGGGGCAACAACCGCCCCATCGGCTGGGCTTGGGACATCACCAACTTCGTCTTCTGGATCGGTATCGGCCACGCCGGCACCCTGATCTCGGCGATCTTGTTCCTGTTCCGCCAGAAGTGGAGAACCTCCATCAACCGCTCCGCCGAAGCCATGACGCTCTTCGCCGTCATGTGCGCCGGCATCTTCCCCTTGTTCCACACGGGCCGCCCCTGGCGCGCCTACTGGCTGTTCCCCATTCCCAATACCGACCTCAACCTGTGGCAGAACTTCCGTAGCCCGCTGATCTGGGACGTGTTCGCCGTCTCCACGTATTTCACCGTCTCGCTGCTCTTCTGGTTCACCGGCCTGGTCCCCGACCTGGCTACTCTTCGTGATCGCACCACCAATAAGCTCAAACAGTGGATCTTCGGCGCCCTCAGCCTAGGCTGGCGCGGCTCCGCCCGCCACTGGAGCAACTATGAAAAGGCGTACCTGATCCTAGCCGCCATCTCCACCCCGCTAGTGCTCAGCGTCCACAGCATCGTGAGTTTCGACTTCGCAACGTCCGTCATTCCTGGCTGGCACACCACCATCTTCCCGCCCTACTTCGTCGCCGGCGCTATCTTCTCGGGCTTCGCCTGCGTGATGACGCTCCTGCTGATCGCCCGCTGGACCCTCAACCTGCAGAACCTGATCACGATGAAGCATCTTGAAAACATGAACAAGATCATCCTGGTGACGGGTTCTATCGTGGGTTATGCCTATGCCTGCGAATTTTTCGTCGCCTGGTATAGCGGGGACATCTACGAACGCTTCACCTTTCTCAATCGCGCCTTCGGACCCTACTGGTGGGCCGCCTGGTCCATGTACTCCTGCAATGTCTTCATCCCGCAGCTCTACTGGTTCAAGAAAATGCGCAACAACCTGTGGGTCATGTTCATCATCAGCATCACCACCAACATCGGTATGTGGTTCGAGCGCTTCGTCATCATCGCCACCAGCCTGACGCGCGACTTCCTGCCCACCTCGTGGGGTTACTTCCATCCCACATGGGTGGATATGTGCACATTCCTCGGCACCATCGGGTTGTTCCTGACGCTGTTCCTGGTATTCGCGCGCTTCCTGCCGATGATTGCTATCTCGGAAGTCAAAGGCGTGCTCGCCGTACAGAAACACCAGTTCAAAGATGAGGAGGTCGTCGCCCATGACCTTAGATGAGCTAAAAGATAAAATCGGCATCGGCGACGACAAGGTCTACGCCGCCATGGGCGCCTTCGATAATCCCGAAGACCTGGTCGACGCCGGCCGGAAAATCCGCGAGATGGGCTACACCAAGCTCGACGCCATGTCTCCCTTCCCGGTCCACGGCATTGACGACGCCATTGGTGTCCCGGCCTCGAAGCTCGGCTGGGTGGTCGTCTGGTTTTCCGCCCTGGGCGCCTTGACCGCCGTCACGTTGATCTGGTACGTCGGCGCAATCGACTATCGTCTGGTCATCGGCGGCAAGCCGTACTTCGATTTCTCTTACACCATTCCCATCGCCTTCGAGTTGACGGTCCTGTTCTCCGCCTTCGCCAGCTTCCTCGGAATGTGGGCCATCAACGGACTCCCACGACTCTATCATCCGTCGCTCAATTATTCGCAAGCCCACCGCGCCTCCGACGACCTGTTCATCTTAGTGATCGAAGCCAACGACCCCAAGTTCAACCCCCAGCAAGCCGCCGAACACCTGCGCAGCGTCGGCGCCGGCGACGTGGAGGTAGTAGAAGGATGAAGTTCTCGTATAAATACGCCGTCGTTCCCGCGCTGCTCGTGCTCGCTGGCTGTTCCAGCGTCCAGCGCGACACTCCCATTCAAGTCTGGGACGACATGAAGCACCAGCAGAAGTTTAAAGCGCAAGCCCCCGTGGTCGGCATCTTCGCGGACGGCCGCTCCAACCGCCTGCTGCCCGAAGACACCGTTTCGCGTGACGGTTACCGTGACGATTCGCCCTATAACACCGGACTCGATAATGGCATGTATATCGGCAAGAACCCCGTGCCTGTTACCCTCGAACTCCTCGAGCAAGGCCAGGCCAAGTTCAACATCTACTGCTCCCCCTGCCACGATCAAACCGGCATGGGCCACGGCATCGTGCCCTCCCGCGTTCCCACCTGGCAGCCCTCGAATTTAACCGAAGATCGCGTCGTGCAATTCGCCGACGGCGACATCTTTAACGTCATTACCAACGGCCGCCGCACCATGCCGTCTTATCAATATCAAGTTGTGATCGCCGACCGCTGGGCCATTATTGCCTACGTGCGAGCCCTGCAGCGCGCCGCTCACTCGAAACCCGATGAAGTACCGGCGGGAACTACCATCGCCGCTCTGAAATAACACCATGAGCCAAACCCATTCACACGCCGCCCCCGTCGCCGATAACTACCAGCTCGAAATCAGCCGCTGGAATACCGGACGCAACATCCTGGTGTTCGCCGCCCTGCTCGGCATCATCGGCTGCATCGCCGGCTACTTCACCAATCCCGCGCGCCTGTTTCAGTCCTACACCGTGGCCTTCGCCTTTACCTCGTTCATCGGCCTGGGAGCCTTCTTCTTCGTCATGGTCCAGTTCCTCACCGGCTCCGCCTGGAGCGTCACCATGCGCCGCATCATGGAAAACGTGATGATCACTCTGCCTGTCGGCCTGATCTTATTTATCCCCATTGCCATCGGCCTCGATCAGATCTACCCCTGGATGAATCGCGCGGCAATGGCCTCCGCCCCCGCTATGATGGGGACCAAGGGCACGTATCTCACCTCGAATTTCTTCATTCTCCGCACCGTCATTTATTTCTTCCTGTGGTCGCTGTGGGCCGGCTCCATCTATTACCAATCGACCAAACAGGACACCGCGCGTTCGGTGAAGCAGATGTACATCGCCTCCCGCTGGAGCGCACCGGGATTGTTCCTGGCAGTAGCCGTCGGTACCTTGGCCTCCTACGACTGGCTGATGTCGCTCGAACCCCGCTGGTATTCGACCATTTTCGGATTAGTCATGTTGTCGGGCGGCGGCCTTTCATTCTTCTCCGTCGTCACGCTGGTCTGCCTGGCCTTCCGCCGCGCCGGGATCCTCAAGAACTCCATCACCACCGAGCATTATCACGACCTGGGCAAGTGGCTGCTCTGCATGACCGCATTTTACACTTACGTGGCCTTCGCCCAATATTTCCTGATCTGGTATTCCAACATTCCCGAAGAGACGATATGGTACCGCCACCGCATGGTGGGGGCCTGGCTGCCAGTCAGTCTGGCGATGCCCTTTCTTCGTTTTATCATTCCTTTCTGCATACTGCTGTGCCGTCCCGCTAAGCGCAGCTTGAAGATCATCGGTTTCATCGCCGTGTGGAGCCTGGTGGTTGAATACATCGATCTCTACTGGATCGTCATGCCGACTTATTACAAGACCGGCCCGCAGCCCCATTGGCTGGATCTGGCCACCCTCGTTACTACTGTCAGCATCTGCGGCCTGGTTTTCTGGAGCCGTTTCCGTAAACACAAAATGGTGCCGGTCGGCGACCTGCGCTTCGAACAGAGCCTTAATTTTGAGAACGCTTAAAGGAGGATCACGATGAGCCATTCGGATGAAGAATACGACCACCCGATCGCACACCACGATCCTAAGGAAGGCTTCGACCACACCGAGCCCGACACGTCAGCCATCTGGCTTTTCACTATCGGCAGCATCATCGGACTGGTTTTGGTAATCGTCGCCGTGCAGGGCTATTTCGAGCAGATCTACAAAGAAGCAGTAAACGAGCGCGTGCTCACCGTGCCCAGCGAACTTTTGCAGGACGTGCGCAATCGCGATGCCTGGAACCTGACGCATTACATGTACGGCAACCTGGATAAATCCAGTGACCGCGTGCGCATGCCCATCGACAAGGCCATGCAAACCTTCGCCGCCGAGGCGGCTGCCGGAAAATTGTTCTATCCGGCCAAAGACACGCCGATTAAGAAAGAGGAGCCGGATGCGGCCGCGGCTCCCGCTGGCGCATCACCCGCCGGCGCAGCACCGGCTGCGGCGCCAGCAGCGACCACTGCTGCGCCCGCCAAGAAGTAAAGAGGTAGTTATGAAATTGCGGCAGATTTCGACCTTCGTTTTACTGGCGCTAGCGGCGTTCCCGCTCGCGGCTCAGTACCGTTTGTCTAAAATCGGAGACGCCTCGACGCTCCCCGCAAACGTCCGTCCCCGGCAACTCGAAGGCGTCGGCATCGACGAGCATCTGGGCACAAGCGTGGACTTGAACTTGACCTTCATCGCCGAGAATGGCTACCCGGTCAAGCTGGGCGATTACTTCCACCACGGCCGTCCCGTCATTCTCAACCTGGTGTATTACAACTGCCCCATGCTGTGCACCCTGATCCTCAACGGGCAGACGCAAGCCATGCGCGAGATTCCCTGGACCCCCGGCAAGGAATACGAAATCGTCACCATCACCATTGACCCGCGCGAGTCTTTCGCCGACGCGCAAAAGAAGAAAGCCGTCTATATGGGCAGCTTCGATCGTCCCGCGCCCGGCTGGCATTTTCTGGCCGACCACGACGGCAACGTGCAGCGCCTGGCCAAGCAGGTCGGTTTTAACTATAAGTACGATCCCCGCCAGGAGCAGTACGCACACGCCGCAGCCATCATGGTGCTGACGCCCGAAGGCCGCATGGCTCGCTATCTCTATGGCATCCGCTTCAGTCCGCGGGACCTGCGCTTTGCGTTGGCCGAGGCCTCCGAGGGCCGCAGCACCTTGGCTCTCGAAAAGATTTTGCTGTTTTGCTATCACTACGTTCCCAAAGCTGGCGCTTATGTTTGGTTTGCTTTAAACATCATGCGCGGCGGCGGTATTTTAACCATTGGACTCATCGCATTTTTTATCTGGCGGATGTACCGCTCGGAACGTAAACGAGCCTCAGCCCGGCTCAAGGAAGGTTTTGCATAATGGAGTGGCTTCGTAGGCTGCTATTACCCATCGATCAAGGCTCGGAGTTCGCCAAGCACATCGACTTCATGTACATGGCCATCTTCTGGCTAAGCGTCGTCATGTTCCTGGGGCTCATGATCCCCATGTGTTATTTCGCCTGGCGCTACCGCTACAAGCCGGGCCGCGTGACCCCGCATCAAACCCACAGCACCCTTATGGAAGTTACTTGGACGGTGGTGCCGCTGCTGCTCTGCGTGGGACTCTTCTTCTGGGGCATCATCGGCTATATGCAGTTTGCCGTCGGCCCCGGCGAGTCCATGGAAATCCAGGTCACCGCCAAGCAGTGGCTGTGGCAGTTTGAATTCCCCGACGGCACCCGCGCCGTCAATGAATTGCATGTGCCTGTGAACAAATCCATCCACCTGGTCATGACCAGTGAGGATGTGCTGCACGATTTCTTCATCCCCGATATGCGCGTGAAACGCGACATCGTCCCCGGCCGCTACACCGAATATTGGTTTACTCCCGAGACCGTCGGCGAGCATGTTGCCACTTGCGCGGAGTACTGCGGCAAGGGCCACTCCGACATGAAAGCCAAAGTGTTCGTCGACACCCCAGCCGACTTCGCCAAATGGATGGAAACCGGCGGCGACGAATGGATGCATCATACCCCTGAGGAATGGGGCCGGATTCAGTACGAACAAAAAGGTTGCGAGACCTGCCACAGCGTCGATGGCAGCAAGAGCAAAGGGCCCTCCTGGAAAGGCATCTGGGGCAAGCCCGTCAAGCTGAATAACGGCACCAGCGTCATGGTGGACGAAGGCTATGTGCGCGAGTCCATGATGCAGCCGCAAGCCAAGGTCGTCGATGGCTTCGAGCCCATCATGCCCACTTTCCAGGGCTTGTTGCGCGAAAATGAAATTCGTGGACTGGTGGCGTATATAAAGTCGTTGCAGTAAAGGTCATAAATATGGAACGTACACTCACATCGGGCGCAATCTTAGGGGACCGGCCGCGGCCCGCCAAAAATTACCTGAACGAGACCAAAGGCATCTGGAGTTGGTTGTCGACAGTCGATCATAAACGCATCGGCATCATGTATCTGATCGCCGTCTGCACTGCCTTCCTGATCGGCGGCATCTTTGCCTTGCTGGTGCGCCTTGCACTTCTCAATCCTCAACACACGTTATTCGGCAAACACTGGGTGACGGCGGAAATGTACAACCGCTTCTTCACGCTGCACGGGGCCATAATGGTGTTCCTGTTTATTATCCCTTCCGTCCCCGCCGCGCTCGGTAACTTCGTGCTGCCTATGATGCTGGGCGCCAAAGACGTAGCTTTCCCACGCCTGAATCTGGCCAGCTTCTATCTGTGGTGCGCTGGCGCGGCGTTGGCCATCAGTTCCATGGTGTTCGGAGCGGTCGACACCGGCTGGACTTTCTATACTCCTTACTCCACCACCACCGACGGCGCTGTCGGCCTGATGACCATGGCGGTGTTCATCCTGGGCTTCTCCTCTATCTTTACGGGGCTTAACTTCATCGCCACTACCCATAAGCTGCGTGCACCGGGCATGGGTTGGTTCGATATGCCATTGTTCATCTGGGGCATTTACTCTACCGCCATCATCCAGATACTGGCCACACCGGTTCTCGCCATCACTATGGTGCTGCTGCTGATCGAGCGGGTGTTTCAGATCGGCATCTTCGATTCGCGCATTGGCGGCGACCCGGTTCTATTTCAGCACTTCTTCTGGTTCTATTCGCACCCCGCCGTGTACATCATGATTTTGCCCGGTATGGCCATCATCAGCGAAATCATTCCCACTTTCTGCCGCAAGACGATCTTCGGTTACCGGGCCATCGCCTATGCTAGCGTTTCGTTGGCCCTGTTGAGCTTCCTGGTGTGGGGTCACCACCTCTTCGTGGCCGGCGAAAGCGATCTGGCCAACGTGATCTTCTCGGCCCTTACATTTCTAGTCGCCATCCCCTCCGGCGTCAAGATGTTCAACTGGCTGACCACCATGTACAAAGGCAACATTAGTTTTGAGACACCCATGCTGTATGCCATGGCGTTCCTGTTCTTGTTTGCCATCGGCGGTCTGACCGGCATCTTCTTCGCCACCCTGGCTGTGGATATCCACCTTACCGATACTTACTTTGTCGTGGCTCACTTCCATTACGTAATGATGGGCGGCACCGTAATCGCATTCCTGGGAGGCCTGCACTACTGGTGGCCCAAAATGACCGGCCGTATGTACTCCGAAAAATGGGGCCGCATCGCCTGCGCCCTGGTCTTCATCGGCTTTAACATGACCTTCGGCTCCCAGTTCGTGATGGGTGGACGGGGCATGCCACGCCGCTATTTCAACTACCTCGATCAGTTCCAACCCATCCACGCCTTCTCCACCTACGGAAGCTGGGTGCTCGGCTCCGGCTTGTTCTTGACCGCGATTTATTTGCTGGCATCCCTTAAAGTCGGCAAACTCGCGCCTGACAATCCCTGGGGCGGAACCACCCTGGAATGGGAATCTTCTTCGCCTCCGGTGATGCATAATTTTGAGGAGCAGCCGGTTCTCGAACACGAACCGTATGACTACCGCCATAGGACGGTAACGCACGTATGAGCACAACTACGGTTGATCTTCACCAAGACCCGCATGGCCACGGTGGTGAGCATGATCCGAATCAACAGCATCACTTCACCACCATGGAGCAGCAGTTCGATACCAGCAAGATCGGTATGTGGCTGTTCCTGGTCACCGAAGTCCTCACCTTCGGCGGCTTGTTCGCCGGCTTCGGCCTGATGCAGAACAAATATCCGCAAGAGTTCGTGGCAGCCCACGAAGAATTGAAGCGCTGGGCGGGCTCCACCAATACGGTGGTGCTGCTGGTATCCAGCTTTACGGCCGTCATGGCCGTGCTCATGGCGCGCACCAACCAGGGTAAGAAATGCGCGATGTACCTGTGGGCGACCGTCGGCTTCGCCGGAATCTTCATGTGCATCAAAGCGTATGAGTACTCGGTCGACTTTTCAGAGGGCCTGTTTCCGGGGAAGTATTACAGCCATCACGGCGACTTAATCGCCGGCAGCCACGGCTACGCCACCTTCTTCAGCTTCTATTTCATGATGACCGGCCTGCACGGCCTGCACGTCCTCATCGGCATGGTCCTCATGAGCTGGCTGGCCATCCGCGCTAGGCGCGGCGACTTTTCCGATAAATATTACACACCCGTCGATTTAGTCGCTCTCTTCTGGCACTTGGTCGACATGATCTGGATCTATCTGTTCCCGCTGTACTACTTAATCACATGAGCACGCACACCGAACACGCCGAAAGTCCCAAAGCTGAAGCCGTCAAATACGCCGCCACGCTGTTTGTCCTGTTGATCCTCACGGCGATCACCGTGGGCGCATCGTACATTAATTTCGGCTCCGGCAATATCGTAATCGCGCTTACGATCGCCACCATCAAGGCCAGCATCGTAGGACTGATTTTTATGCACCTGCTGCATGATAAGCCAGTGAATGCCATCATCGCCGTCGCTGGCTTCGTCTTCCTCGGTATCTTCCTGATGTTCGATTTCCTCGACGTCGACAGCCGCACCAACCCGCAGCCCACCAACCTGCATACGCCACCGGCCATTACCGCCCCCGCCGCGGGAGCCCCAGCGACCCCGGTTCCCGCCGCCGACCAAAGAAAAGAGTAAGCAATCATCCGCCCAGCTTCCACCGACGCCGACTTCGCGCAGGCCCGCGTCTTGTTTGAAGAATACTCCGCTGCACTTTCAATCGATCTTTGCTTCCAAAACTTCGCCCAGGAATTAGCGTCTCTCTCGACAATGTACGCCCCGCCCAGCGGCGCTCTTTTACTGGCCGCGATAACTAACACCCCCGCCGGCTGCGTAGCCGTCCGCTCGCTAGACGCCGCCATCTGCGAACTAAAACGCCTCTACGTCCGCCCCACCTATCGTGGACACAATTTGGGACGCCGCCTGGTCGAGTCCGCCCTCGAAACCGCCCGCGCCCTGGGCTACCAGCGCATCCGCCTCGATACTCTTCCTGAAATGCAGCCCGCCCAGCGCCTCTACGAATCCCTAGGCTTCCGCGACATCCCGCCCTACTACGGTGAGCCCATCGCAGGCCAGCGCTTCATGGAAGCGCAACTCAACTAAATGCCAGAACCCCTCCACCCCGCCGAAGTCCGCGTCCTCGGAGCGCTCCTCGAAAAAGAAATCACCACCCCCGAATACTACCCCCTCAC
>Ga0207695_10010441_pt1 | contig 11360 bp, 20 predicted proteins | sample KBSC54metaG_FD_184354 | JGI IMG/M metagenome (GOLD analysis project Ga0207695, IMG submission 184354) | Corn rhizosphere microbial communities from Kellogg Biological Station, Michigan, USA - KBS C5-4 metaG (SPAdes) (version 2) | ecosystem: Host-associated > Plants > Roots > Rhizosphere > Soil... | reverse complement strand
CGGCCGCATCACCTCGCGCCGCAAGGGCGGTGGTCACAAGACCGCTTACCGCCTGATCGATTTCAAGCGCGTCAAGCATGACATGCCGGCCGTTGTCGAACGTCTGGAATATGATCCGAACCGCACCGGCTTTATCGCCCTGATCAAGTATCAGGACGGTACGCTGTCCTACATTCTCGCGCCGCAGCGCCTGGCCGTGGGTGACACCGTCATCTCCAGCAAGCAGGCTGACGTGAAGCCGGGCAATGCCATGGAAATCGGCTCGGTTCCGGTTGGCACCGTGGTGCACAACGTGGAAGTGAAGCCGGGTGCCGGTGGTTCGCTGGCCCGCGCTGCAGGCACCTATGCCATGGTGGCCGGCCGCGATGGCGGCAACGTCATCATCCGCATGAAGTCTGGCGAAACCCGCCTCGTGCCTGCAAACTGCATGGCTTCGGTTGGCGCCGTTTCGAACCAGGACCACATCAACGAAGTGATCGGCAAGGCCGGTCGCGCCCGCTGGATGGGTGCCCGTCCGGTGTCGCGTGGTATCGCCCGCAACCCGGTCGACCATCCGAACGGCGGCCGTACCAATGGTGGTAAGCACTGGGCTACCCCGTGGGGCAAGCCGACCAAGGGTTACAAGACCCGCGTGAACAAGAGAACATCCAAGATGATCGTGCGCTCGCGCCACGACCGTAAGAAGGCTCAATAACGATGACACGTTCAGTCTGGAAAGGCCCGTTCGTAGACGGGTATCTGTTGAAGAAGGCGGAAGCCGTCCGTGGCCAGCGCAATCAGGCCATCAAGACCTGGTCGCGCCGCTCGACCATCATTCCGCAGTTCGTGGGCCTGACGTTCCAGGTTCACAACGGCAACAAGTTCATTCCCGTTCACGTTTCGGAAGAAATGGTGGGCCACAAGCTCGGCGAGTTCGCACCGACCCGCACGTTCAAGGCTCACTCGGCTTCTGACAAGAAGGCGGCAGCGAAGTAACATGAGCAAGCCCAAGACACCGCGCGCCCTGAGCGCCAACGAAGCCAAGGCGATCACCCGTTCGATCCGCATCAGCCCTCGCAAGCTGAACGAAGTGGCGACCGAAATCCGCGGCATGAAGGTTGAAAAGGCTCTGGCCCATCTGACCTTCTCGCGCCGCCGCATCGCGCTTGACGTCAAGAAGACGCTGCAGTCGGCGATCGCCAATGCTGAAAACAACCACTCGCTCGACATCAACGATCTCGTTGTGGCCGAAGCCTGGGTTGGCAAGAACCTGGTGATGAAGCGCTGGTCGCCGGATTCCCGCGGCCGCGTCGGCCACCTGGCGAAGTTTTTCTCCGAGCTGACGATCATCGTCCGCCAAAACAAGAATGAGGCCGCATAATGGGTCAGAAGATCAATCCAATCGGTCTGCGCCTTGGCATCAACCGCACGTGGGATTCCCGCTGGTTCGCCAACAGCCGCGATTTCGGCAAGATGCTCCATGAAGACGTGAAGATCCGCGAGTATCTCACGAAGGAACTGAAGCAGGCCGGCGTGTCGCGTGTCGTTATCGAACGTCCGCACAAGAAGTGCCGCGTCACCATCTACTCGGCACGTCCGGGCGTGGTGATCGGCAAGAAGGGCGCCGACATCGAAAAGCTGAAGAAGAAGGTCGGTGAAATGACCGCTTCGGAAGTTCACCTCAACATCGTTGAAGTGCGCAAGCCGGAAGTCGACGCAACCCTGGTGGCCGACAACATCGCCCAGCAGCTCGAACGCCGCGTGGCTTTCCGCCGTGCGATGAAGCGTGCCGTGCAGTCGGCCCAGCGTCTTGGCGCCGAAGGCATCAAGATCACCTGCTCGGGCCGTCTCGGCGGCGCTGAAATCGCCCGCGTGGAATGGTACCGCGAAGGCCGCGTGCCGCTGCATACGCTGCGCGCCAACGTTGATTATGGTGTGGCCACTGCCCACACCGCCTACGGCACCAACGGTGTGAAGGTCTGGATCTTCAAGGGCGAAATCCTTGAGCACGATCCGATGGCCCAGGACCGTCTGGCCAATGAAGGCGGCGGCGACAGCCACCAGAACCGTGACCGTGAACGTGGTCCGCGCCGTGAGCGCGAAACCGCGAACGCCTGATAGAGTTTCATCATGCTGCAACCGAAAAAGACCAAGTACCGCAAGGCCCACAAGGGCCGCATCCATGGCAAGTCGACCAGCTGCAACACGCTGGACTTCGGTGCCTTCGGCCTCAAGGCCCTGGAGCCGGATCGTCTCACCGCCCGCCAGATCGAAGCCGCTCGTCGTGCTCTCGCTCGTGGCATGAAGCGCGCCGGCCGCATCTGGATCCGCGTGTTCCCGGACGTTCCAGTGTCGAAGAAGCCGGCTGAAGTCCGCATGGGCTCCGGCAAGGGTTCGACCGAATACTGGGCCGCCCGCGTGAAGCCGGGCCGCGTTCTGTTCGAAGTGGACGGCATCAGCCGCACCATTGCCGAAGAGTCGCTGGCGCTCGCTGCCGCCAAGCTGCCGATCAAGACGCGCTTCGTTGCGCGCCTGGGCGAATAAGGAGAGAGAATGATGAAGTACGCTGACATCAAGAACCTCTCTGACGAGCAGGTCAAAGAAGAAATCCTGAAGGCCAAGAAGGAAGCGCTGAACCTGCGTTTCCAGCGCGCCTCGGGCCAGTTGGAAAAGCCTTCGCGCATCCGTGAACTTCGCCGTGATGTTGCCCGTCTGAAGACGGCGCAGTCGGCCAAGAAGAACGCGAAGTAGGAGAATTAGAAATGCCGAAACGCGTTTTGCAAGGTGTTGTGGTCTCGGACAAGAACGACAAGACGATTGTCGTGAAGGTGGAACGCCGCCTGCTGCATCCGGTCTTCAAGAAGACGGTGCGTCTGTCGAAGAAGTATCACGCCCATGATGAAAAGAACGAAGCCAAGGTTGGCGAAATCGTTCGCATCGAAGAAACCAGGCCGTCTTCCAAGCTCAAGCGCTGGTCGCTTGTAGCGAAGGTCGATGCGTCAAAAGCATAAGAGATCGGACTAAGCCATGATCCAGCAAGAAACCAATCTCGAAGTTGCCGACAACTCTGGCGCACGCCGCGTGCAGTGCATCAAGGTGCTCGGCGGCTCGAAGCGCCGTTACGCCACGATCGGCGACATCATCGTCGTGTCGGTCAAGGAAGCCATTCCGCGTGGCCGCGTGAAAAAGGGCTCGGTCATGAAGGCCGTGGTCGTGCGCCTGTCGAAGGACATCCGCCGCGCCGATGGCTCGTCCATCCGCTTTGACAAGAATGCAGCCGTGCTGATCAACGCCCAGGGCGAACCGGTCGGCACCCGTATCTTCGGACCGGTTCCGCGCGAACTCCGCGGCAAGAACCAGATGAAGATCATTTCGCTCGCTCCGGAGGTGCTGTAATGGCTTCGAAGATCAAGAAGGGCGACAAGGTCGTCGTCCTCACCGGCAAGGACAAGGGCAAGACCGGCGACGTGCTGCAGGTCATCCCGTCTGAAAACCGCGCCCTCGTTTCGGGCATAAACATTGCCAAGCGTCACACCAAGACGCAGGGCGCCCAGGAAGGCGGCATCATCTCGAAGCCGCTTCCGATTCATATCTCCAACATTGCATTGGCTGATCCCAAGACGGGCAAGGCCACGCGTGTTGGATTTAAGACGCTTGACGGCGGCAAAAAGGCCCGCGTTGCCAAGCGCAGTGGAGAAGTGATCAATGGCTGAACAAGAACAAAAGGCTGCTAAGCCTGCCAAGGCGCCGAAAGGCGCCAAGAAGGCAGAAGCGGCCGAGGCGACGGTGGCTAACGCCAATGCCGGCCTCCCGAAGGATTATGTGGCGCGTCTGCAGAAGCACTACATCGACGTGGTGCGTCCCGAGATGCAGAAGCAGTTCGGCTATGCCAACGTCATGATGGTGCCGCGCATCACCAAGATCGTCCTGAACATGGGCATCGGTGAAGCGACGCAGGATTCGAAGCTGGTGCAGGTTGCCGCTTCGGAATTGCAGAAGATCGCCGGCCAGAAGGTCGTGATCACCAAGAGCCGCAAGGCCATTGCGCAGTTCAAGATCCGCGAAAACCTGGCCATTGGCGCCAAGGTCACGCTCCGCAAGACCCGCATGTATGAATTCCTGGACCGCCTGATCACCATCGCGCTGCCGCGCGTGCGTGACTTCCGCGGCCTGACGGACCGTTCGTTCGATGGCAATGGCAACTTCGCCATGGGCATCAAGGAACACCTGATTTTCCCGGAAATCGACTACGACAAGATCGACCGCATCTGGGGCATGGACATCGTGGTTTGCACCACGGCCAAGACCGACGCAGAAGCCAAGGCGCTTCTCGATGCATTCAACTTCCCCTTCCGCCGCAGCGCCGCGCCGAAGAAGCAAGCTGCGTAAGAAAAGGATTAGATATGGCAAAGACCAGTTCTATCAACCGCAACGAAAAGCGCCGCAAGATGTCCAAGAACATGGGCAACAAGCGTGCGAAGCTCAAGGCGCTCGTCATGAAGAAGGACACGCCGATGGAAGAGCGTTTCGCTGCTGTCCTGAAGCTCGCCGAGATGCCCCGCAACTCTGCGAAAAACCGTATCCGCAACCGCTGCGAGCTCACCGGCCGTCCGCGCGCTTTCTATCGCAAGATGAAGCTGTCGCGTATCGCGCTGCGTGAAATGGCCAACTCGGGTCTGATCCCGGGCGTGGTCAAGTCGAGCTGGTAAGGGAGGATCAAAGAATGACGATTGTGAACGATCCGATCTCCGACATGCTCGCCCGCATCCGCAATGCGCAGATGCGTTCGAAGTCCAAGGTCTCTATCCCGCCGTCCAAGCTGCGCGAGCGCGTGCTCGAAGTCTTGGCCAAGGAAGGTTACATCCGCGGTTTCGCCACCGTCGAGAAGGACGGCAAGTCCGAGATCGAAGTGGAATTGAAGTATTTCGACGGCGCGCCGGTCATCAAGGAGATGGCCCGTGTGTCCAAGCCAGGCCGCCGCGTTTACGCGTCGGTCGACACTCTGCCTTCCGTGTTCAACGGCCTTGGCATTTCGATCCTGTCCACGCCGAAGGGCGTGATGTCGGACTCGGATGCCCGCGCCCAGAACGTCGGCGGCGAAGTGCTGTGCACCGTATTCTGAGGTAAGCTGAAATGTCTCGTATTGGCAAAAAGGCAGTTACTGTTCCGGCTGGCGTTACCGCTAACGTCTCCGGCCAGACCGTGACCGTGAAGGGCCCGAAGGGTGAGCTCAAGGAAATCCTCAACGAGCAGGTGCTCGTGAAGATGGCCGACGGCGGCATCAAGGTTGACCCGATCAACCAGACCAAGCTGGCGCGTTCGGCTTGGGGCATGTCCCGCACCCTCGTGGCGAACATGATGAAGGGCGTCACGGAAGGTTATTCCAAGTCGCTCGAAATCAACGGCGTGGGTTACCGCGCCGCGCTGAATGGCAAGTCGCTCCAGCTCAACCTGGGCTACAGCCACGATGTGGTCTATCCGGTTCCGGCCGGCATTGAAATCAAGGTGCCGAAGCCCACGGAAATCGTGGTCTCGGGCATCAACAAGCAGCAGGTCGGGCAGGTGGCTGCCGAGATCCGCGAATGGCGTGGCCCTGAACCCTACAAGGGCAAGGGCGTCAAGTATGCCGGTGAGTACATCCACCGCAAAGAAGGCAAGAAGAAGTAAGGATTCAGGAAAATGGCAACTGCAAAGAAAGCTATGGACCTGCGCAAGGTCCGCGTACGCAAGACTCTCAAGGCCCGTGAAAACGGCCGTCCGCGTCTGTCGGTGTTCCGTTCTTCGAAGAACATCTCGGCTCAGATCATCGACGATGTGAAGGGTCACACCCTGGCATCGGCTTCCACCCTCGAGAAGGTTTTCCTCGACGGCAAGAAGACCGGCGCCAACAAGGACGCCGCCACCGCCATCGGCAAGCTCGTTGCCGAGCGCGCCGTCAAGGCCGGTGTGAAGGATGTCGTCTTCGACCGTGGTTCGTATATTTATCATGGCCGCGTCAAGGCGCTGGCTGAAGCGGCTCGCGAAGCCGGCCTCAAGTTTTAAGGGATATCGCACATGGCAAAAGAACGTTCTGAGCGCGGCAGGCGCGATGACAAGGGCGGTGAAGAGCGCGATAGCGAATTCATCGACAAGCTGGTGCATATCAACCGCGTCGCCAAGGTGGTGAAGGGCGGTAAGCGCTTCGGCTTTGCAGCCCTCGTCGTCGTTGGCGACCAGAAGGGCCGCGTGGGCTTCGGCCATGGCAAGGCACGTGAAGTGCCGGAAGCCGTGCGCAAGGCCACGGAAGCAGCCAAGCGCGGTCTCATCCGCGTGCCGCTGCGCGAAGGCCGCACGCTGCATCATGACATTGATGGCCGCTGGGGCGCCGGCAAGGTGACCCTGCGTACGGCTCCTCCCGGTACCGGCGTGATCGCCGGTGGCCCGATGCGCGCCGTGTTCGAAAGCGTCGGCATGGCTGACGTCGTCGCCAAGTCGCGTGGTTCGTCCAATCCGTACAACATGGTTCGCGCCACGTTTGACGCTCTCAAGAAGCAGGTCAGCCCGCGTGCTGTTGCTGCCCGCCGTGGCAAGAAGGTGTCCGAGGTTCTCAAGAACCGCACCTCCGACGTTGTGGCTGACTAAGGAACATTGATCATGGCTAAAGCCGCTGCAAAGAAGACCATCAAGCTGGAACAGATTGCCTCCGCCAACCGCCGCCCGGCGAAGCAGGAAGCAACGCTGATCGGCCTCGGCCTCAACCGCCTGCACCGCACGTCGGAACTTGCCGACACGCCGGAAGTGCGTGGCATGATCCGCAAGGTCCAGCACCTTGTGCGCGTCGTTGAATAAGGATTACCTCAGATGAAGCTCAATCAGATCGCTGACAATGCCGGCGCCCGCCACGTGAAGAAGCGTGTGGGCCGTGGCATCGGCTCCGGCCTCGGCAAGACTGCCGGCCGCGGTGGCAAGGGCCAGACGGCCCGTAAGGGCGGCGCGAAAGCAGGTTTCGAAGGCGGCCAGATGCCGATCTATCGTCGTCTGCCGAAGCGCGGCTTCAACAAGCCGAACGTTGTCGAATATAACGAAGTGTCCCTGGCGCGCGTTGCCGCTGCCGTGGAATCGAAGCGCATCGACGCCAAGAGCCCGGTCACCAAGGAAAGCCTGCTGGCTTCCGGCGTGATCACCAAGCTGGCCAAAGGCGTTCGCCTGATCGGCTCGGCTGAACTCAAGGCCGCGCTGAACTTCGAAGTGTTCTACGCCACCAAGGGTGCGATTGCCGCGGTTGAAAAGGCCGGCGGCAGCGTCAAGGTTCTGCGTCCTGAGCCGGCCCCCAAGGTCGAGCACAAGGCCTGAGGTTGTTGAATCGGCGAGGCCCTCTTATATGAGGGCCTTGCGTTCAAAGGATAAGCACGATGGCATCAGCAGCTGAACAACTTGCAGCCAATATCAATTTCAGTTCGCTGACGAAGAACGAAGACCTTCAGCGCCGCATCTGGTTCACCCTGGGTGCGCTGCTCGTCTATCGCCTCGGCTCCTACATTCCCATTCCCGGCATTGATACGACGGCTCTGGCCCAGTTCACCCAGCAGAATGCCTCGGGCATCCTGGGCTGGATGAATGGCCTCGCCGGTGGCGCCCTTGGCCGCATGGCGATCTTCGCGCTCAACATCATGCCGTATATTTCGGCCTCGATCATCATGCAGTTGATGACGACGGTTTCGCCCCAGCTTGAAGCTCTCAAGAAGGAAGGCGAGTCGGGCCGCAAGAAGATCAACCAGTACACCCGTTACGGCACCGTGATCCTCGCGGCCATGCAAGCCTATGGCATTGCCATCGGCCTGGTCGGGCGAGGGGGCCTCGTGCTCAATCCCGGCCCGTTCTTCATCATTTCCACGGTGATCACGCTCACCGGCGGCACGGTGTTCCTGATGTGGCTGGGTGAACAGATCACCGCGCGCGGCATCGGCAACGGCACGTCGCTCATCATTTTCTCCGGCATCGTCGCCAACCTCCCTTCGGGCGTGGCCGCCTTGCTGGAACTCGGCCGCAAAGGCCTGATGTCGCCGTTCCTGATCATGGGCATCCTGGTGCTCGCGATTGCGGTTGTGGCCTTCATCGTGTTCTTTGAACGCGCCCAGCGCCGCCTGCTGATTCAGTATCCGAAGCGCCAGGTGGGCATGCGCCTGACCCAGGCTGAAAGCTCGCATCTGCCGCTCAAGCTCAACACCTCGGGCGTCATCCCGCCGATCTTTGCGTCCTCGCTGCTGCTTCTGCCGCTCACGGTGGCGAACTTCTCGGCCGGCAAGGGCCCGGCCTGGTTCAACGAAATCGTCGCCATGCTCGGCCACGGCAAGCCGCTGTTCCTGCTGCTTTACGCGCTGCTGATCGTGTTCTTCTGCTTCTTCTACACTTCGATCATGTTCAACCCGAAGGAAACGGCCGAGAACCTCAAGAAGTCCGGCGGCTTCATCCTCGGCATCCGCCCGGGCGACCAGACGGCTGAATATCTTGACCGTATTCTCACCCGCATCACGGTGATCGGCGCTGCTTACATCGTGGTGATCTGCCTGATCCCGGAAATGATCGTCGGCTATTCGGGCATTCCGTTCTATTTCGGCGGCACATCGCTGATGATCGTTGTCTCCGTCACCCTCGACACCGTCTCCCAGATTCAGGGCCACCTGCTGACGCAGCAGTATGAGCGCCTGATGAAGAAGTCGACGCTGAGGGCCCGCGGCCGATGAATCTGATCCTGTTGGGACCGCCCGGCGCAGGCAAGGGCACGCAGGCCAAGATCCTGGAAGAGAAGTTCGGCTTCAAGCAGCTCTCGACCGGTGACATGCTGCGTGCGGCCATCGCCGCCGGCACCGAAACCGGCAAGAAGGCCAAGGCCATCATGGACCGTGGCGACCTCGTCTCCGACGACGTCGTCATCGGCATCGTGTCTGACCGCCTCGACCAGCCCGACGTCAAGAAGGGCGCCATGTTCGACGGCTTCCCGCGCACCATTGCCCAGGCCGATGCCTTGGGTGTGATGCTGGCCGGCAAGGGCCAGAAAATCGACACCGTGATTGAAATCAAGGTCAATGACGAGGCGCTGATCGAGCGCATCGCCGGCCGTTTCACCTGCGCCAAGTGCGGGCACGGCTATCATGACAAATTCGCCCCGCCGAAAGTGGCGGGTGTGTGCGACGTATGTGGCTCGAAAGAGTTCATCCGCCGCCCGGATGATAACGAGAAGACGGTCCGTGACCGGCTTCAGGTTTACAACAAGCAGACGGCTCCGCTGGTGGGTTACTACCAGTCCAAGGGCAATCTGCGTGTGGTGGATGGCATGGCTGACATCGCTGAGGTTACCAAGGCGATTTCGGCGATAGTCACAGCAACGAAGGGCTAGAATTCGGCCGGTTGGATACCTATCTGGGCTTCAGTGAAGCCTGGGCAGTTCCTCCGGGCATTCCTTGTTGACGGGAATATGATTCCCATCTAAGGACGGCGCAATTCTAACCCACAACGTGGCTGGCCGAGGGAGTTACCACTTCCTGGGTACAGCCTTGTGTCTTTGAAAAGACACGAGTTTTTGGGTTTGGTTTATACAATGTCGGCGAATCTAAGTCGCTGATATGACAAGGAGAATACAGTGGCCCGTATCGCAGGCGTAAACATTCCGACTGGCAAGCGCGTTGAAATCGCGCTGCGCTACATCAACGGCATTGGTCCGCACAATTCCAAGCTGATCTGTGACGAAGTGAAGATTCCCGCCGCCAAGCGCGTGAATGAGCTTTCGGACGCCGAAGTGCTCGCCATCCGCGAAATCATTGACCGCGACTACGTCGTGGAAGGTGACCTTCGCCGTGAAATCGCCGTCAACATCAAGCGTTTGACGGATCTGGGCTGCTACCGCGGCCTGCGTCACCGCAAGGGCCTGCCGGTCCGCGGCCAGCGCACCCACACCAATGCACGCACGCGCAAGGGCCCGGCAAAGGCCATCGCTGGCAAGAAGAAGTAAGGATTACCTCACATGGCTAAAGAAGCTGCCCGCCCGCGCAAAAAAGAGCGCAAGAACGTTTCGTCCGGCATGGTTCATGTCAACGCCTCGTTCAACAACACCATGATCACCATCACCGACGTTCAGGGCAACACGATTGTCTGGTCGTCGGCTGGCAAGATGGGCTTCAAGGGCTCGCGCAAGTCCACCCCGTATGCCGCCCAGATGGCTGGTGAACAGGTTGGCCGCGCCGCCATCGAACACGGCATGCGCACCGTTGAAGTCGAAGTGACGGGTCCGGGTTCGGGCCGTGAGTCGGCTCTGCGTGCTCTCCAGGCCGCCGGCCTGCAGGTCACCTCGATCCGCGACATCACGCCGATCCCGCATAACGGCTGCCGCCCGCCGAAGCGCCGCCGCGTTTAACCCGCGTACCCCGACGAAGGCTCACCGGAGCCTTCGTGCTTTACACATTTGATGGAAGGGCACTCCCTTCCGGAGGCCAATGGGAACATGAACATGCAAGTCAATCAGAAGAATTGGCAGGAACTGATCCGTCCGACCAAGCTGGACATCCAGCCGGGCAAGGATAAGCGCCGCGTCGCCACCGTTGTTGCTGAACCGCTGGAACGCGGCTTCGGCACCACGCTGGGCAATGCGCTCCGCCGCATTCTTCTTTCGTCGCTGCAGGGCGCTGCCGTCACCTCGATCCAGATCGACGGCGTGCTGCATGAATTCTCGTCGATTGCCGGCGTGCGCGAAGATGTGACGGACATGATCCTGAACATCAAGGAAATCGCCTTCGCCATGCATGCCGAAGGTCCGAAGCGCCTGACGCTGAAGAAGACCGGCCCTGGCGTGGTCAAGGCCGGCGACATCCAGCAGACCGCTGACGTCAACGTCCTCAACCCGGAACACGTGATCTGCACGCTGGACCAGGGCGCGGAACTCCGCGTTGAATTCACCGTCAACACCGGCAAGGGCTACGTTGCCGCTGACCGCAACCGTGCGGAAGATGCGCCGATCGGCCTGATCCCGGTTGACTCGATCTACTCGCCGGTGCGCCGCGTGTCCTACCGCGTCGAGAACACCCGCGAAGGCCAGATCCTTGACTACGACAAGCTGGTCATGACCGTTGAAACCAACGGCGCCGTGTCGCCGGAGGATGCCGTGGCTTATGCCGCCCGCATCCTTCAGGACCAGATCTCGGTCTTCATCAACTTCAGCGAACCGCAGGCGCAGGTCGCCGAGGAAGTGCGTCACGAACTGCCGTTCAACGCCGCTCTTCTCAAGAAGGTCGACGAGCTCGAGCTTTCGGTGCGTTCCGCCAACTGCCTCAAGAACGACAACATCGTCTATATCGGCGATCTCATCCAGAAGACCGAAGCGGAGATGCTGCGCACCCCGAATTTCGGCC
>Ga0207695_10010440_pt1 | contig 11361 bp, 10 predicted proteins | sample KBSC54metaG_FD_184354 | JGI IMG/M metagenome (GOLD analysis project Ga0207695, IMG submission 184354) | Corn rhizosphere microbial communities from Kellogg Biological Station, Michigan, USA - KBS C5-4 metaG (SPAdes) (version 2) | ecosystem: Host-associated > Plants > Roots > Rhizosphere > Soil... | reverse complement strand
GAAGGATATTCCGGAAGACGCGGAACGGGCCGCCTATGTCGTATTGAATGTGTCGGAGGCGCTAGCTGAAATATCGCAACTGGATCCCGCGCGCGTTACAGGGTACGGCTATTGGGGGATGCCCTCCGCCACTGCGAGAACGCGTTTTGATCGATTGGTGTTCAGCGTCTTTGCAGTGGAAAAGAAGGCAGTTGGGCAGGAGCCGATCTCAATGACACTCGATTTGAGGTTGCCGGCGGACATCTGGGTAAAACCAGCGAAGTTTTTTCCAGCCAATCCGAACAGCATCAAATAGGTATCGCCGTGAAGCAATTAATAAAGACTGCTGTTCCGGCAGTACTTCTCGCCCCCATCAAATTTTTTCAGTTTATGGCTGGCTTATTCAGCATAAGGTATTTCTTTCAGGGAGACGTTTTCGACAAATTGCTGGAGAAAAAGTCTGTCGTGCATCTGACGGGAGGGCGCGCGCTCATTTTTCATACTCCAAACAACCTCACTCACTTTCGCGCTCTTACCTTTCTCACTAAGGAACCGGAAACACTTCGTTGGATTGACGGATTCGGGGAGAAGACAGTATTTTGGGATGTGGGCGCGAATGTTGGCCTCTATTCGCTATACGCGGCAAAAACAAGATCCTGCCAAGTGTATTCCTTCGAGCCGTCGATCGAAAACACTTACCTGTTGAATCGGAATATTGCGGAAAACGATCTGCAGGAAAAAATATTCGCGTTTCCCTTTGCGCTATCGGAAAGCAGTGGGCCCAATATGTTCCAGCACAGCAAGATCCAGTTGGGAGGAGCAATCAATAGCTTTGGCGTGGACTATTCATATGACGGGAAGCCGGCGAATTTTATTCATAAATATAAAGTTTTCGGATTTAAGGCGGATGATCTGCGGGGCCTGTTCGATATACCGCCGCCGAATTATTTGAAAATAGACGTTGACGGGATTGAGCATTTAATCGCGCGAGGTGCGAGAGCCACGCTTTCCAACCCTGCGCTGGAATCTGTTCTAATAGAACTGAATCTTCAATTTCCCGAGCAGCGGAATGAAATAATTTCCATTTTCGAAGAGTGCGGCCTTTTTCTCCAAAGCTTTGAACACGCCGACGGATTTTATGGCGATGCTTCGTTTAGCGGCATCTACAATCACATATTTACTCGCACGCGACCTACCGTTGGCGCTTGACGCTAAAGCCACTCGTTACCTGGAATGACGGCCGTCCGAAGGCCTGCGATGGCTGCACGACCCATCGCAAGTACGGCTTCTTCTGAACTGCCCCCGATATGAGGGGTAACCAGAACATTCTGGAAAGAAAGCAGTTCTCGGTCAGTGGGAGGCTCCTGCGCCAATACGTCCAAGCCGGCTCCTCCGAGATGCCCGTTTGCTAAGACTTCCTTTAGCGCCTCCTCATCGATAAGGCCGCCACGTGCGGCGTTGATCAGTATCGAGCCAGGCCGCATCGAATACAGCTTTTCCCGCGACATGAGATTGCGCGTCACGGCGTTGAGGGGAAGATGTAGCGTCACGATTTCCGCCTCCTGAAGAACCCGGTCAAGCGAGGCTGGCTCGACTTGCGACCGGGCATAAAACTCAGGAAAGGAAACGATATCATTTGCCAGCACGCGACATTCAAAGCTTCGCAAGAGTAATGCCAGATCCTTCCCGACGTGACCGCACCCAATAATGCCTACGGTCCGACCGCTCAGCTGCCGACCTTGTAACTGGCGCCATTGTCCAGCCCGGATTTCGTGGCTGGCTTGAGGCACCAATCTCAGGAGAGAGATCATCATGCTTATGACGAGCTCCGACACTGAGCGCTTATTCACCCCTCCCGTCCAACCGAAGCGGATACCGCGGCAGCGCAGCGCGCCAATATCGATCATGTCGTAGCCGACACCATACTTTGATATGATTTTGAGATCGGGGAGTTGGGCAAGAAGCTGGTCATTCACCTTTTCAAGCGCGGTGATTGCGGCGTCATGGCCTTGCAGAAATCTCGCCAAGGCATCTTCTGTGAGCGAAGCCCCAGAATCATTGAAGGTCACGTTGGGATAGAGCGTCGATAGCTCTGCCCGAAGAACTGGATGATGGGAGAAAGAACGGGAGGCTACCGCTACGCGCAATGTCTCCGTCATTTGTCCACGCTCTCGAAATAATTTGTACACACACCCCTAAATCTTTCATCCGTAGGTATCGTGAATTTTTCAATGACACCATCTCCGCGCGGGAGAATTACTGTAGCGGTTCCGCTGCCGGTGTTTTTTTTGTCCTTGCTCAATGCCGCAAGGAAGGCATCCAGCGGTACCGGGATGCTGCGATATCCCTCAGCGTTGCGGCGCAGAACCGGCCGCATGCGCTTCAAGGTGCTCATATTGGTAATTCCAAGTTCGTGACCGACTTCAAGCGCTATATCCATACCGATGGTGACGGCGATGCCATGAGGAACGGCGAAATTTGTGGCGGCTTCGATCGCGTGCCCGAAGCTGTGACCGAAATTAAAGACATTTCGAATACCACGATCGAACTCGTCCAGTTCAATATATCGGCGCTTTATCAGCAATGATTCTTTGATGTATCTGATCATTGTCGCGCGTTGAGTGAAAATTTTTTCGTAGTCAGAAGAAATTCTGTCGAAATGCGATGGTCCTTCGATTGCGTGAACCTTCAGCATTTCGCCGACGCCAGAGCGAATGTCGGGCTCGGCCAGGGTGTCCAGAAACCGCGTTGCGATCCACACGGCGTGCGGTGGCGTAAACGTGCCAAGTATATTTTTTGCGCCCCCGCTATTAATTGAACTTTTTGATCCGATACAAGAGTCCGCCTGCGCCAGAAGCGTAGTCGGCATCATGGTCCATTGGATGCCCCTCAACATGTTCGCCGCTAGAAAGCAAGTTATGTCCTGTATTATGCCGCCTCCGATGGCGAGGAGCTGGTGGTCACGGCGGATGCCTTTTCCAACAAGATGCGTCACGTAATCGGGAAATCTTTCCAGCGATTTGCTGGGTTCCGAAGCATCGATCGTTAGAATCGAATCTTCCGATAGAAGTCGTGCCAAATAGTCTCCATGCGAGTTCGCCACCCGGCGATCGACAATGACGTGGAACGGTTTCCCTTCTCCCGCGAAAATTTTATTCGCCGCATCTTCGTCCAGCGTTACTTGATAAGGTCCCGCGTGGGATTTGACTTCGAATGCGTCAGACACGCGTGTAGCCTCCATCTATCGCGATATTCTGTCCGCTTATGTAGGTATTTTCCGGACCCGCGAGCCAGATTGCGAAAGTTGCAATCTCCATGGGTTGTGCCAAGCGCCGCATCGGCACCCTCGCGGCAAGGTCCGCCATTCCAGCTTCGCCCAACATGGCACGCGTCAGGTCCGTTTGGGTGAAGCCCGGTGCAATGCAATTGACGAGAATACCTTCGGAGGCGACTTCTGCCGCCAGTGCCGTCATGAGGCCGTCCAATCCAAATTTGCTGGCAGAATAGCTTGCCCGGCCAGCCATGCTTATCTTCCCAAAAATGGAGCTGACAGAGACGATGCGCCCCCATTTTTTCTTTCGCATGCCGGCGAGGACCGCCTGGCTGAAACGAAAAGGGGCCGTCACATTGACTTGCTGTATTCGCGAGAAATTTGCCATTTCTATTTCCGCGTAGGGAGCGTTTTTGTTGATACCAGCGCAGTTTATCAGGACATCAGGCTCGATACGCTCCAATAGGCGGCAAAAGGCTTCAACGGCCTCTGGATTTTCACAATCCGCAGACTCATATAGGGCATTCTTCGGCACATCAGCATTAGGGGCGCGTCCGGTTGCAATAACCTGCGCACCTTTTTCCAACAATCCTTCAACAATGGCGCGGCCTATGCCTCGGGTTCCTCCCGTTACAACCGCTGTTCTGCCCGCGAAGGAAGGCACTTTAGTACATACCCCAAAGAGGGTCTTTAATGATTTCTCGCTCCACCAACTCTCGATCGGCCGGGCTGTCCACCGAAAAGGACGGAATATTGGGATAGAAAGCGACGCGTTGTTTGAGGCCGCTGCCGCAGATGCGATTGCTGTCGCAAGCTTCCTGCAATTCCAACGGGGTCGGAGCGAGATTCAGGAATGTCTGCAGAAAATTCCAACGAAACGCCAGAATGCCGTAGATGCGCCTCGCATTCATCTCAGGCGAAAAGGATTTGCCGTGCGGTATTGGAGAGCGAGACGTGTACAGGACGTCTCCATGAATATCATGCACGATTTTCACAGTGTCAGGATTCCTAAATATGGTTTCGTCTGTCACGTGCATGCCCAAAACCGTACCGTTCACGGTTTCATTGTCGAGAAGGGGATTGCAAACAGCGTCGATCATATCTGGCCGCATCATGGGTTCGTCGCCCTGAACGCAGACTACGATATCTTCGGCTTGCAACGCGATCCCGCACTTGCCGGCGGCCTCGGCGACCCGATCAAGTGCGCGCACATGAGTGCTGGCCGTCATTATTACCGGAATTCCATGGGTATCCCCGAACTCCCTGATTTCGTCGTCGCAAGTGCATATCGCTAATGCATCCCATTTCGAGTACATTTTTGCGCGATGCCATACGTGTTCAATCATCGGGCGTCCATGTATCGGGAAGAGCGGCTTTCCAGGAAAGCGGCTTGCTTTCATTCTGGCAGGAATCAAACCAATGATTTTTTCCATGGCGGTACGTCCAGTCTCTCAAATGTTTTCAGTCAAATTCCAGCGGTCGCGCCATTGCGAATCGGCGCAATAGATACGGTAGACGAGCTGCATGGTTCGCAGCGCATCGTCCGATGATCCATTAATGATTTTCTTATCGTTCCGGATCGCATCAGAAAACTCCGCGATCTCATTTTCCCAGGAAGGGTCGGTGTTATAGTGGGTCGTTTGCTCCTTGGGATTTCCGGCATCATCTTCGGCCGCCCAAGCAACCGTTAGCGTTTCCGCCCCATAGCTCTTGGATCCAGACAATATACCCGCCAGATTTATTGCGCCCCGTTGCAGGGCAATTTCTAGGGAGAAAAGGTGGCGCCACTGAGTGGCAGTGGAATGCAGCATCGCAACGACACCGTTGTCGCTACGCATTAATGCATATGCGTTATCCTCAATGTCGTGACCCCAGTAGTCATTACTGACAATGCTTCGCACGTCGTGAAACTCACCACCGAATAGTCGGATCAGGTCTACCATGTGAATTCCCTGATCCAGCAATATTCCTCCACCGGCGATTTCGCGCTGTATGCGCCAATCGGATTTTTGGCCATAGCTGATAAAGCGTGATTTTCCGTATACGCCGCGCATATTGATGACGTTGCCCAACTCACCGGATTGAGCCATCCGCAGGGCGTCTTTCACTGAATCGTGGTAGCGGTGGTTAAATCCGTATTTCAGCTTTTGTTTCGGATGCGAGGATTCCACTTCAATCACACGAAGAATGTCGGCCACATTGCGGCCGGGCGGCTTCTCGCAGAAAACGTGCAGGCCTTTGCGGAGGCCGGCGATCGTTACCTCGGCCGCTATGTCATTAGTCAAGCAGACAAATAGGACATCCAGGTCCTCTTCGAGGAGCTGTTGATAGTTCGTGTGTGCGGGAACACCCTCATATTGTCCCGCTGACGAAAATCGCTTGTCGCAGATTGCTACGGTTTTTAGATCCGGGTGGAGGTCGATGAATTTTCGACGCCGTGCTCCGACCACTCCGTAGCCCGCGATTCCAACCCGCAGTTGCTTTTTTTCATTCACTGGGTGCCGGCCATTTTAGGGGCAGGGGTTCGATACAACTTCGCGAGTTGTTCGTTGGGCCGGCCAAGACGGCTGGAGGGTACGCCCGCTGCCACTTCGACCCATTCGCCGATCTCATCCGAACGGTAGAATGCATGCAGGAGGTTGAGGGTCGCTAGACAATCGTCTCTGGAGACGATGAAAGGGGTAATGCCATTCATGTCCGCAATAATATTCCGATATACGGAAATATGACCAAATCCATAAGCATCTGGGATTTGCTCCGAGAATTCGGCGCAGGCATCGGGAGCTGGCGTGAAGACTTGCAGCTCATTGACCGCAAGCCCACCAAGTTGCGCCAATCCTTTTTCGCAGACGATCGAGAGTGACGCTTCGTAATCCGTGGGACGGGCCGCCGTCGTCGCTTCTATATTGCCAACCGCGCCGCTTGGATACTTCAGAGCCGCAACGGCTGTGTCTTCAACTTCGATGTCGGCACCTAATGTGCGTAATGCTGCAGTCAACTGCCCGACTTCTCCTCCAAGATAGCGGAGAAGATCGATATGATGAATTGCCTGATTGGAAAGGCAGCCACCATCGTGAGAATAAGTGCCACGCCAGGGGGCGAGATCGTAGTAGCGTTGCGGCCGGCACCATCGCGTGCGAACCGCCATGACCCGTATGGAGCCAAGTTCGCCATTCACAAGCGCTTGCTTGACACGTTGTACTGCTTTGTTGTGACGGTTCTGGAAGACCGGAAAAATCTTCAATGAGTGTGCCTCGGCGTAATTATACGCTTCGTGCAGTTGTTCCGGATGCATGAAGGTAGGTTTTTCGACAATTAGGTGCTTCTTATAGCGGCGCATCACGTCCATGGCATGCTCATGATGGGCACCGGATGGCGTTATGATGCCAACCACGTCAATGTCGGGCACCTCGGCGAGCATGCGATGATAATCGGTGAACCATCTGACGCCATATTGCTCGCCATAAGCGTGTGCTTTTTCACCCACGAGATCGCACACTGCAACGATTTCGCCCCCCGGTGCTTGCGCTATCGAGCGCAGGTGATGGCCGGCGACCCGGCCGCATCCGATTAGCGCAACTTTCACAACTCTATCGGTCATTGCCAGTGCCACCTTTCACAGCTTGCGTGATCGCGTCTATCACGGGACGGAAGCTCGTAACGGTCGTGGAGGAAAATCGGCTAAATCCTTTCAGGCATGGCTCACCAAAATCTTTGCGATAGTAACAGACACTGGATAATGCATCATGAACCGCACGACTTTGATCGGCGAAGGCCACGTGAAGGAAATTGCCCTTTCCCCGCAAGGTGCGAAAACCAAGTGCTTCCATGCTGCTCAGGAATAGGGCCTTTCCTGCCTCCAATCGTGTAACAGTCGCGGCCATTAGTTCGGGATGATCCAGAAATGCGGACAGGCCAACCATTCCGAACGTGCTGCATTCATACATGGGTCTGACTTTGTGCAATATCTTTGCAAGATCTGGCGATGTGATCGCGTAGCCAATCCGAAGTCCTGCCAGTCCCCAGGCTTTGGCGGTACTGCGCGCGACCACTAGGTGCGGAAATTCCCCGATCAGCGGAACCACTGTTTCGTCATGAAATGGGTAATAAGCCTCATCCACCAGGATGACTGCGCCTACTGCGCCGGCCGCCTTGATAATTGCGCGCATGTCGGCTGCCGAAAAAACAGTGCCAGTGGGGCTGTCAGGATTGGGCACACAAATAAGGCGGGGGCAGGCTGACTGAATTGCCGTGATAACGGTTTCACATGTCAGTATTGGTCCGGACGGAGAGGGTTCGTATTCCAGACCCAGTTTCCGGGCGCCATAGATTCGACAATAAACATCGTACATGGCGAAGGAGGGAACGGTCATGATGACTGTTTCACCAGGCGAAATGAAGGACTCGAAAACGCTGCGAATTATTCCATCGGAGCCTGCAGCGAGTACCAGTTGGTTCGGATGGACGCCCACCCATCCTGCCAGCTTTGCATATAGTGACCAAGCTTCGGGGTATGTTGCATAGGTGACTGGATCAATCGCACCTAGGATCTCAGTTACCTGCGCCAGATGCTCCGGGTCGGTATTTTCGTTTTTGTCGAGCCAGAGAAGCTTGGGATCGCGCGCCATGCCCTGGGTCCAGTCGGGACGCGCCAGACCGGCATCGGCGACTGGAAGGCGTGGGGAAGGGATCATCGTGAAGGAGTCGCTTCAAATTTAGTCTGTGGCAGTTCCCATGGTTAAATCGAGCGCGCAATGGCAAATGCTGCAATGCAGGAGCTCGACATACCCATATTCGTTGGAAGGTACGTAGAAATTGAGATCGCCCATTTTGCGCAACGGATTGTCGTGGTCAAAGCCGCTAAGCGTAACGACGGCGGCACCCTTTTTTCGAGCGGCGTCCACCGCGTTGAGAATGTTCCGTGACCTTCCCGAGCTGGAGATCGCTACCAAAATGTCACGCGTATCGGCGTGATCATTCACCTGAAATGCGAATACATTCTCGTATCCGAGATCATTCCCCAGGCAAGTGAGATATGCGGCATCATTGAATGCGGTGGCACGAAGCTTACCATTCTTTGAAAAATCTATGCCCATATGACTTGCTATGGTGGCGCTGCCGCCATTTCCGACGAACATTAATTTTCCGCCGGCGAGATTTGCGTGGCGGCTCTTTTCTGCGAACTCACCGACCGCATCATCGAATGAGACGGCTTGTCCCGATTGCCTATTGGCGGCAATCTCGCCGACGATCCGGTTCAAAGTCGAGAAATAGCGAGAAGCGTAGTTGGTTGTCATGATTCCCTATTAGCGCTGACAATGCTGGACATGGCAATGTCGCCGTTCGACGACTTCGATCTCTGTACGCCGAGGGTTACAACTCCGTCAAGGTCGGTATTTTTCAATTAAATTCAATGCTTTACCTGCGAATGCTTTGATTTCCGCGATGCACGAATCTATCTTATCGTGGATTGACCTTGAGATAGGCTGATCTCGCCGAAGCTGGTTCGTTGTGTCTCGTCATACAATGACGCGTCACCATCGAGGCGCTGACCGCCGTCTCGCTGGACGGGGCGTAGATTGATGCCCCATTGCCCTTGAGTTTCTATAGGTAACGCCCAGCCCAATGGGATGCGAATGATTATTCCCTTATCGAAGCTGCCTTCTCCAAATTGCTGAGATGAAACATTCGTCTTGGTGAAAAATGCGCCGATTTCGACTCCGGTGGAAAAGCGGCGCGTCATTTGAAAGGTAAGGCCGCGATCTCCAGCAAGATATTGTCCAGCGCTTAAAATGAAATTGAGATTTTGCCATGGCGATGCGTAATAAAGCGACACATGCCCCGTGAAGACGTGATATTTTTGCAGATCCAGCAAACGATCGAAACCGCGTTGCCAGACTTCGTAGCCGTCCACTCCAAATGCCCATCGCTGACCTTCGGGCCGCCACAATATCTCCCCGCCGCCTCCGGCAAACATGCTTTCAAGATAGCCCGCCTTCGCGATCGCAAAGACGCTGGGCGCAAGCCGGAACCGATATTGTGCGTCTAGATTGCCGATTCCGGTTTTGCCCTGATCGAAATAATTCAAAAAATCGCTGCGCACATGCGGCAATGTACTGATTGCTGCGCGCCTATTGTTGAAATTATCGAATAGGCTCGTCTCAACTTCGCCATTGAGAGAAAATCCAGGCCAAAGCTGGGCACTGCCTTCCAATCCAACCGCCAGTTGAACCGCAAATGGATTGTCTGGATCGAATAATTCCTGGCGAAGCTGTGGAAAAAGACTCCATGAAAGCCGCGGGTAGCGTCCCCGTTCGGCCGCCAGGGCCGGGTTCTGCATTGGGGGTGGTAGAATAACGGTGTTCGACACATCGCCGAAGATATCTAGGTGATCAATCTGTTCAAACTTGCGCTCTTCAGGTCCTCGCAGGACATCGAACTCTTGTTGCGGAATTCCATTGATCACCGCGATCAAACGGAATTTTTCGATATTGGGTGGCGTATCCTTCATCAGGATGCGAGTCAGCCGGTCGAGTGCGTCCGCTTCGGAAAAATAGTGAAGATTGCTGTAGTATAAAATCGCCGTGCTTTGGGTCAACGATATGGCTTCGATGCCGATCTGTTGCTGGCGTGCATCAGCGCGGATTGCCTGCATCGCCACACCCGGGTCCACGCCAATGCCATCAATCACTTTCAGAGATTTTGCATCGGGCGGTGGAGCGCCAACGGCTGAAATTGGAGCGGCCGAGCGGATTGTTTGATAATAGGGCGCTTGGGCTGCAGTCGTCACGCATTGCACGGGGCGCCGGCCGTCAGTGCTGCGTACCAAGATATCTTTAATGGTGGAATCGCTGGATTGCGCCAGTTGGGCTGCAATAACGCAATGGCGCCCGGGATTGCCTGAAACGGCCAATATGAGGGAATTGCCGTTTAGTTCCACATCGTTGATACCGTTTTGCCGCCACAACGCGTCGACGAAGTTCGCCCGGGCGAAACTCGCGCGTTGAAGAGGAGGCACTGTCCCCCGACGTTCGTGCAGCAGCATTTGAATCGCTTGCTGCTGTTCTTCGGTGGATCGGGGCGCAATTTGGAGAGGCTGTGGTCCAAGCTTGGCGGGATACTGGGGCTGAACCGGATTCAGTTGAAACACAATATTGCCGACGACGCTGCGGCCGTAAAGCCAATCCAGTCCTATCTGGAAGTTATGCGTGATCTCGTAGGACGCCCCGAAGTTCAGTTGGCTGCGTGGGCGGAAATTTCCGCGATCCGCCTCGGCGGAATAGGTGTCACTGCTGTACTCCGCCAATAAAGATAGTTTTTTGATCGGGGTATGCCAGATGACGCCCCCGAAGATGCCGGCAGACGGACCGTGAAAGAATGCGTTGAAATTTGTTCCACCGGCATCGCCGCCAAGGCGCCTATTCTCAAATGACGGCACCAATGAAGCGAGCGGGTTGCGAAACAATGCCGTCGAGCCCATACGGCCCCAGCCGATGCCGACCGTGGTGTCGAATTGCCCGAATGTTTTCGAAGCCACCAGATATTCTCCGGCATAGATGCCGGTGCCGACCAAATCATTGACGCCCACGGCTATGGCCGGCGTGTTCGATGTTTCTTCCGAAACCCTTACTTTGAGCGCAAAGCTGCGATCATAATAGACGGAGAAAAGAGGATTGAAATGTTGAAGGCCCGAATAGCGAAATGAGGCTTCCAGCCAAGGCAATACCTGGAATCCGAAGTTGTAATGTTGGGTATTCTGAAAAAAGCTCGCTCCTCCGGAAAGCTGCCCGTCCGGAGCCATGCGGGCACTCGGCATATCTATGATTCCGATGCCGCCGAAATTGTTGTGGACAATGGTGCCGTCATCGGCGGCAAAGGCGGAATAAGTCGTCAATCCCGACAAGCATAGGGCAAACCACAAGATCAGGTGCCCTTTTTGGGGGCTTTTGGCTGCCCTTAGCCGCACTTTCCCGCCCTTGCTCTATCGCTTTTGCCTTCCTTGCCTTTCACCTAAGCAATTGCAAGAAAATTCTTTTTTTAGTTACCAGGCCGCTTTGCCTATGCTAAAGCGCCCCGGTCGATGCGCCTTGAGGGGCCGATGTTGAGAAGAT
>Ga0207695_10010439_pt1 | contig 11363 bp, 8 predicted proteins | sample KBSC54metaG_FD_184354 | JGI IMG/M metagenome (GOLD analysis project Ga0207695, IMG submission 184354) | Corn rhizosphere microbial communities from Kellogg Biological Station, Michigan, USA - KBS C5-4 metaG (SPAdes) (version 2) | ecosystem: Host-associated > Plants > Roots > Rhizosphere > Soil... | reverse complement strand
CGGGGTAGTGACCGGCGAAATAAGGGTGGTCGGGGTAGTTGAGCTTGAGCACGCGCTCGGTGTCGCTGGCGAGCTTTTCCTGGCCGAGCGCCTTGTACGACAGGGTGGTCAGCGCGAGCGCGTCGCCCGCGGCCGGGGTGCGCGCGAAACGCTCGAACACGTCCTTGCTGCGGTTGATCGCGGCGACGTAGGCGCCACGCTTGTAATAGTACTGGGCGACGTGGACCTGAGCGCGCGACAGGTTGTCGCGCAGGTAGATCATGCGCTGGCGCGCGTCGGGCGTGTAGCGGCTGTCCGGGAATTTGGTGACGAGTTCGTTGAAGTCCTCGAACGACTGCAGCGTGCTCGCCATTTCGCGCTTAGTCGGGTCCTGGTTTGCCCAATTGGCGAGGAAGCCGCGGTCGCGGTCGAAGTTGATGATGCCGCGCAAGTAGTAGGCGTAGGCAACGTGCTTCTGCGTCGGGTAGGTCTTGATGAAGCGGTTGATCGTCGACAGCGCTTCGTCTTCCTTGCCGTCCTTGTACTGGGCGAAGGCGAGTTCCATCTGCGACTGTTCGGTGTAGGGGCCGAACGGGAAGCGCGCGATCAGGCGCGTGTAGTAGCGGATTGCCTTGGCCCCGTTGCCGGCCATCAGCGCTTCCTTGGCCGAGTCATACATCTGCTCGACCGGCAGCACCTCGGTCTCGTCCTGCTTCTTCTCGCGATGGCAGCCCACGGCGAAGACGGCGAGCAGCAGCAACAGCAGGATTTTGGCGGACAGCGGAAGGCGCATCGGGAAATTTCGCATGGGCAAGGGGGCCGTGAGGCGGCAAGAGCGGCGATAATAGCCCAAAGCCGCGGTCCTCCGGAACTTCAGCGCCCCCACAGCCAGATTTGATTCAGCATGGAAAACTCCAATCCCGTCCAGACCTTGCCCATCCCCGAAAGCGCCGCAGGCCTGCGCTTCGATCAGGCCGTGGCGCAGATGTTCCCGGACTATTCGCGCTCGCGCCTGACCGAATGGATCAAGGCCGGCGACGTATTGCTCGATGGCGAGCAGGTGGCGCCGCGGCAGATCGTGCACGGCGGCGAGCTCGTCTCGCTGCATGCGCGGCCGGGGCAGGAAGTGCCGATGCGGCCCGAAGAGATCGCGCTCGACATCCGCTATGAGGACGCCGACCTGCTCGTGATCAACAAGCCGGCCGGCCTCGTCGTGCACCCCGGCGCGGGCCAGCCCGCGGGCACGTTGCAGAACGCGCTGCTGCATTTCGATGCGAAGCTGGTGGAGATTCCGCGCGCCGGCATCGTGCATCGGCTAGACAAGGACACCTCCGGCGTGATGGTCGTCGCGCGTTCGCTGCGCGCGCACACCAAGCTGGTCGAGGCGCTGCAGGAGCGCGATGTGCACCGCCAGTATGTCGCCGTCGTGCTCGGCCCGATGATCGCCGGCGGCAGCGTCGACGCGCCGATCGGCCGCCATCCGCGCGATCGCTTGAAGCAGGCCGTCGTCGAAGAGCCCGCTGGCAAGCACGCGCTGACCCACTACCGCGTGCGCGAGCGTTTCCGCGGGCACACGCTGATCGAATGCCGGCTCGAGACCGGGCGCACGCACCAGATACGGGTGCATATGGCGCATGCCAAGCATCCGCTCGTCGGCGACACGCAGTACGGCGGCGGCATGAAGCTGCCGAAAGGCGCAACGGCGGAACTTGTCGAAACCTTGCGCGGATTCAAGCGCCAGGCGCTGCATGCGGAGAAGCTCGAATTCGAGCATCCGGTCAGCGGCGAATTGGTCAGCGTCGCGGTCGACGCACCCGAGGATTTCTCCGCGCTGGTCAGCGCGCTGCGCGAGGATACGAAGACGGCGCGATGACGTAAGATTCCCCGATGCTGTTCAACACGACAAGCTGGAGGGACCATGAGCCGGGGAAATTTTTCTTTCGATAGAAATATGTTGAGCGTCGCCGTCGCAGCGTGCGCAATGCTGCTCGTTACAGGCGGCGCGCATGCGTTCGACGCAGCCGACCGCGCCGCGATCAAGGCCGAGATTGGCAAGCGTCACGACGAGTCGCTCAAGCGCCTGCAGGACTGGATCGCGCTGCCCTCGATCGCCGCGGAAAACCGCAACTCGAAGGAAGGCGCCGAGTACATGGCCAAGCTCGCGCGCGATGCGGGCTTCCAGAAGGCCGAGATCGTGCAGACCGACGGCAAGCCCGGCGTGTTCGCGACGCTCGACGCCGGCGCGAAAAAGACCGTCGGCCTCTACTTCATGTACGACGTGAAGCAGTTCGATCCGGCCGAATGGTCCTCACCGCCGCTCGACGCGAAGCTGGTCGACAAACCCGGCATCGGCAAGGCTGTGGTCGGTCGCGGTGCGGTCAACCAGAAGGGGCCCGAGTCGGCGTTTCTCGCCGCGTTGCATGCGATCAAGGGCGCCGGGAAAAAAATGCCGGTCAACCTCGTCCTCGTTGCCGAAGGCGAGGAGGAGATCGGCTCGCCGCATATCGGCCAGGTCGCGCTCAAGCCTGAAGTGCAGGCGGCGTTGAAGAAAACCACCGGCGTGTTCATGCCGTCGGCGACACAGGACCTCGATGGCATCGTCACGGTCAGCCTCGGCGCCAAGGGCGTGGTCGAACTCGAACTTGTTTCGAGCGGCGAGAAGTGGGGGCGCGGTCCGTCGAAGGACGTGCATTCCTCGCTCAAGGCGATGGTCGACAGCCCGGCCTGGCATCTGGTCAAGGCGCTCGACACGCTGGTCTCGGCCGACGGCAACACGATCACAATCGAGAACTATCCGAAGCCGACGCCGATCAGCGCCGAGGAGCAGGCGATGATCGCCACCGCGATCGCGCGCAAGAACGAGGCGCAGGCGAAGAAACAGCTCGGCGTCGCACACTGGATTGACGACTTGCCGTGGCTCGAAGCGAACGAGCGCCTCGAATCGCAGCCGACGGTCAACATCGAAGGCCTCGTCGGCGGCTATACCGGTCCTGGCGGCAAGACCGTGCTGCCGCACAAGGCCGTGGCCAAGATCGACATGCGCCTCGTGCCCGGCATGACGCTGAAGGACGCGGTCGCCGCGCTCAAGACGCACCTGGCCAAGAAAGGCTTCGGCGACATCGAGGTCAATGTTTCCGGCGGCTACGATCCGACCCAGACTGCGGCCGGCGCGCCGTTGATCCAGGCCCAGGTCGCCGTGCTCAAGCGCGCCGGCATTGATCCCGTGCTCTGGCCGCGCAATGCCGGCTCGTATCCGGGCTACGTATTCACCGATGCGCCGCTGAAACTCGCCTCGGGCCATTTCGGTCTCGGCCACGGCAGCGGCGCGCATGCGCCCGACGAGTACTACGTCATCGAGTCGAGCAATCCGAAGGTGGAAGGCCTCGACGGCGCAGTGATGTCGTTCGTCGACTATCTGTACGAACTCGGCAAGTAGCGATCGCGTGAGCACACTTGCTTGGCTGTCCGCGGCGGACACTATCCTCGTGCCCGACTGGCCGGTACCTGCACGCGTGCATGCGGCAGTGACGACTCGGTTCCTGCCCGGCGCCTCGGGGGCGCCGTTCGACGCATTCAATCTCGGCGCACATTGCGGTGACGATCCTGCGGCCGTCACGGCCAATCGTGTTGCTCTAATGAGTCTCCTGGATCTGCCCGGTGAGCCGCGCTGGTTGCGTCAAGTGCACGGAACGAACGTGCTGCGGTTCGATGAGCGGATGAGCGCGGAAGAGCCGCAGGCCGATGCTGCGCTGACATCAACGCCCGGTGTGGTGCTCGCCGTCCTCAGTGCGGATTGCCTGCCGGTGGTGATTGCCGCACGCGACGGCAGTGAGGTCGCGCTCGCACATGCCGGCTGGAAAGGATTGGCGGGCGGAATCCTGGAAACCACTGTCGCATCGATGCAAACAGCGAGTGGGCAGTGCGTTGCTTGGCTGGGGCCGGCGGCCGGGCCCGATGCCTATGAGATCGGCGTGGAGGTGCGCGATGCCTTCCTCGCCCATGATAGTCGCGCCGCCGTTGCTTTCATGCCGACACGTTCGCAGCACTGGCGGGTCGATCTGTACGCGCTAGCACGTCAGCGTCTCGCCGATGCCGGTATCCGCGACGTGTTCGGCGGTGGCCGCTGCACGATCAGCGAACCGCAGATGTTTTTCTCGCATCGCCGCGACCAGCGCACGGGACGCATGGCGACGCTCGCGTGGATCGGGCTTTGAGCCTCGGTATCAACGCGGCGTAGTCGCGAGCCGGCTCATCAGGATTGCAGCGCGCTTGGTCTGGCGCGGGATCGAATCCAGATCGGCGGATTCGCCCGGCGCATGACTGCCGGCGCCGGCCACACCCAAGCCGATGAGGCCGTCGACGTCGGCAGCGACGAAGGCGATGTCGCCCGCGCCGCGCTTGAGCGGATCGAGTTCGCCCATTTCCGCCAGACCGAGGTCGCGGTTCACCGCATTGAGTTGGGCCAACAGCGCGCGGCTGCCGGCGGTCGGCGCCATCGGCGGATAGTGTTCCTCGATTTCCAGCACGGCGTCGGTCTGTGCCAGGTGGCGCGTGACGATCGCCTGCATTTTCTCGCGCACGCGCCGGGTCTGTTCGGCGCTGAGCGTACGGAAATCGCCGCTGGCGACGGCAATGGACGGAATGATGTTGTCCTTGCCATTGGCTGTGAGGTGCGATTTGCCGGCGTCGAAAGTCGCTTCCTGGCCGCCGCCGAGCAGGCCGACGTTGAAGGTGAGATTCGGCTCCGGCAGGTCGTTGCGGAACCCATCGAGAATGCGCACGAGTTCGAAGATCGCGCCGTCGCCGGCGGATGGCGAGAAGATCGTAGAACTGTGTCCGGACTTGCCGCGTGCGGTCAGCGTCCACGTATTCGACGAACGGCGTGCGATCGAACCCATGTCGCGGCCGTCTTCTTGGGCGAGGTTCTCGAAATCCAGCGCCACGTCGGCACGTTTGCCGGCTTGGACGAGATCGGCGCGCGCGACGGCCAGCGGACTGCCGACGTCTTCCTCGTCACCGGTCAGCACCACTTCGATGTCGGCGTCGCGCAGCGTGCCCGCGACCTGCATCGCACGCAGCGCGGCGAGCATCACCACGTCGCCGCCCTTGTCGTCGCCGACGCCGGGGCCGATCGCGCGCCTGCCTTCGCGACGGAAGCCCTTGAACGGGCTGTCCGGTTCGAACACCGTGTCGAGATGGCCGATCAGAAGCAGGCGCTTGCCTTTGCCGGAACCGGTATGAGTGGCAATCAGGTGGCCGGCGCGCCCGGTCTGCGGCAACGGTTTCCACTGCACGCGAAAGCCGAGTGCCTCGAATTCGGGCGTGAGCAGGCGCGCCATCGCTTCCACGCCCTGCGGGTTGTGGGTGCCGCTGTTCTGTTCCACCAGTCGCTGCAGCAAGGCGACGCTACGGGTCTGGTCGGCATCCGCCGCGGAAGCGATCTTTTGTTCCTGTACGGATAACGAGGCGGCCGACGCCAGCGCGACGAACACGAAAAGCGGCAGACAGACGAGGATGCGGAAAGCGGGCATGGCGGACGGTACGAGCGGATGGATCGCGTACCTTAGCGCAGAGCCGCATTGAACGAGCGGCCGACGCGTGCCGAGCCGCAGTATCTCGTGGCGGTGTTGCTCGACCGGCAGGACGTCTCGACCACGCCGCTCATCGCCAGCGTCGATGTCAACCTGATCCGGCGAGCGAGCCGTAGTCCCGCTACGGCCCGCCGCATTCCACGCAGGGGTTTTCAGGGGGTTTTGTCGTTCATGCCCGCGTTGGTCTGCGCGTAGCGGCCGCTGGCGGAACGGTGGGCGACGAAAACGTATTTGGGTTTCGCCGCCGCAGTGCAGGTCGCGACCGTATCGGCGCCGTTGGGGTCGCAGAGGTTCACCGTGCCGCGGATCGTGTTCGCGAATGCGCCGGCCAAGCCGTTTTCCCCGAACGAGTAGACGCGCATGATGTACGGCGCCGAGCCGAATATCGACCCCGAATACACGACGACCTGGTACTGACGGCCGCCGAAAAATCCTGGCGTTGACCCCGTTCCATTTGCCGCAAACTGGCCGGCGGTGCAGGCGGCATCGGAGTCTACGCAGCCGTTGAACACGATGGTGTTATCGGCATTGGTTTGCACCTGGTTGAGGCGCAGGCGGTCGCCTTCGAACTGGATGCGGTCGCCGTTGGCCGCACCTTGGTGATCGATCACGATGTCCCAGCGTCCGACCAGCGAGCCGGGGCCGCCGCCGAGCTGGTAGTCGAAACGCTTGAGCAGAACGTTGTTGACGTCTCCGGTGGTGGGGTTGCCCCAGCTGATCTGGCCGATATTGTCGGCCAACAATTTGATCGTGAAGTGGCCAGCATTGATTGCCGGCGACTGCGGTTTGTACGGGCAGGTGGCCAGGCTGCCCAGGCACTGACCGTTTTGTGCCGTGTACAAGGTATCGCTGCGTTCCCAACTCCCATCGCTGTTGTGTGTCATCTGACCTTGCATCGTCACCCAGATCGGCAGGCCATTCACGCCGTAAATGAAGCCGGCGGCAAAGAGGTATTCGTTCTGGATTTCAATGGCGATGCCAGTGCCGCCCTTGCTGGCGGTATTGTCGCTGGTGATGGGAATGTACCAGCCATTTTCAGGCGTGAAGGCATGGCCGAGCAGTGGCGCGGAGGCGAGCAGGGCGAGGGCAAGCAGACGACGGACATTCATGGCGAAACTCCTTGGGGAAAGAAGAGGTGATCCGCGCTTCCTTGCATCGGAAGGGAGGGTTCTTCCACAAAGACGTAAAACCGGGCAGGCAGGTGACACTGGTGGGGCGATCGGTCGAGATCGACGCCGATCCCGGTTCCTGGATTTCCGCCGACAAGCCCGTACCGCCGGCTCTCTCATCCGACGAATACATGTTGTAGAAGTCGTTTTCTGGCGTGAATGCGTGGGCAAACAACGATGCCAGGAGCAGGCAAGAAGCGCAAAGCAGCGGGCGGAGTTGCGCTTCCCTGTGAGGACTTGATTGCCCCGGGCGGGCGATGCAATCGGCCGGAATCCGGCCGTATCGATACAGACGAAATACCGATGCGGCGAGCGACAGCGCGGTGGGTTCGCTCCGATATCGCGGCGGTGTTTCGTGCTCGTGCTTGAGTGCTTCCGGCGTGCCGAAGATTGCCCGCGTCGTGTTGAAAAAAGCGCAGCGACGCCGCATATCGAAACCGTTCGCGGCTTCCAGCCGCATTTTTTTGCGGGATACTATCGTCGTGCGGTCGGCCGAACTTCGCGGCAGCGGGTGAGGCCTGTGCGTGATGCCGGGCGCAAGTCGCCTTGGAGTTGTCCTGCTTCCTGACTGATCGAGGGCAAACCATGCGAATGGACAAACTCACTTCCCGCTTCCAGCAGGCGCTCGCCGACGCGCAGAGCCTGGCCGTGGGACGCGACAACAACATGCTCGAACCCGCGCACCTGATGGCGGCGCTGCTCGAGCAGCAGGGTGGCTCGACCGCGCCGCTGCTTGCCCAGGCCGGGGTCAATGTGCCCGTGCTGCGCCAACGCGTCAACGAGGCGATCGAGCGCCTGCCGCAGGTCAAGGGGCAGGAGGGCAACATCAATGTGTCGAACGAGCTGAATCGCCTGCTCAACCTGACCGACAAGCTCGCACAGCAGCGCGGCGACGCGTTCATCGCGAGCGAGTTGTTCGTGCTCGCCGCGGCCGACGACAAGGGCGAGATCGGCCAGGCGCTGAAGGCGGCTGGAGCGACGAAGCCGAAGCTTGAAGCCGCGATCGAAAAGATGCGCGGCGGCGAGAAGGTCGAGAGTGAGAACGCCGAAGACCAGCGCCAGGCGCTGGAGAAATACACGATCGACCTGACCGCGCGCGCGGAGAAATCCAAACTCGATCCCGTCATTGGCCGCGACGAGGAAATCCGCCGCGTCATCCAGGTGCTGCAGCGGCGCACGAAGAACAATCCTGTGCTGATCGGCGAGCCCGGCGTCGGCAAGACCGCGATCGTTGAAGGACTGGCGCAGCGCATCGTCAACAACGAGGTGCCGGAAGGGCTTCGTGATCGGCGAGTGCTCTCGCTCGACATGGGCGCGCTGATCGCCGGCGCGAAGTTCCGCGGCGAGTTCGAGGAACGCCTCAAGGCTGTGCTCAAGGATCTGTCGAAGGAGGAGGGCAAAGTCATCCTCTTCATCGACGAGTTGCACACGATGGTTGGCGCGGGCAAGGCCGAGGGGGCGATGGACGCGGGCAACATGCTCAAGCCGGCGCTTGCGCGCGGCGAGCTGCACTGCATCGGCGCGACCACGCTCGACGAGTACCGCAAGTACATCGAGAAGGACGCAGCGCTCGAGCGTCGCTTCCAGAAAGTGTTCGTCGGCGAGCCTTCGGTCGAGGATACGATTGCGATCCTGCGCGGCCTGAAGGAAAAGTACGCGTTGCATCATGGCGTCGAGATCACCGATCCGGCAATCGTCGCTGCGGCGACCCTGTCGAACCGTTATATCGCCGACCGCCAGCTTCCCGACAAGGCGATCGACCTGATGGACGAGGCCGCCTCGCGCATCCGCATGGAGATCGACTCCAAGCCGGAAGAGCTCGACCGTCTCGAACGCCGCCTGATCCAGCTCAAGATCCAGCGCGAGGCGCTGAAGAAGGAGAAGGACAAGGAATCGAAGCAACGCCTTGCCGATCTCGAAACCGACATCACCAAACTCGAACGCGAGTTCTCCGACTTGAACGAAGTCTGGAAGGCCGAGAAGGCCGCCGTGCAGGGCACGACCAGGATCAAGGAGGAGATCGAGAACGCGCGCGCCGAGCTCGAGGCCGCGCAGCGCAAGCAGGATCTGGCCAAGGTCGCCGAAATCCAGTACGGCAGAATTCCGCAACTGGAAAAGCAGCTGGTCGCGGCACAAGAAACGGAATCGAAAGGCTTCAAACTGCTGCAGCAGAAGGTGACCGGCGAGGAAATCGCCGAAGTCGTCAGCCGCTGGACCGGCATTCCAGTGTCCAAGATGCTCGAAGGCGAGCGCGAAAAATTGCTGCGCATGGAGGATGAGCTGCACAAGCGCGTCATCGGTCAGGACGAAGCCATTCATGCGGTCGCCGACGCGATCCGGCGTTCGCGCGCGGGCTTGTCCGATCCGAACAGGCCGATCGGTTCGTTCCTGTTCCTTGGCCCCACCGGCGTTGGCAAGACTGAGGTGTGCAAATCGCTCGCCGAATTCCTGTTCGATTCGCCCGACTCGCTCGTGCGCATCGACATGAGCGAGTTCATGGAGAAGCACGCGGTCGCGCGCCTCGTCGGTGCGCCTCCGGGCTACGTCGGCTACGAGGAAGGCGGCTATCTGACCGAGGCCGTGCGCCGCCGGCCGTACAGCGTCGTGCTGTTCGACGAGGTCGAGAAGGCGCATCACGACGTGTTCAATATCCTGCTGCAAGTGCTCGACGATGGTCGCCTGACCGACGGCCAGGGTCGCACGGTCGATTTCCGCAACACGGTGATCGTGATGACGTCGAATCTTGGTTCGCAGCTGATTCAGGAAATGCCCGGCGACACCGAGGAGGAATACACCAAGATGAAGGCCGCGGTGATGGGCGTTGTGCAGGCCCATTTCCGCCCCGAGTTCATCAACCGCCTCGACGAGATTGTCGTGTTCCGCCCGCTCGACAAGAAGCAGATCCGCCAGATTGCGCGCATCCAGACCGCGTACCTCGCCAAGCGTCTCGGCGAGCGTCAGTTGAGCATGACAATCGGCGACAAGGCGCTCGATCTGCTCGGCAACGTCGGCTTCGATCCGGTGTTCGGCGCGCGCCCTCTCAAGCGCGCGATCCAGCAGCAGCTCGAGAATCCGCTGGCGAAGGAGATTCTCGAAGGCAAATTCCAGCCGGGCGATACGGTTGCGGTCGATGCCGAGCACGGGCGGCTCGTGTTCGCGAGGAACAGGCAGGCGTGATGGTGCGCGCTGCGAGGAATTCGAAAGTAAAGACCTGACGCCACGCGACCCGTAGCGTGGAACTGGAGGGCAGGGCATGAAAACGGATGTTTCGGTTGTCGCCGCCGCGAGCGCACCTGGCGTGCGCCTCGACGTATGGCTCTGGGCAGCGCGTTTCTTCAAGACGCGCGCGCTGGCAAAGAAAGCGATTGAAGGCGGCAAGGTGGAGTTGAACGAGGCCGCGGGCAAGCCGTCCAAGGCGGTGCATGTCGGCGACCGGCTCCGCCTCGCGCGCGGCGAAGAACGCTTCGAGATCGAAGTCGTCGTGCTCGGCGATCAGCGCGGCCCAGTCGCGCTGGCGCAGTCGCTCTACCGCGAAACCGAGGCCAGCCGCAACGCGCGCGTGGAAGCAGCCGAACGTCGTCGCCTCGAACGCACGGGTTATGCGAAGCCACCGACCAAGCCCGACAAGCGCGCGCGGCGCCTCATCATTGCGCTGGGCGATATTGATGCGATGTAGGGCCGAGTTTCCCGAATCCTCAGGTTAGGCTTGTCGACCAACTTGTGCGCTTTATGGAGACTCGAAATTCGAGGCCTGATCCTTGGCAATGATCAGGTCGCCTACGACCTCTGGCACGTCGAGCAACGCCCCAAGTCGATCGCACGCGAAGTGGAACCGGTCGAGATGCCTGCCGCTGCCTGAAGGTTGGTCTTGAAAGCAAACGTGATCCCGTTCGCCGCTCCCGTTCGCCCAGTTGGTCGTGCTTCGCTTGGCCTGCATCGATTTGGACCGACCTTCGTTCGCTTTCGGGCACTGGAAATCTTGATGAGCCTATCTGGACCGCCAGAGCCGCCAGCGTCAGAAAAGGAAAAAAGTGACGGAGGAATTATTCGATTGAAACGGAAAATTCCTCCGTCACCTTTTCGTCTATACTTCTGCGCGCGGGCGATTTCGCCTGGTTTCTCGTGGCCGAGACGCCGCGCTGGCCCGAGGCGGTGAAGCAATCGAAGCTGGATTGAAAAACGGAGAGAGCCCGACTTCTGCTGATTTGATAGCAACCAGACCAATATCCACGCCGACGCAACGGCAATTCTTCTTTCATCATTCGCGCCAGACCCCATCCACCGGGAGACTCACGCCATGAACCCAGAATCTATCCTGCCGGGCGCCAAGCCCTTCCTGTTCGAGGGCAGTGACGTCGGCGTGCTGGTGTCGCACGGTTTCAGCGGCAGCACGCAGAGCATGCGCTTCATCGGTGAGCAGTTGCACACCCAAGGCGGCTACACGGTGCTGAGGCCGCGCCTGGCGGGGCACGGCGTGTCGCCCCATGCCTGACACCGCCCCGCCCGCCGCCACCGTCGTCGTCAGCTTTCGCGAGCGCTGGGGCTTCACTGAGGACGTGGTCAAGCGGCTGCTGGCGCACACCCCACCCGAGGTGCCGGTGTGGGTGCTGGACACCGGCCTGCC
>Ga0207695_10010437_pt1 | contig 11363 bp, 13 predicted proteins | sample KBSC54metaG_FD_184354 | JGI IMG/M metagenome (GOLD analysis project Ga0207695, IMG submission 184354) | Corn rhizosphere microbial communities from Kellogg Biological Station, Michigan, USA - KBS C5-4 metaG (SPAdes) (version 2) | ecosystem: Host-associated > Plants > Roots > Rhizosphere > Soil... | reverse complement strand
TTCGGTGGGCTGCAGGGCGAGCACATGGTTGTCGTTGAGAACACGCCGCGGGTTCACAACGTGGTCGTCTGCACTCTGTGCTCCTGTTATCCCTGGCCTGTGCTCGGACTGCCGCCGACCTGGTACAAGGATGCCGCTTACCGATCGCGAGTGGTCATCGACCCTCGAAGCATACTGGCTGAGTTCGGTACGACGCTCGAGGAAGATGTCGAAGTGCGCGTTTGGGACAGCAGCGCCGAGATCCGGTATCTCGTCCTTCCGCAACGTCCCGAGAATACGGAGCACCTGAGCGAAGAACAGCTCGCGAAGCTGATCGACCGGGAGTCCATGATCGGCGTCCGCAAGGTGCGGCGTTCGTGAGCGAACCGCGGCGCGCCAGTCCCGTCATTGCCGAGATGACCGGCGCGTGCGCGCTGCCACGCCAGAGCGGTGAATTGGTTTTCGACGCCGACTGGGAGCGCCGGGCGTTTGCCATCGCGGTGAGCCTCGCCGAGGCCGGTCATTTCTCATGGCCCGAGTTTCAACAGCAGCTGATCGAGTCCCTCTGTGAGGCTGAGCAGCGCACTCCGCAAAACCCATCTCGTGACTACTACGAGAGCTGGCTGGTGTCCCTCGAGGCACTGCTGCGTCGCAAGCGACTGACTGTTGATTGAATCGAAGCGGTCGTGGCGCGCTTTCAGGGCGCAATCGACGCGACCATGCCCCTGGCGATCTCGCTTCGCTGCAGAACCAACTTCTGTTCGGTCGAGTAGCAGGCCTTCAGGAAAGCCCGATCCCAGTCGGTCATGCCGGCACTGGCGGCCTCGGGGGGGCCGTCGAACAGCGTGAGAATGCTCGGCGCCCCCTCCAGCCGAGCGTCAGCCTTGATCTGTGAAAGACCCGTCATCGCGACGAAGTCGGCGAGCTGTCCGAGGGAGACCTGTTTGAACTTGGTCGGATCGACGATCACGAACACCCGATAGATGGCCCAGACGACGTTGAGGGTGAGATGGCTCGCCTGCGACCAGGGGTTGGTGGTGAGGTTCGAGGGGTCATTCGGTCGCACGGGGGTGATGATGATCACGCCGCCCGGTCCCACCGATCCCTTCTGGTCGCTGATGCCGGGGAAGGATTCATTGACGAGTGGCAATCCCTCGGGAGTCCTTTCCACGGTGTCGTACCACGTCCTCACGGGCCGGGGTGTCGCGATGAACCTGTCGATGCGCGCCGGCGAAGCATCTCCGAACACCAGATCGAGATGCCTGTTCCTCAGATCCTCCAGCACCGACTGTGCCTGGTTACTGATCAGGATGAACAGATTCGGGTGGCAGAATCTTCCGGCGAGCGGTACTCCGGCGGCTTTCGCGATCTCCGACACGCGCTCCAGGATGTATTCACCGTGCTTTTGCGGGAGGCCGGACACCAGAGGGCAGACCGGATCGTGCCACCGCGCGAGACCCCGCGCGGGATCGGCAAGATCGAAGTCCGTAAGCTGGTTGACGAACGCGGAGATCTGGCCGACGAGTTGGTCACGCTGTGCGTTGATGATGACCTTATTGTGCTCGATGCCACTCGAGGTCTCGCTCGGGGAGGAGGTTTGATCGGCCGGCGCAGCAGCCCGCGCGGCTTGTCCGTCTGCGGCCGGAGGGGCCTGCGACGCGGCGGCCTGTCCACCTGCCGCTGCGGGAGGCGGCTGCGTTGCGGGAGGCTGTCCATCTGCACTGTCGAACGCGATCAGAGCGAGGGCCGCGGTGAGTATCAGAAAGTGTGTTCGCATACGCATGACTCCGGATGAGAAACGCAGCGGGGCTCGGGGATGCGGACGGCTCAGCGCACGATCTGCCGCACCATCTCCAGCGCGATCTCGCTCCTCTGCACGGTTACCTTCGGCTCGACGGTATACAGCGATCTGAGGAAGGCCTGATCCCATTCAGTCATGCCCGGCGGCGCGGAGCGCGGCTCCCCGTCGAACAGGTTGAGAATGGTTGGAGCATCCCCGGACTGCGCCCCAGGTTTGATCTGCGCAAGGCCGACCATGGCGACATAGTCGGCGAGCTGTCCTCGGGTGACTCCCTGCAACTTCCTGAGGTCGATCACCACGTACACGTAAGAAAACACCCGGACCGTGGTGCGCGCCACATGACTCGACCGCTCCCAGTCGTTGGAAACCTTTCCCGGCACGCCTCCTCCCTCGACGCCCCCGGGCTGTCCGGCAGGGCCGGTGATCCCGGCGGAGCTCGGAATGCCTCGGGGCGGGGCGATGTTGTCAGCCGTTTCCATGACCGAGTCGTACCAGACCTTCGCAGCCCGAGGTGTCGCGATGAACTCATCCACCCGGCGAGGTTCGGCGTTGCCGAAGGTCACCGCGCGATCGCGCTTCTCCATGGATTGCAGCAGCCGCGTGGGGTCGATGGTGAGGAAAACAAACAGATTGGCCCGACAATGCTCCGGGGCGAGCGGCACTCCAGCCCGCCGCGCGATCTCCGAGATGCGCTCGAGGACGAACTCGCCAGCCTCCTTGGAGAGCCCGGTCTCCAGCGGACAGACCGGTGTCTGCCACCGGGCGAGTCCACCGCCCCCATCGAGAGCGGCGATCTGGACGACGAACTCCTGGACCCTGGGTTGGAGTTGGGCGCGCCGGGCCGAAACGGTGACTTCGGACACGGCCGCGGTGGGCGGCGATGTTTCCCCGGGGCCGGCGATGGAGATCAGCAACGATCCGTCAGCGGACTTCGAGGATGCGAGACCGGACTGTGCGAGGAGCTTCGCGAGGGCGGAATCGGGGGTGAACGAGCCCTTGAGCTCCTGCGTGCTCTTTCCCTGCACGATATCGGTCGAGAACAGGATCTGCTGGCTACTCTGCAGCGCGAACTGGCGCAGGGCGGAGCCCAGGTCCTGCGCGGGAATATCAAAGCTGCGGGGCGTCTGTCCGTCCGCCGCCGCACCGCTTTCGGCATGGGCAGCGTCCGCGAGCTCATCGGCAGCAGCGGGAAGACTGGCGGAAGCCAGCGCGCTCGCTGCACACAACAGGAGCAGCCTGAGGCGCCTGCTGCGGGTCATCGTCGCCTCCTTCTGCCGTGTAGCCGCCCTTGTCACCTGGTCAGTAGGACGAGCGGCGGAAACAATCCCGCCAGCGGTCACAGCAATCAATGAGCCGAGGGGCGCCCTCGTAGCCTCAGCAAAATCCGCCCTTGGGCGTCCTGGGTTGCCTGGATCGGGAAATAGGTGGTGAGCGCACTGACGAATCCCTGCTGATTGCCCGCGCGGAACATGCCGTTCACCCGGAAGCCGGAGAGCTCCGGTCCGGCAATGATCTGCTGCGGGCTGTACTGGTTCATCTCCTCGACCGCATCGGGCAGCGACTCGTCTGCGAAGAACACGGGTCCTTGCGCCCAAGCGGCCTCGGCGCCGGCATTCACTGTGCGAACGTGAGGGGTACTTCCCCCGACGGCGATCAGTTGCTGGCCGGGGGTCAGTTCCCATTGGTTCGAGCTCGTGCGCGGTTCTTTCACGACCACACGACCCTCCAGAACCGTCACCTGCCACCGGTCACTCAACAGCACGTCGAAAGCGGTCCCCACGGCCGTCACTGTACGATCGCCCGCGGTCACGATGAAGGGACGCGCTTTGTCCTTGGCGACCTGAAAAAGCGCCTGGCCCGACACCAGGTGGATGCGACGCTCCTGCGGGAGCCACTGCGCCTCGACCCGGGTCGAGGCGTTCAGAGTCATCGAAGAGCCATCCGGCAGGGCGATGGTTCTCTTCTCACGGGCCGTGGTAGCCCAGATTCCCTCGGCCGGCGAGTTGAGAGAGGCAACCGGCGAGGGTGCTGGCAGCGCGCCTGGAGATGCGGGCTCGCGCTGCAGCGACCAGAGAGCGGCGCTTACTGCAACCACTCCCAGGCTCGCCGCGACAGCCCACCGGCCAATGGAACGCCGTCGAGCGGCACGGAGCTCGACCAGGCGTGCACCCTCTCGCAGGGCGCGAAGCTGCGGGTGATCCCCGGCATCGCGCAGCGCAGAAATCGCAGCCTGCAGGCGGTCAAAGGCTTCACGGTGCCGCCGGTCGTCGCGCAGCCATGCGCTGAGCCGGTCACGCTCGTCGGCAGAGCAGTCGTGCGAGCGCAATCTGGCATCCCACGCCGCTGCCAGCGCGTTGACGTCGGGGTTCTGCGAATCGGCAGTCACTCAGCGTCCTTCAGCCGCTTGAGCAGATGCAGATTCGCGCGACTCATATGCTTTTCCACGGTGCTGAGCGGCATGTCGAGTCTGCGGGCAATGTCGACCTGGGATACCGCCTCGAAGTGATACAGCGCAAAGATCGCTCGTGTCTTCTCCGGAAGCTCGTGCAGGGCGCGAATCAGGATCTCAAGCGCCTCCTGCCCCAGTAGGACGCGCTCCGGCGAGAATCCCCCCTCGAGGGCTTCAGCATCCAGCGCGTCAGGGTTCGCCTCTTGCGCCCGGACCGACCAGCGGCGGGCATGATCGCGCAACACGTTGGCTGCGACCTGAAACACATAACCGTCGAGATGGCGGATATCGTGGATCCGTCCCTGGCGGATGAGATGCATGAACACTTCCTGGACCAGGTCTTCCGGGTCCGTCCCCGCCCTGAGTCGGCGCTCGAAGAAGCGCCGCAAGGGAATGCGGTATCGCGCAGCGAGCTGCTCGATTCCCGGCCCGGTACCGGGCGTGACGTGACTCGTTTCCAGGGTGTCCCCCCGGCGCCTCCCATTCCGCGGGGATGACGATAGTTCAGCCGCCTCCCGCCCGCAACGCCCAAGTCATTGAGATCGCGACTGTTGTCGGTCCTGCGCGATGACGCACCCGATGATTGGCGGGATCGCCTCGCTCGTACGTCTTACCGCCCCGGCGTGCGCCTGGACGCCCAGGAGGTCCGGGGAACGGGCAGGGAACGGGAAAGCGGCGCCGGCGCTCCTCCACACGGTTGTGCGTTTCCGGATTATAAGAGCAGGGTCATGAGGTTCATGATTCCCCACCGCTGGAGTGTTACAGCCCTCGCGATCGGGCTGGGAGCGGTTTTTCCGGCACGGTCCGTCAGCCCGCAGGAGGTGGCGAGCGCCGCGCCTATCCGCGCCGCCTGGACACCGCGTCAGGTACACGTTGTCTACAGCGACTTCTGCGACCCGACCTACGAGCAGGTGAAGCGCGTGCTGCTGCAACTTGGTGCACGTCCGAGCGATCTGAATGTGAGCGAGCTTCACTGCCCCGCCCCGAACGGTGCCGCCAGCATTGATGCAACATTCTCGGTGCTCGTACCGATCGACCCGGAGGCCAGGAATGCCGCCGGTGCCCCGGTTGACGCGCACTGGCAGACGGTGGAGCTGAAGGGCAGTTGCATCTTTCTCTTCTATATGACGAGGAAGGTCCTGCCGCTGTTTTCGGCCAGAAACGTGAAGCGCATACCCTGGGATTTCTGCGGCAAGTACCATTTCGGCTTGCGCGCCGACATACTCATGCCATCACCGGCGCCGCCGGGGGCTTCGCAGTAGACCGTTAGCGCCCGGCCCGGCATGGGGGCCTGGCGCACTGCCCGGCGGAAGGACGTGGGATGACGCCTCTCAAGAGCACCCTCAAACGCGAGCTGGTCATCGACGAGCAAGCCTTCGTTGTCACCTTGTCCCCAGAATCGCTGAGGTTGACGGCCAAGGGAAAACGCAAGGGACTTGAAATTCAGTGGCGCGACCTGGTGAGCGGCGATGCCGCTTTGACGGCGGCGTTGAATGCCTCGCTGGGCAAGTTTGCGCCCACCGCTGCGCGGGAGCGCAACTCGCCGCGAGCGCGCAAAACGTAACCCCCCATTCGCGTGAGGTCCTTTCCTCAACCCGGCGAACGGTTCAGACTACGATTCCGAGGGCCCCCGGATTGCAACGAGCGCCGAGCTCCATTCATGGACCGCGTACTTTTGATGCAGCATCTGGTGGAGGCGGAACGTCACGTGACGGAAGGGGAATACCACGTCCGCCGTCAACGGGACCTCGTTGAGAAGCTCTCCAAACACGGTCACGACACGCGCCAGGCGGAGGTCCTGCTGGCGGAGTTCGAGCAAACCCTGACCTCGCACAAGTTCGATCGCGATCGGCCGGGATGCGGACACCCGCGCGCCGCATCCTGGTGGTGGATGACAACGAAGATGCGGCTGAATCTCTCGCAACACTCTTGCGAATGGAGGGTCACGAGATCACCGCGAGCGCCGGTTCGACGGCGGCGCTCGACCTGGCCCCGTTCAGGCCGGACATCGCCTCAGCGCCGCGGCAAGCCCGGTCACAGCCGCGGACCCAGCGGAATTGAAATCCCGCCTGGGGTGGCGGATGCTACGGCTCGATTGAGCTGCACACAGACCGGGTAATCAAGGCTCATCCGCAAGCGGGAGGCGGCAATGGGACTACTGGATGGACTGATGGGGGGTGTCGTGGGTGCCCTCGTCACGGATGTGTTGCAGAAACACGGAGGTGTGCAGGGCGTAGTGCAGCAATTCGAAAGCCAGGGCTTCGGACCGACGGTGAGATCGTGGGTCGGCCGGGGCGCCAATCAACCCATTTCCCCGGATCAGGTCCACCAGGCGCTGGGGCCGGAGCTCATCCAGCAACTGGCTGCAAAAACGGGCCTGTCCGTGCCCGAACTGACTCAGAAGCTCGCGCAGATTCTGCCGCAGGCCGTCGATCGGATGACACCGGACGGCGTCGTCCCGAAGGCCTGAGCGCTGCCGGCCTGCGGACGGCACTCGCCGCGCCGAAAACACCACCAAACCCTGACGGATCCCGGCAAGTGATGATCCGTGCCCAGGCATCGCCTCGGGCTCATCCGCAGCGCCGCCTGGACCGGGCTCGACGCTTCACCGGCGCAACGGTGAGCCCGCGTTGCCAGGCCAGCGAGGCGTTTGGGTGGGCGTGATAACTCGCGCATTTCATGGGCGCGGATGCTACAGCGTAATGGGATGGGGCGTCTGCTCGATGCGGTTTATGTTGCGGTAGGAATGTTCTGACGTTCAGGTTGCGGCAGCGTTCGTGAGACATTGCTCGACGAGGCTCGGCCGTCGGATAGGATGCGGCAGTGACGTACCTGAGGTTCATCGGCGCTTTAGCAGATCGGCGTCGAAAGGGTATTACCGTCGAGCCACGAAGGGCATTGCGTGGTTTAGGGACGATGCGGTCGAGCACATTTCGCGGATGTTTGAGTTAAAGCGCGTGATGGAAGCCAACGGACATTCCGTGCACGTAGTGCGGGAGAATCGCGTTGGCTACATTGTTTATGAGGACGACGTGCAGGTCATCGCGGAACCCTTCGCGGACACTCGGACTGGACCCTAGTACCCCGGGCGCCGCAGTTCGGCCACTTGCCGACATTGGTAGAGTAGGCGCATAGGTTTCCCGTAAGCGGTCGCTCGCTCACCCCACGGGGGTGGCCTTAGAAGGGCCCGCTCGTCCCGCAATACGTCCCGCTCGTCACGCTTTCGTTGCGATGCCCAGACACCGTCCTAAGCTGTGGCCAGCTGCCTCAAGCCGAAGCTCCGAGGTCACGTATGCATCGCCTCGCCGTCACGGGATTTGCGTTGGCCCTTACTGCCGCGCCGGCACTTGGCTCTGACAATAACGGGTGGCAGTATTACGGAGGGGACGCCGGGGGAACCAGGTACTCCTCACTTGCGCAAATCAATCAAGGCAACGTGAGCGAGCTGAAGGTCGCGTGGGTTTACCGCGGCAACGACGTATCTAATGGAGAGCACACGTCGAAGAAGACGGGTTTTGAAGCCACGCCGATCGTGCTCGGCACCACGATGTATTTGTGCAGCGGATACGATCGGGTTATCGCCCTCGATCCTGTCACGGGCCGAGAGAAATGGGAGTTCAACCCGCAGATTCCGCTGAATTTGGACTATGGCGACGGCTTCATCTGTCGCGGCGTCGCGAGCTGGCCAGCCGGTTCCGCACACCTCGAACGTGTTTTCGTGGCCACCCAGGATGCCCGTCTGATCGCGCTTGATGCCCAAACCGGGGAACCTGCCAGGGGTTTCGGTCAGGACGGGCAAGTTCATCTCAGCGATGGCGTGGCCAATTACTCGCCGGGCGAGTATCACATGACCTCCGCACCCACCATCGCGGGGAATGCCGTGATCGTGGGATCGGCGATCAACGACAACATGAAGGCAGTGATGCCGAGCGGTATCGTTCGCGGCTACGACGTCCGCACCGGCGCCCTGCTTTGGACATGGGAACCTGTGCCGCGGGGTTCGGGGACTCGCACCGGCGCCGCTAACGCGTGGGCGCCGATGTCCGTCGATGCGAAGCGGGGCTTGGTGTTCGTCCCGACCGGAAGCGCCAGCCCGGATTACTATGGTGGACTTCGCCCGGGCGATGACCGTTATGCCGACTCAGTGGTGGCGTTGTATGCCGCAACGGGGAAGGTCGCTTGGGCGTTTCAGCTCGTCCACCACAACATCTGGGACTACGACACGACGGTCCAGCCGACGCTGCTCACCATCCATCGCGACGGTCGTGACATACCGGCTGTCGTCGCTGGCAACAAAACGGGGTTCCTGTTCTTCCTCGATCGGCGCAACGGCCACTCCATTTTCCCGGTGCACGAGACGGCCGTGCCCCAGAGTTCCGTACCGGGGGAGCGCACCGCCCCGACGCAACCGTTTCCGGAGCCCGGGCTTCGCCTCGCCCCGATCGAGCCCTTGCGGCAGGTCTGGGGCTTCACACCCGAGGATCGCGCGGCCTGCAGCAAGGAGATTTCCGAGTTGCGTAACGATGGCATATTCACACCGCCCAGCCTGAGCGGCTCTCTCCTGATCCCTGGTGATGTCGGCGGGATGGCGTGGGGCGGTGCCGCGGTGGACCCTGGGACGGGTCTGCTCTATGTCAATGTGAATGACTACCCACGCGTCGTCGTATTGATCCCGAGGGACAGGTATTGGAGTGAATCAGGGTATTGGTACACGGGCCGGGGATGGGAGGGCGGACCCCAGTTGGGCGCACCGTACGGAATGGAACGACGATTTCTCGAGGCTCCGGATGAGACGCCGTGTACCCCGCCTCCGTGGGGGACCCTGACGGCCGTGAACTACAACACCGGAAAAGTCGCCTGGTCTGTTCCTCTCGGCTCGTGGCCACGGCCTCGGTCTCATCCGCAGCCGGCCAAGTACGGTGCGTTCAACCTCGGCGGTCCCATGGCAACGGCTGGTGGGCTCGTATTCGAGGGCTCGACCCTCGACAACGAGTTTCGTGCGTTCGATGCGCGTACGGGCAAGCTTCTCTGGAGTGCGTCTCTGCCTTTTGCATCGCCCGCCACACCGATGACCTATCTCGGCGCCGACGGGCGTCAATACGTCGCCATCGCGGCCGGAGGCCATGCGAAGCTGCTGGATTTCCGCGGTGAGACGCTGGTTGCGTTTGCCCTGCCGCGTGCTGGCAAATCCTCTCCATGAAGCCGGCTTCGTTACCGAAGGTATCGTTGGCGGACGACACCCGCTGGCTGCATGGGATGTGGCGCCTATATATCGTCATCGGCCTCCTTTTCGGGGCCTACATGGCGATCAACGATATATTGCAGGGGGAGATCTACAGCCCGCATTTCAAACTCTGGCATCCATTCGTTCGAAACTACAGCAGCTTCCTGATTATCTTCTTCCTGATCCCAGTCGTCGTTCGCCTCGAGAATCGTTTCCGGATTGATGCGCGGCCGCGGGCGCCCGTCATCCTCGTGCACTCGGCTGGCGCGCTTTCGTTCTCACTGATTCACGTTGCGGTCGCATACCCTTTGCGCATCGCCGTGTACCACCTCGCGGGCGAGCCCTACGACATCGACGCCCCATTCGTTACTTTCCTTTATGAGACGCAGAAGTCCACCATCCTCTATGTGTTTGTCTTGTTGACCTCATTCGCCGCGCGGGAATTTCGGGTGCGGCGTGCGAGCGAACTTCGCGCTGTACAGCTCAACACCGAGCTCGGTGAGGCCCGCTTGCGTCATCTCACGGCGCAAGTGGATCCGCACTTCCTGTTCAATGCCTTGAACGCCATTTCGAATCGCATGCGTGAGGACCTCGATGCCGCGGATCGGATGATCACGCAGCTCGGAGACCTGTTGCGAGCCGCGTACGATACGGACCAGCATCTCAGCGTGCCGCTCCGCGCCGAGGTGCAGTGGTTGCGCGGCTACGCCGGGATGATGGCGGAGCGATTCCGGGGGCAGCTGAACTTCGAGCTGGATATCGAGTCGGCGCTCGAGAGCGTGGAAGTTCCCCGCCTGCTTTTGCAGCCGCTCGTTGAGAATGCGCTGCGGCACGGGCTCGCCGAAGGGCGGGGGAGTCTGTCAGTGCAGGTTCGCCGCAAAGGGCATCGACTACGATATATCATCGCCGACAATGGCGTCGGACTGCCATCGACCCCACTCCGCCAGGGAACGGGACTCTCAAATGTGGCGCGACGACTGGAGCTCATGTTTCCGGGTGACCACGAGTTCAATCTCGCACCCCGCTCCCCGCGGGGTACTGTTGTGACGCTAGAATTTCCGGTCTCCGGATGAACCACTCGGTGGTCATCGTTGACGATGAGCCGCCTGCCCGCGCGAAGCTCCGGCGCTTCATCAGCGAGCTCGATGACTTCCAAGTGGTGGCGGAGGCCGATGGGGTCGAGGCGGCGGTCATCGCCATGAGGGAATTGACGCCGGATGTGCTTTATCTCGATGTCCAGCTCGGCACACGCAGCGGCTTCGAGGTGCTCGATTCTCTCGGCGGTACCGCGGCACCCGTCATCGTCTTCACGACGGCCTACTCGGAGCATGCGGTCCGGGCCTTCGAGGTCCAGGCGCTCGATTATCTGCTGAAGCCCTTCGATCGCGACCGCTTCCTGCAGAGCGCCGAGCGTGTCCGCGCCGCGCTCGTCACGTCGGATCGCAGCGACTGGGAGGAACGCATGCGACGCATGCTGTCGGGGTTGCCGGGCCGCGCGCCACCTACCAAGCAGATACTCGTGCGGGATGCCGATCGCGCGTACTTCCTCTCCGTCGAGGACATCGACTACCTATCGGCTGCCGGCAATTACGTCGAGGTACACGCCGGCGGCACGGTGCACTTGATTCGTGAGCCGTTATCGTCCTTCACCTCCCAGCTCGCTCCCGAGGAGTTCCTGCGCGTGCATCGCTCGCATGTCGTGCGCGTCGGATTCATCGCGGAGATGCGTCCCATGTTCCACGGCGACTACGAACTGATACTTCGGGACGGCATGCGTCTGCCCCTGAGCCGCCGTTACAAGCAGTTGCTACCCCCGACGATCCGCGAGCGGCTTTAGCGAGCCCTCTCAAGTGCTCGGCGGACAGGCAAGGTACGGCCACAGGAGCGGCCCGATGACAAACGGAAGGCCG
>Ga0207695_10010436_pt1 | contig 11363 bp, 3 predicted proteins | sample KBSC54metaG_FD_184354 | JGI IMG/M metagenome (GOLD analysis project Ga0207695, IMG submission 184354) | Corn rhizosphere microbial communities from Kellogg Biological Station, Michigan, USA - KBS C5-4 metaG (SPAdes) (version 2) | ecosystem: Host-associated > Plants > Roots > Rhizosphere > Soil... | reverse complement strand
ATTGCCAAATTTTTGGGCATATTCCTGGTCAACAAACTTGTAATCAAAAGGATCGGCAGCGGCATATTTTTTAAAAATGGCTTCTGTATTTCGCAACGCTGCGGCTGTACTTATTTTAGGGTTAAAGCGGATATTTAAAACGCCGGCGTAATCAACCAGGTGAAACACCGTGGGCCTTATAGGGTCATAAGGCGATTCAACGATCATGTCTTTTGTTACCCCAAGTATCCTGAATTTTTTGTCGTCCCAGGTTATAACCTGGCCCACAGGATTTTTGAGGCCCATGTAGGCAACCGCGCTTTGGTTTAGTACGAGGCCGCTTGAATCTGAAGGGGATGATTTTGAGAAATCCTGGCCACCGGTAAACTGCCAGCCAACAGTATGGCCATACTCAGTAGAAACTGCGAAGGTTGCAAACTCTCCTGCCGTTTCCGCACTTTTCCCCGGCCAGTTAAAGCCACCACTTGAGCCGCTGCCCTTTGTTATTTGGTTGCCTGATTCAGCTATACCTGTCACCGTACGCGATTGCAATAATTCGTTCCTGATGGCTTCAATATTTTTGTGAACATTGTCTGAGAAGAGCCTGACCATAATCAAATTAGCGCGACTGTAACCAACCGGGCGGTCTTTTGTAAACTGGATCTGCCGGAGAACCACGACGGTTCCTATGATCATTGCGACAGAAAAAGTGAATTGGACTACTGTGAGCACTTTTCGCGGAACGCCTGCAAACCTGCCTGCTGTAAACGCCCCTTTTAATACTTTTACAGGCTTAAAGGATGATAGATAAAATGCTGGATAGCTGCCTGCAAGTAACCCGTTAAAAGCCATAAACCCAATGCCTGTTAACCAAAATAACGGGCTGGTCCATAAAATACCTATCTGTTTGCCGGTAAGGTTATTAAAATAGGGCAGCGCTAATTGTACCAAAAACAACGCCGCAATAAATGCCAATGCCGCCATAAACAACGACTCGCTTAAAAACTGCCAGATTAGCTGCCCCCTAAGCGACCCAATGGATTTCCTGATGCCAACTTCTTTGGCCCTTTTTTGGGAGCGGGCGGTGCTTAAGTTCATAAAATTGATGGCCGCCAGCATTAGTACAAAAAAGCCAATAATGCCAAACATCCACACATATTTAATCCCACCGCCAGAACCTACGCCGTTTTTAAATTCCTGGTACAAATGCCATCTACTCATCGGGAACAGGAAGATCTGCGGGTTCGATTTTTTACCTCCCTCATCCAGGTTCCTGATTTTGATATCCTTAATTTTTGAAGAAACCTCCGCAATGTTTTTGGATCCGGCTACCTGGGCAAAAATTTGAAAAGAGTTAGCGTTCCAGTTCGTTTTCGCGTCCTGAACATCGCTTGTATTGGCATATACTTCCCAGGGAGCTATAAAAGCTATGTTATTGAACGTGGTGTTTGCTGGCAAATCCTGGTAAACGCCCGCTACCTTCAGGTTTGTTCCGTCAAGTTTTACAATCTTATCGATGGGGTTGTCACTACCGAAAATAGCTTTTGCTACCGACTGAGAAAGGAGTATGGATGAAGGGTCTTTTAAAGCACTCCTCGTTCCCATTATCATTTCAAGCGTGAGCATTTCAGCAGCATCGGGCTCCATGTAATTGCCAGCCGGTGATATATTTTTGTTGCCGAATGATATAAGGTGCGGGTTAGTCCACGAGGATAAAACAACATGCGTAAAATCATTGGCATATGAGTGCCGAAGCTCGTAGGCGGCAGGGATAGGCATCGCTTTTAATGAATTGACTTCACCATTTGCCGTTTGGTTTTGCATCACCCTAACTATGCTGTCATAATTTTTGTGGTATTTATCAAACGATAACTCGTCCCAAATCCATAGTCCAATCAGCATGGCAACCGCCATGCCTACCGACAGGCCGGTAATGTTGATAAGGGAATGCGCCTTGTTTTTAACAAGATTGCGGTACGCGATTTTTAAATAGTTCTTTATCATGGTGTTGGTTCATTAGTTCATTTGTTCAATAGTTCATTGGTGTGGCAGTTCATGGTTAATGGTTCATAGCCCAAACGGGTTGTGCATAAGGGTGAATGCAATTCGCCCCTACATCTGTTACTGCTAACTGCCCACTGCCACTTTTTTACTAACCTCTAGTCTCCAATCTCTAATCACTCAGATTTTAGGCTCTTCACCGGGTTTGCCATTGCAGCCTTTATGCTTTGGTAGCTTACTGTTAATATTGTAAGCGTCACTGCGCCGACTGCAGCAGCTGCAAATACCCACCAATTAATTTCCGTTCTGTATTCGTAATTCATCAGCCATTTATGCATAAAATAATAGGCCATTGGCGATGCTACCAGCAGCGATATAAACACCAATACCACAAAATCTTTCGACAGTAATTGCCATAAGCTGAATATGGTTGCGCCTAAAACCTTCCGCACACCAATTTCTTTAACACGCTGCTCTGCCATAAACGTCGCCATGCCGAACAAGCCCAGGCAGCTGATAAAAATAGCCAGGCCGGCAAAACAGGTTGCGAGCTTGCCTATGCGTTCTTCATCGTTGAATTTCAGGGCATAATCCTGGTCCACAAACTGGATGGTGAATGAGCCTGCAGGGTCATATTTTTTTAAAAGAACCTTTATCTTATCCATTGCCGTGTGGGCGCTGGCCAGCGGATTAAGTTTCAGGTTGATGTTGCCCATATTATTCCAATGCCGCGGCAGGTAAAAAAGAGAGGGCTTTGGCGCTTCAAAAACCGATTGGTTCACCATGTCTTTCACCACACCTATAATTTTGAATTTAGCATTGCTGCCCCAATCTATAATTTCACCTATGGGGTTTTTGAAGCTGATAAGTTTAACAGTTGCCTCGTTAATAATCACGGCCATGGTATCTGATGGAAAGGCAGGGTTGAAATCCCTGCCGGCAATAATTTTCCAGTTTACGGTCTTACCGAAATCAGATGTGATGGCCATGCTGTGAAACTGCTCTTGTATCTGTGGGTCTTTATTTCGCCAGCTCAAACCGCCATTAGTAACGTACATCCCTGTGATAGCGCTTTCAGATTGTGATACGCCGGCCACTGCCCCGCTTGAAAGCAGGTCGTTTTTCAGCGAAAGGTATTGCTTGTTGAGTTGGGGAGTTTGCAGGCTGACGTTGACCAGGTTGTTGGTGTTGTATCCAATAGGCCGGTCTTTAGCAAATTGAATTTGTTGAAATACCACTAATGTGCCGATAATTAGCACCACCGAAACTGTAAACTGGACCACTACCAATGCTTTACGGGGTATAGCAGCCAACTTACCCGCTTTAAAAGTGCCTTTTAATACTTTTACCGGGCGGAACGAGGAGAGATATAACGCCGGGTAGCTGCCGGCTATTAACCCTGTGAACAAACTAAATGCCACGCCAAACAGCCAAAAGAGCGGACTACCCCACAAAATGGACATCTTTTTATTGGCGAGGGAATTAAACTCCGGTAATGCCAGTTGAACTAAAAGTAACGAAAATAAGAAGGCCACCACGGCAATCAGCAACGATTCACTATAAAACTGCGCTATAAGCTGGCTGCGTACCGAACCGATTGCTTTGCGGATGCCAACCTCGCGGGCACGTTTCTCTGACCGGGCAGTGCTCAGGTTCATAAAATTAATACAAGCCAGCAACAGCACAAACACCCCTACTATGCCAAACATCCAAACGTATTGTATGCGCCCGCCCGTGTTAAAGCCATTTTTAAACTCGCTGTTCAGGTACCATTTAGTCATGGGGTGCAAAAAAAGTTGTGCGTGGAAACGCGCATCGCTGTTATGCGATTTGTTGAGGTCATTGAGTTTTACGTTTACAATTTGGGCCGAAATTTGGGTCATGTCTTCGTTATCAGCTGTCTGCACCAATGTCTGGAACCAGCCAGCGCCCCATGGGTTATTAAAGCGACCGGGAATATTCTGACTAATGGCATACATCTGGAAGGGAGCTATAAAAGCAAGGTCGCCGAATGACGAGTTTTCCGGTAAGTTTTCGTACACGCCGGTAACTTTGGCGTTCAGGTCGTGATCTATCTTTATCGCCTTGTTAATCGGGTCGATATTGCCAAAGACGGCTTTGGCGGCCTTTTCCGAAAGTATGATCGAAGTAGGATCTTTCAAGGTTGCAGCACTTCCCTTTATCATTTTTATGGAAAGCATGTCGGTAATGGCAGGCTCCATATAATTACCACTTTGTGTAACCGTAGTGTTGCTGTAAGTTAACAAATGAGGGCCTGTCCACGAGGTTATGATAACATGTTTAAAGTGGCTCCCGAACGTACTGCGCAATGTAGGTGCAAGCGGGTAGGCCGAGGAACCCCAGGTTTCGATGTGGCCGTTGATTGAGCAGTTTTCTACTACCCTGGCAATATGACTGCTGTTTTTATAGCCTTTGTCGAACGATAGTTCGTCCCATATCCAAAGACCGATCATCATAGCAACAGCCATACCCACAGCCAGGCCGCCGATGTTAATTAATGAGGCAATCCTGTTTTTAACGAGGTTCCTCCACGCGATTTTTAAATAGTTTTTAATCATGGTTTTGTTGTTAAAAGAATTAATGCCGCAGGTAACGCAGCAGCCAAAAGCCACTGCTTACCATTTTCAGATATGTTTATTAATCTAAAAGGACATTAACCGTTTACGCCAACTGCAAACTGTCAATCGCCTGTTTATTTTCAGTTCATGGTTCATGGTTCATAGTTCATAGCCGGAACCTTTCCATTTTTCCTAATCTCTAACCTCCAGTCTCTAATCACTCCGACCTCAAACTCCTCACCGGATTTGTTAAAGCCGCTTTAATTGCCTGGAAACTTATAGTACATAAGGCAATAGCAACCGATATTATACCCGCCGCGGCAAATACCCATAAACTTATATTTATGCGATACGCAAAGCCCTGTAGCCAGTTATGCATTATCAGCCACGATATAGGGGCTGATATAACAAACGATATCACTACCAGCGTCATAAAATCTTTTGATAAAATATAAACCACGCCTTTGGTCGACGCACCCAGCACTTTGCGAATGCCAATTTCTTTTGTGCGTTGTAAAATATTGTATGCTGATAAACCAAGCAGGCCAAAACACGCAATCAGTATTGCCAGCGATGCAAACAGCGTAAACACTTTGCCAAATTGCTGGTCGCTTTTGTATTGGGTATTAAACTGGTCGTCTAAAAAGAAATAGTTAAAAGGATCGTTGGGGAAGTATTTATCCCAGGTTGTTTTTACGCTTGCTATGGTACCGGTTAAATCAGCAGTTTGAAGTTTGATAGAGTAGGCCTGGCGTGCATCAAGGCGCAATGTTATCAGCTGCGGATCGATAGGTTTTTGCAGGCCAAGGTGATGAAAGCTTTGTATTACACCAATAACCGTCATGGTATCGCCATTTGAAATTTTTCTGCCTATGGCGTCTTCCGGGTTTTTAAAGCCCAATTGCACCATGGCGTTCTCGTTTATAACAGCCGCTTTTTTATCGGTGGGGAAATCTTTTGAGAAATACCTGCCGGCAAGCAGCTTGATTTTAAACTGCGAAAGAAAATCATAATCGACACCTAAGCGATATAAGGTGCCTGAGCCAAGTTCTTTATGATCGAGGCTTTGGTAACTGTTTGTCCAGTAAATTTCTTTACCCATGACGCTGGTGGATGCTGTCATGCTTTTAATGCCTTTGTTTTTTAATAAGTCGGCCTTAAACGGTTCCAGTGAATTTAGATACAATGAATCGCTGATGGACTGTACCCCGTTTAATACCAGCGTTTGGTTAATATCAACCCCAAGCTTTTGGCTGCGCATAAAACTTACCTGCTGGTAAACTATAATAGTGCCGGCAATTAAAATAACGGAGATACTGAACTGAACTACGATAAGGCTTTTGCGCAAAAGCAGGCCTCCGGATGTGTTTTTAAAGGCACCTTTCAAAACCGCCACCGGCTGATAGCCCGACAAAATAAACGCGGGATACAAACCTGAAAGCAATGTGCCTGCCAAAAACATCCCTGAAAATATCAACCAATATTTGGCCGACATGGAAAAGTCAGGAGTGCTTTCGCGCCCCATTAAATTATTAAACCACGGGGTTAATGTCACCACGGCAATTGCTGCGATAACTATTGCCATAAAGTTCACCAGCATATTTTCGAACATAAACAACCTGATGAGGGTGCTTTTAGCTGCACCTAACACCTTGCGTACGCCTACCTCTTTTGCACGCTCGACAGAGCGGGCTGTTGACAGGTTGATATAATTTATCCACGCAATAGCCAGAATGATAAAACCAATCAAAAACATAAAATTAACTGCGCTTCCGCTGCCATTTACTTCGGCCTCCTGGTTGTAATTTGAGAGCAGGTGAATATCGCGGAAGGGGATGGTGTAAAGTCTGTCTTTTATATTATTTGCCTTTCGGTAGTCGCTTTTATTGATATACTTATCTGTAAACCCAGAAAGTTTAGCCTGGAATTGTTGGGCGTCGGTACCAGGTTTTAGCTGTACATAGGTGTAAAAATCATACCAGTTGAAAGAAGTATTAGCCTGGTCGGTTTTATCGCCACCACCGGCCATCTCGCTCACAAGTGTTGCATACGATACCATGTAATCCAATATCAAATGCGAGTTAGAAGGATAATCTTTAAATACGCCGCCGATTTGAAATGTTTCGTTTGCCCTCGTACCGCGGGCCAGCAGGGTTTTACCCAGCACATCGTCGGTGCCAAAATATTTTTTGGCCATGCTTTGTGATACGATGATTTTATTGGGCCCCTTTAGTGCCGAAGCAGCACTGCCGCTAACCAGTTGAACATCCAGCATGTTTATTGCAGATGGATCGGCGTAATAACCTTTTGTTTCGGAGAATTTTATACGTTTGGCATCGTTGCTCAGTAACAACTCGTCATCAATCAACCTGCAATAATTTTCTACTTCTGGGTAATCGCGTTTCAGCGCCGGACCGATGCCGGGATAGGAGGTGGCTGACTGCCACATCAGTTTACCCTGTTTGCTCTGGTCGAGACGCAACCGCACAATTTGAGATGATTTCTGCTGAAAGGTATCATAGCTTCGTTCGTATGATACATACTGAAAGATAAGGAGGCAGCAGGCGATGCCTATAGCCAACCCCAAAATGTTTAATGCGGTGTAGCCTTTCCTTTTTAAAAGGTTACGCATGCCGATGGTGAAGTAGTTTAGTATCATAGTTTTAGTTTATTAGTTCACTTGTTTATTGGTGAGGCAGTTCATAGTTAATCCCGCATGTGCGGGATAGTTCATGGCCGGAGTTGCATGTTGTATAGGGCGAATGCAATTCGCCCTATACATTAATAACTGCTACTTCCCACTGCCACTTTTTTACTAATCTCTAATCTCCGGTCTCTAATCACTCACTCTTCAAACTCTCTTCGGAAGCCATAGCTCATTCTGAGCGAAGGCTTCTCACCGGGTTTGCCAGCGCGGCTTTTACCGAGCGGATGCTGATAGTTATAAATGCTATCAGCATGGCTATTATGCCGGCGGCTAAAAATAGCCACCAGTGTATATCTACCCTGTATGCAAAGCTCTGCAGCCATTTGCTGATGGCAAACCAGGCAATTGGCGTTGCTATAACCGCAGCAACCAGTACCAGCAGCACCAGTTCTTTAGCAAGCATATTTACAATATGGCTTACGCGTGCGCCTAATACCTTACGGATGCCGATTTCTTTAACTCGCTGCTGTGCGGTAAACGTTACCAGGCCAAACAGTCCCAAACAGGCTATGGCAATAGCAAGCACCGTGAAAATCAGCAGCAGGTTGCCTTGCTTTTGTTCCGACTGATATTGCGCAGCAAAATTTTGGTCGAGGAAGTGGTAATCGATTTTATTCTCCGGGTCAAATTGCGCATAAACCTGCTGCAGGTAATTAATTGCTGCGGGGATATTGTTTTTGCTTAAGCGTACATACAGGTTATCCTTGTCGTTCGAGACGTAAGGAAGATTCAAAACCATCGGGCTGATTTTATGCTGCAACGAATAGGTGTTGAAATCTTTAGTAACACCAACAATGGTTGAGTAAATTACTACGCCATGGTCTACGCCGGTAGGCACGCGCTTTCCTATCGGGTTTTTCCAGCCGTACTCATTTACCAGGGTTTCATTTACAAGGATGGCATGGTTAGCTGTATCTGAAACACCCTTGATGAAATTACGGCCCTGCACCATTTTTATTTGCATCGCCGGGATAAAATCTTCATCAATAATTAACGACTCAACAAGTTTGGTATCAGGCGAGTTGCGTCCGTCGGTGCCGATGTTAAAACCCATTGAGCCGATATCATTATTGCCTATTGGGTTGCCTGCAGCCGCTACGCTTTGTATCAGCGGGTTTTGCAGCAGCTGCGCTTTAATTTGTTCCGTTTTTGCGCGGGCGCCTTTATTATTGATATGGAAAGTTAATACCTGCGATTTGTTAAAGCCCAAATTCTTCTCCAGCACATAATGGAGCTGCTGGTATATTACGCATGAGCCAATTATCATTACAACGGTTATTACAAACTGAAAAACTACCAGCCCTTTCCTGAATATGATGGTTGATGATTGGTTACCCAACTGCCCTTTCATGGCAGGTATGGTTTTGAAGCCCGATAGGAACAATGCCGGGTAAATGCCACTGATAATACCGGCTACAAAGGCGAAGGCGGCGAATATAAAGAGCGATTTGGCTGTCCCAAAATACCAGATGTCTAAGCTCTTTCCCGATAAATGATTGAAGTAGGGGATAGCGGTTTGTATTACAAGCATGCCGGCAACAGTAGCCAGGGTAGCCAGCAATATCGATTCGGCAAAGAACATCATTATTAAATTGGCTTTACCTGAGCCGATAACTTTACGGATGCCTATCTCCCTGATCCGAACTGACGAACGGGCAGTAGTCAGGTTAACATAATTTATAATGGCAATGGCTAATATTAGTAAACCAACTACACTGAATATGTATATGTAGGCAATATTTCCGCTGTTACCCATTTCATAGTCAAGCTTCGAATGCAAATGAATTGAGGTGAGCGGCTGCAACTCCATATTATATTTAACACCTGCGAAATAGGGCTTTAAATACTTATTAAAAAACGCGCCCGATTTAGCCTCTATCTTTTTATAATCGTCATGATTTTTAAGTAGAACAAAAGTGAACAGGTTTGCTGCAGGCCAGGCGCCGGTAAGGTTTGCGTTAAACGACCGCAGTGCGCTGAACTTAAAGGTTGAGTTTGCAGGCACGTCGGCAATAACCCCGGTAACTGTTTGCGCCTCGTTTTTATCAAAATAGATGGTTTTGTCGACGGCATAGGTGGCATCGCCAAATATCTTTTCGGCGAGTGTTTTTGTTAAAACGATTGAGTTTGGTTTGGATAGGGCAGTTTCGGGGTCGCCTGATAAAAAGTGGTAGGTAAATACATTAAATATGGCTGCATCGGTAAATGAAATGTCGCCTGCGTCAATCTGCTTGTCACCATAAGTTATTTTGCCGCCACCTTCCTGGTCAATACGAATGGCTTCTTCTACTTCGGGATAATCAGCTTTTAAGGCCGGGGCGTACGGCACCGAGGTAATAGCCAGGTTAAAGCCGCCGTTATCCCATTTGCCATGCTGCGCCACGCGGAAAATACGGTCCGATTTTTCGTTGTAGCGGTCGTAGCTCCATTCGTCGGTAACGTAAAGTGCAATAATCCAGAATGCAGCCACACCTATAGCCAGGCCGCAAATATTTACCAATGAAAAAAAACGATGCTTGTGCAGGTTCCTCCAGGCAATTTTAAAATAGTTTTTTATCATGGTATAAGTTCATTAGTTCAATGGTTCATTGGTTCATTGGTGGAAGTTCATAGTGCATAGTTGAAGTTTTTTATTCCCCTCTTGAGAGGGGGCGCGTCGGGTGGTGTATTGGCAGGGGTGTGTTCTGCGCCTTGCAATATTCGCAATGCAATGCGGACTAACACACCCCTGCCCCTCTCGAGAGGGGAACCCACTACGCAATCCTTTTTTACTGCTTACTCCGACTTCAAACTCTTCACCGGGTTTGCCAGCGCAGCTTTAATGCTTTGATAGCTAACCGTTAATAATGTAATTATCATTGCACCAACAGCCGCAACCGCAAATATCCACCAGGTAATTGGGGTGCGAAACTGGTAGCCCAACAGCCACTTGTGCATAAAATAATATGAAAAGGGCGTGGCAATAAGCATTGCAATAATTACCAACGCTACAAAATCTTTTGACAGCAATTGCCACAGATTAAATACGGTAGCACCGAGTACCTTACGCACACCAATTTCTTTTACGCGCTGCTCGGCCATAAACGATGCCATGCCAAACAACCCCAGGCACGAAATAAAAATGGCAAGACCTGCAAATACGGTAGCGATATCGCCTATGCGCTGCTCATCTGAAAACTTCCGTGCATATTCGTCATCAGCAAACTTAAAGTCGAACGGGCTGCCGGGATTGTATTTTTGAAATACACCTGCAATTTTACTCAGCGCATCGTGTACAGGTGTTTTTGGATTTATGCGCAGGGTAATCAAATTTACCCATTCGGGGTCCATATGAAAAATGGTAGCTATTGTTTGTTTATAAGGCGACTCCATTATCATGTCTTTTACCACGCCGGTAATAACATGGTTTTTGCCGTCCCATCTCATTATTTTACCCACAGGGTTTTTAATGCCGCTAAGTTTTACAGCCGACTCGTTTAAAATAAAAGCACCTGTATCCGAAGGGAAATTTCTTGAGAAATCGCGCCCCTCAATTATTTTCCAGCCAATGGTATTGCCAAAGTCCTGGGTAACGGCAATAGTGCCGAAAGTAGGGTCGAACCCCGGCGTTTTTCCCATCCAATCAAAGCCCCCGTTGTTTGACCATATTTGCGTAGTCGAGCTGTTTGATTCTGCCATATCCGCTACGGCGCCGGTTTTTATAAGGTCGTTTCTCAAAGCATCGTAATGGCCATGAATTTCCGGGGTATTCATGTTAATAGTGATCAGCCCGCTTCGGTTATAACCAACCGGGAGATTTTTGGCAAATTGTATTTGCCTGTAAACTACAATAGTGCCTATTATTAAAACTATTGATACTGTAAACTGAACAACTACCAGTGCCTTACGTGGCAACGCGGCTAAACGGCCCGCTTTGAAAGTGCCTTTTAATACTTTAATGGGTTTAAAACCCGACAGGTAAAAGGCAGGATAACTTCCCGATACAATACCAGTTAAAAAAGTAAAAGTGAGTGCGGTCAGCCAAAACAAAGGGCTGCCCCAGGGGATATTTACGGTTTTGCCTGCTATTGTATTAAAGTATGGCACGGCCAGCATCA
>Ga0207695_10010435_pt1 | contig 11364 bp, 14 predicted proteins | sample KBSC54metaG_FD_184354 | JGI IMG/M metagenome (GOLD analysis project Ga0207695, IMG submission 184354) | Corn rhizosphere microbial communities from Kellogg Biological Station, Michigan, USA - KBS C5-4 metaG (SPAdes) (version 2) | ecosystem: Host-associated > Plants > Roots > Rhizosphere > Soil... | reverse complement strand
CTAGGCAGGATGCTGTAAAGACCGACATCTTTTTTGTGGTACCTTCTAATACTTTAGAGGTGCTAAACAATTTCGTATATCGCATTAGTGACTATAATGTGTATATCATCTCCACTGCTTCTTTAGAGCCCGTAATACTAAGCCTGAAGAAAATAGAAGATTACGAATTTGCAGAGCAGCTAAGCCCGGAAGAACGCGAAAATATCTGCCGCATACTGGGTAAGTTCGCCCATCTCTCCAAGCGGCGTATACAGGTAGATAGTTTCTTTGCAAAGCAGTTTATAGAGCTTGCCTACAAAAGCGAAAATGATTTGCCGGCCGAAATACATGATAAAATGATAGCCTTTGAGCGTGCTGAAAAGCTAAATCCACCTACAGAGAAAAGAGCCAAGGAAATAAATCTGAAGGAACTGGAAAAGGAAACCAACAAGCTATCTAATGATGCTGGTGCAAAGGGTATTTACTTAGGTGATATTTCTACTGAATTAAATAGTCTACCGCTATACACTGACACTAATAAAGGTTAATGATTTTGCGGATACACTAAAAAAACAAGAGGCTACCCATAAGGCAGCCTCTTGTATATATAGATAAATAGAAATGGCTATTTTCTGAGCAGCAGGAATTTTAATTGTACCTGTACATAATTGCGGTCAAGGTAGTTAGCGTTTGGCGCAACCACGTTATTAAGTCCCTGCCTGTAAGATATACCTGCTTTAATGGTACTGCTAAGCGCACATTCTGCTTTGCTTACAAAGCCCAGGTCGAAAGAAGGTACTTCTCTTGAAATAGTCTGCTGACCGCCATCAGAGGTGGTGCTTACTGATGTTTCATTCAGCAGCAGGCGCTGTACATCTGCACCTACGCCTACAGATATTTTCTTATGAATGTTGTAGCCGAGCGTTGGGGTTACCTGTGCGTAGTAGAGATTGTAGTTCACTTCTCTTTCCTGTGCTGTAGCTGTAGCAGGTGTAGATGATGTTTCTACCGGTCTTTCAGAACTACCGCCCGATGACACCATTTTTGCACCGGCATAGCGTCTTACAGTAGCATTATTATTGCTCACAGAGGATGAAAGTTTGCCTACAGACCTGCCGGATAATGATGTAACCATTGCATTTGCACTGGCAGAAGGGGAAATGGCAGCCGTAACAGGCAATGTCATTTTTGCGGCTGCCCTTACAGGTTGCTGCGTGTTGCCTACACTGCCGGAAACGTTTCCACCAGAGGCTGCATTTGATAATGGTACGGACACAGAAGGTAAGTCACCCTGGCTTGAAGAGCCAGAGAAATCATTTGATATCATCCTGCTGGCAATCGCCCTTGATTCAGAACCATTAGATACCCAGTATTCGCTTTTTTCAGTCGTATTATCATTTACAAAGGCAAGGTCACTTTCTATATAGAAGTGGTCGCCAAGCATTCTTTTTCCTGTAGCACCTATTGAATAACCGCTGGAAGCATTACCATAGTTAAGGCCACCGGCTATACTTATAGTTGTCTTTGCTTTCGAAGCAGATTTCGTATTTGGCTCTGTACTGAAGGTATTGTAAACAGGATATTTAGAATTTTCTGTAAGGTCTATACTATGAGCTTCAGCTACTGCGGCATTAAACGCAAGTAAGGTAGTAGGAGCTTTTGCAGCTTTTTCATTAGCGGTAAAAGCGGCACGCAGTGAAAGTGAATTGTCTTTTTTATTGTTTGTATTATTAATAATAGCTTTTACTATGTTTTTACTGAAATCTGTATTTACATCTGCAGTAACCGGCACAATGATTGGCTGCAAATCTGCAATATTGTTTTTCACACGCACATTAGAAGACTGATGCGCTACACTTGCCATAGGCGCATTGCTCTTGTGGTGCATAAGCACGGGTATAGAAATGATCATTGCCAGAGATGCGGCAATAGATGCTGTAGATGCTATGATAGCCATAGGCACCCATAGGAAGGTTCTGCGTTTCCCCGAGTCGCCGTCCATTCGGGCGGCGAGCTTGTCCCAGTTGCCCGGGCTGTACTCGAAGTCATTCTCATCAAACTTCGATCTGATGAGATTGTCAAAATCATTTGGTTTCATACGTCACTTTTAACGAATCATTTTTCTTTATTTTTTTCTGAAGCAGGTATCTTGCCTGGTGTACATGCCATTGGGAGGTTTTTTCGCTTATATTAAATTGTGCCGCGATCTCTGCATGGTTATATCCTTCAAAAACAAACAAGTTAAATACGGTTCTGGTCATTGCTGGTAAAGATTGTACCACCCTTACCAATTCTTTAAATTCTAAATTTTCAAAAACTTCGTTGCTGATAGATAAGTTACTTTGCTCTGCAGGTATGGCGTGCACATGCATCACCATTTCCTGTTTCAGGTATTTGCTTCTCAAATAATCCAAACAGGTGTTCACCATCACACGTTTCATCCAGCCCTCGAAAGAGCCCTGATCTCCAAACTTGTTGATATTGGTAAATATTTTCAGGAAGCCATCATTGAGCAGTTGCTCGGCATCCTGCATGTCCTTTGCATATCTTGCGCATATCTTTAGAAACAGGCTGTAATATATCTTATACAGGTGTTCCTGAATTGCGCGGTTTTGATCCCGACACCCAGCTATTATTTCGTGTTCAGAATAAGCGGGCATAATATGCTTAGATCATTGGACTGTTTGAAATTAAAAGTTCGCTAAAAATACTCACATAATCAACATTTTTTTATATCCACACTGCTTTTTATGCCGTTTTTGCACTATTCTGCATCACTGTACCCTTACGAACTGTGTAAAATAACAGGCGTAAAGGGCCCTGTGGCACATGCATTCCGTAATTTATAGAGTTTAATAGGGGACTGGCCTTGCAACCTAAAATACGATACCGATAAAGCTTGATATTCCTGATCATAAATTTTTTCAATTACTGTTGTTTTAATTAAACTTTTTCTGGGATCGTTTATGCGGAGGCCTCCTTTAAAACATAAACTATTCGCCGTTACATAAGAAGACGTAATGATTTGTAAAAACCCTTGGTTTGGAGCAAAAAAAATTGTGCAACCTGTAATGAAGCACTATTTTTATTATAAACATTTGAAAGTCAAATAATTATGCCTTTTTAGATAATGACGGTCGTGCTAATTACCTATAAAGCAATGTTGATAACATAAATATTGCCATATGTTAGCTCTAAGCCATTCTTCTTTCAGAATAGCGTAAAAGTAATTATCAGCCCACCCGCAGAAGTTCAAAACAATACCCGATCATTTAATAGTACAGCCATAGATGTGCAAATTATTAAACCTGATAAAAATCATTACGCATACTGATACACTACAGTAATAACAACAATACAATAAACCAAATTTGCTATTGACATAAGGCTGTCATTGTGTAGCAGTTCCTTTGCAATAAATAACCACTTATGGAAAAACTTGACCTGGCTAAAGCTTATAAAACTTATTATACTGCGGCAACAAAGCCCGAATTGAAAAACATAGGACCTGCGCAATACATATCCATAACAGGCAAAGGTGACCCCTCAGGAAAAGAGTTTGGGGATAATCTACAACTGCTGTATGCTACTGCGTATGCCCTAAAGTTTATGAGTAAAACAGATGGGAATGATTTTACGGTACCAAAACTGGAAGCGCTTTGGGATTTTGACCATAAAAAATATGCAGGCATTTCGATGACAGATGCACCTGTTAAAATACCGCGTAACGAATGGACTTATCGACTTATGATACGTTTGCCTGACTTTGTGCGGCAAAAACAAATTGCATCGGCCATAAGGCAGGTGATAATAAAAAAGAAGCTGGACCAGGCAGAAAAGGTAGCGTATTACAAAATGAATGAAGGTAAGGTAGTGGATATGCTGCATATTGGCCCATTCGATAAAGAAATGGAAACACTGGTGCATATACAGGCATTTACAGAAGCAAATAATTTAAAAAAGAACGGTCAGCACCATGAAATATATCTCAGCGACTTCAGGAAAACTATTCCTGAAAAACTGAAGACGATTCTGCGTGAGCCGGTAAAGTAAATTGCTTGTTTTATTTTCCCGTACGTTGACATTAAAGCGGCGCTGCATTGTGCTTTCCTTAACTTTAGAATGGTTATATTTACTTAATAGGAAATTAGTATAAGCGCATTCATTCTTTTTTATTCAAGGCTATTCTTTGAAGAGACTAAATGCCATCTGAATAGTGTTTATGAAAAAGTTATTTACTGCCATTCTTTGCTTAGCTGCATATTTTCATGCAGGGGCTGTTACGGAATGGAAATTGAAAAAAGAATCGGGCGCCCTGAAGATATATACCGCTGCAATAGAAAATTCCGATTACAAAGCTGTAAGAGTAAGTTGTACTGTGAAAGGTAAATTTTCACAGGTTATAGCAGTGCTGTTTGATATAGACCGCCAAAAGGAATGGGTATTTAATGATAAATCTTCGAAGCTATTAAAGAGAGTGCAGAGCAATGAGCTTATCTACTACTCTGAGGTAAATGTGCCATGGCCATGTACCAATCGCGATTTTATTGCGCATTTAAAAGTTACTCAGCCATCCGCCAATACAGTAACTATTGCCTCTCATGCAGAACCTACATTTATTCCGGAGAAGAATGGCATAGTGCGTGTGAAGGCATCCTCAGCACAATGGACAATGACTGCTATAGGCAACGGCCAGATAAAAATCGACTACATTGTACAATTTGATCCCGCAGGCTCTGTTCCGGCATGGCTCACTAATATGTTTGTTACAAAAGGCCCATACGAAACATTTTCTCAGCTACAGGGCAGGATGAACATGCCAGCCTATCAAAAGGCCCATTTCGATTTTATAAAAGACTAAGCATATCTCCCGCGAATAGTATAGTTTCGCTTGCTGTAAAACATAGTACTATGACTGAACTGGAGCAATACATTAGCTCTTACTTTGGCATTAGCTCGGAAGATATTTCAAAAATCAGTTCCTGCTTTCGTTTAACCACATTAAAGAAGGGAGACTATTTCCTGAAGGCAGGCCGCATCTGTGATAAATTAAGCTTTCACAAATCTGGTTTAATAAGGGTTTATACTATTGTAGATGACAGAGAAATAACACAATGGATATCTACAAAAGGATACTTTATAACCGATCTCTCAGGCATCATATTTAATAAGGCTGGTAAATATAATATACAAGCGCTAAGTGACAGCGAGCTATATACTATAGACAGGAAGGATTATAACAATATGGCCAATGTCATTCCTCGCTGGCATGAGTTGGAAAAGCTTTTCATAGCCCGCTGCTTTACGCTGCTGGAAGATAGGATACTTACATTACTCTCCAGGAGTAAGTGCCCGGCGGCACAGAGGTAATAGTAAGCGAGAGTATGAATGGATTTCTTACCCACCTCTTCAAAAGATCGCTGAATAAAACAACAGAAAAAGATATGCTGCAATCCCTGGAATTATTGAAAAAGGCTTGTGAGTAGCATTAATGGGTATCATTTTAATGCAGTTCTGGTTCCCTTTTTCTAAAAACACTGAGAATTTGCATACGAAAAGCAATGAGTAATATGGCACAGCATAGCCACACCGCTATACCCATAAAAAAGAGTTGACCACCATCGTCCATTACTACTATGCCCAGCGTGGTAAGATGAAAGAAAATGGCACCACTCATCGTGCCCAGTGCCAGTAATGCACCCCATGCTGTGGTACGTGGTATAAGCAATAGTATAGAAGCAATAAGCTCCACAACGCCGGAGCCTATACGCCCCCAGGGCTCCATACCTACCTTGGTGAATATATAAATGCTTTCAGGTTTTGCGCCAAATTTGAAGCTTAGTGTTTGCAGCAGTATATATGCAGCGACAATTCTAAGCAGCCAGTAAAAAATACTTTTTGCATTCATAGCAGTTGTTTTTATCAAAAATATACTGCTGCGGGCGAATGAATTGTCGCTTATCCGACCTTTGCTTCTTTTTGTAATAATTTCACATTGTGAATCACTATATGCCGGCGATTCATTTCCAGTATGCCTTCATCACTAAGCTGGCTTACCAGTGTGGTAACTGACTGCCGTGTAGTGCAGATGAGACGTGCTATATCTTCGTGTGTTAGATAATTGTCCAGCGTTACCGAGCTGAGGTCTTTTTTATCGCCTGCAGGCAGCATTGTCCAGAAGAAGTAGAGCAGTCTTGTACGCACATCGCGCTGCAGGAGGTTTAGCAGCCGCGTTTCAAGTCTTTTCATTTTTTGGCCTACTTTCTTTGAGAATACTATGCTCAGGTCAGGTCTTTTATCCAGTAGCTTTTCGAAGTCATGTATTGTAAAAGCGCAGAGCACGCAGCCTGATTTATGCGCCTGTGCAAATTCTCCCTGCATATTATTCGGCTCAAGGGTAAACTGGCCAAATACATCGCCAGGTTGCAGTATTTCTTTTACCAGGTCATTCCCATCATCATCTACATTGCCAATTTTTACAAAACCTTCTTTAATAAAATATAGTTTGTTGTGGTATTGGGCATCGAAATATATAAAGGCATCCTTGTCGGCAATTATGAAATTATGCATGATGTTGAGCCACTCATAATCTTCGTGATTGAGGCGCGCAAGAAAATCATTCCTGCGTATTATCATCAGTTGCTCTTCTATGCCCATGACAGAAATATACGAACTATTTAATGAAAGAGTTTTATCGCCTGCAATGTTGCGATACCCAAAAATACAAAGGCTGTAACAATATTTACCATATACCTGTTACGCTGCATGAAAGCAGATAATTTTTTGCCAGCCAATATAAAAAGCAGCAAGGCTGTGAATGTGCCGATGCCTGCACCAGCAACAAATAGAGAATAAGCAATGAGCTGAGCGGGCAATATAGTCTGCACCAATAAATATAATATCCAGCCTGCCCAAAATGGCACCTGTAATGGATTGATAGCGCTGAGCCCGACACCCAGCCAGAAGCGCTTCAGCCTGGTGTCTAACACTACATTTTTTTGTTCTTTACTTTTTAATGATAAAAGACAGCCGACTGCCAGCAATACCGGGAGTATAATAGATATAACACGAAAGGCAAATAATAAAGAAGAGTATGACGCCAGCTTGTCAACAATATAAAAGGTACCACAAAGGTATGCAAGCTCTATAATGCATACGCCTGTGGCAAAATGCAAAGCGCTGCGCATGTCTTCCCTGGCCGCTATATACATAGCCGTTACATTCAGGTTGCCTAAAGGTAGCGAACCGGATAGGCTAATAAGCAGCCCCGCAGTTACTATTTTTATCAATTCCATTGATGCCTTACCATATGCGTGCAGATAATGATGCTTCTATCTTTTTAAAAAGATTTATTTCCTGCAGGCCTTTTACAAATGACAGGTAGGATACGCCGCGCTTATTGTTTTCCTTGCTTATGGCATAGAGCATATCCCAATGACGTATAATCTCCCGCCAGGCGAAGAATATACTATGCTGCGGATCATATATATGGGTGGGCTCGCTGCCGCTGCCATTCAGTTCTATTATAGCAATATCTTCACCTCGCTCCAGCGATTCCCAGTCGCGAAATTTTATATCAAGCCTGCCATAGTGGAAGCCCGGAATGCTGCGGCAAATGTTATCAATAGCGCTGCACAATTGTGGCGTGGCCCGCTGGCTTATGTCCGTGAACAGCGAGCCCCTGCTATGATTGCCATAAGGCACGAGCAACACTTCTTCTCCCTCAACAGGTACCTGCTGCATAAGCGTACAGTTCAACTCATTTATTTGTTTCCACTGCAGTATATATCGTTTGTTTTGCTTCACCAGATGGGCCACTGTATGTACACCATCACCTTTTACTGTTACCGGTTCTTTGTTTACTATGCCGGTTATGCTGCCTGTTTCATTATCATGTGGGCGATAATAAAATATACCTGCCTCATAAGGATAATCGATATACTCCTGCACAAGAAATGGCATAGACATATGCGCAACATATGTTTCAAGGGCAACTTCGTCATTTATTTTCTTTACGGCCAGTCCACGTTCACCAATGTCTGGCTTCGCTATAAAAGGATAAGTAATGCCTGCACTCGTTATCTTATCGAGGATATTAGCAGCACTAATCCCCGCCTCAAACCGAACTGTTTTAGGATAAGCATGTGCAGGCAACAGGTTATATACGTCGCTTTTACACTCCATTATGAATCCGCCATTTCTTATAGAAGGATTAGCTGCCGTGAGAAAATATAGCGAACGTGCCTTAACGCTTAACCATAGCCAATAAGGGTATAGCGGAGCATAAATAATTTTGCTGTTCCAGTATTCCCAATGCAAAAGCCTTATAAAAAATGGATGATACGCTAATCGTTTCATATTGTTTTTAAATTGCCGGGCATATTCCATTTGTTTACAGAAAATAATCCTGCGTTCAGGTCCTTATAGTGCATAGTGGCATTGTCTTTCATTATTTCTATACATGTAATGCTAACGGTAAGCAACTTGCCATTTCTGTTCATTCGCAGGCTGCTATATTCATCGCCCTCTCCTGCGAATTCGTGAAAATGAAGTAAGTCTTTTGTAGTAGGATGTGGATGTTTCTTTTGCCAGGCGGCAAACCATTCCTGGCGTTTGGAGCGTACTTCCTCATCATACAGTGTTACAGACGACCATATATGCGGCAAGTGTACTGCACAAGGCATTACGTATTTATCGCTACCATCCCAGCGGGCTTCCCATAGTTTGCCATCATGCCATATCACCAGGGTAAATGGTTCTATGTCTTGCAGCAGCACCTGTTCAAAAGCCGTTTTAGGATTTGCACTGTCAAATATTTTTAAAAATACAAGCCCGCGGCTTTGCCGGTAAGGGTATTGTGGCACATGTCTTCGGTATGCACCGTTCAGCAATATCATGGCATTACCATTACTGTGCAGTGCCACCCAGGTACCACCTGCTTTCCCATCAACAGGGTACAATAGTTTCCCACTTACATATTCATGTACCTCGGGCAGTGATGCAGGCGCTCTTAATACATGCTCATCCCGGTTTGACGTAAGCCAAATCCTGTCATGTGATGGCAAAAAGCTTACTGTGCACATGCTTTGCGATATTGTATGGTAGAAGGTGCCAGCCCAAAGTTTGCAGGCACCTGTAAGGTGCTTAGCTCCCCTATGCCTACTCTTATCAGCGCCATGTGATGTATGGTATGCTCCAGGTTATAGTACAGCTCGCGCATATAGTTAGTATGTATAGCGCCTTCGGCATCTACACCTGTATATAGAGTCAGGTCCTTATTGCATGTCTTTATTCCCTCCGTTATTTCGTGCATTAGCTGTATGGCAAATAGCACCTCTGTTTCTATACGCAGGTCCCTTTTTCTTTTGTCATAGTTTAGCTCGCCTGTTTCATACCCTGCTTCCAGACATTTAAATAGTTCTATTATATGCCGCACATGCTGGCCTATCGTTGCACCAAAAAGATGCGTTGCAGGCATAGTATATATTTCACCTGTTATTTGCAGCAATACCGCTTCCAGCTCCAGCAAGGTGTTTTGTATTGGTTGTTTCAGTTGCATGGTCATTTACTTTTAGCGGTATATTTTTTGCCAGTTAGCATCTGCCTTTGCCTTCAGCCCAGTTTCATCTTTGTTCCATGACGTGAGCGTATTATTAAATAGCTTGTTATAAAAAAGGTATAGCTTACCATTTACTATTTTATAGGTTTCAGGGTCCACTTCTACTTTTTGCCCCTTGCTGCCCATAGCATATGCACACCAGCCGCCATATTGTGGCTCGTAAGCCGCAGGATTGTTTTTAAAAAGATTTAGATCTGCAGTAGTTGCAAAATAATAGGTGATTCCCGCATAGGTGTATGCAAGATTGGCGGAACCCTTCACTGGCTTTTTATTGAAGTAGCTGACGGGGTCATACCCGCTTATGCCTACATTCTTGCTCAGATTAAAATTTTTCTGTCTTGCTGCCGGCTGCTGTGCGTAGCTGTTTATTGCTATTGTGCATATTGCAAGTGCCGCAATGATTATTTGCTTCATGTTTCATTGTTTATGAAGCAAAAATTGTATTTAGTTAGCACACGGAATGTCGGTTTTCCGACATTCCATTTTTTTTAACAATAATTGGCAGCTTTTAATCTCTGAAAGTAATAATAAAAGTAGCACCTGCATTGGGTTTGCTGTCCAGCGTTATGTGCCCGCCCATATTGGTAATGTGGTTATACACCAGGTAAAGGCCTATGCCTTTGCTATCGCTGTGGTTATGAAACTTCTGGTTGAAGCCGAATATTTTATCCTTTACCAGTTCCATATCAAAGCCCTGTCCGTTATCAGAAAATATTAATTGAGTAAAGTTTTTTATCCGCTTAGTGCGAAGAGAAATTATTGGGGGCACTTCAGGGCGGGCGTATTTTATTGAGTTGCTTATCAGGTTTAGGAAGACACTTTCCAGGTACGCTTTATTAAATTTTATTGTGGCAACTTCATCAAAATTAATATGGATATTTGTTTTTGAGTTTTGTATCAGCGCACTCAGCGATAGCATTACCGTTTCCAGCGTTTCCTTCAGATCCAGCGTTTGTATCCCTACGTTCATGCTGTCTCGTTGACTTAGTATATCTACATACTTATTCAATGTTTCTTTCAGATTCTCTGTAGATAGCTTCAGTATCTCTATAAACTCCAGTGTTTCTTCGTCCTGTATTTTAGAAACATCAAGCAAGCTGAATATGGAAAGCAAATTATTTACCGGCGACCTTAAATCGTGAGATGTAGTATAGTTTAGCTGCTTTAGCTCACCATTTATTTTAGAGAGGTCTGTTATTAGTTTATTCCTGTCTTCTTCGTGCTTTTTCTTATAGGTCACATCTTTAGCTATGGCATATACCAGTTGCCTGCTTTCCATAGGCATAGACGTCCACGAGAGCCACACTATCTCTCCATTCTTTTTTACGTAGCGATTTTCAAAATTCAGCAGCGGATTGTTTTTTGTAAGCTGTTCTCTGCTTCTTTGTGTTACATCCCGGTCGTCTATATACACAAAGTCGTTTATAGGTTTTGAAAATAACTCTTCGTTTGTGTACCCCAGCAGATTAGATACTGCAGGGTTTATTCTTTTAAAATACCCATCAAAACCTGCAATGCACAATAAATCGTGCGAAAGATCGAAAAAGGGATCAAGGCTGGGTAAGTCCTCTGTATTTACAAAACGGGTTAGGTTTTGCAAAGCCGGGTTTACTTCAAGCATATTGCTTATTTTTTGTTTAACAATGGCAGGACGGGGCTATGAGGATGGTTTTAAACAACTTATAAAGAATTGTTTCGCCTAAATTATAAAAATATTCTAATTGGTTTTACGCAAATAGTATCAATACGTGAAAAATACCCTCTTA
>Ga0207695_10010433_pt1 | contig 11364 bp, 7 predicted proteins | sample KBSC54metaG_FD_184354 | JGI IMG/M metagenome (GOLD analysis project Ga0207695, IMG submission 184354) | Corn rhizosphere microbial communities from Kellogg Biological Station, Michigan, USA - KBS C5-4 metaG (SPAdes) (version 2) | ecosystem: Host-associated > Plants > Roots > Rhizosphere > Soil... | reverse complement strand
TCCCCTATGCGGATACTCAGATCGATGCGGTCGACCGCAACGAAACTGCCAAACCTGCGCGTCAGGCCGCGAGCCTCGATGGCAAGCGTACGGTCGTTGGTAAGGGCCGTGCCAGCCGTCACTTTCGACCAGTCATCCGCAGCGCCTCCCAGCAGTCGCGCATAGACATCCTCGAGGCTCACCGCACCCCATTGCCGTTTCAGTTTCGCAGGGGAGCCGGTCGCCAGCACCTCGCCCGCGCTCATGATAACGATACGATCGAAATGCTCCGCCTCGTCGAAATAGGCCGTCGCGACCAGGATAGTCAGGTCCGGGCGCCGGCTGCGTATGCCGGCAATGAGGTCCCAGAACTGTCGCCGCGACAGCGGATCGACACCCGTCGTCGGCTCATCGAGGATGAGCAGGTCGGGATCGTGGATCAGCGCGCAACACAGACCGAGTTTCTGCTTCATGCCACCGGAGAGCGCGCCGGCCAGACGGTCCGGAAACTCTCCAATCCCAACAGCCTCGAGCAACGAGGCGATCCGACGTCGTCGGGTGTTCCCGTCGAGCCCGAACAGTCGCCCGAAGAAGTCGGCATTCTCGAACACCGACAGGCTGGGATACAGGTTGCGCCCGAGACCCTGCGGCATGTAGGCAATACGGGAGCAGACACGGCGCCGGTGCGCGGGATCCGCCATACTCCCACCGAGCGTCTCCACCGATCCGGCCTGAATTTTGCGCGAGCCCGCAATCAGCGAGAGCAGGCTGGATTTGCCGACCCCGTCCGGACCGATAAAGCCGATCAACTGCCCGGCGGGAATCTCGAGGCTGACATTGCGCAGCGCAATTGTTTTCTTGTACCGCAGTTGAACGTTTGCTACACGGACTACCCGCGTTGGAAGATTCATGATACTGGCACGCGTACCGCGAGGGCATCCGGCCAGGCCGCGTTCGGATCAACCTGCACGTATCCGACGCCGGGCACGCCCGCCTTTACCTCCGTCCAATGCTCCCGTAACAACTTCGGATCGAGCTGCGCCTTGACCCGGAACACGAGTTTCTGCCGTTCCGTCGCTGTCTCCACGGCCTTGGGTGTGAACTGGGCCTCCGTGGCTATGAATGTGATTCGTGCCGGTACGACATACTCTGGAGCGGCGTCGAATACGAGCCGGGCCTGAGCACCGATCGCAAGCCTCCCGGCGCTGTCCTCCGGCAGGAACAAGGTCATGTAGACATCCGCCAGATCGAGCATGCCGATCACCTTACCGCCGGCAGCGAGAACCTCTCCGGGTTGCGCCAGCCGATACTGGGCCCGCCCTGCCGTCGGCGCACGCAACACACTGTCTTCGATATCCGCCTGAATCCTGTCGATCGTTGCTCCGGCGGCTTCCACGGCAGCCTTCGCTACCGCGACCTGGGAGATCGCCGCCGTCAAGGTCGCCGTGGCCACATTCACCTGCGCCTGATCGGTATCCAACTTCTCGGTACTGATGAAATGGCCCTGCACCAGTTGCTGGGAGCGATGTAGAACGCTTTGCGCCAGAGACAGCTCATTGCGCCTCTGGTCGACGATCGCGTTGGCGGTAGTCACGGCCATGCGAGCGCGACTGGCCTCCGCCCGGGCCTCATGGAGCTGCGCCCGCAGGACGCTGGTATCCATCCGGGCCACGACCTGCCCCCGTTCGACGAAGTCACCTTCCTGAACCAACACCGCCTCGATGCGACCTGGTAGCTTCGCCGCAATATCGACTTCTGTGGCTTCCAGCCGGCCGTTTGAAGCAATGATTCCGGCCGGGAGCGGCTGTTTGGCCGGACTGGTCCAGAAGTAGGCGCTCACGCCTGCTCCGAGGAGCACGGTGAAGAGCAACCAGGGCGCCAGATTGCGCCAGCGGGATCGTTTGGAAACCTGTGCCGGGATGTGGGGTCCGGCGTCAAGGACGGGCCGCGTCTCGCGGAAGCCGACCGGACGCGAGTCCTCAACCGAGGGTGTCGGAAAAGTTGTTTGCGCCGACATCAAGCCTCCCTTGCCCCGCCCAACGCCTTCATGTGCACGCTCTCGAATGACCGTTAAATTGATCCTAAGGAGCGCGTTTGCAGGAGTCAGTACGCACTTGTACCGAGCGGTATGCGTACGCGCCGTTAGCCGCCGCCCGAGATCAGCTTCGCCGAAGCTTTACTTTTCCCAACACCGAGCGCGCGCCACGCGTGCCCTCGTTTCTACAAGCGCGTACACTATCCTGCGAGTAGGGAGCAACGCGCGATGAAGGCCCATATTCTCGTCGTTGAGGACAATCCGGGTGTACTTGCGGCCACGAGCTTGCTGCTGAAGAGCGCCGGGTACCGGGTAACCACCGCCATGTCGGTTGAAGAAGCGTCCGAGCGCACCCGGAACAACCCTGACCTGGACCTCGTCATTACGGATTACCGGCTCTCGGGTGCAGACACCGGAAGAATGGTGATTTCGGCGGTTCGCGGCATTCGCGGCCCCACATTCAACGCCATCGTCATCACCGGTGATACCTCTTCCGCCGTGCAGTACTTCGACGGTGACAATCATCTGTGCTGGCTCAGAAAGCCGACGGACTCGTCGCTCCTGTTGACCGTGTTGCAGAATTTCACTCCGTCAGGCTGAACCGTTTCCTTGCTCGTCAGCGCTGCAATGAACTGCGGCTCAAGTAAGCACCACCGCGCCTACGGGGCGCCTCCGCCGTCCACACTGAAAGCCAGCAGCAGATTGCCGGGTTGTCCGGTGATCCGGCCATAACCGGAGTTTACATATAACATGCCGCCGGCGATGGTGGCTCCGCCGTTGTCGAGTGAGCCGCCGGAGCCTGGCACGCCGTTGACTGTCTGGAACAACTGCGCCGTGTCGAAATCCCACAGCACACGCCCATCGACACTCGAGTAGGCCCGCAGGTGTCCGTCCTGTGATCCTGAGAAAACGACGCCCGGTATAGCGGACACCGCTTGCGATTGCGCGGCGAGACAGTTCCGGGTTCCCCAACTGCAGACGGGTGTCGGCGGCTCAGCACGCCACACTTGCTTGCCATCACTGATCCGCAGCGCAACCAACCCGCCCGGTTTGGCGTTGGTCGCTGCGGCATCGGACACGGCGGCATACATGTGCGCGCCATCCGCGGCAGCGCCCCACTCCAGGCCACCCAAGCTGCTCCCCACGCCCACCCGGGTAGTCCATAACTGCTTTCCCGTGTCAGGATCGAGACCGTAGACCTGACCTGACTTCTCCCCTGTCAGCAGGATCTGCCGTCCGCCCGGCAAGCTGCGCAGAATCGGTGCAATGCCGAAATCCACGTCCGGACCGAGCGTCTGCGGACAATCACCCTTCCCGGCCGCAGCCGGTGAGTCACACCCGACGATGTAGTTATCTTGCGCGTGAAGTTGGTTTACCCAGCGAACGGCGCCTGTGCTCATCTCGAGCGCAAGTATCGAGTCGGTTGTCGTGGTGGGCACGTCGGTATAGGAATTCCCCGTGCCGACATAGAGCAGATTGCGCTTTGGATCGACGGTTGGCGCGGACCACACCGCCCCACCGGCGGGTCCATACAGTTGAGTGCCGGTGGCAGTTTTGCGATAAGGCGCCGGTTGCGCATCGATCGTATAGGTCTGCCAGAGCAAGGTGCCGTCACGAGCCTCGAGCGCCACGACGCTGCCGCGAAACTTGCAACATTCGTATCCCGGCGCGGGGGCAGATAGCTCTTCCAAAGACGAAACGGGTACGTAGAGGCGTCCGTCATGGAACACCGGAGCACCGGTGATTCGCGCGTCCGGATGGCTGTCCAGCCGCTTCTTCCAGATCAGCTTGCCGCTATTGGCATCCAGCGCGTAGACGGTAGCGGTATCGTCTCCAAAGACTGTCGCAATCCGTCCGTCACCAGTCTCCGGGAGCTGCACGACCGAAACCGCAGTGCGTACTGCATCCGCCGCATCGAATGTCCAATGCGTACAGCCGGTTTTTGCATCGAGCGAGTAGACACGCCCCGCGGAGCTCGATGCATACAACCGATCGCCGACGATCGTGGGCTGCCCGTAGATATAGCTGGCGCGATAGCCAAATGCCCACCTCACCTTCAAGTGCGGAACGTCGGCGGCCGTGAGGCCCGGGCTGGGTTGGTAGCGCGAGTTGTCCAGGTCGCGGCCCCAGCCGTTCCAACCTTTGCCGTCATCGAGCTTGGCTGGTACGTGCCGCGCGCAGAGATTGGTCTCGGCAGCCAGTGTCCGGTTGCCGGGCGCCTTGCCTGTCAGAAAGGCCGCAATGGCGACCCGGTCGTTCATGTTCAGGCCAGCCGCCTGGTTGCGCATGAGCCCGCTCGTGAGCGACTGCATGACCTCCTCCGGCGTGCGCTTGGCAATGACGTCCCGCGCGGGAATCCGATCTTTCGGATGCTCGTGACAGCTAGCGCAAAATCCCTGGTAGAGGGCCGCGCCCGATGCGGATGGCGGGCCGTCCTTGGGCCCCGCCCAGGAGGGTGTGCATATCGGGAGAGCGCAGACGAGCAGTGCGCAAGGCAGTTTTGAATACAACATCAAATTACCCGCGAAACAGGTTCTCGACTAATGCACTCGACCCTTGAGCACTTCCGTCAGATAGTCCGGCGCGCCGCCGACGCGGATCAGATGAGGATAGCGGGGACCATCGAAATACGCCACTTGCAGCGTGCGGTAATAGTCGTCGTTCTCGACCAGGAGCTCGATGGGCCGGTGAGACGCTTGGGCACTTTCGATAGCCCTGTCCAATACGTCGGCAGTGTATTTCCTGCCGTTCACCGCGATGAGGGTCATGCCGGGGGCCGCTCCGGCCAGAGCCGCGGCGCGCCGCTCAATGACATCGGTAATGACACCCTTCTCATTCAAGCGCAGGCCAATGGACCACTCGCGGATCACTGCCTTGTTGATCTTCTGCGCGATCTCGACATAGGAGTTCTTCTCACCCGTGTAGCTCAACTGCCAGCCGCTGTGCTTCAGGCCATCTAACAGAGCGATCGGACCAGGTATATCCAAGTGCCTACGGATGATCATGCGCCAATCCGCGGGCGTTATGGCAGACAACGTTGCGTAGATATCTTTTTCAACGTACGGCTTGACCTCCGCCTTACCGTCATCCCCGGAGTAGAAGCGGCTCATGAAGTCATCGAGCGTTGCCTTCCCGCCGGTATGCGACCGCAATTGCGCATCAACGTCCAGCCAAAGGAATACTGACGCTTCATAGAAATCGGTGCCGCGGCGTGCGGACGACCACGCACGCGGCGCGTCATACAACACCTGCGCCTCGACGGCCGTGTCGGCAAGCGGTCGCCAACGCGGACCGGTTGAAACATCGAAGTGACCGGCTCGCAGCGCAATGAGGTCGCGATAGTCTTCTGGAGTCAGCAGCCCGGCCCTCGCGGGCAACACATCGCCCCAGAATTCGGTCAAGCCTTCGTAGACCCACAGCAGTGAGCCATCCATAGGCTTCAGGTAGTCCGGACTCAACAGGCCCTCGGGGCGCCTGAATTTGCCATTCCAACTATGGACATACTCGTGGCCGAGCAACCCGGCGGTCAGCTTGCGGCCTTCGGCATCCTTGAGAATAGTCTCCGGCAAACGGTCATCACTCGACTCGTGATGCTCCTCGCCAAAATGCGCGACGTGATCCGACAGAGTCAGGAGCCAGGTGTAGTGCCGATAATAGCGCGATGCAAACAGGGCACCGGCTTCGGCGGTAAGCCTGCCATACGACTGTGCGAAGTCAGCGGGAACCTCGGTAGCTGCCTCGGTATCGGCCGCGATCGAGATAGAGTGGTGCATCTGCGGATGTGGCGCGGACCCCGGAAGATCCACGCTCCGTGTGAATTCCCCGAGTTGCACGGGTGAGTCGATCAGCTGTGCCAGGGAGACGGGCTCGAATTGCACCGCTCCCTCCTTCTCACGAGAGTCGAGCGCGCAGGCCACGTGCCACCCGCTGGGGACCTGCAATGAGCCTTCGGACGCAATGTTGGCCGCGTCACGGCCCTTGGGAAGCAGGACATACTGGTTCCACCGGATGACAGCCACGCGCGCGGTCGAATCCGGTGAGCCCGAAAAGCCACTGCCATCGCCAGGCAGTCCCGATTCCAGCGTAATCTCGAGTTGCCGCGCGCCGGACGGCACGGTCACCGATATCGCGTACATCTCGTACGGATCACGTTTCCAGGAGAGACGCTCACCATTGGCGGAAATCTCCAGCCCGATGATCGTATCCAGTGGACCGGCGGGCGCGTGCTCGGCGGGGATCCATTTCGGATAGACCAGGACCAATGGACCGGGCTTTACCGCGAGTGTCTCGTGCGTCTGCAGATGCCGCCGTCCGATCTCGCGGGCATCGATCTGCACGGCCAGATCGGCTCCAAAGACAGGCAGGGAGGCGAGCGCCAGCAGCGCAAGCGCTGCACATCCATTGCTTTTCATGTTGGTAGGCTCGAAGGCCGTCGATTGTTGACTTGCGTGGCTCCTGTCGCAATCTTACAGCACAACCTTACCGCCCCGCCACGTAGGTCCGAGCTACGCTCATCAATGCGTCATCGTCGTGAGCCGACATGGCCACATCGACACGTACTCCGGCAGCCAGCGGACGCTTGTCAGGGAGGAGGATCTCACCGGTTGGCAGGATGACACCGCGATTGGCACCGGGCGGAAAGACCAGCGAGGAGACCGCGCCGTTGATCGTCGCCTTCTGCTCACCAATGACGGTTGCGCGGTGATGATCCTGCAAGATCGCGGCAACCAGCAAGCCGCCACCGTCAGTATGGCTATCGATGAGGACCGCGACGGGCAGATCCATGAGGCTGCTTGCGGTAGGCTCGGATTCGTACTTGACCACCTTGCCTTGCTTGCCGAGCACCTGGAATAGCGACTGGCCCTTCTTCAGGAACAGGCTCGCCAGGCAGGACGAGTCGGTCAGTGGGCCGCCCTCGTTCCCCCGCAGATCCAGCACCAACCCGGTCGTGCCTCCGGAGGGCTGCCCAACATATCGCGCGAGGTCGGCGCAGTTATGAATGGCGTTGTCCGTGGGCACATCCATACTCTTCAGTGGCACGACCCAGAGAGAGCCGATCGCCCGGCTGGAGGTGCCCTCACCTTCCGCCGGCGCATCTGCGCCCAGTGTGGTCAACAAGCGCGCGCCGTGACCGATGGAATCGACTACTCCGGTGATGACCGCCTGGACCAGCGAGGAGGCATCCTGCGGCGAGTCGACCGCATCGATCGCGGTCATGGCGGAGGCTTTCAGGTCATGCAGGCTCGTCGGGTAGTAGACGGTTTTCTGAATGTAGCGCACAAACGATGCGATGCGAGCGCCGTCCTGCTGGGTCGGCGGAGGTCCTGAAGCCAGACGCTCGCGCATGTGAGCCACGATCACATTGCTCACCTCGTCCGCTTCATCGGCTTTGGCGACGCTTCCAACAAGAATCAAGCCCATCAGACTGGCGATTGCGAATCGCAAACGAGCTCGCAGCGGCATGTTATTCCCCTGTTATCGGTTACATGGACCAGCCCGGCGCGCCCCCTCAAACGCGCCCGCGCGGCGTTTGTACCGCGCCAGGGCAAAGGTCTGACCTGCATTGAAATAGCAAATGGCAGGTGATTTCTGTGACACACGTAGCGACTCGAGTTGGAATCCGCTCCGCGCCCGCCACCTGTGGTACGGGCACCTCGTTATGGTGCATATCGGTACGTTTATCGCCAGGAATGCCCCTGAGTAGGGCTGCCGCATTGATGCGATAATCGCGGTTTCAGCGCCAAGCCCGGTGTATATGTGAACGACGCACGCTCCTTTTCCGAGAGCACCCTGTCCGCCGAAGACGTCGGGACATGTGTGCGTGTACTGCGTGCGATCGAGGCCGACCGCTCGCATCTGACACGCCTGACACAGGAGCAGCGCCGTGAGCTGCTGACACTCGCCGGGCTGGTGGCTAAGCCCGAGCGGCACGATCTGGTGCGGATGGCAAAGGCCTTCCGGCGCGCGCAGCGGCAGGCGGCAAGGGAACAGGACCGGAAAATCGTCGCGGCCGCCGGGCTGCGGGTCCAGCGCCAATCGTCAGTCTATGCGCCACTTTGGCTCGAACCGCCGCGTCCTGAAGATCTCGAGAGCCGCCCGCAGCTCAACCAGGAGCGGGTCTGCTATGTATGTAAAAAGCCTTTCAGCCGGCTGCATCGCTATTACGACTCGATGTGTGACGAGTGCGGCGACTTCAACTATGCGAAGCGCGAGCAGACAGCCGATCTGAGCGGCCATTACGCCCTGATCACCGGCGCTCGAGTGAAAATCGGCTTTCAGGCGTCCCTGAAGCTGCTCCGAGCCGGCGCGCACGTAGTCGTCACCACGCGTTTCCCCGTCGACGCCGCCGATCGATACTCCGGCGAGCCTGATTTCGCGCACTTCCGCGGGCGGCTGCAGATTCACGGCCTGGATCTGCGGCATACGCCCAGTGTCGAGATCTTCACGCGCTTCCTGCTGGAGCGGCTGCCGCGGCTCGATTACATAATCAACAATGCGTGTCAGACGGTACGGCGCCCGGCAGGCTTCTTCCAACATCTTCTCGCCAGGGAGGCGGAGTCGCTCAGCGCCCTTCCCGAGGGGTTGCGCGGCGTGCTCACCAGTCACGGCGAGCTATGTCGGGCAGTCGTGCCCGCTGCAGCGGCGCAGTTGCCGGCCGAGGGCTTGATACACAGCGCGGCACTCTCGCAGCGACGCTATCTCGATGAGGATTATCGCGGCGGCGAGGGGCTTTTCCCGGCCGGTCACTACGACGAGGACCGACAGCAGGTGGACCTGAGGGAGGTCAACAGTTGGCGACTGCGTATGCACGAGGTGGAGACTCCCGAGCTTCTCGAGGTCCAGCTCGTCAACGCGATCGCTCCGTACATACTCAACGCTCGGCTGAAGCCCCTGCTGGCGCGGACGCCGGGTGGTCACAAACACATCGTCAACGTGAGCGCCATGGAGGGTCAGTTCTATCGAGCCACCAAGACCGACAAACATCCCCATACCAACATGGCGAAGGCGGCGCTCAACATGATGACCCGCACGAGCGCGCCCGATTATGTGCAGGACGGCATTCACATGAATGCGGTGGACACAGGTTGGGTCACTGACGAGGACCCTGCCCTCCACGCGGCGCGCAAGGCCGAGGATGGCTTTGCGCCCCCGCTCGACATCATCGATGGGGCTGCTCGGATACTGGATCCGATCTTCGTGGGGCGCCTCATGGGGACCCATGTGTGGGGTCAATTCCTGAAGGATTACAAGCCGGCGCCGTGGTGAGCGCGGTCCTAAGGCCTTTCGACGGCATGCGCGGTTACGCCCGACCGAGCGAACTCGAAGCGTATCAACCATTGCCGCGCCGTCTTATCTCCAGTCGGCGCAAATTTCCATTTGCGTGCGGCCTGCGAAGCGACGCGCGCGAAATAATGACTGGGGCCCGGGTCGGCCAAGGTGTCATTGATGACGTTGCCGGAGGAGTCGACCGTCACGCGCACCCCCACTTTGACACGGCCGTGAATAGTTGCGAGGGAGTTGCGTGAAACTTTGGGCAGTTCCTGGTGAACCACGGCGCCAGAGGACGCCGTTGGGGCTGGAGCTACGGAGGGTGAATGCTTCGATGCGCCGCCCGAGTGACGCTCTCTCGGGGCCGTTGAGTTGTGGGAATTCCGCGGCGACGACTCACTCGGGGTAGTTGGTGGTGCGGCTCCGGCGGCGGGCGCGGTGGCTGCGGTGTCGCCGCCGGTGGAGTTGAGAGCGGATGGCGGGTTGGAGGCGGAATCCGGAGTCAGGGGCCGGGTTGTCCCTTGCGGAGCACCGGCGACTGTCGGTGTGTGGCTCCCAAAGAACCGCATTCCGAGCCACGCGATGATCAGGACGACGACGGCGCCCACGACAAAGGGGGCGAATGATCGTCGGGGCTCAACTTCCTCCGGCAGAGGCTCGCGCTCGACGACGGCGCGTATGGTGAGACGCCCGCGAGGGTCGCCGACCCCTGCCGGTTGCAGCCCTCCCGCCGCAGCAGCTGCGACTCCTGGAGCCGCGATGCCCGCCTGTTGCGCCGCGGCTGCGCTGGGTGGCCCGCTCGGGGGCACTCGTACGCTGTTGGCCGCCGCCGCTGAGCCAGCGGGGGCCGCCCCCGGAAGCACAGACGCTATGGGCCCGCCAGCGGAAGCAGCAGCGGATTGTGCAACGTTGGCGCGCTCGGCGGGGTTAGCGCCGCCAGCAGCATTGGCGCGATCGGCCGGATGAGCGCCGCCCGCAACATTGGCGCGGTCGGCTATGTCCGCGCGAGCGGCGGTGTTCGGCCCCTCCATGGGACGCGCCGGCGCGAACTCAGGAGTCGGCTGAAGTGAGCCACTGGCCCAGGTCTGCAAACTCGCCGCGGTCGGACGATCGCCCGGCCGCCGGCTGAGACACTCGCGCACAACCACCGCGCACCCCGGCGGAAAGTCGGGCGGGAGTGCGGCCCCGTGACTTCGGTCATCCGGCTTCGCCGGCAGGGTCCGGGTCAGCGCCTCAAAAAGCGTGACACCGAGTGCCCAGATATCACCGGCAGTGGAAAAGCTACCGTCGCGCCCCTCCGGAGGGTCATAGACGGACACCATGCTGATACTCGTCGCCGCCTCACCGGCCGGCCGGATGGTATCGCTGGCGAGCTTCAGCTGATCCCCGACCACCAGGATGTTCGAAGGCTTCAGCTGCCCATGGACAAAGTTCTGGGAATGCAGGAACGCGAGCGCACCGAGGGTCGCCGGCAGCATTTCGCGCGCTTCCGAATCGGTCAAAGGGCGCTGCGCCAGGAAGTGCGCCAGGTTCTGCTCGGCGTACTCCATGACCACGTAGAGACAATGGAGATTGCCCAGCTGGCACCGGCCCGTAGAAAACAGGCGGATCAACCGAGGGTGGGATAGCGCCGCGGCCGCCGTCCAATGGGCGAGCTGGGATTCAGCCAGCGTGGGGATCGCGGGGACTAACTTGACCGCGGCGGTAGAGACGTTGTGCGCCGGAGCTTCAGTGAGGAAGACGCCGCTGTGGTCCGAAACGCCGAGAACGCGGCGCAGGGGAAATCCGTCGACGACCTGCCCCTCCCACTTCGTCCATACCTCACTCATCGCTCGCTGGTCCCCTCTCAAGCCCCTATGGGGGAACGGAGGATACTCTCCTCGCGAGCCTTGCTCAGCAGCGGCGCAGGGAAAAAGCTAAAGCGTCACGCTAATAGGGTGCGGCGCGGATGTCGGAAAACGGCCAGGTCGAGCGTCCTCGGGTCATGGACACGGATGTGCACTTGCGAACGCACCCCCTCGCCCATTTGCACCAAAGGAGGCCTCGCCTTGATGACTTTCTACGAATTTGGTCCTACCCGC